>WLWD01005883.1_pt1 | contig 183341 bp, 134 predicted proteins | sample 6712731 | NCBI WGS metagenome assembly WLWD01 (sample SAMN12718690, study PRJNA576275) | sponge metagenome | isolation source: marine sponge | host: Mycale hentscheli | place: New Zealand: South Island, Marlborough, Capsize Point | collected 2014-11-01 | reverse complement strand
ATACCGTAATCCTCGAGAATCCTTGACAATTGTATTGTGGGCCATTGTCCGTACACAGCAATACTTCTGGAATTCCATGTCTAGAAAACACTGCTTTAAGGCTTGTGATAACTGCACTGGATGTGGTAGTGCTCAGCCTGATCACCTCTGGATATCTCGAAAAATAGTCCACCACGATAAGGTAATACTCACTGTTAATCTCAAAAAGATCTGAACCCAACTTGCCAGGGATACTTCGGCAATGGTGTTGTCATAAGTGGTTCTCTTCTTACTGGAGCCACCTTTGCACAATCTGAGTATGGTTTGACAAAATTTTCCACTGCTCTAGAAACTCCTGGCCACCATACTGAAGCTCTTGACTCGTATTCGGCATCTCTCTATCCCTTGATGTCCCTCGTGGATTTTCATCATTGTCTCCTTTTGTAGTGATTGAGGGATAACTATTCGATCATTGTACATCAACAGACCGTTATTGTTAATGAACCTCTCTCTTTCGAATATAGACTTAACACACCTTTGACTCGTTGTCTTTGTGGCCATCCATTTCCGCAAAACTCTATCACTTGCCTGCATATTTAATCATTTCTCTGTGCTTGACAATATTTATCATGTCGACTGCCCGATGCTGGTAATGTTGCTGTGGTCATTTCAACATATTTTTCAATTTCAGCTACTTCATTTGTTTCCCTATAGTTTGACTTCCTGAGTGGAGCACGAGATAATGTATCTGCTGTGTGCAGTCCTTTCCCCGCTACATGATGAATGCTATAGTCGTATCTATTCAGCCTAAGTTGGAACCGAACAATGCGAGGAGGAAGTTGATCCAATCTTTTGGTACTCAGTAGTGGTATGAGGGGTTTGTGGTCTGATTCAATCTGAAATTGTGTTCCCAAAATGTAGTCATGAAATTTTTTGCACGCCCACGTAGTTGCCAGAGCTTTTTTTTTTATTTATGCATAATTTCTTTCTGTTGATGACATAGCATGTGAAGCATATGCAATTGGTCCCCCATCTTTACCAGACTTCTGTAGTAACACAGCCCCTAATCCAAATGAAGAAGCATCTGCTGAAATTTTTAGATCAGCAAGTGGGTTATAGAGAGCTAGAAGAGCAGGTTTGGTCAATTCAGTCTTGACTGCAAGAAAAGCTTCTTGATGTTTAGGATTCCAGCACCATGCACTTTTCGGACTCTACAGTTCCCGCAATGGTTGACTAAAGTCAGCAAGACTACTTGAAAATTTACACATTTGGTTGGCCATACCCAAAAACCTTTGCAAATTCTGTTATATTAGTTGGGGGTTTCATCTCAGCTATTGCAGTTGTTTTAGCTGGATCTGGACGGATACCTTAGCTATCAATGACATGACCAAGAAAATTGACACTTGTAGCTTTAAACCGACATTTATCCCAGTTAAGTGTAACATTTGACTGCAGTAAATGATCCAGCACCATTCTAAGTCTTGAATCATGCTCTTTCTCAGTGCTACCAAAGATTAGTATATCATCTGTTTTGCTTACCACCCCAGGAAGACCGGTTAATATTTTCTCAATTCTTTTCTGAAAAACTTCGGGGGCACTAGAAATTCCAAATGGGAATTTTTTTAAACAATATCTACTGATTGGTGTGACAAAAGTAGTCAGTGGTTGCGATTGTTCAGCTAGCGGTATCTGCCAGAACCCGCTATTGGCATCAAGTTTTGAGAAAAACGCTCCCTTTGTTATCTGTGCCAAAATGTCATCAACAGTAGGTATCGGGTGTGCTTCGCTGAGGACTCCTTTATTAAGTGATTTTAAGTCAACACATATATGTACTGTCCCATTGCATTTAGGTACCACTACCATGCCGAAGCATCATTCTGTAAACTCTCTATTTCTGTGATTACACCCAAACTTTCCATACGTTCTAGTTCCTCTATGACTTTCTGTCTCAATGGGATCGGAACAGCTCTAGGTTATACAAAGCATAAGGGCAAACATCTTCACTAAGTCGGGTTGTATATGGATCCCCCAAATTCCCCAAACCTTCAAACAGCTTGCTATATTTTTTTCTGATTTCTAATCGATCGGCTACTTGGCTTTCGATTTACTCTGTTCTACACAGTAGTTGTAAACGCGTAATTACAGGTAGGCCCAGAAGATTATTATTTAATCCCCTAATTACAAATACTGTCTGTTTTGTATATTTTTGGTCATGTGTGAGAGTTGTCGTGAACTGACCAATTATTTGCAAACTTTGGTGGATTGGGCCATGGAGTATCTTGCAGGGCTTTTGCAATTGACTATCACTCAATTTCTTGTATGTTTCTACATTTACAGCTGTAACTTCTGTCCCAGTGTCTATTTTGAATGGGACTGTCTGTTTTCCCACTTGTATGTTACAATGCCAAGACTTATGCTGATTAGAAGAGACTGTGTTTAAGTATGAGAGATCAACCTCATCTGTTAATTGGTCTATTTCATTCATGGATACATTCTCAGATCTGCAACATGCCCCAAAATGTCCCAACTTATTGCATCTGTAACATACTACACTCATTGCTGGACATCTCTCACCTTGGAAATGTCTCTCCCACCACATCTGTCACATGAGGTGGGTGACCTTGTAGCTGAAGTTGTACTGCGACCATGAACAGCACCTGCTTTTACTGACCTCTGAAACCACTGTTGTCCATACTGTCTACCACCTGGAGCTGCTGATGGTGCTGATGCTGTTGCAAAAGGTGACTTGGTGACATGTTCCACCAATATTGGGTTTGTTTTGGACCCTTCTTTAAGCTCTGTTTGTTGTTCAGCTATTGCTTCCCTTTGCCATATAGCTATTTTAGCTTTCTCCAATGTAAGAGTGGAATCCAATAGTTTCTGCGAAAGTGCCTCATCTCTGAATCCCACTACTAGTCGGTCTCGTAATAGTTTGTCCTTAAGTGCACCATATTCATAATTTTCGACAAGCTGTATAATGCAGTGATAAACTGCTCAGCTGATTCTCCTTCAAGTTGGTGTCATTTGTTAAATTGTGCCATTTCATAAATGGTGTTTTTTCGTACCTTGAAATAATCATCGAATTTCTGTAATACAGTGTCATATTTCTTCCATTCCTCTTCTGTAGGGTTTGTAGATTGAAGGACTTCTTCCACTTGATCCCCCATGCAATACAGCAGTGTATTCACTTGTCTCAGTTCACTGTCAGTAGATAAATTTGAGGCTTGTCGGTACTGTTTGAATCTTTTCTTCCATTTCGCCCATTCATCTGGCTTTGTAAAATTAAAATGTTCTGGTGTTGTCAACCATAACTCTGCCATTCTGGAGATCCCACTTCTGACACCATGCAATACAGCAGTGTATTCACTTGTCTCAGTTCACTGTCAGCGGATAAATTTGAGGCTTGTCGGTACTGTTTGAATCTTTTCTTCCATTTCGCCCATTCATCTGGCTTTGTAAAATTAAATTGTTCTGGTGTTGTCAACCTTAACTCTGCCATTCTGGAGATCCCACTTCTGACACCATGTGCAAGTTCTCTTGTATCAAAGTTCTCATATAAGACAAATCAATAAGCATAACCCAAATACACAAATGTTCATACTTATCTATGTTCACAACAGGAAATATAAAAGACCACAGGAAATGAATAAGATACAGGAAGTAATCAATTAATGCTAACTGTCACAGAACCTCTAGACTCTACTTTTGATATCGCAAAATTCAATTTTTCAGCAACATAGTGTTTGCTCCCTGGAACCTAATAAATTCCTACTTAAGGGTGCTGGCACACCGGATACGCGATCCGCCCACGCAAATCAATTAAGGTTAATTGGCTGTTGCTATGGGACATAACTCCGATTCTATACCTTGCAGGTCCACACAGTCTGGGGGATCTCCGAGATGTACCAGCAGACAGTGAACTTACCAAGAATGGCAGACACAAACGCTGAGCGGCAAAAGATATGAAGCCTCAAAGTCCCAAAAATAAACGCATCTATTTGGAATCTGAGGAGGACCACCGAAGCCAAAATTCCGTCCACCGCTTCTTTTAGCTAATTGTTACAAAGTTGTCAGATTAGTTTTTTTCAATTCCGTTTCACTTTATATTTATTCACATTTCCACGTGATTTTTTTACAGTCGCGTCACAACTGTAAACTTTATTAAAAAACTAGTCTGACTACTTTCTTTACCTTGTTAAATTATGCCGCTGTACCAAAAATGGAACACTAATTCCACGCCCTTCTGGACTTGGACTGCAAATAGATTCCAATTGGCTCGCACCCTTTTGCCTTTGTGCAAAGATCGAGCCCCGCCCATAGTATGCGGAATTAACTATACGCGTATTAGCTAGGTGGGGGCGGGGCGCACTATCTAGAGCAGCTGGAACCAACAAGATGGAATCTTTTGTGAATGCAGTGGCTCTGCAGGGTATATAATAAAATAAAATAAACTGTGAAGATTCAGCGGGTGCCGATGGCCTTGGCAAGCTTCTCCCTCAGGGGCTTGCTCCGTATCCCCTTGTCCTTCAGAGCGGTAAGTAAGAAAGACTTCGGCGGTACCACTGTATTCTCGAAGCTGGAGGAGCTCTGTGTAGCCTATACCAAGGGAGTCCAGATTCTTGGCTTGAGTTGAGGTTAGGTTAGGTCTGCCCAGTGACTTAATCAAAGCTGCAGCCCTTCTATATGTATTTCTCTGGTTGATCCACAGGGACAGTTGAACTTGGGGAGTCCGAACAGAGAGGTTAGCCAAACTTCCAGCAAGAGCAGAATGGGTGAAGACTCTTTCCAGTGCCAAAACGTCAGGAAGTGCTCTATGGGCTCCTACAAGGTAATTATTATTATTAAGTAGTATTGATTGTATTTCAGTAGCTAGCTGCATACCTTCAATAGGACTCCCAACAATTTTTATGTGCAGCTTCTCCATTGATAGTGATGCACCCTGGAGAACTTCTTCCCCATCCTTCTTCATCTATATAAATAAAAAGTCATGATGATGATGATGACAATCATAATACAAAGTAATAATAATTAATAACTTATTGATTAAGTCATAGCTACCAATTTGATTTTGTTTTGCGGCCCGACCAACCCAAAAATTTTTATTTAAAAAAAAAAAAGACCTCTGACCTATCAATTATTGCTAAGTCAGTTCGCCCCTTGTTTTTATGCCGATCCAGTGGCAAAAGACCTGCCCCTAGACTGTTTATGCCGCAATGTTTATAATTGTATCGGATAGGAAAAAAATCTTAAAATATAATTTTACCTGGACTCTTCATTAAGTTGACAATCTCTACCAAAGTATTTTTAATCATAGGAAATTCCAAAAAATTGGAACTCTAAAATTAGCACCCTATAATCTATAGTACCTAAATACATAATACCAAATTACAATGTACACTATTGAAATTATCTATTAATTGGTATTGATCATTTCTCGGCTAATTTCCCTAGTTATACCTTCCGGCTCGGTGCTGGGAACTGCCAAGCTGAGCGCAGGGGTACTCCAGACTGGACTAGGACTCCCATCACTGACTGGACGAGTGATGTCACTAGCTGGATCAGGGTTCCTGACTGGATGAGAGTCCACAGCAGTGACGTCCATACTAATAGGACCTATATATTTATTGTGTTTTTTTTAATATTTATTTCTTTTTCAGGACTGATTTGTGTGTTGATTGTTTCAGTTTCATGTTATATTGCATTTATTACCAGTTCCAGCTTCCACTGAGTGTATTGTTGGCTCAGGCAAAAGGAAACTCTGTACCTCAGGAGCATTGGTGTTGACACCTGGTACATTTTGTTCGATAATTCTCAGCACAGCTAAGAACAATAACAAAGAATAAATTGTGGAACCTGATTAGCTAATATAGTACCTCTTGTAGAGTGGCTGAGAATTTTATTTATTTCTCTTGCGTCCATTAATTGTTGCTTTTGCTTGGTTTTAAGCCTCCTGCCCATGACTTCCTAACTAGCTTCTATATTGAATAAACAGCTGTTACCCGCCAATTTGTTACACTACAGTAACCACGCGAATTTACCACGGCTGCCTAGCAGCTCTTATCTCTGCGCGGGTATTTAAGATCCGCCTACTACCTTTACAACTCCGTGGTTTCGTGGTTTAAGGCTCAATTAAGCCTCGCGCGAGCGTTGCTATGTGTGAGCACCCTTAAGGGTGCCCTGCCACCGGGACCTGTGGTCGTTTAATCATTCAGTATAATACCGCAGAACCGCCCGTAACCCAACCCTCGCATGCAATCTATTCACGCGTGGCCAGCTCTCAATTTCTACGCGGATCAATTAACTTTGGCGCCAAAAAAATCTACAAATTACCGCGAAGCAGGAGGACAAACGGTCGAGCTATAACTTCATAACTGTAGTGTACTAGTCTGAAACAGTCACCTCAAATAACATCCTTCTATACTTTCAGGGTACGGAGTGAGGCTGTACTTGTGAAGCCATTGGAGCAGCTTAAAACTCTGTCTCTACGGTGACCAACTCCATCCTGACCGGTACCAGCTCCTACTATTCCACCAACCTTGTATTCAGACTTGGCTGCGTATAGACTCCGTCGTCATCACTTCAGTTCTTTCTGTCGGGATTGCTACCGCTATATTCTTCAGCCCTATCACCTACAAGTCTGAAATTTGTGCTGAACTACCCCGCTCTCACTAATGAGCAACCAACTCTAAGCAACATTGGGAATACGCCGTCACTTCTGCTCCGGGGACTAACCTTTTGCAAAGTTACAACGGCCATCTCACGGCTCATTATTGTATTTCTTATTTTTGTTTACAAATAGGCTCTTTTTAGAGCTACCACAAGTCAATTGATTATGCTCTTACCAATAAATTGCGCGTTCGCGGAGCTCAACGTTATGGGGGGCGGGGTAAAATAGCGAATCAGTAGTGAACTTGAAAATATAAATCGATATTTCGTGGAATTGTATCATTGAATTGAATCCAAATTTTGCGCACAAGCAGCATACCCCCCTTAGAATAAAGTTACAGTGAGATTTTTTTAGAATAACGCAGGAGTAAAACGGCACGAAAATTTTACTATTTACAAAAAAAGAATATAGATATTAGAAATATGGCTCTGTAATGTTGCGAAGAAGCCCGCTAGCTACCTCTGGAAAAAAAATGAGCACGCTAGTTCCTTCGGCCGCTTCGAAATAACACCGAATAGTTGCTGGTGTGCAGAGCTGTATCGTGGTCCCAGAGGGGTCTTCATTCTTCAAATTTGGCTTGCTGGAGTCCTCTATTGGTACTCATTCCATCTGTAACAACAAAGTAAGCCCACAGTACACAGAAAAAGAAATATAAAGACATAGCAAAAACAGTCAATTTGCGGTTACGGTTTCGGGTGGCAGGGCACCCTTAATGTCTTAGACATTGAAAAGTCCAGCTAGCCTTGGTGAGCATGCATGAGGTTATATATAGCCAAAAGCGCAATACAGACGTGAGATAATACCATGTGATAACATAAGTAATCTCATGGGTCACGTACCTCAAAATAACATTGTGAAAATATCTAGTATGGAATAAATAAATAAATATATATATTTACGAGGCCTACATCCTCATACCAGTTAATTCTCATAGAGTCATAGAACCGTTTGTTCTGAACTTATTCAGCATCTGGTAACTATAATTTCACTATAGCGTTAGGAGTGGATGATACCAGAATCTCAATATGTTGACTAACTAACTAAAAGTTATCACAATAACGACTAATTGTTGACTAAATTTTTAGGTTTAATTACAACAATGATAGTAAAGTAAAAATATCATGTGGTAACAATTTCAGCTTTAACTTTTTCTTCAGCGGACATACAAGCAAGGAATGACAGCAGGCAAGGGCTCAGATAGGGATCAAAAAGTGAAAGAAGAGAGCAAGAACAAAGGAAGAAACAAAAAAATAAGGTGAAGACAAAAAGGGAAAAAAAAGAAATAATGAAGGGGAAATGAAAGAAGAACAAAAGAAAGAACAACAAAAGAGTGGGAAAAAAAAGAACGAAAAAAAAAGAAGCTAAGAATAGGTTAAAATGGTCTCCTAACTGCTCTGGCATAAGGGCTTATACTAGGTGGATTAGTCATGAGTGTCCTAGGCTGTAAATAGAAGGTAGCAAGTTCAAGCCCCAGTATGCAGGAAAGAATAAGAATAAATATTTTCTCTGTGCAGTGATTCTAGTGCTGGCGTTATACAGTTTTATCTCAAACTGGCGAAACCGAATAAATCTGCGAATTAAAACAACAAATATCGAAATAACCATCCACTCCTATATGGCCTCCTATTAGTCCACTCCTATAGTCTCATTTATAACCTCATATATAGCGTGGATGTAATCTGATATGACAATTTAAGAAGTGTGAATTGTTCAGCCCAGTTGGCAAGGATGGTAGTGTACTGCTATGGAAATTGTTGCTAAACTATGCTGGGTTAGGCTGCAGTGATATTGCTCTCTGGCTAGAATTACACATCTCTCAGCTTGTTAAAGACATAAGGAAGCATTGCATTTACATACAATAGATTAGCCATAATAGCAACTACAGTATCTTGTTGCTTGGTGAAACTTAACTACAGATATGCTGCTAAGCATAAGCAATGACATCATCTAAATTAAGAGCTTCTGACATGGCTTCAGTTTAGCCCGGTTAAATATAGTTGCGCATAAAAATGCAACACGAACAAAAGTTTGAGCAGTGTTATATCACAGGGTATAGCCTCTTTAATGTCACCTGGGTTGCTGCTATCTTGGTAGCAAAATTTGTCTACTATCTACAGGAGGTTATACAAGTGGCCACTTGATTTGTACTACTAGTTTATACTCGATAACTGCTAACAGACACAGTACTTACTGTAAGTGGATAACGTATCGTTCCAAGCACTCAATTCCCTCTTAGAGTGAGCGTACGTGCACTCTTTTCCACGTACACAATATCCTTTTTGAGTAATGCTCCTACACATCGCAAATTTTTTCACACTGACGTTTGGCGTGGGCCTTACCCCGCCACGGAAATCTGCCATACCCCCAGTAGACACCACAGCAACTAGCGGGGTTACTAAAACACGCTGAACACGCAAACAAACTAGTCTGCAGCCACCCCCTGAAACCGAAGCGAGCTTTAATTAGAAACTAGCCCAGGAGACAAAACAGGAAGTTTTCGGGAGTGTCTCCCGGGGTGGGTGGAGCCGTCTTGCCATAATTGATGGTCATTATAGCTAACCCCATTAGGCAGAAGCAATTTATAACATTCTATTTTAAGCATCAATAGCATATAAACATTTTATTTCATGTTTACTTCAATTCATAATGTATGTGTTGAAGAGTACAAAGATTTTAACATGTTTATAACATGACACAGGTGGAGAGATAGAAATGTAATTGCTATGAATAATATTTCCCACTTTATTAAAATAAAAGTTTTATTTCATAGGTTTAGTTTGTACTCTATAACTATGCCAATTCATTAGTCAAAAATTAATTATGAGGCCAGTGAATAAATATAATAGCAATAATAATAACAATAGTAATTTGATAATAATAATAGTAAGTTATATTAAAGCTTTGTTCAACAATAGAGGTCACACATTGTTTGCACACAAAGTCAATTGAGACAGAAAATTTATAAGCAGGTGAGTAAAATGCTTCATAATTATTAAATTTATAATAGCTGGGATGATACTTTTCTATTAACATTGAGCTTTGTTCTCAGATTATGCTTTTTTTTTAAGTACTACTAATTTCCAAAAATTTGAAAGTTGTGAGACTTATAATTTAGAAAAATTTGAAGATGTATTATACATGTTATTTTTTATAATGGTAATGTGATATAATGGAGATAAGGGAGGGCTAATATAGACATCTACGATCATGCCATACTTCCCTTGAGAATCTTACCAGCGGTAGTAACAGGATCTGGACATAAATTTATGTCTTTCAAGTGATCTAATAGAAACCCAACTAAATGTTACAAAACGACAAGTTGAATATGTTGTTGCAAGCATTGCAGATTCTACTGTGGATCACAGTTGTGGTGGTTCTGGTTGGAGAGTGTCTTTGCAGATCCTAGTGCTGCCTGCCCAAAGTCTTAGTTCACCAAGATGATGTGGAAGAGCTGGCCCTATCAGATACCTTCATTCAGTCAGAATAGCTACTTCTGTGATATTGGAAATCCTGGACCTAGCTCTTCAGTTTAAGTGACTATTATAATACAGATCCACTGTGGGGTGGAGCAGGGTGTGGACCAAACAGTAGCTGCTGTACATTTAACAATCCTCCATGGTTCAAGTCCACTCTATCATGAGGAACATTATTTGATGACATATAGTCGCGCCTTCGTCTTGGAGAAGACAGTACTGATGAAGAATTAATAGTGCATCTAATTAAGCTATATGTGTTCAGTAATTGTTCAGTTATGAGACTGAATTTTTTTTTGTAGTTTTATAGTTACTTATTTACCTATGGGACTGTTATTATTGTTTTGTTTTTGGTATGTATGATACAAAGACACATTCTGATTTGTTATTGTCTTTACTTCATCTTGTCAATTTTGCTGACTTTAAATTGTTCTTTTATTAAATAAAATACAAAAATATATCAACCTTCTGCATGGGTAAACTCAGTACAGATAGACATTAGCTACCAGCATTTATCTAGAATAACTACTTCTGGACTTAGTTCCGGCTTCACTGGAGATGGAACTACTTCTGGACTTAGTTCCAGCTTCACTGGAGATGGAACTACTTCTGGACTTAGTTCCGGCTTCACTGGAGATGGAACTACTTCTGGACTTAGTTCCAGCTTCACTGGAGATGGAACTGGGTGTAGTTCTCACAACATTGCTGTTGATTCAACAATCCTGCTTTGTTCAAGTCCACTTTACTACAGGAAACATCAGATGACATTGACTTGAAGCAATTCCAAAGAGAAAGTAGCTCAGATGGAGAAACAGATGACCTTGACTTAAAGTTTAACACAGTAGGAATAAGCTCAGATATAGAAATACTATTGTAATAGTAATTTAGATTTGTACTATTGTACATTGTTAAAACTCTCTGTAGACCTTATCAAACACACATTTTTGTGTCAACTGTCAACTAAAAACACCTCCTTGTCTGGAGAGGAGCCATGATTTGTGCAAATTGTGGAGTTGTCTTAGTTTAGTGGTGGCTAGAGCACCAGTGGCTAAAACTAGGGGTCATTCCCTGGTGACAATTTAGATGTTTTAAAAAATTTACATTGTGTTTTTCTATGACCCTTTTGATTGGTATGAAGAGTCATTATTACAAACAACGAGGACAATGTAACATACTTATTTGGTAAGGCATTGCCAACTTATGAAAGTTTCAGATACTAAAAAGCATGACCAAATAGAATTGCTTGTAAAATGCTAAGTACCTAGTCAATTTAGGTCAAACAGGAAATGTCCTGTATGGCTGTTGAGTCCAGTGCAGTGAACATATTTGCATGTAATAGAAACAATGCTTTAGAAATTTCTAAAATGAGTTGCACCACAATAATTCCTTCAAATTTTCTATAGTCAGTGCACTAAACTTAACATTTGCATTAAAAATCCTATTATGTTAAACCCCAATGGGTCCATTCACTATGTGACTCCGTAAGTCTGCCTTGTTACATGCCTGGCCACAGAATCATAATGTCATCCCAGGAAACTTTCCTCTATTACAAAGCTCTTGAAATTGATAAGTTGGATATGCTGTTAACAGAGTTCTACTCTTGACATATGTCCACTGCTCTGCTCCTAAAACTTTAGCTAGTCCCTCAGGTCAGGAGTAATGATTGAAGTGAGTCAGTTCCATGCCAGCATAATATATCCAAGACAAGCCCAGAGTTAGATAAATAAATTTAAAAAATCTGTGTATATATGCCAAGTTCTTAAGTGGAAGAATCAGTAAATGTATTTCATGTCTCAAGACTTTGCCCTGAAATGATAACAAATAAATGCAAACTTAGTAAAACTAATAGTGGTTATTTTTTATAATACAGTATTCTGATTAGAATTACGTTTCCATTTTTTTTGTTTTTTGTTTTTGTTCTTATTTTTTAAAAACATACAGACTCCACAAATCTGGCATTGTAATTGATACCAGTAATAATAGCTGGGCAGTAATGTAACTTTTCTAATTTTAAAATAATTTCAACATTGAACTATTATTATTTAAAAGTTTCAGCTCTGCAGAGTCTTCATCAGTAATGGGAAAAAAATGCAAAAAAAGAAGGATTAATCAATCTTTAAACCAACTCAGTACTTGCGCAGATTGCCACTTTGAGAGTTCAACTCATCAATTTCAGGATATAATATCTCTATTGTACTTTCAGTAAGTTCAATCCCCCCACCCACACATAATGAATTCTGTATTATATATTTTTCGTAATTGTGCATAGTACATTTATTTGCTTACCCTATCACTACTATTGCTTTTTCCTCCCTAAACATCTGTCTTCTAGTTAGTAGGATCAGGCATTCCAGCTACTTGTCTATAGAGGAACTGTTGAGGAAAAAGTTCTATGCAGGACATTTTGATTTATGAAGATGTAAGACCTAAGATGAGACAGACTCATCCATTATTGTTGTAAGGATGGTATCAAATGTAGCATGAAGTATAGTCTGTTATGTGTTGACTCTAAGATAGCTCTTTGTTTTGGTACTGGACTCCAAGTCAGGGACTTCCCCACTAGCCTCACTATGATTTCAACGTTTGCATAACCATTCATATGCTGCCATTACCATTGTTCCAGCACATCCAATGTGGGTTACTGTAGCAGTAAAACTTATTGTAGAAAGTATTTGCATTGGCAAACAACTGGCATAAAGGATGAGTAAATTGGATTCCCCCCCTCACCCCCCAAAAAAACAAAAAAAAACTACGTATACAGCACAAAATTGTGTCTCGTAGTAATAATTAAATTTCCATGGAACCACCAGTTCAGCATCACAATTGCTTGTACACAACAATACAAGCTCTCTCTCTCTTGAGATTGCATGTTAAACAATACAGTTGTCATATGTAAAACTCTTCAGAATTGCAGTATTTCAATTATTGTCATTATAAACCACACATTTTCAATACTTAATCAATTGTTATTATTAGCGGTTCTGAGAAGGTACGGACTCAGGCTAGTTAACAACCATGAAAATAGGAACTGAAATAAAGTGACACAATGAATTTCTATTTGTTTGTGGCCCTGCATTTAGATATACAGCTAATGGTGAGGGCAGTGTGGAGTACCACCATCTCAACAGCAGTGACACTCCACAACAAAGAACATTGTCATGACAAACAAGTAACTTAATTCATTTTGCATTAGTGGAAACCCATTAAACTCATTATTTGTGAATCATGCCATTTTTAAGTTTTGTGAGCATGAGCAACACACTTCATATATAGGTTGATGTTTGCTCATGCAAGAGACACTCCGTATATGTTCGCGCAACCCTTGTGTCTGTATTTGCTACTGTATATTATTTACTCCAAAATCTGCACTTCGTCTGATTCTTGAGAGATTACAGTGAAGGGTAGCTATAGGTCGGCATTTACAGCAAAACACATTGCTACCGAAGTCAGGTGGCAGCTACTACTTAACTGCTGTGCCAGGAGGTGTGAGAGAGATTTGCCCTGCCAATCTTAGACATAAGCAGATTCTCCACAGGCAGCTCTTGTAAAATCTCATTCATAGTACTCAACAATATAAATGTAAAATGTGGAGGTCTTAGAAAGCTCAGTGGTTAGAGCACTGGTGGCTAAAGCCAGTGGTCCTGGGTTCAATTCCCCAGCAACAACTAAGATTTTTTTTCACATTTTCCTTTGCTTTTTTCCAGACCCCTTTGGGTTAGAAAGTTTCAATCTAGGATTTCTTTGTTGGCCATTTGGGTACATAGATATCATGTTGCCAGCCATCTTGCCTTTTGCTGGGACATTCCGGATATTTTTCTGTGATCTTGCATTCCCTCCCAGTTTATTGATAGTTCCAGTTATTTTTTTTGTGGACATATTGCTAGTTACTAATAATCTCACTTTGCCAAATGTCAAAACCTAAATCTTAGTGCAAATTATTTTGCATTAAATCTATGCATGTGTGACTGCTTTGGGGAAAAGACTTAAAAGCCAAGAGAATTCATAGTACATTTTCATAATTATAAATATACTTTCAACTCCAAGAACCTTCCTCAGTGTTTGATGATAATTTAGTATAGTGACTTCTTGTAGTAGTCAATTATTTTATATATTTTCGGCTCCACAGAGCCTTTCTCAGTGATTAATAATAATTTAGTATAGTAACTTCTTGCAGTAGTTAATTTTTATTATAAATAATACGTATATAATTTCGATTCCATAGGGCCTTTATTAGAGATTGTTTATATATTTTGAAATAAAAATAAGTTACAATCTAAACTTCACTGAGCCTTTCTCAGTAATGGATTAAATTAATAACCATCATGTGCCATCTTTGCATTGTAAAAGAAGTTACTTTGGCATGTCAGTATGTGTTGTTTGTGTCAGTTTTTATTATGGAGAGTTGACGGGTATGAGTTCAGTAGCTATGTTTAAAGCTAATGCTTCACTTATTGAACTTGTTAGAGTTCACATTAAAGGCAGCTGATGTAGCTTTCCAAATATAAAAGTATGAAGAAAATACACTACACTCAGAAAACAATAATATAGCCTTGGGGAATGCTGAACTGAGTACGTTACTGTTGCTATATTAAGAACTATCAGAAATGTTAAAGAAGTGATGAAAATGCACATCCCACTTTGCACTATTGTACTGATTTCCTTCATATAATCTTGTGTGATGTTGTAGTATGCAGTTGGTCTTAGTTTTACGATATTAAGTGGGTGGGATGTATATTTTTAATATTGTGATGATAGTTCTTAATTATAACAACCACATTGTTGTGTGTATTTGTTGTAGTTATTACTGTATTTTACTAATGTAAAGTAAAATTACTTTATTATAGATGTACTCTAACATGTCAAAGATGTAGTGTTAGCTATACATTTACTGAAAAGTAGTTGCCCAAATTGAAAAACATAATATTGATGACAAACTATGAACTAATACACCAAAAATAATTCTTTTACAAAAACACCGAGGCAGTACATGATGGATTTTAATTCTAATAAATTACTGAGAAGGCTCTTCCAAGTTGAAACTATAAATTATTAATAATATTAACTACTACGAGAAGTTACTATATCAAATCATCATCAATTTCTGAAGAAGACTTTGTGCAGTTGAAGCTATAACTAATTATAATAGCATTAGCTACTACAAGAAGTTACTATGAATTCTCCCAGTTTTACAAACATTTTTGTCTGAGCGGTAGTGCATGCTTCAGTATAATGCAATATAATTTTCACTACTTAGCTAAATTACTATTCGAATATAGTATTGATTATGAAATGGATGAAATCTGAGAAAATTGCTGACACTATCTGGAGAATCCTGGCAAACTCGGATGGTTAGCAACTATGATATGACAATGGTTCTATAGCGAGTGTATAAATTAACTGGAGCAATCAATAAACTGGACAGGACATGAAGCATTCACAGAGAAAATTTCAAGATGTCCCTGCAAAACCAGGATAGTAACTATGATATTTATGACCCAAAAGACAAACAAAGATATTCTACTAAAAACGGACTAATAAGAGCTGCTTTCCCCATTAACTATAGAATTAAATGCAGTGCCTCACACACCCACACACAAACACACACACAAATAATGTTTGTTTGTCACTCTATTTCATTTTCTATTTTAATAGATACTAACTTGTGTGTGTTCTTTCTCAGAGCAGCTATTAACAATCAATGATTACTAGAAAGTGGCTTCAGTTAACAATATCAATTGGCATAAGCCAGCAATACTGAGGATAGATTTTACATAGCATGATAATTCTGACTGTTAACAAACCCCAGTGTAGGGATCAGAGAGCTAGTGCTGTTGTATACAAGCAGTTGTGCTGCTGAACTAATGGTTCCAGGGAAATTCAATTACTAATAGCAAATTTTCTCGTTTTTTATGGCCAATAATAATTGTTAAGCTGTAAAAAATGAAAAAAATTGCTACTATTATTACTTCAGCCGAGAATGACTGAATGATTTAATTACTGCAAGACATAATCATCTCACTCTCTGTTATAGCTACTACTAATAATATGTATCTGGAAGGAAAATACAATTCACTCATCGGTTATATTAGTTGTTCGCATATAGCTATCTGCAGATACTTTCTAAAATTCTTTCTACAGCTACAGTGCCTCACATCGCGGATTATGTAATTTTGTTAATTGAGCATAGTATAATATTACTTTGCTTACCCTGTCATTACTTATTGCTTTTTCCTCCCTAAACATCTGTATTCCAGTCTGTAGGATCAGGCATTCCAGCTACTTGTCTAGAGGAACTGTGTTGAGGCATAGTATTGTGCAGGACAGTTTGATTTACAAAAATGTCAGACCTAAGAAGAGACAGACTTGTCCATTTATTGCAAGGAGGGTAATCAATGTAGCACGAAGTATCATTGTGATGACTCTAAGATAGTACTGCTTATGACTCCAAGTCAGGGTCATCCCCACCACAGCCTCATTATTTGTGTAACTTAGGCGTAACCATTCACAATGCTACCATTACCATTGTTCCATCACTTCCAATGTGGGCTACTATAGACGTAAAACAAATATCTGCAAGTAGCTACTATTGGCAAACAACTAGTATAAAGGATGTGTAATTGGATTTCCCCCCATTACATGGAAATGAATAAAATTAAATTTCTCTGGAACCACTTGTTCAGCATCACAACTGCTTGTGTACAACAATGCTAGCTCTCTCTCTCTCTCTCCTGGGATTTGTTACAAAAAACAAACAAACAAAAAAACTTGTCCTGCTATGTAAAAACTATACTCACAATTGTTGTATGCCAATAATTGTCATTATAAACCATATAATAGCTATTCTGAGAATGAACACACTCAGGTTAGTTAGCAAACAAAAAAGTAGCAACTGAAATAAGGTGACAAAAAGGCTTTTGTTTCTGTTTGAGGCCCTCCATTTAGATATACAGCTAATAATGAGGGCATCTCCTGTAATATCTCGTTTATAGTAAGATATCTTTGTTGGCTATTTGGGGTATGTAGATATCATAGTTACCAACCATCCTGGGGATTTTCTTGGATATCCCAGATAATTTTCTGTGATCCTGCATCCCCGCCCGATTTATTGATTTCCCCAATTATTTTTTGTGGACTTGCTATTGAATCTACATAAAAAAAATTACTAATAATCCCAGTTTGCCAAAATGTCAAAAACCAAAACAGTCTTTGACAAAATTGTGGTAAGTAAATATCATTCTTATTTCAGTGTGATAAAAATCGTTTTGAAGAGTTGTCTTGATCCAGTCTAAAATAGGTAGTTTAGATTATCTCAATGGAACATGTGCTTAGCTCATTAAATGGTAAGAAGAAATGTCAATACTAATGGTTAGCTCTGGCCAATGGGTCAGTAGTACTCAATTTTAAATATCTAAACTTTATCTCCAAAGCAATCATATTTACTAATTACAGATTAATAGCTACTTGTGGGAGAACTAAAAAAATAGTGCACAACACATGATGTCCAAAGCAAAGTTAATATTTTAGAAGAACTACTAAATGTAAATTTCAATTAAGTATATAATAGTGTCCTCTCCATCATCCGAAATACTTTCTCCTCTGCATAGCCTCAATTCAATGTCATTTGATGTTCCCTGGGGTGGTAGAGTAGACTTGAACCATGGAGGATTGTTGAACTGACTGCAAGCATTGTTAGATCCACATCCTGCTCCATCCCAGAGAGGATCTGCAGTATAATAGTCAGTGTTACTGTAGCCAGGTCCAGGATTTCCAGTATCGCAGAAGTAGTTATTCTGAATGAATGAAGTAACTGATATGGCCAGTTATACTGAGTGTTAGTACAGGAAAAGTTCCATTTGGTTGAGTAAGAAGGATCTTCCTCATAAGTGGCAGCTGCAAATGTCCATATATGTTGTCTACTGCCAACTGGTCCATGACTAACTGATACTCCATTGACATATTATGCTGAGTCTATACTTGTGCGGCCATTAACAATGGAATTAAAAAATGCATCAGTTGATCCTTTTTGATATGCAAGTATTCTGCCGCACACAGAGGAATAGCTCACACCACCTGCTGGGAATACGGCTGAATCACATACACGGGAACTTTGTGCTGATTGTCCACATCCTCTTGGTGAATTGTTAACGGTCCAGTTACTTGGACAGGTAGCACTTGGATCTGACATATTAAGATACTACTTTTCTCCAGCCAAAACCACCACAATTGTGATTCAAAGTGGAGTTGAATAAGCTTGCAAGAACCTGTTGTACTTGTTTTGTCGTATTTATCTGGGCTTCTGTCAGGTTTCTGGAAAGACAGACTTTAGGTTCTGTTATTACAGCTGATGAGATTCTTACAGGTAGTGTGGCAAAGCAGTAAGTGGTCAATAATGATGAAAGAATAAACCACAGTAAGATATTGCTGTTCTCCATTTTTATTCCTATTCTTTTGTAACTGGTAACTGTTCTTTGACACTGGTATTTATGGAGGAAGTTAGCCATACAGCCCCTCTAAGTTTGGTCACATTACATCATTCCATATTTTTGAATGTGGTGGGTTTTCCCCCGTCATATTCATACATAATGAATCAGTGGTAAAGTTCTATGGTGATTAGTATATGAGGCTTATTAGAATTTCTAAGATAACGAGGAACAGTGTGAAATAAAAGAAATATTTCTAAGTTTGGATCAGCTATACCATGTATAAATATAACCAAATAGCTACTACATTTTTGCACTTCTTTTTACACATCTTTTTTTTTCCCCTCTTGTCCTTCTCTAGGTTCATTAAAAGTTGATATTTTCAGGACTGATCTGACTTGTATCTTGCTTGCTCTATACTAATTATTTAACAGAATACACAATAATACATTCGGTTTTCTTTCATAGGATATTTTTTTTGCAAATGTTTCCTTTAATAACCTAGTCATGTTTGGTCATTTCAAAACGCTATATTTGCTTTGTTTGCATTATTTTGTTTTCATTTTTAGTTATCGTAAATAGTACAATAATTTGTGATTTTTTTTAAAGAATTTACTTTGGGTTTGCAGTCTCACATTTTAGCTATTGATGTAATTATTTCATCAGTGACCTTTTCTTAAATACATGTATTATTTTTTTTCTTAGTTTTGACTAGATGCGTTTAATAATAATTTTCACCCATTATTTGTTAAAATAATAATGTGGAGTTAAAAATAATATTGATTAAGTTATAGCCATGAACTATGATGGCAATATTATTCAAATATTAAATAAATCCTTACAAATGCTTACAATTTAGTATTATTTATTACTAATTATTGATATTTGTTAATGTTTTTGACAATTTAAATTTGTGGTGCATTTCAAATATGACCTTATATCTAATAGAGGTAGTTATATAAATAAAAAGATTGTAAATTATAGACATGCATTAATAGAAAGTACCAAAAATTGTCTTAAACTTATACCATTGTATAATAATGTATAATTGTTTTAACATTAGTAACAACAAAGTATATTAAGTACTTTAAAAAATCTAATACTGGTGAAGTAACAAGTACAAAAAATGTGATTAAATTCAAATTTATAAAGAATAAAGTTTGCAAAAATTAAGATTAAATTTCAGTTAAAATAAAAAGGTTAAGTAATAATGTTAAAAAAAAACACTTGGTGGCTTGTCATGCTACTTTCAAAGGTCCAGATTTCATGAATTAAAATACAAGCGTGTTATAATAGTAATTATAAGACAACCTATTTATTAATGTATTTATTATATAGAAGTGTTCACGCTATCCTTTTTTGTTGCATTGGAGGAACAATTGTATTTGTGTTCTTTAAATTTAACATGTGTATCAGGTAACTCCTGTTATTATTTTATTAATTAAAGCATGTGCAATACTTACCTCCTGTAATTATAATTTTAATTACAGCATAGTGCATCAGGTTTCTCCTATATATATTGGTGAGATATCTCCAGAATGTCTTCGAGGAAGGTTGCTGTCCTTCATCAACATTACTTCAACATTTGGTTACACTGTGAGTGAGTTCTCTCTCAGTTCATGTGTTTAAGAGCATGTGCACAAACAAAACATTTCAAAAGAATCTACTACTCCATTTCTAAAAAGTATACGTAGTCATTGTGACCATTATGTACTTCAGCTAACAAATATGGAACTTCTTACTTCAATTCCCTGAGGACTGGTATTTTCTGTAATCCCTGGCTATCTAAATTACCGGTAGCTTTTGACACTTGCAGCTTGAGTGAATTCTTTCTCAGCTCATGTGTGTAATCACACATTTTCACTAATGGGATAATTTGTCTGTGGTTAGTTTAAATTAATTGTGGTAATGCTGTAGAGTTTAGTGCATAATACAGTTTTCGTTAGTATTATTCATACATGTGTTGGTATTCAGTGGCGAGCGAGCAAAGTCAGCATTGCAGCCAATAATTGAAACTAGTAGGCATTTGATATTAATATGTAACCTTCGTACATGTTGTCTTTTAATGTATACCACTACAACGGTAAGTAAGTTTTACTTACTTTAAACTGTACAATTATTTGTAGAAAAGCACTTTTCTTTTGCAAGTCACAAGTAGCTGCTGCATATAATGGTAACCATGACACCCTTTACGACAATGATTGCTATAAACTCAGACAGTTTTTGTACCTGAGAGCGTGTTTTCCACCACTACATAATGGTTACTGGTACTTCACGGATGTACAGTAAATAAAAGTTGATGTTAATGAAGTATAGATACTACAGAAGCTATCACTACTCAAAATATTAAGGTAAGAAAGTATTTTGGACGTAGTTAAGTAAAATAAATTGTTAATACTACGTACTAAGAGCTAGAACATTAAGGTAGACTTTAATATTGTTTTTTTTAAATAAAGTATAGTGTTTCCTGCATTCACGTCTCACGTATCAAAGTGTGAGTGTATTACTAACAATTGTAGGCAAGCAAGTGAGACATTTTCTTGGGTAGCACAATGAAAATCAGGGATATTTTTATTTGTTTACAAGTATAAGTGTGGACGTACACATGTCACTTGCACTTTGACCTTTGTATGTTTGTGTTAGCTTGGTGGTCGACCCATCCCCAACTTTACTGAACAGAATCCCCCAGGTTTAGCAATCTTTACCCATATCATCCAATTATTACCATTTTGAATTCCCTTTTGTGGGTGCAGTTAAAGTGTACAAAAAATTTATCTGAGTTCATTTTCTATTCAAATGAGTGGCGGTGGTAAGTTAATGCACTATTTGTGAATTAACAGTGTTTCAATTCTTCTTGGCTGAAATAATTATAATAATAGGAATTTTTTTTCATTTTAAAAGCCAATACTGTTAACTGGCTGTTAAGAAGAGAAAAATTTCCTATTATTAACAGTGTTGTTTCTCACTTGAAAATCCTTTGTTCAATAATCTATCAATGAAAGCAAGTCTTACGTTGGTATGTCCAGTGAACAAGTGTGTAAGAAAGTGTGGCTAACAGTCTTTATACTGATTTTCAAGGTACTGCAGCAGTAAGTATCTCTTAATATAGAGTTTGGTTCAACCTGTGCAGTAATTCCTTGTAAATACCTGCTGTTATTTCTTTTTTTAAAGTCGAACAGTTGCAGCAAGTGGTTACTAAGGCATTGAAATCCCTTTACCGTATATGTGTAATTTAAAATTTTGGCCGTTTTTTTGTAGCTGGGGTATTTTAAGTTAAAATTAATTTCAATATTGTAGTAGTTTTATGTGACGTAACCTGGGAGGCTCGCTTGCCATTTGTGCTCAAGACTCCATTACTAGCTAGTTGCTAAAAAAAGAAGAAGCAAATTATAGCATCCCCAAAGACTATGCCAGAAGTAACTCTGGACTAGCCTAAAGGAATTTTAAGCGTAAGAATCTTGACTTATACATATTAAAAACAACAGTGCATCCCTGCAAAGCAACAACAACATGTACATGTGTATATATATGTTTCAGTGAATTTGAAGTTTTGCTGTGTAAGTTTGATCACTCTTAGTTCTGGTAAATGTTGGATGGATTCTGTTATTAAATTCTTGGTGGCTGTAAGTGTTGACAGATCTATTCTTACTTCCATGTACCTAATTTTGGTATAGGGTTACTCTTGGTATTTATATAGTAAATAATTGCTGTTTATTCTATAAATAGGGTAAAATCTGCAGCATGCATACATGTGCTATTATTTACTTTAAGCTGATTACTCTGAGAACAAAAAAAAAACATTTTAGCATTGATGGTGGAGGTGTTCTAAAAAAATGAGGCTACCGCCATTTCTTGTTTTCATCATGCTTATAACTGTGCTTTTCGTTATTTTGTCTGGCTATTCACTACTATATCGTTAGCCAAAATTCATCCAGCCAACTGAACCTCCGATTGGTCCACCTCTCTGACTAGCTCCATACTTTAAAACTCTTCTGCCAGCTACAGTGGGATTTCTAAGTATTAACTCCAAGCTGGCAAAGGCCCTATTCCCTAGAAAACATTCATAGTGTTTTTAAGAGAAATAGAAATGTCAGACTTCAAGCATGCAAACAAACTTCTTTAATTTGTAAGTATTAATTTTCTTTACTTGCTATACATAGCATGCTTATGGTGTGCCTGTGTACATTTGTATGTATGTGTATTAATGTGTAGGTATATCTCAGTGACAGTAGTATTTTATAATATTGGTCTGCCTGGCTTCACAGTGTCTTTGGCTCTAGCTATTTCTGTCTTCATACCTGTGGCTCACTCTCTGGCTATAATAGACAAAGTAACACATGCACACATACATGCTCTCTTGTGCTATAGAATGTGATATTCTGCCTGTACAATACAACTAACTGTTTTGAGGCTGTGTGTGTTGAGAGGTTTGTGTGTGTGAGAGAGAAAGAGATAGAAAGTTTGGATGTGTGTGTGTTGTGGTACCTGAAACTGTGTAATCTATTATATTTTGCTGGAAAGATTTATCAATATATATACCTGGGCAATGTGGGTACTGCATGAATTAATAATGAATGAAAATAAAGAGCAAGGGTGGCTTGAATTATGATAGTGATATTTTGTGGTAGTTTTAGCTATATCTTTATGACTCTTTGAGTACTCCAAATGGTCTACTCAACCACTCACTACTATTAGACAAAAAATACTCATCAAAAAAAATAATAATAAAAAGCATACTGAACCACATGTATAAACTAGATAGTCTCAAAAGCACAATTACACACTACAAAACCAGGTATAAATAAAATACACACTTTGATACAATTTTACTTAATTTTAGTGCTCATCTCTAAATTATCAGAGTTAGTTGTGGACTCCACTATTGCACAAAGTGGACCTTTGAGTGATGTTTTCAATGTTCTTTTTCATGCAACGCACGCAGAAAATCTTCTTGGCTATCTTCCGCATTCGAGCAGAAAGAAGAGACTCGAGCATTGGGTGGATTACTGCCTGGATTAGGAAGCAAAAAAACACAATGCCAATTGCAGCTGGAGGCACATTACTAAGACCAATAGCTGCCATAGCAATAAATACAAAAACTATTGGAGACCAAGTGACAAAATTAGAAACAAAAATAGAGCCAAAGACTTTCACCATCCGAAGTTGTTGAGCAATGTACTTTTTCTTTGCTTGTTTGTTTACTTCCGATATTCTAGCATCTCCTTTCTCCTGGTAGGTGTTTTCAAATCTTCTTTTTATCCCGTTACGGACGAAGCAGAGAAGCCAGATATTAGATATGACCAAGACGCCAAGAGGAATCATGACTTCTAACACCAGAAATCCAATATAATAATAGCCAGGTCCTAAGTGGGACCGGGTGGTGAACAACGGTGCACATGTCCCTACAACTCTGCTGAATCCTATGACTCCAAAGCCAAACAGTGGAGGGATGCATAGAAGCAAGCAAAAAATCCATATTACCAGTAGTATGACAGCCATGCGAGGGACAGTGATCCATTTGTCATACTGCAGCGGTCGCTTTATGTAGATAAGTCGGTCAAGAGACATTATAGCAATAATATGCATGGAAGTGTACAGCATCCATATTACTATCACAACTCCGGCTTGACAAGAATGACAACGTTCATAGTCACTGCTACCAAAAATGAATACTCCTCCTGCGAATCCCGCTACGGTCATGAAAGGTAAAATAAAGGCACAGGTCAGAAGATCCACTAGAGCCAGATTAAATAGAAGAAAAGTGGAAGGAACTCTCCAAAACTTGTTATAAACCAGAGCTGCTAAAACAAAGATATTTAACAGACTTCCTGCAATTGTGCAGATAAAGAGAATGGAAGAAATTGCATACACACTATTTGACCCTCTCTCAGTTGCGTTAAGGGACCATGCTTCTTCAGTAACATCTTCACGACTCAAGTTTGAACTGAGGCAAAAACCTGTATCCATGCTACAATTCTATATGTACAGAGAACTGATGCCGTATAAAAAGTGAGCTACCAGATTTACAAGCCAGAATCCCAATGGCAAGTTGCTGTATGACTCATATTATAAATGGAGATTCTCCAGGAAATTGAAAGTATATCAATTAAAATCAGTTACTGAATTATTCTAAAACATGCTCCGCCAAAATTATCCTCACTCATAGCTTTTCCCATGGCCACCCTAACATCCTTTAGTGTGCTCCTGGACAATGAAGGGGAGATAATCATTGCATGCAACTCAACATACATAATTATATTTTTTACTTTGTTTTAGGCCCATGGTTTCATGCAGGTTATGGGAGCCCTGTGATTTCCACCCTAATTTTTTTTACCCCTTCTGAATTTATTTCAATGCAAGTTATGAAAAAATTGTAGGAATTTGTAGTAGTTTGTCCAAGCTTTCATGATCATGACTTCACTATTTTCATGTGGCTAAACGGTTTTTGTGACTTTACAAATCTCTCTTATCTCTCTCCCCAGTGAAAATCCTGTATGAATTTCTGTCATTTTAGTTCATGTAATTCTGATAAACTTTAGTGATATCATTTTACTTATCTGCTTATTCTTCATTGAGCTGTTGTTGTAGGACTTTTTCAGATTGCCAATTGCTTAATTATAGTTTTAACAGTTTATTAAATGATTATTCGTTTTTATTATGTTCTCTAAGGCAACGTCAGTAAATTTGTCAGTTCTCTAAGCACATAAGTGCTAATATCACGGCTTCAGAAGCACAGTGTCGTATTAGCTGCTTGAAGTGCAAGCTATTGCCGAGGTGGTGGTTTAAGTTTCCTAAGAGAGCATTCGGGAAAAAAAATTATCCATAGCTAGATCCTTTCAAAATGCTTTGGTTTTCAAGGTGGCCTTTCCTAGACTACAGGGAAGATGAGGATACTGTATTTTGCTACACCTGTAAGAGATAAGCGCTAACGGTGAGAACATTTAATCTTAGTTTTACAAGTTTGTTTATTCTTCAATAACTTCAGAGTTACTTACCTCAAAACTATCATTAATCCAACGAATATATTGTGACTTGTTCCTAGTTGGTCACATCTGTTGTCTCATCAATCTTCACAGTTAAAAATGGAGACTTATGTAGGTTTTCAGAAACTTTTCTAATAACAGAAAGAGCTATAATTTTAATCAAATAATTCTAGATTTAATAAAGCTGAATAAAATTGCTGTCACTATTGTGACCCCTCAGTGGTAATCCTTGTCTAGCCAAATATTTATGCAAGACATAATCTTCAGTAGTATTTTCTTATTTTTGGCTATCTCGATTGCATGCTGTCTATTCAGGTGTGTGCCAATATGCATGCTAGTGGCTGGCAATGTAATAATTGCATCAACTCCTTCCAAATGGCACTGGCTATTCTCGTGTTTACTGAATTCAAAAATAGCATCTTCCAATTGTAAAAACCTTTGGATACCTCAATATACAGCATATGTATATTTCAATTTTTATTGGTTAAATATATTTAATTATAACTGGTTATGAAGAGTTCATTGGGATTTACACAGTTCCATGTATTGATGCTGCTACATTATTTTCTGTTATTAAAGATACTTTGACTCGACTAAATTTAGCATTCACTAAACTTCGTGGGCAGTGCTACGACGATTGTAGTACCATGGCTGACTCTACTAGTGGTGTAGCAAAGAGAGTTTGGAAGAGGAAGAGCGTGCAGTATTCACTCACTGCTACTGCCACTCTTTAAACATAACAGCTAATGATTATGTTAAGAATTCTAAAGTTATGAAATTATTATTGGAAGTTACCCATGAAATCACTAAGTTGATTAAACTCTCTCCACGACGAGATAACATTTTTCGTGAGCTAAAAGCTGAAAGTGAATTTAAAATGAAATTAATCCCTTGAGCATTTGACTTCTGTTACACGATTTACTGTGTTCTTTGTTAAGTGTTCTCAAAAATTACTCTACATTGCTAGGCACCTGGGAGATGGCAGTAGATGTAGCAAGGGATACGTACTGAAAGCAAAGCAAGAATTCAAGGAGTAAAAGCACAGATGAATACTTTTCGCTTTGCTTTTGGGACAATGTTGGCAGAAATGATACTTCGCCACACCAATAATTTGAGCAGATCATTGCAAGATAAAGTTTACTCTGCAGCTGAAGGACAAACCATTGGAGCCATGGTGGTTGGCACTCTCCAGTCCTTACGAAATGATTCTTCTTTTGAATTATTTTGGTCTAAAGTGACGTCATTTACAGAACCCATTGACATCGAGCCGTCATTACCACGTCAAAGTAAAGTACCTAGACGGTATGAATCTGGAACAGCTGAAGGTCATGTTCACCAGTCTGTACATGATTTGTACAGGAAAGACTATTTTGAAGCTATTGATTTAGCAGTGAATTGCATACAAGATCGATTTCAGCAAGCAGGCTATGAAGTGTATAAAAATCTTGAGCAACTACTTTACTTTTAAAAGCAGCAATAAGCTCAGATTTCTCTGCTGAGTTCACTTTTGTTACATCTTTTAATGGAGAGGATTTGCAAGCTGAATCATTGCGTGCACAGTTGCTTACATTTGCAATTGAGTTTAAACGAGTGTTTTCAGAGACTACTTCCAAGCCCACTGTATACGATATCAAAAAGTTTTTTGTTCATTATCTGCAGCCCAGGAAAGTCTTTTGTGTCAGGTCGGCATTGTGCTAAAGCTTGTACTTATTATGCCAGCCTCTAATTCCACATCAGAGAGGTCATTCAGTGCTCTTCGTCGTGTAAAGACATACCTCAGAAACGCAATGGGACAAGAGAGGCTAAATCACCTCATGGTGTTGCATGTGCATAAAGAACTAACAGATGATTTGGATTTAATTAGTATTGCTAATGAATTTGTAGGTGACTCTGAACACAGACTTAAACTGTTCAGTACTTTTTCTTAAACAAGTTATCATTTGGTACTTCCTCTTAAACAAGGTATCATTTGGTACTTTCTATTAAACAAGTTATCATTTGGTACTTTCTATTAAACAAGTTATCATTTGGTACTTTCTATTAAACAAGTTATCATTTGGTTCTATTAAACAAGTTATCATTTGGTACTTCCTCTAAAAACAAGTTATCATTTGGTACTTTCTATTAAACAAGTTATCATTTGGTACTTCCTCTTAAACAAGTTATCATTTGGTACTTCCTCTAAAAACAAGTTATCATTTGGTACTTTCTATTAAACAAGTTATCATTTGGTACTTTCTCTTAAACAAGTTATCATTTGGTACTTCCTCTTAAACAAGTTATCATTCGGTACTTTCTCTTAAACAAGTTATCATTTGATACTTTCTATTAAACAAGTTATCATTATCAATACACAATTTTTTCATCACATATTTTAACATTATAATATACTATAATTCTATATGATTAAAAAAGAGTACACTAAGCACAGAGGAATCAATTACTGTAATATGATAACTAATTATATACTTCCTGTTTGGAGCTGTGATGGGCGTGGTCACAATGGCCTTACCAATGTCCAGGAGCTTGCTCCTCCTCTGTATGTTGATATGTAGGTATGTGTATTTTTTTGTTACATATTTGGAAGTGTCTGCATTTTATGCAGTGTGCTTTTTGTGTTTATGTTTATGTGTGTGTGTGTATATATATAATTATATATATATATAGTTGGGTAAGAAGCCATTGTTCCTGTCTGGTTTGGGAGGTATGTTTGCTATGTTTGTCTTGTCCCCTGCTCTGATCAGTGGTTCAGGCTAGACTCAGCTGCCCCTGAGGATGTCAATATTGTAGCTGTCTACTCCACTTTTGTTTTTGTGTCCATCTATCAGGCAGGATTTGCCATCACTTGTGGGTCAGTGATGGTGTGCTTTATCTGGGATACCATGTGTGCATTTTTTTTTTCTTTCCGTGTGGTATGACTGTGGGCATGTGTTCACATGTGTTAGATTTGGGTTGAGCTTCAGATTTTGCCGATAGGTGTGGTTATTGTACCAACTGTTTCCAAATATGTGAAACTGTGTTGCACGATAATTCTACTCATAAGATAGACCAATCAATTTGAGTAACTGATAATAATTATTTATGTACAACTAATATTTAAGTGTAAGCTAGTATTCACTTCATGTGTCTTTTCCCTGAAAACTGCTTCATTTGGCAAAGATTATATAAACTGACCACACAAATGGTGTTTTGGAAAAGCCAAAGAATGTAATGTGGGTACTCTGAAACACAAATACTGTAGTAGGTCAGTTATATAATATTACATATATATTATGTATAGTTATATATTATATAATATATATTCACACAGTTTCAGGTAATGCTGGTTTATAATAATAGAAATTAAATTGACAACAATTAATAAGGCCTTCTAAGAAGTTTAGTACAGATTTGTACCCATTGGTTTAGTGGGAAGCACACTGCAGATTGGGGAGTCATGGGTTCAAACCGCACCAAACCGCACTTTAGAAGTTTAGATTTTTTTCTTCTCCAAGGGAGAAAAATGAGACAGGAAAAGATAATTTTGTTGGAGGAAAAGAAATAAAGAGTGGAGGAAAAAAATAAAGAGTGTAGCAAAAAGAATGAAGCACCTCCACCAAATAACCTCAATCAATTAAAACCCCTCTCAAAGTACCTCCACCAAATAACCTCAATCAATTAAAAACCCTTCTCCCTTGCAGAGATCAGCAGTAGAATCGAACGTCTGTTAAAAATCATTTCAAATCTTTAGCATTTACACACACACAGACAGAGGAAGGGAACACCTCAAGGTTAAAACAGATCAGCTCCGCTGGCCACTCTCTAGCTGCAATTTTCAGCTCACCTGGACTAGCTTTTTCTTGAAAACTAAGTCGAAACTAAAAAATTCTAGCACATTAAAGGGACTTACTTTCTCTATCTCTACATCATTTCAGAGTCCGGAAGGCTGTCGTATTCGAGATCCGTTGTTGAATCACACACACACACACACACACACAGTGACACACAGTGACACACAGACAAAGTGACTACTGTAAACCTCTCGCGCATGCGCGCTGAGGGTTAACAATACCTTAGGGCCATAATTGAGTATAATGAGCCAAATGCAGCCAAGTATGCTTATCACAACCTCAGACATGTACAGTAAGGTTGATGGATATCCTAAACTTCCCCCCAAAAGTGTGTTAATAGTACTGTCACATGTTTGGAGTTGTCCTCATTTTCACTTGTCAATTTCCTTAATATAATTATATTCAATCACATGCATATTTAACTGTCTCTAATGTCAATCTGTAGGTGTGGTGATATGTACCACAGTCTCTGGTTTGGAACTATCACGTCCAGTCAGATAGGACCCATTCTGATCAGCTCACCACTCAGTGCGTCTGGGACTCTTGTTCTGTTCTCAGCAGACATTGTTGTTTTGTTTGTTATCATCCTCTTCTTCTTGCCTGAAACTAATGTAAGAGTATTGTAGTAGTAGGATATGAAGTGACTAAGCAATGTTTAGCAGCAGTAGTAATAGTAATAGTAGTAATAATAGTAGTAGTGGTAATAATAATAATAGTAGTAAAGTAGTAGTAGTAATAGTAGTTGTATTAAAATTAGATATAGAAAAGTAGTGTAGTAGTAGTAGTAGTAAAGTAGTAGTTGTAGTAGTAGTAATAGTAGTGGTAGTAGACAGCATATTGACACTACACTGATAAAATCATACATGTTTATCATGTGTTGGTGGGTTATAAGATTTTTCATGTTACACTTGGATGAAAGGAAAATATCATAAATATTTACATAGGTGGGCAATATACACGTGTGTATTGTTGTATTGTAGATATGAATATTCAACTACTATAGGCTATAATTCTGGAGAATCTAGAGAAACTCTACTCTAAGCCATGGATTGACAGAGTCAATGTCCTCTACTACATGAAGTGTTTCTGCTTCAGGGAGTTGTGTAAGATATGTGAGGAGACTGAAAATGACCCACTGGAGCTGGAGGGAGTGTCAGTGGATGTGACTCACAGGTATCCTTGACTCGCGATGATGACAGCAAGGACAGCAAAAAATAATTCCATAACTCACACATCATCAGCTGATCATGTTTAATCACAGCTTCACTGGTTTTTATTTATACTATTAGTACTATTTGCAATTTCTGTCTGTCTATTTACATGAGTGGATTATAATATTCAAATAATTACGACATTATTTTAATGGAGATTTTACACGCATTTATGTTTTAGTTATTTACGTAGCTACCTTGTGAGATTTATCTTTGATTTGATAACTCATGATTATTTGTCTAACTTAAATTTTGGTTGTAGGTTTGGTTATGCTTGATTTTAAATTATTTAAGGCATTGGGCTAGGCATGCTTTCTTGTTGTCTGTACCATTACAGTTTTTCAGTGGCTATATTGAGATATTTGTTGATAAAGCTTAGCACTGCTTTTCAAATGTGTGTATCAGTAGTATTGTTTTTGTTTGGAGATTCCAGACATTCTTATTTTTAGTTATTTATTGAAAAGGATCTTGAAGGCTTATTCCCCCCTCCCCCAAATTCTCCTTTATTAAGCTTTGGTAAACTTTTGTTGCCCTAAGTTCTTCAATAATGGATTCCTAAAGAAAGAGTTTGTGTACTACATCAGTAAGAGTATAAATGAGGATGGTCCACTCTACCCTTTTAGCCCTACATTAGACAAAAACAGGATGTGAAACTAAGAACAGGTTATAAACTCAATAGTTTTGGGGTTGAAATAGGTAAAACAACTGGGTGAACACCAGAGGTAGTAATTAGGAATGTGAACAGTTTATACATGCAATGAGAAATTCAAGCAACCATGAATATGGACCATATAATAAGATACACTGAATTTTCTAAGTTAATTATTATTGTAGTGTTTGCTAGCTAGTTGTATTTATTTTGTTTCTAAGGATCTATTAACAATAGGTGGAGCGTGTGAGTACTGAGTTTAGCTCTAGCTATAAGTGGGAATTGTTGAATGCCAAGAAACCTAAGGAAGTAATCACTTGGTTAATTCTGTATTTACATCTTCTGTTTAGATGTAGCTGTTGTTTTTTCATTTTGTGAAGTTTTTGTTTTGTTATCTAAAAATAACTTCAGTCACGATTATTGAATTGAAAATGGTTTGCAAAAGCAATAGGTATACCATTGCAGTGAGTAGCTAGCTACACAGGTATTGCAGTGGCTATCATTTCTGTATTGGCATGGTGAAATATAAGTGCAACTACAGAATGAAGCAGTAATCCTAAGTTGTCTTATGCAGCATTTAGTACAGAATTCTTGAGCAGTAGAAAGAGCATTGGCATGATTGTTAACACAGAGAATAATGTATATTTTGCTGTATGCAAATTTAATGAGAAGTCAAAGTTTATGGGTCATGGTCACAGAGATCTATATTTGATAGCTAGTTAAAATCAGTGTGAGCATACGTCTAGTAATATAAGAAATAACAACTTGACCTGTGCCACTTTTCTGTGTTATTTTCCCATAGTGTTCACACATACCTGCATAGCTACCATTTGTCAACAATAATATACAATATAACTAGTGGTGTGCTTGAGCACAAATGGCGAGCGAGCCTGATAGTTAGGTAACATAAAATGTTACTATTTTTAGCTTACTTCATGCAAACACTATAATAGCAGTTATGACATTTGATTTCAGCAAACAAATACAAAATCACTCTCTTACCTGATTAATGGTAACTTGTAGTATCAAACATCAACCATTCTGATAATCTCAATCACCAGTGACTCTTGAACAAGCTCTCAGCTACGATAAAAATAAACCAGTGTTATTATTTGTAATTTTAGCCAACAAATATGGAATTACTACTTACCTCATTCTTGAGTATTGATAACTTCTGTAATATCAAATTGAAGTTACTTTGACCATCTGAATTACCTCGAATTCTTGACAACAAGCTCTCAGCTACATAAACAAAAGACAATCAATTTTAGCACACAAATACAAAATTACTTTCTTACCTCATTTTCTTGAGCCGTAGTAACTTCCGTAGTACCAAATTTGAGTCATTCTGACTATTGGAATTTACCAGTCACTGTTGACAACAAGCTCTTAGCTGAGTTAATAATAACAGAATTACCTGAATAAACTTAGAAAGCAGTGGCAAAGAAGCGCAGCTTGACAAAGACTTCACAATTGTTTCAAGAAGAGAGTAGCTATAAACGTTTTGGTTGAAACAGAGTTGCGTAAGGCAGTGCAGAAGGATTCTCCGCGCTCGTTAATTGAAAAATACTGGAACTGTGAACGCTTTACCTAACTTACGTAATTAGAAGCGCGGGCGAAAACAGAGGTCTCACGTACCCCATAAACAGATAAATAAATAACTAGTGGTGTGCTTGAGCACAAATGGCGAGCGAGCCTAAAGACTACTTGATTTTGACTTCTAACACTGAAGCTACTGAAAATAAGGTCCAGTTTTTTAATTTAGCATACAGGGTAAAGCGGATTTCAGTGCCATAGTAACCACTCCCTGCAACTGCTTGAATTGAAGGAAAAAATAACAACAACAAAACAATACACGTTATTTAAAAGTTTTCTTTGTGATATTCTTTAGCTAATAGTGTTGTAACACACACAATGCTTTGACACAACTGGACATGCACCTACACAGACTTACCTTGGCAGTAGTCTAGTGGACAATGTATTTTCAGGCCTAAAGACTTATATGAATGATTTGACTTCTAACACTGAAGCTACTGAAAATAAGGTCCAGTTTTTTTTTACTGATTTAGCATACAGGGTAAAGTGATTTCAGCGCCATAGTAACAACTCTCTGCAACTGCTTGGAAGGAAAACAACTACAACAAAACAATACACGTTATTTAAAGGTTTTCTTTGTGTTATTCTTTGGCTAAGTAGTGGTTGTAAACACACAATGCTTTAACACAACTGAACATGCACCTACACAGACTTACCTTCGCAGTAGTCTAGTGGACAATGTATTTTCAAGTAAAATACTGTTGCGCAAGGCTAATAGCCATGACAAAGAGCGCATTGACTTACCACCACCACTAAGGATTCTCAGAGCTTGTTAATTGAAAAATACTGGAGCTGTGAACGCTTTACCTAACTTACGTAATTAAAAGCGCGGGCGAAAACAGAGGTCTCACGTACCCCATAAACAGATAAAGTATAGGTTACATCACGAGGTGGAGGTCGGTATGGGATTTACACAACCGAGGGCCGAAGGCCCGAGGATAGTGTAAATCCCGTACCGACCGCGCACCGAGCGGTGCAACCGACTTGTACCATGGCTCTAGGCTGCTATAAGAAACGCATAACAACCTTTTTTTCTGTAGCCTCATTGGTCGCCGCTTCGCTTAGCTACAGATCGTAATTCTAGGCCACGGGCAAAAAATATTCACCTCCTAGGCGGTGTATAAGTGATTTATTCACCCCGAATTGAGAAATCTGATTGGACGGTTTGAACGAACCATGGTATAAATAAATATATATAGCGAAATCTCGATTGAGTTACCCCTGATAGTGTTGTGCTTGAGCACAAATGGCGAGCGAGCCTTAAACTACACTATTGTTAAATTTGATTTTAACAACTAACACTCAAGCTATTAAAATAAAGTCGAGTTTTTAAATTACGTATGAGGTAAAGGGGTTTCAATGTCAGTTTGAATTGAAAAAGAAACAACAAAATCAAATCACGTTATTTAAAATTTTCTTTGTGATATTCTTAATAGTAGTTGTAACGCACAATACTTTCACACAACTGAACATACCTACGCAACTTACCTTCGTGGTTCGTCTAGTGCACAATGCATTTTTAAGTAAATACTGTTGAGTGGGGCTTATAACTGTGACAAATAGCGCATTAACTTACCACCGCCACTAACTCGAATAGAAATGGAGCTCCCATAAGATTTTGAGTTTTAACTGCACCCGCAAAACAATTCAAAGCCGTAAACAATTCAATTTCTAAGGTGATACGGGTAATGGTCGCTAAACCGGAGGATTTTGTTTGGTGACGTTTGGGACGGGGTCGAACGCGGAGCTAACACAAAAATACGGAGGGTCAAAGTACAAAATGACATACGTACGTCCATATATATATAAATAAACTAGTGATGTGCTTGAGCACAAATGGCGAGCGAGCCTAAAGACTATACTATTTTTATATGAATGATTTTGACTTCTAACACTGAAGCTACTGAAAATAAGGACCAGTTTAAAAAAATAACAACAAAACAATACACGTTATTTAAACGTTTTCTTTGTGATATTCTTTAGCTAAGTAATGGTTGTAACACACAATGTTTTGACACAACTGGACATGCACCTACACAGACTTACCTTCGCAGTAGTCTAGTGGACAATGTATTTTCAAATAAATACTATTGCGCACGGCTTATAACCATGACAAAGAGCGCATTGACTTACCACCGCCCCCTTATCCCTTTACCCTGTATGCTAAATTTAAAAACTGGACCTTATCAGTAGCGTCAGTGTTAGAAGTCAAAATCATTCATATAAAAATAGTATAGTCTTTAGGCTCGCTCGAGCCTAAAGACTATAGTATTTTTATATGAATGATTTTGACTTCTAACACTGAAGCTACTGAAAATAAGTTCCAGTTTTTCAATTTAGCATACAGGGTAAAGGGATTTCAGTGCCATAGTAACAACTCTCTGCAACTGCTTGAATTGAAGGGAAAAAACAACAACAAAACAATACATGTTATTTAAAAGTTTTCTTTGTGATATTCTTTAGCTAAGTAGTGGTTGTAACACACAATGCTTTGACACAACTGGACATGCACCTACACAGACTTACCTTCGCAGTAGTCTAGTGGACAATGTATTTTCAAGTAAATACTGTTGCGCACGGCTTATAACCATGACAAAGAGCACATTGACTTACCACCGCCACTAACTCGAATAGAAATGGAAGTCCCTTAAGTTTTCAAGTTTTAACTGCACCCGCAAAAGAATTCAAAACGGTAAACAATTCAATTTCTAGGTACTGATCGATAAACGGAGGATTCTGTTTAGTGCAATTTGGGACGGGGTCGACAGCCGAACTAACGCAAAAACGCGAGGGTCAAAGTACAAAAATGCCTTACGTACGTCCATACATATATACAAATAAACTAGTGGTGCGCTCGAATAGCGCAAATGCATGGCGAGCGAGTAAATATATGAGTATAGGTAAAGATGATTTGTGAAGGAAATCCTAAATAATAGCAATGATTAGGCATGAAGAGTTAACAATAACAGAATTACCTGAATAAACTTCGAAAGCAGTGGCAAAGAAGCGCAGCTTGACAATTTGCCATTCAGTCTTTCGCCAAGAAGAGAGTAGCTATAAACTTTTTGGTTGAAACTTAGTTGATTCTCCGTGCTCGTTAATTGAAAAATACCGGAACTGTAAACGCTTTACCTAACTTACGTAATTAGAAGCGCGGGCGAAATTTTTTGACGTACGCATACATACCTACATATATATATATATATATCTGAAATCTCAATTGAACACGACTGATAGTCAGCTTCGCTCGCTTCGCTCGCTCGCTGAACTAGTGGTGTGCTTGAGCACAAATGGCGAGCGAGCCTAAAGACTATACTATTTTGAATGATTTTGACTTCTAACACTGAAGCTACTGATAAGGTCCAGTTTTTTAATTTAGCATACAGGGTAAAGGGATTTCAGTGCTACTGCTTGAATTGAAGGAAAAAAACAACAAAACAATACACGTTATTTAAAAGTTTTCTTTGTGATATTCTTTAGCTAAGTAGTGGTTGTAACACACAATGCTTTGACACGACTGGACATAGACCTACACAGACTTACCTTCGCAGTAGTCTAGTGGACAATGTATTTTCAAGTAAATACTGTTGCGCACGGCTTATAACCATGACAAAGAGCGCATTGACTTACCACCGCCACTAACTCGAATAGAAAAACTGCACCCGCAAAAGAATTCATGCGGTAAACAATTCAATTTCTAGGGTGATACGGGTACTGATCGATAAACCAGAGGATTCTGTTTAGTGCAATTTGGGACGGGGTCGACCACATAACTAACACAAAAACGCGAGGGTCAAAGTACAAAATGACATACGTACGTCCAAACATATATACAAACAAATAAACAAACATCCCCGATTTTCGATTGTGTTACCCCTGTAAGTGTCTCGCTCGCTACGCTCGCTCGCCAAATATAGCGAAATCTCGATTGAGTTACCCCTGATAGTGTCTCGCTCGCTTCGCTCGCTCGCCAATAATGTACCCAAAGACAGGCACAGTATGAAAAATAAAAATACAATAAAATACATTGTTTCAAGGAGTGAAGACATTCAGATAAAATAAATTCTTTATGCAGAAAATTGAAGTTATCACACTTACAACTAGCTATGTGACATGGTGAATGACATGAATCTGATGTTTAATTTTTCTATACAAAACAAAAACAACTTTTATGACAAAAAGTTTATTTATCAAATAAAAGAAGTACAAAAATGGTACAAATGATGTCAGTAAAGCTATTCCATAACAGAATTTGATTACTCTGTGATGTTTGACGTCTGCCTCCATGATACTACAAATTGAAACGTAGTAAGTAGCTAGCAAAAGAACGAACATCAAATCACTGTAGTAATGAGTCTCCTTAGTTTCTTTGTACGGCTGAATTAGAAGGATTGCTAGAGCAAGCAAAACCATCAGTGTACCGGCATAACTAAAGAAAACAGCATCAAGTGTCAGAGAGCCTGTTAGGAAAAGAATAACGCGAACACCAATTATTACAGCCCCAAACCACCTACAATCCATAGTTCTAGGTTCAGTACCATCCCTATAGCTGGCATGGAACAAATCCATGTAAGTGTGAAGGACATGCCAGTGACAGGAGCATCTGTTGAGGCATGACTGAAATATTTTCATTGGGTAAAGCACAATAAGAAATATTGGAAGTATGACGTTCAGAAATAGTATTGCTAGGCTGAGAATAGCTAAAGGCATGTGCTTTGGACCAAAGTAAGTAATATTTGCATCATAATACCATCTGAGTGTATGTGTCAAATTCCCTGAAGTAGATAAGCTATACACTCGAGTAAATAACAAAACATCAAAGCAGACATTGAGAAACTTTACATGTGAGAGAACCAAAAATGTCCCGCAAACGTCGATTAATGAAGTCTTTATTTTCAGTAATGTGATCAGAGAACTCAGCAGCAACAAAACTTTCTTTAAAATTGAGAATTTAACATTGCTCAAGATATACACTGCAGTCATAAATAACAAAGGAAATGCTCCCACTGCTAGATCCAGTGAAAATGTAGACAAAGTATCCAGGGATAGGCAAAGATGTTGATTAAGGGCACGAAAAATATCCACATTCCAAATGCCATACATAGTCATTAAAAAATTCATCAGCTTTATGACAGGAGCATTTTCATACTTGTGTGTTATATAGAGAAACCTAGCTAGTACTGGTAGTGATATACCTTGACATACCAGAATATATCCTTTAAGATGTGACGCAGTGGCATTGACCTTCAGTAGGACTATGAGTATGCAAAACACAGTTAAAGGAAAGTACACATACAATATGTAAAGGAGCACATTCAATTTGGAGCTGGGGCAGACCACACACGCCAGTTCATAGGAGTACACCAAGGGGCTGAAACCTTCAATACATTGGCCACAGAGTGTACCAGATCTATTAAAATAACTTGGACAAGTTGCCACCAGGTTTGATCCATTGACCCATTTCATCTTTTTGTATGGGCTATCGAATAGGTTTTTATGACTTACTCTATTGCAGTTGTAAAAGCAACTTCCAAATTCCACTGTCTTTGTGTTGTTGTTGTAACCTGCACAGTAGCAATCCAGTATTTTTATGTAACCATTGCTGCAACTAAATATTTTATCTGGTGAGATTGCGCTGTTTAGAGCCACTGAATTATTGTCCAAGCTAATATAAATGGTTGTATTCAACTTTGAACATGTCAAATTCGGATAACCTATCTGTTCCTGTATCAAACCTGAGAAATCATGTTCTTCTTGTATTGTGAGGCTAAAGGTCCACTTTGATATAAGTATTACAGACAAATAGACTTGCAAATATATCTCCATGTTGACAATCAAATGTAGGTCTTCTTAATTTTTTAAAATTCGGTTCTGTTTCACAATGTTGTAGGCATGTAAGTAGTTAGGTAAACTTTCAGTATTGCATCTCTTGAGAAAACACTTTTTTGATATGAACACGGATTAGTTTATGTTATGTGTTTGTTTTGAACTTTGTCAGAGTGGTGTGGTGATCTTTGATAGGAATGTTTACATAACTAGTCTAGTCAGGGTCATTCATACATTTTTTTTTTCCTTATTGAGGTAGCCACTATTGGTTGCTCTGCCTTACAACTGGCAAAATACATGAAGAAGCAGGATTTAGGATTTGAGATTTGAGTACACTATACAGGAACTCCTGGAGGTGATAAGGCAGTGTCCTATCAGATATGTTTCAGGAAATGCCAACATTTCTTGAGCTCATTCAGTACGTACACAAATTGCAAATCTCTTACTACTGCTAGGTGGTCATGCCACCTGGCAGAGCCAGGATGCCTGTGCACTAATGATGTTTCATGAGAAAAAGCCTTGAATTTGCACCCCAGCAAATGCCAGATACCCAATCATAGCTGGTTGGGCCAGTGGGGCTGGTGGGAGGCAGATGGAAAGCCAGATGAAAAATGGCCTGATTGGGGCTTGAACTCAGAAACTCGGGCCCTGTGCCCAAAGACACAACCACTACACCACACAGCCACCTACCCACATTAATCCTGATAGTGTATTTGCTCGGTTTGCTTTGCTCTATATTTGTCATGTACACACACACATGTACTGATTATATTTATATAATTATACTTGTACCATGGTACATTCAAACTGTCCAAATAGATTGCTCAATTTGCTGGTGAATATATCACTTACCCACCTCCTAGGAGGTGATAAGTAAACCATCCAATCAAAATTAGTTTTTGTATGTTTCCTATAGCCTAGAGTCATTTGTCTTATGTTGCTAGACCCTTTGATATTCACAAGTCTACTCAAGACTGTAGAGTCATGGTATAAGTTGGTTGTACCACTCCATATTCAGTCAGTATATGGGGTTTACACTATTCTTGGGTCATTGGCCCTCAGTTGTGTAAATCTTATACCAACCTCCACATCGTGGTGTAACCTATACATACACTCATACGCCTTTGGCTATAGGTTAAATTAACTAATTAGTTTTCTCTCCCTTCTTTCTGGAACGAGTTATGAGATGTAATGTTGAAACGGATGACTCTATGAAAACGACTGAACTATAATCATGAAGTAATGAAATTGAAGGAGCTAGATCATGCAAGAAGACATGACAAAGTAAAGGGTTTTATACAATAAGTTGAAGTTGTATATGTAATGACTAATTTATTTTCACAGCCAGAGTGAGTGAAAATAAAGCCTGAGAGTAAAACAAGTAGTATATCATTGTTAACTCATAGTGTAATAATAAGGTCTATTTTATGCTTGATATCTTCACAGAAGTAGTTTGTATTAGGGTTGGTAACTCTTGGTGTGAAGTTGGCCTTAAAACTCTCTATGGTCTCCCACACCCCAGCTGATATTTTAGCAGCTGCTCTAATAGGGGTGGTTGGGTAGGCTCCACTAGAGGAAGATAGCTGTAAAAACCCAGAATACAGGCGAGCCAGGTCCAGTTTACTTATTGAAATATTCCTCCCACTTCCTCTACTTATGAGGAGCTACTTGTTTGACCACAGCAGTATGGGCTCTCAGACGTCCATCACTCCACTCTGTTCTTGTCAACACTAGGTCATCACATTCTCAGACCCTATTCGTTATCTGTACCAGTTTGTTATGTCTTTTTCTCCTGTATTTCGGATCTCAGTCTATTAGGTAGAATATTTAAACAATAAGTTGTTGAAATAATCTTAAGGTGTGCTAAGTGAAACTCATAGACACGCCGCCTCATTGGGGAGTAAATGTATGAGAGAAAATCAAAACTTTAATACTGAATGTTGATGATGTATTGATGTTGACATTGAAACTGAAATGAATTTATTATGAATACCTATATAGTCCTTGCATGATTCTTCAATAAGTATCAACGTAATGGGAGTAGCTATCTCAGTCCAAAAGTTAGAATGAATGAAAGTGTCATATCGTATTCCTGTGCTGATGGCAGTGGGTTGAGTTCTAATTCAGTTACTGTAGAGTACTGGGACTCCAGCAATGAGGAGGACAAGATTCCAGCTCTGGTTACTGCTACCATCACATTGTGCTTCATGCTAGTAGGACTGCCCAGCAACTTAGTCATTATAGTAGCCATCTTGTGGAAGCATCTCTACAGACAGCCTACTTACATACTTCTACTTAACTTATCTTCAGCAGATTTGTTTCTTTGTATCTTGCTGTTACCATTTGTCATAATCTCAGGTTTTGAAGGTGAATTCATATTTGGTGCCACAGACTATGTCAGATGCAATTCTTGTCAATTTGGAATAATCTTTCAAGCCTTTCTACTAATGAATATTCATTCCCTCTCATTTCTCTTAGTTGATAGGCTCATATACATAAAATACTCAATGAAGTACCATAAGATAATAACAGTCAGACGTGTACTTACTGTGCTAGCTATATTGTGGGTATCCAGCCTTCTGATTGCCTGTTTTCCTTTATTTGGGTTTGGAGATTTAGCATACTCTGCTAAAGTTGCTATCTGTGTGGTGAAGTTTACTGGTGAAACAAAACTGGCAAAGAACATCTATTATCCAGTTTTACTGGCCACAATTTTGCTTGTCTCTGTTGCTGTCTTAGTGGCAAGCAATATTTGGGTAGGATGTATAGTTCAAAAACACTTGAGAAAAATATATGATACCAAAAGGAAATTCTCCGGAAATGAGGAAGCTTTCATGCAGCAAATCAAAAAGAAACTGAGCAAAGATAAACATTCAAAGCAGTTGACGTTTATGAAAGTGTTTGGAAGTATCATCATAGCCAATGTCATTACTTGGATGCCGTTAATAATTCGTGTAGTTTACACAGCAATATCTGGTCAAAACACTTCCACAGTTCTCATGATACTAGTCTATGTGAGTGTTATATCAGTTGTGGCAGTTCATCCGATTATTCAGGCAAGTCTGATACCCGAGTTAAAATTGATATTCCTTGAGTGTATCAGATATTGTGGAAAGAAAGCAGGCAGTAAACTTTCGGGAAATTCCAGTGAAATTGCTGTTCAATCAATACCAAACAACAGTGATCAGATGAACATTATTACCAGTGATAAAAAATATAGCATGTGCTGCAAATGCAAATGTTTATTTTTCTTTAATGTTTCATTTTTACCTTCAATAGATGACTTAGAATTACACATTTAATAATTATGTGGCTGATCTGTCATTAAAAAAAATTTTTTTAAAGCTAGTAATAAATGCAATAAGCTAATTGAAAAGTGAAACTATAGTGCCTACTTTAATTATCTTCAAGGTTAAAATTGATATAAAATTATGTGTACTCAACTTGGACATACTATAGTGAGGTTGACTGATCAACAATAACCAAACTTAAATTGGAGAGTGTCGCTGATGTATTTTTTTTCCTGAAAGCTCAGCGGACTACAGATGGTTTATCATAGGAAGTCCCATTATCTACACATAGGTGGGCATTCAACTAATATGGCTGACCCAGGCATTAGTCAGTGTTGAAATTTCACTATTTGCATGTGCATTCAGATATCTTAGTAGATACAGATATAAGTCAGAGTCTTCGAGTAACAACTGTCTTCTTTAGATGGTTATCTTAATAGTCTAGTATAATTACACTCTGTATTCACAATAACAATCCTTCTGTGGTACATAATTTATGTTACAGTGTTTTTATTTCAATTGATATTGAATATGCTCTATGTACAACTGTTATTATGGCTGCTAGAGTGTAAGAGAATAATAACAATTTTCCAGTTTCATTACGATAAGAAGTTTTATAATTAAGCTGAGTTGTTGTAAAATTTGCTAAACCTGGCTAGTTCCTGACTGAAATTTTTCAAACTTGCCTATAAACTTTCTTGCTTTTATTTTGCATTATGAGCAGTGAAAGATGTGTGGCAGCAAATATGGCCGTATACTACATTCAGGAATAAAATTGAGTGAGGTGAATTTATGGCTATTATGTTAGAGGCCAACATATTTTGTCATTTTTTTATTTCATGACATTTTTAAGATACTATTGGAGTTTATAGCTGCATTTTGCATGGGGTATTTGAAGTTGCAGTATCAAGCCCTTGGAGAATTGTTATTCAATTGTAAAGAGAAATAGCTAGATTTAATAGCTATGCAAACTGTGAAATAACTTTTTAATTTGTTGCATTTTATTAAAGAATTATTAAATGAATAAACATTGTTTTCATTACAATTTTTTTGTTTTCATAATAATAAAATATCAAAAGGAGCATTAAAATATTTAGTGATGAGATAAGAAAGAAAACACCAAATGTAAGAATTTGCCCAACCAATATATTTAGAAATGATTCTGCCACCACTGTTTCATTCACCTTTGGCTTTTGAAAGTCCAAGCCTGCTCATGGACTATACTAGAGTAAAGGTAGCTGTAAAAACCCAGAAAACTTGTGTGCCAGGCTTGGTTGCTATAACTACTCTGGTAATGAGCTTGCACAATACAGTCATGAGATAACACTTTGTGATATCGTGAGATATCTCAAGGGTCACGTACCTAAAAATATCATTGTGAAAATATATAGCGTGGAATAAATATATATATATATAATTATATAATATATATATTATATAGTTATTACTTATTACATGAGTCAGAGTGTGATATGGCGAATTATTTCATTTTAAGAGCAGGCTAATTTATATTCAAGAGCCAGAGGTGAGATAATGCCAAGGATTGCATTTTGCCATATCACTATGATAAGTGTAATAAGTGGTTTATACTGAAGAAATAAACAAAAAGGTTTGACTGAATTGTTCAGCCTAAGCTCTCCTCGTTCACTAAAAGTATTAACTAGTGGCATATGAATGGTGACTAAGTGAAGCTTGTGAGAGGGCATCAAGGATGCTTTACAAAAAAATTAGATATCATTAAGTTTGTTGTGGCAAGAAATGTAAACAGCAAAAAATATTGACATTGCAATCTGATCATATACATAAAGTGAGAATGTTATAGAAAAATATTTAAATTAGGTAACAATATTATCTCAGAGACTTCAGTATTAATGATTACTGTATACCCAAGGATAAATACAATGGCCACCAACATGGTGTTGCTATTTACTCATCATCAATAGACCCCTTCAGCTTGTTGTACTATAATATCTCAATTTTAAACATTTCAAATTCTGATTATATCGTCAAATTGACTGAACACTACTTAAAGTGATTTTTATCTCCTGCTGTTCTTTGTATTTAGGGAATTCTTAGGTGGTGGAAATCTTTCTCATTGTATTCACATGTTTTCCTTGAAAAAGATAACTGTATACTGAAGTGGTCTTTGTCTCCTCATGCTCTACATCCTGTGATGGTTCCTTGGTAGTGGAAATCTTCATTCGTTAGTAAATTAAGGTGTGGACGTACCATCATTTATGCTGCTAGACTCATTTTGATCTGGTACTTAACTACACGGAATGTATGATTCATGTCACTGATCTGCCATACTGTCACTGGATCTGGATAAGAATAAGCTAGTGTTTACTGGAACTTGTAGAGTGTATAAAACTGGCTCTGATTTTGTTCGTTGAATTCTATAAAAATAAATTGACAGTTATTAATACAATTACATTTATAATTGTATTGTGGCTAAAGGTATTCCTTTATCGACAGTGTTACAAGCAATAAACATTACATCATGTGAAGGCTGTTGCTTATTTCTCTCCTTTTGCACAACTGTCCCACTGGCTAGCTATATTTTACCTAGCTGTCTTAAGTTGTATTTCATTAGATCCTTCTCTGGCTTTTCTTATTGATGGATGTGTATTTAGATCTCTGCTTAATCCATTTTCTACATTTTGAATCTGTTTTCTTTCTTTGACATTACTTGCAATAGCACACTAGAGCAAAAATAATCAGGATGGTGAAAGCAACGATACCCAAACATAGTAATAGCTACAGAGTATTTAACAATGACTTTTCTAAATCCACCCATGAATGCACACATGCATGCATAGGTTATAGTGAGTATGAATATAGTAAACTGCAAGTGTTTACTATATTCATTCATTCACTTGTTTCAGGTTATTTCTAAATGGCAAATAGCAACTAGTATTATACTCTTGGCATAATTTGAATGACAGAACAATGCCTACTACATGTGCACGCAAATATCATGAACAAACATGTTAGATATACATGCTTAGCCACGTGACAATGCATAATTAGTCCACTAGTAGTGGACTACATTGCTGACCTGTCAGCTATTGGAGGCAAAATATCTACCAGTAAATAATCTTCGTGATCCAATGTTGACAATTGAAGATGACAATGTCTATAGAAGTGCAGGACACACCTTTGTTTCCCATCCTGACAATTTTTATTGTGTATACTATGCCGAGGGTTTTCATTAAGGATTTGAGATAACATATCCGCTAGTAGGTCATCGAGCATGTCATTAGCTAGTAAAAATTTGAGTGTGACTAATCGGGTTATACAGTCTCAGAAGAAGCTGAAAGAATGTTGGCACCTGTTTATCATGCTCATGTCCAGTCTTTTATATATACTTTTCTGAGCTGATCCTGAAAGGACATTGATATTTTCTATCTGACTGAAAGTATACCATGGATATCATTAACTCTGAGTAGTGCCGTTTGTATTAGTAAATTCTTCTTGCCAGAATTCTAAGCTCCAAGTGTACTCCAACTCTGAGGACTGTCACCAGTTTATCAATTTTGTCTTCGGTTTGTACAGAACCTACGGTTTTCCACTAATTTGGAACATTGTTATGGTTCTTTCAAAAGTTTAGATTTCAAGAATTAAAATGCAAGCATGTTATAGCAGTATTTAAAGACAACCAATTTATTAACGTATTTATTATGTAATTAGTATAAAAGTGTCCACTCTACTCTTGTTTGTTGCATTGGAGGAACAATTGTATCATCAAACTGTTTGATAATATAATTATTATCTGATTGTTTGTTTTTGTTGGACTATACATTATGAGAAGCAAGGGTAAGAAAATATAAAATCGACATTCTTATAACTTTATGGTCAATTCATTTGTAATTGGCATCTCATTCATCATGACGATTTGCTATTTATAGATAAGGTAAATAAATTTGTTACATGATTATACAAGTCTGAGCAAACTTAAATTTGCAATGCTTTAATTTAGAATTCTTCCCATGAAAATATATGATTATGATGTCCATGACTTTGATTTAGATGAATAAAACAGGTTGCACATTACATATCTGATGAAATAACTCTTGACAAAACTTCATATTTTCTGTTCACCTTGCCTGCTAAGATGATACCTTGACTTCTACTAGTGGATACATACAAAATATTGCAAACTAAAATAATATGTAATGGTGGGGAGATCGTTCCAGATTAGCCTTAGCTGACTCAGGAAACCTCCACACTCTGGGGCCAGTAGTTCGCTGCCACCAGAATCAGTCTATATCTCGCTCTACTGGCTCCCTTCCCGTAGGTTAGGATTAAACGGTAATGACAAGAATTACACGACGTATCGTGAACACGGATACTCAGACTGACTCACGCACGTGCTGACCCGAGTAGTTCAATGAAGGTCAGCGCATGCGCAACACAACGAAGAAACCATCCGGACACGCCCGGGGCACATATCATACACAATAACAAATGTGACCACACCTACTTAACTAGCTAGTTACGAATAAAAGTGATATGATACACGCAATGATTACAAACACTAATATCTGTCTCTTTGCTCAGTTCAGATTCTTCTCTTCTCTTCTCTTTAAGTGGCTCCGCCCACATACTAGTATATTAATTTACTAGTGGTGTGCTTGAGCACAAATGGCGAGCGAGCCTTAAGCTACACTATTGTTAAATTTGATTTTAACAACTAACACTCAAGATACTAAAATAAAGTCGAGTTTTTTAATTGCGTATGCGGTAAAGGGTTTCAATGTCATAGTAACCGCTCCCACAACAGTTTGAATTGAAAAAGAAGCAACAAAATCAAATCACGTTATTTAAAATTTTCTTTGTGATATTCTTAATAGTAGTTGTAACGCACAATACTTTCACACAACTGAACATACCTACGCAAGACTTACCTTTGTGGTTCGTCTAGTGGACAATGAATTTTTAAGTAAATACTGTTGAGTAGGGCTTATAACCGTGACAAATAGCTATTAACTTACCACCGCCACTAACTCAAATAGAAATGGAGCTCCCATAAGTTTTTGAGTTTTAACTGCACCCGCAAAACAATTCAAAGCGGTAAACAATTCAATTTCTAAGGTGATACGGGTAATGGTCGCTAAACCAGAGGATACTGTTTAGTGAAGTTTGGGACGGGGTCGCACGCGGAGCGAACACAAAAATACGGAGGGTCAAAGTACAAAAATGCCTTACGTACGTCCATACATACTGATAAACTAGTGGTGTGCTTGAGCACAAATGGCGAGCGAGCCTGATGTTAGGTAACATAAAAATAAGTATTGTTACTATGTTTTAGCTTAGTTCATGCAAACACTATAATAGCAGTTATGACCTTTTATTTCAACAAACAAATACAAAATCACTCTCTTACCTGATTAATGGTAACTTTTGTAGTATCAAACATCAACCATTCTGATAATCTCAATCACCAGTAACTCTTGAACAAGCTCTCAGCTACGATAAAAAAATAAACCAGTGTTATTATTAAATAATAACACTGGTTTATTTTTGCCAACAAATATGGAATTACTACTTACATCGTTCTTGAGTATTGATAACTTCTGTAGTATCAAATTGAAGTTACTTTGACCATCTGAATTACCTTAAATTCTTGACAACAAGCTCTCACCTACTAAAACAAAAACAATCAATTTTAGCACACAAATACAAAATTATTTTCTTACCTCATTTTTTTGAGTGGTAACTTTTGTAGTACCAAATTTGAGCCAATCTGACTATTTGAATTTACCAGTCACTGTTGACAAGCTCTTAGCTACAAAAAAGAAAGGCCAGAGTTAATTTTGCATATTTAGCTAACAAATATGGAATTACGAACTTACCTCAGCTTTCCTCGAGAAGTAGTAGCTTCCTTAGCATTAATACTACGGCATTCTGACTACCAACAGCTCTTGACAACCAACACAACAGGCACTCCGTATCCCCCCCATAAATCGGCGAAGTTTTGAAATTAAGTCTGGAAAAGGGTCTTCAATGCCATAGTAACCGGTCGAATCAACTTTTTGTTTCTTGAAAAGCAAGCATTTTCGCAGGAATTTTCTCACACTTTGGAGCTTAAGTATAAAGTAATCCTGTAGTTTCAGAATAAACTGGGGTCAAGCCTAAAAAGCCGTGTTTTTTGGAGAAAAAGTTCCGCTCGAGCGCGTTAAAAGGGCATACGTACCATCCCACATACATATATACATACTAGTGGTGTGCTTGAGCACAAATGGCGAGCGAGCCTGATAGTTAGGTAACATAAAAGTATTGTTACTATGTTTTAGCTTAGTTCATGCAAACACTATAATAGCAGTTATGACCTTTTATTTCAGCAAACAAGTACAAAATCACTCTCTTACCTGATTAATGGTAACTTTTGTAGTATCAAACATCAACCATTCTGATAATCTTAATCACCAGTAACTCTTGAACAAGCTCTCAGCTACGATAAAAAATAAACCAGTGTTATTATTTGTAATTTTAGCCAACAAATATGGAATTACTACTTACCTCATTCTTGAGTATTGATAACTTCTGTAGTATCATTGAAGTTACTTTGGCCATCTGAATTACCTTGAATTCTTGACAAGCTCCTCACCTACAAAAACAAAGACAATCAATTTTAGCACACAAATACAAATTACTTTCTTACCTCATTTTCTTGAGCAGTGGTAACTTTTGTAGTACCAAATTTGAGTCCTTCTGACTATTTGAATTTACCAGTCACTGTTGACAACAAGCTCTTAGCTATAAAAAAGAAAGGCCAGAGTTATTTTGCATTTTTAGCCAACAATATGGAATTGCGTACTTACCTCGGCATCCCTAGAGTAGTAGTAGCTTCCTTAGCATTAATACTTTATGTGCTTACATACAGAAGTAGTGATAGCTCTCTTAGTACTGACTACAGGTGGCTCTTGACAACTAGTAACAAGCCGCACTTAGCCGGAAAAAAGGCGAAATTTTGAATTTAAATCTGGCAAAGGGTTTTCAATGTCATAGTAACCGATCGAATCAACTTTTTGTTTCTTGAAAAGCAAGCGTTTTCGCAGGAATTTTCTCACACTTTGGAGCTTAAGTATAAAATAAGGCTTGCTTAATGCTGTAGTTTCAGAATAAACTGGGGTCAAGCCTAAAAAGCCATGTTTTTTTAAGAAAAAACGTTCCCCGTGCGCGCGTTTAAAGGGCATACGTACAATCCATACATACATAAATATATACATATATACATACTAGTGGTGTGCTTGAGCACAAATGGCGAGCGAGCCTAAAGACTATACTCTTTTTATATGAATGATTTTGACTTCTAACGCTGAAGCTACTGAAAATAAGGTCCAGTTTTTAAATTTCGCATACACGGTAAAGGGATTTCAGTGCCATAGTAATAACTCTCTGCAACTGCATGAATTGAAGGAAAAAAACAACAACAAAACAATACACGTTATTTAAAAGTTTTCTTTGTGATATTCTTTAGCTAAGTAGTGGTTGTAACACACAATGTTTTGACACAACTGGACACAGACTTACCTTTGCTGTAGTCTAGTGGACAATGTATTTTCAAGTAAATACTGTTGCGCACGGCTTATAACCATGACAAAGAGCTCATTGACTTACCACGCCACTAACTCGAATAGAAATGGAAGTCCCTTAAGTTTTCAAGTTTGAACTGCACCCGTAAAAGAATTCAAAACGGTAAACAATTCAATTTCTAGGGTGATACGGGTACTGATCGATAAACCAGAGGATTCTGTTTAGTGGCAATTTTGGGACGGGTCGACCACTAACTAACACAAAACGCGAGGGTTCAAGTACAAATGACATCCGTAGTCCAACAGATATACAAACTAGTGGTGTGCTTGAGCACAAAATGGCGAGCGAGCTGATAGTTATAACCAATGTTACTTACTATGTTTTAGCTACTTGTGCAAACACATAATCGCATTATTACTTGTATTTTCAGCAAACAAATACAAAATCACTCTCTTAACTGATTAATGGTAACTTTTGTAGTATCAAACATCTGCCATTCTGATAATCTCAATCACCAGTAACTCTTGAACAAGCTCTCAGCTACGATAAAAAATAAAACAGTGTTATTATTTGTAATTTTAGCCAACAAATATGGAATTACTACTTACATCATTCTTGAGTATTGATAACTTCTGTAGTATCAAATTGAAGTTATTTTGACCATCTGAATTACCTTGAATTCTTGACAAGCTCTCACCTACAAAAACAAAAGACAATCAATTTTAGCACACAAATACAAAATTACTTTCTTACCTCATTTTCTTGAGCAGTGCTAACTTTTGTAGTATCAAATTTGAGCCAATCTGACTATTTGAATTTACCAGTCACTGTTGACAAGCTCTCTTAGCTACAAAAAAGAAAGGCCAGAGTTAATTTTGCATATTTAGCTAACAAATATAGAATTGCGTATTTATCTCAGCTTCCCTCGAGAAGTAGTAGCTTCCTTAGCATTAATACTACGGCATTCTGACTACCAACGGCTCTAGACAACCAACAACCGGCACTCCGTATCCCCCCATAAAACGGCGAAGTTTTGAAATTAAGTCTGGAACAGGGTCTTCAATGCCATAGTAACCTGTCGAATCAACTTTTTGTGTCTTGAAAACAAGCGTTTTAGCAGGAACTTTCTCATACTTTGGAGCTTAAGTATAAAGTAAGGTTTGCTTAATGCTGTAGTTTCAGAATAAACTGGAGTCAAGCCTAAATAGCCGTGTTTTTAGGTGAAAAAAGTTACCCCCGCGCGCGTTTAAAGAGCATACGTACCATCTATACATACATACATATATACTAGTGGTGTGCTTGAGCACAAATGGCGAGCGAGCCTGATAGTTAGGTAACATAAAACTAAGTATTGTTACTATGTTTTAGCTTAGTTCATGCAAACACTATAATAGCAGTTATGACCTTTTATTTCAGCAAACAAGTACAAAATCACTCTCTTACCTGATAAATGGTAACTTTGTAGTATCAAACATCAACCATTCTGATAATCTCAATCACCAGTAACTCTTGAACAAGCTTTCAGCTATGATAAAAAATAAACCAGTGTTATTATTTGTAATTTTAGCCAACAAATATGGAATTACTACTTACCTCATTCTTGAGTATTGATAACTTCTGCGGTATCAAATTGAAGTTACTTTGACCATCTGAATTACCTTGAATTCTTGACAACAAGCTCTCACCTACAAAAACAAAAGACAATCAATTTTAGCACACAAATACAAATTACTTTCTTACCTCATTTTCTTGAGCAGTGGTAACTTTTGTCGTACTAAATTTGAGTCCTTCTGACTATTTGAATTTACCAGTCACTGTTGACAACAAGCTCTTAGCTATAAAATAGAAAGGCCAGAGTTATTTTGCATATTAAGCTAACAAATATGGAATTGCGTACTTACCTCGGCATCCCTTGAGTAGTAGTAGCTTCCTTAGCATTAATACTTTATGTGCTTACATACGCTTTTCAGAAGTAGTGATAGCTCTCTTAGTACTGACTACAGGTGGCTCTTGACAACTAGTAACAAGCCGCACTTAGCCGGAAAAAAGGCGAAATTTTGAATTTAAATCTGGTAAAGGGTTTTCAATGTCATAGTAACCGATCGAATCAACTTTTTGTTTCTTGAAAAGCAAGCGTTTTCGCATGAATTTTCTCACACTTTGGAGCTTAAGTATAAAGTAAGACTTGCTTAATGCTGTAGTTTCAGAATAAACTGGGGTCAAGCCTAAAAAGCCGTGTTTTTTTAAGAAAAAACGTTCCCCGCTCGCGCGTTTAAAGGGCATACGTACAATCCATACAACATACATACATACATATATATATACTAGTGATGTGCTTGAGCACAAATGGCGAGCGAGCCTAAAGACTATACTATTTTTATATGAATGATTTTGACTTCTAACACTGAAGCTACTGAAAATAAGGTCCAGTTATTAAATTTAGCATACAGGGTAAAGGGATTTCAGTGCCATAGTAACAACTCTCTGCAACTGCTTGGAAAGAAAAAAACAACAACAAAACAATACACGTTATTTAAAAGTTTTCTTTGTGATATTCTTTAACTAAGTAGTGGTTGTAACACACAATGCTTTGACACAACTGGAAATGCACCTACACAGACTTACCTTCGCGGTAGTCTAGTGGACAATGTATTTTCAAGTAAATACTGTTGCGCACGGCTTATAACCATGACAAAGAGCGCATTGACTTACCACCGCCACTAACTCGAATAGAAATGGAAGTCCCTTAAGTTTTCAAGTTTGAACTGCACCCGCAAAAGAATTAAAAACGGTAAACAATTCAATTTCTAGGGTGATACGGGTACTGATCGATAAACCAGAGGATTCTGTTTAGTGCAATTTGGGACGGGGTCGACCACATAACTAACACAAAAACGCGAGGGTCAAAGTACAAAATGACATACATACGTCCATACATATATCTAAACTAGTGGTGTGCTTGAGCACAAATGGCGAGCGAGCCTGATAGTTAGGTAACATAAAATGTTACTATGTTTTAGCTTACTTCATGCAAACACTATAATAGCAGTTATGACATTTGATTTCAGCAAACAAATACAAAATCACTGTCTTACCTTATTAATGGTAACTTTTGTAGTATCAAACATCTGCCATTCTGATAATATCGATAAAACCAGTAACTCTTGAACAAGCTCTCAGCTAAGATAAAAAATAAACCAGTGTTATAATTTGTAATTTTAGCCAACAAATATGGAATTACTACTTACATCATTCTTGAGTATTGATAACTTCTGTAGTATCAAATTGAAGTTACTTTGACCATCTGAATTACCTTGAATTCTTGACAACAAGCTCTCACCTACAAAAACAAAAGACACACAAATACAAAATTACTTTCTTACCTCATTTTCTTCAGCAGTGGTAACTTTTGTAGAACCAAATTTGAGTCCTTCTGACTATTTGAATTTACCAGTCACTGTTGACAACAAGCTCTTAGCTATAAAAAAGAAAGGCCAGAGTTATTTTGCATATTAAGCTAACAAATATGGAATTGCGTACTTACCTCGGCATCCCTCGAGTAGTAGTAGCTTCCTTAGCATTAATGCTTTATGTGCTTACATACACTTTTCAGAAGTAGTGATAGCTCTCTTAGTACTGACTACAGGTGGCTCTTGACAACTAGTAACAAGCCGCCCTTAGCCGGAAAAAAGGCGAAGTTTTGAATTTAAATCTGGTAAAGGGTCTTCAATGTCATAGTAACCAATCGAATAAACTTTTTGTTTCTTGAAAAGCAAGCGTTTTCGCAGGAATTTTCTCACACTTTGGAGATTAAGTTTAAAGTAAGACTTGCTTAATGCTGTAGTTTCAGAATAAACTGGGGTCAAGCCTAAAAAGCCGTGTTTTTTTAAGAAAAAACGTTCCCCGCGCGCGCGTTTAAAGGGCATACGTACAATCCATACATACATACCTACATATATATATATAACATATACCCGATTTTGCATTATCCACCCCTAATACTGTCTCGCTCGCTTCGCTCGCTCGCCAATAAACAAACATCCCCGATTTTCAATTGTGTTACCCCTGTAAGTGTCTCGCTAGCTACGCTCGCTCGCCAACTAGTGGTGCGCTCGAATAGCGCAAATGCATGGCGAGCGAGCAGACTCTTTTTACAGAAAAACAGGACAGAAATTACATCTAACTGTAGTGCACAGTGTAACCCTTTCCATTCTCAGTTAGCATCAGAGAATCTAAAGTCTCTGATCCCAGACTAAACTAACAGAATTACCTGAATAAACTTCGAAAGCAGTGGCAAAGAAGCGCAGCTTGACAAAGACTTCACAATTGTTTCAAGAAGAGAGTAGCTGTAAACTTTTTGGTTGAAACAAAGTTGCGTCTGCAGCAGAATTCTCCCCCGCGCTCGTTAATTGAAAAATACTGGAACTGTTAACGCTTTACCTAACTTACGTAATTAGAAGCGCGGGCAACAACAGGGGTCTCACGTACCCCATAAACAGATAAATAAATAAATAACTAGTGGTGTGCTTGAGCACAAATGGCGAGCGAGCCTGATAGCTAGGTAACATAAAATGTTACTATTTTTAGCTTTCTTCATGCAAACACTATAATAGCAGTTATGACATTTGATTACAGCAAACAAATACAAAATCACTCTCTTACCTGATTAATGGTAACTTTTGTAGTATCAAACATCAACCATTCTGATAATCTCAATCACCAGTAACTCTTGAACATTTTAGCCAACAAATATGGAATTACTACTTACCTCATTCTTGAGTATTGATAACTTCTGTAGTATCAAATTGAAGTTACTTTGACCATCTGAATTACCTTGAATTCTTGACAAGCTCTCACCTACAAAAACAAAAGACAATCAATTTTAGCACACAAAAACAAAATTACCTTCTTACCTCATTTTCTTGAGCAGTGGTAACTTTTGCAGTACCAAATTTGAGCCAATCTGACTATTGGAATTTACCAGTCACTGTTGACAAGCTCTTAGCTCAAAAAAGAAAGGCCAGAGTTAATTTTGCATATTTACCTTACAAATATGGAATTACGTACTTACCTCAGCTTCCCTCGAGAAGTCGTAGCTTCCTTAGCATTAATACTACGGCATTCTGACTACCAACGGCTCTTGACAACCAACAACGGGCACTCCGTATCCCCCATAAAACGGCGAAGTTTTGAAATTAAGTCTGGAAAAGGGTCTTCAATGCCATAGTAACCGGTCGAATCAACTTTTTGTTTCTTGAAAAGCAAGCATTTTCGCAGGAATTTTCTCACACTTTGGAGCTTAAGTATAAAGTAAGGCTTGCTTAATGCTGTCGTTTCAGAATAAACTGGGGTCAAGCCTAAAAAGCCGTGTTTTTTGGAGAAAAAAGTTTCCCGCGCGCGCGTTTAAAGGGCATACGTACCATCCCACATACATATATACCTATAACATATACCCGATTTTGCATTATACCGTGGTTCGTTCAAACCGTCCAATCAGATTTCTCAATTCGGGGTGAATAAATCACTTATACACCGCCTAGGAGGTGAATATTTTTTGCCCGTGGCCTAGAATTACGATCTGTAGCTAAGCGAAGCGGCGACCAATGAGGCTACAGAAAAAAAGGTTGTTATGCGTTTCTTATAGCCTAGAGCCACGGTACAAGTCGGTTGCACCGCTCGGTGCGCGGTCGGTACGGGATTTACACTATCCTCGGGCCTTCGGCCCTCGGTTGTGTAAATCCCATACCGACCTCCACCTCGTGATGTAACCTATACTTATCCACCCCTAATACTGTCTCGCTCGCTACGCTCGCTCGCCAAATATAGCGAAATCTCGATTGAGTTACCCCTGATAGTGTCTCGCTCGCTTCGCTCTCTCGCCAATAACATATACCCGATTTTGCATTATCCACCCCTAATACTGTCTCGCTCGCTTCGCTCGCTCGCCAATAACATATACCCGATTTTGCATTATCCACCCCTAATACTGTCTCGCTTGCTTCGCTCGCTCGCCAACAAACATCCCCGATTTTCAATTGTGTTACCCCTGTAAGTGTCTCGCTCGCTACGCTCGCTCGCCAATAAACCATCATTATGTTTCAAAGCAATATAGTGCTGCTTCAGAAAACTTGAACGTTTAGCTATATTTTATTATTACTAAATAAAACTAAAATAAGTTTCAGCTTTCACTTTAGTCAACTAAAACGGTACTAACTTGCAAGTGAATTATACACACACTAGCTACAAGGTGCTCATGACATTAAAAAATGTGTGTGAAAATATAGACTCAATCAGATAAAACAAATAGTACTATAAGTGCATGTACTAGCTATAATAGATAAACTGATAAAATTTATAAAATAAAATATTAAAGACAGTACAGTATAGTCAAGCTACTTGCAATGTTGCTAGTAAAGATATTGTAGTTAGGCTATTTGTAGAGAACATAAAGTGTTATAGTTGAGTTGTGTGCAAATATTGTACTCATGTAACAAGTTACAAAAAATGTCAAAGTTGCATCAGTTAGCCTAAGTGCAATTATTGAATATTATAACTCAATTAGATACACCATTATGTCTTCATTAGTATTAATTTCGTCATGGCAAAGGCGTATCTCAATGTCATCTGATGTTTCATGTAGTAGAGTAGACTTGAACCACCATGGAGGATTGTTGAATTGACAGCAAGCATTGCTGGGTCCATATCCTCATGTGTCCAGTTATATTGAGTATTACTACAGGGATAGTTAATTAAGGTAAATTGAGTATTGTGAAAACTATAGTCCTCAGATAGGGCAGCTGCAAATGTCCATTATATGTTGTCTACTACCAACTATTGGTGATCTGTGTGTTGTCCAGTTACTTGGGCAGGTAGCACTTGGACTTGTCATGTTAAGATAAAGAACTCTTCTCCAGCCAGAACTGTCACATGTATTAAACTTTATATTTTTGTCTAAAATAGGATTTACAGAGTTCCCAATAACCATTTTTATCTCTTCTTTTGTCAATTTTAACTGAGCTTCTGCTCTGTCTTTGTTAGAACAAATGTGGTCTCCAGATTTTGTCACTGTTAAGATTTGAACTGGGAGCACACAGTTAGCTACCAAAGATGGCTAGAGTAATCAGAATGAGTGAACTGAAAAGAAGCTTGTTGTTCTTCATATTGGTAGCTGGAGTTGAATTTGCTGTACAACAATTGGACTTTTATATACAGAATCTAGATAAAACTATGCATAAAAATAGCATAGAAAAATAATTTAGAATAGGGGGCCAACAGTACCTTGAGCCAATCCTACATAAACAATATATCAAAATTAAACTCCTACTTTTCCTTTTTATCTGTGACAGAATCTATTTGAAAAAATAGTGAATCATGGCTGATGATATTATATCATAATAATAATTATTGATAATTAACTCCTGCTACATTCTACCTACAAATTTCATTTATTACCTGATCACTGTTTTGAATTTCAGTTAATAGCAATAGTTGATGTATAAAAAACCCACTCACTTCCCCCACACATATAGTATACTAAATCTGGAGGCAAGAGAAGGCCTGCTTAACATTTGTGCCTCGTCCTCTGTTCATATGCCAGAATAATAAAAGTGTTGTTGATCATTAGTAATTTACATTACATGTAGTGTTTATTGCAATATTTATTGTTATTGTAAGTAAATGTTATTGTTATTTTAATTTGTTTGACCCTTAAAATGTCGTATATATATGTTGCACTCATTTTGCATGTGATCTGGTAGCTGTTTACAGTTGCTAGTCATGTTCATTGTATATGTATGCTGCACATGGTCAAATTGAAACAGTGCTACATATTTGACACATTGTACACAATTGCTTGGTCTGCTCACAAAGAAATTATAATTGTGTGTAAAATGTGCGTTATTTCATAAATAAAATATGTACATATAGCAAAACAATTGTATGTGGAAAAGGCATAATGAAGGTGTTGCTGAAGGTTATAGTAGTTGTATGCATGACTTCAGGTGGTACAGTGTATCTTTTACAGATTTATATCAGTTTCTTTTCTTAATTATGATAAATCATGTCATCAATATTATTTTCTCCACAATTCTCTGTTTAATCATGAAGGTTGTAATAGTTGTATGCAGAAGTTCAGGTAATAATATTGTGGAGCAACTCCTTGAGATGATAAAGTATCTCTTCAGAAATGAAAAAATCCTTGACGTTCATACTGAGTCTAGCTTAAACCTTGATCCAACCCAGAATTCTAATTCTAAGCAGAAAACCCTGTTCGGAAAAAGGTGATAAACCAAAAAACAGTGGTACAAGGCTTATTTGTTATAAATATTTTACTGTTGAACTAGGTGTAGAACTCCAAGAACAAAAGAATTAGCACACACAAAGAAGCCATGCTCAGGCACACACTCACACACACTATTCAAGTTAGTTTTAAAGTCTAAAGAATTATAATAGCCTAATGATAGTAATACTAGTTCTACAACACAAAAAATGCTACTAAATGAATTAATTCTAGAATAAAATTTAAAATAATATTAAACTATATGTAACATAATTGCTGACAACAACAAACAGACAACCAGACAATAACAAAGACATGTTCATAATGTTTGAAAGATAACTAGCTATTGAACATAAATCTCTATTAAATATACCATCGTGTCTTCGCCCATGCCACTTACATTCGTTTCAGTCCTGCAAAGCCTCAGTTCAATGTCATCAGATGTTCCTTGTGGTAGGGTGGAGTTGAACCATGGAGGATTGCTGAATTGACAGCAAGCATCGTTAGGTCCACATCCTGCTCCATCCCAGAGAGGATCTGTAGTATAATAGTCAGAACTGAAACCTGGTCCGGAATTTCCAGTATCACAAAAGTATTTATTCTGAATGAATGAAGGCAGCTGATATGGCCAGTTATACCGAGTGTTAGTACAGGCACAGATATAGTAAGTTCGATAAGAAGGATCTTCCTCATGATTAGAAGATGCAAATGTCCATATATGTTGTCTACTGCCTACTGGTCCGTGAGTAACTGATATCACATCTACATAAGCTGAGTCTATACTTGTGCGTCCTCCATGAACTGAATTGAAAAATGCATCAGTTGTTCCTTTTTGATATGCGAGTATTCTGCCACACACAGAGAAATAACTAACACCATCTACTGGGAATATGGCTGAATCACATGTGTAATAAATAATATGATGATGATGATGTTTGACCACACCCTCTTGGTGAACTATTAACACTCCAGCTTCTCGGACAGGTAGCACTAGGATCAGACATATTGAGATAAGTTACTCTTTTCCAGCCAGAACCACCACAACCATCATCCACAGTCAAATCGACCATTCTTGCAACAACCCGTTTAACTTGTTGCTTTGAAATATTTAGCTGAGCTTCGATAAGATCACTGGAAGGACAGACTTCATATTCAGATCCTGTCACTACAGCTGGTGAAATTCTTACAGGGAGTACGGCATGGCTGTAAGTTGTCAGAATTGACATAAGCAATGAACATAGAAAGATCTTGATATTTTCCATTTGAAAGTTCTAGTCCATAATTTATTCTAAAGTGGGACAGACTTAGTTGATTAAGGACAGAATTCAAAAACATCATGTGAATAAAGTGTAAATATGTAAGTATTGAGGTATGAATGACACAGTTTATGTCAACGTGGTATGAATAACATAGCAGCTCCAATTTGGCAGTGTTTGTGTGCAAAATTCCATGTGCTACATTCCATATGCAAAATTGTGTGCAAAACAGCTATTTAAGTAGGCAAAATGAAAGCATTTAAGAATACAATAGTAATAAAAATTATATGCAGGGAATGTGGCTGCCTTCAATCACAATTACCATGGGTTTCGCATACTTTCATGTTATTTCATTAAGTCAGAGTCAATTGCATAGAATTATGAACTGTGTAGTATGCATAGAGGGAATGACATTCATGGTACAAAAAATGTATTTGTTGAAGTATGGAAGTCTTTGTCACTTTAAAAGTTGTTTTAAAATTGTGAAGTGATAAATGTGTGGAGTAAAAAGATTGAAGGTGGGTACTATAAAAAGAATCTTTGAAATAAAAGAATTTTCATTGGTATGTTGAGAGTGAGACTGTCGCATAGCAGTACCCCTTAACAGTATAAATACAGAATTGGAGTGTTTGCAGTGTTATCACAACTCAGTGGCAGAGTGCTTGTGAACTATACAATTAGTCCTGGGTCCGATACCCGGTAGTGACCAAATATTTTAATTCTTTGTTGTACTAAAAATGCCTGTGAAAGAGAAAGAATACATCTAGTAGTTAGACTGCCAACAGAGAGCTCTGTAGTTGTCCTCTATGCTAGTAAAAGCAAATGAGCATTGTGTGCAGTCCATTCCCATGGAAAGTAAGTTGTAAGGCCAATAATACCTTTAGGTAGGAAAGAGATCTGAACGAAAAACTATAATGTATGAAAGCATAAGGTACAGGCAGTACAGGAAGAGAACAAAGGAAGTGCTAGTAGAAGTGTATAAACAGAGCTGATGAAATGGAGCTACAAGCAAATATGTTGCACAGTGGTACTCTATTGGAAAATCACTGCCTGAAAAGTGTCCATTGACAACCATAACAAAATTGTAAACTGTTTTCATAATTTTGTTGATAACTAGTTTGTTAACCTATAGTCCTGTACATTTTTTTAACTCTAATTTTCAAGACTGTTTATGGATTAGTATAGTGGACAATGTATTTTCAAGTAAATACTGTTGCGCACGGCTTATAACCATGACAAAGATCGCATTGACTTACCACCGCCACTAACTCGAATAGAAATGGAAGTCCCTTAAGTTTTCAAGTTTTAACTGCACCCGCAAAAGAATTCAAAACGGTAAACAATTCAATTTCTAGGGTGATACGGGTACTGATCGATAAACCAGAGGATTCTGTTTAGTGCAATTTGGGACGGGGTCGACAACCAAACTAACACAAAAACGCGAGGGTTAAAGTACAAAATGACATACGTACGTCCATACATATATCTAAATAAATAAACAAACATCCCCGATTTTCGATTGTGTTACCCCTGTAAGTGTCTCGCTCGCCAATAAAAGGTCTCACTTGCAATGTAAGATTACATGATTCTACATCTTTAATAGTGGTGATTCTTTAATTTCAATTGAGCTGATTATCCTAGTGTACAGTAAAATTGTGTAATGAATTAATACCGCAGAGTGACTTTGCTTTTCTAGTACAGACCAACCCTGAATGTACTAGAATTTACACATAAATTGTTTACGTAGTATTACCAATACCAATTCCTGATAATTATAGTGTGACTCTGTCATTCCTTACCTTGTTGGCAACAGAAGGCAGTGCGTCAGTGACACTGAGGATGAGTCTGACAGTCACTGGAGATATGGCCACAAGCAGAGAAGGGACGGCCACTTCCAACACGGTCCTACTGCCAAATATAGTCAGAGTCATGTGAAGAGGCTTGGACTTGGTATACAGTACCTGCAGGTCAGAGGACAAAGGAAAAGTAGGGAGGTGTAAAGCATGACTTATGGCACCCTTTCATTAATCTTCAGACCAATATCTTCAGTAGATTAATAAACTCCATAGTTATATAGATACTGTTGTTCACATCATAAAAATAACCTCACTTAACTCAATACCTTACCAAATTTCTGTTCTAACTTTAAACTCGCTTTTTTACTACACCTGAACGTTTGCAAACTTGTCATTACCAATATTAAATTAAGACTGCACACACAATGATGGATTTGCCTACTTCAGAACTGCTTATAAATGTGATTATATTCATTAGCTCGTTAATAGTGCTCGCAGCAGCTGCTCTTGTTTGTACTACTCTAACAGCTCAATGTATTTCTTTTTTTCATTCTGTATTCCATATGCCCCTCTCTCAAAATACTTTAACAATCATAAGAAATGCTTGGAAATTTGCTATGCGCACCTTTATATCATGCCACACAAGGTTCAGCAATCAAAATTACTATAATTATCAGGAAAATACAAATAGTATTATAAATAAAGAGATTATTGTGCACATAAAGTTAGAATAGTTTTCTTCATTACATGGCTATGTGGTAACTGTAGCTATTAGGACCATGTAGTTACCTCAATAGTATCAAGTAATGTAACCTTTAATTAAAATGCTGTAAAGAAATATACTGGAGTAAATGAAATGAAGCAAGCAAGAAAGACACAACTTGACTAAGTCACCTTCTGTTAGGATAGAACACTTGAACACATGACTTGGGCTTCAGATTCTACATGATTACAGTAATCAAACACTTACCATCTCAACTGAGATGTGCGAGCAGAAGTGTGTTCCAGATCATCTACTTTCACACTAATACTTTGATTGGCTCTCAGAGACATGTTTACTGATACCTCAGACTACAGACAAGTGGATAAATATACAAATATTATAAATAAAGAGACAGGGAAATGAAGACACCCACCCAACAACAAAATTCAACAAACAGCTAATAAATACAGGCAGATAGCACTGAATGTTGGATAAGCAGGTATATTGGTATATACTGAAAGACAAATTGACATCAGATTAATTGACAGCTTTGACTCTAACTTGACACTCTCTCCCAATTTATATGAAGCACACCTAAAATCACTGTACCCATAACACTCTCACACTTAAGAGCATACACAAGTACACACACACACACAACACACATGCACACCTGTAGCACCAATGCCCGAGAGGGTCAGGTGAGTTGGAGTGTTCAGAACAGCCACTGGCTTCTTGATGGAGACATTTGTAAGCAATCTCCCCATTACTACCTCCACCACCACCCTTCATTGCAGTCTGGTCTACTGAAGAATCCACACTTTTCATCACTGAAAACACTAGAGGCTGATTGTCCCATGGCATGCCTAACCTTTCACTATCTTTTGGTAAAGGATCATTTTAGTGAGGGCAGTGATCTTTAGGACACTCGTTGATGAGTTGGCAAACTCCAAGTGATTCATGATGGCATTAATGATGACTAGTACCTGGGGGTTATTTACACACACAGAGACTACAATAAAAAAAAGTATACATTCCACATGAAAATTCACAATGCCGCCCTTGAAAGGGCAAAAAATATTCTGAATACTTATTACACCTTTAATGAATTTTTTATTTGCGTTTAACAATAGAATTTAACCCTTAAAAACTGCTGATCTGTAGAAGTTCTTCATTAAATTATAATAAAGAGGCAAGCACAGACAGACAGACAGATGGACGGACGAACAGACAGACAGACAAACAGACAGACAGACTGACGGATAGACGGTCAGACAGACAAACAGACAGACAGACTGACGGATAGACGGACAGACAGACAAACAGACAGAAAGACAAACAGACAGACAGACAGACAGACTGACTGACAGACAGACAGACAGACTGACTGACAGACAGACAGACAAACAGACAGACAGACAGACAGACAAACAGAAAGACAGACTGACAGACAGATAGACAAACAGACAGACAGACAGACAGACAGACAGACAGACAGACAACAGACAGACAGACAGACAGACATGCATGGTTCAGTATTGTGGTGAACCATTAAACTTCATGAATTCAATGCAAGTGCAGCAATACCAACTGATTCAAAATATTTTCTTCACAATGTACATACATAAACACAACAATAAATTTTAGTATACATTGGTTCTTCAGCACAAATAGAAAGTTAACAGTATTTCCAGTAGGTCTCTTCCCTAATTTCAAGGGACAGAATTTAGAGGAAATATTGGTACTACTAAAGTGCTACAAAACTAAATACATCCATAAATGGACCCCTGGGATTCCCACCCCCGTAAACTTTTTTTCATCCCGACTGAAATTTTTCATAAATAATTTTTTTTTAACGATGAGTATAGTTTGTTTTTTGTTTTTAAAAAGGCCAATATAGCTTCAAAATCAACACTTTTTAGTTCTGGTTTTTATAGCAATTCATAATAATAAGTACAATTTTTCATCTGACAATCTGTTTCATAGTCGTAACTTAACATTTTCATGTGACTAAACTGTTTTTTGCGGCTCTACAAAATTCCCACCCTCCTAGTGAAAAATCCTGTATGACTCCCTGGTAACATGGCAAAAAAATCGCCATATTTTTTCTTCATCCATGCTGTGGAAACTGACACCTCAACGTCGTGAACAGCGAAATCTGGATCAATATAATTCAATGAGAAAGGGTTGTTAATGAATGGAGTGTAATATGTAACAAAAGTTTAATGGCTAGATATGTACATACTATACACACAACAGCTAGTATATGACAAAGACAGGTTCACAATATATGATAGAGAACTACTGAACATAAATCTCGATCAAGTACACAATAGTATCCTCTCCATCTATAGAGTTAAGTTCCCCTCTGCACAGCCTCAATTCAATGTCATCTGATGTTCCCTGTGGTAGAGTGGACTGGAACCATGGAGGATTGTTAAGTTGACAGCAAGTATTATTGAGTCCACATCCTGCTCCATCCCAGAGAGGATCTGTAGGATAATAGTCAGTTGTACTGTACCCAGGTCCAGGATTTCCAGTATCACAGAAGTAGTTATTCTGAATGAATGAAGGCACCTGATGTGGCCAGTTATACTGAGTGTTAGTACAGGCACAGTTCCATCTGGTTTGATAAGAAGGGTCTTCCTCATAAAGAGCAGATGCAAATGTCCATATATGTTGTCTACTGCCGACTGGTCCATGAGTAACTGATATCCCATCTACGTAAGCTGAGTCTATACTTGTTAGGCCCTGGTTGACAGAGTTATAAAATGCATCAGTTGATCCTCTTTGATATGCAAGTATTCTGCCACACACAGAGGAATAACTCACACCATTTGCTGGGAATATGGTGGAGTCACATGTGAAAGCATCGGGTGCAGTTCGGCCACATCCTCTTGGTGAACTATGAAGAGTCCAGCTACTAGGGCAGGTAGCAGTAGGATCTGACATATTGAGATAAGCTACTCTTCTCCAACCAGAGCCACCACAACCTGAATCCAAAGAAGGATTGATTGTGCTTGCAACAACCTGTTTCACTTGTTGCTTTGTTACATTTAGCTGAGCTTCAATAAGATTACCGGAAGGACAGACTCCATCTTCAGATCCTGTCACTACAGCTGGTGAGATTCTTATAGGTAGTGTAGCATGGCTGTACGTAGTCAATATTAACATAAAGAAAGACCAAACAATGATCCTGCTATTCTCCATTTTGATTTTCTCTGCAGTAACCATAACTACCACCTCTTCTATTTTATACATGCTAATTGTATTCATCTAATCATCAGACTATGTTATCTAAAATTCATATGCTGCTATTTAGACAGGCTCATGCAGAGCATCAAGTGGTGAACATGTGCAATGGCAATGTTTATGCTTATAACATAGAAGTAGTAATGTTTATGCGTACTAGCAAATACCCCTCCACACAGTGGCACTTGATGTATTGCTAAGAAAGAATGCAATGCAGTAGCATAAGTCGTTTTTATTCATTGTCATTCTCTACCATTAGTAAGTTTCTAAACTATTCAGATTTTCTTAGCCCCCAGTTTTCCTTCTTTGATTTCTTACTCCTCCGGTCGTCTGGAGTCCCTTCTCCCCCTTTCTGTCTTCCTATCACGATTGTGCAGACTTAGGCTTTCCAAAACTTTTCCCCACTTTTAAACTCAAGCCACCTTTACTCTACTAATAATGCCGACTTACCCCGCCGATTCCACGTGCTTTTTTGCCCTCTTTCTGGAAACCTACGCCGCACGCCTTCCCTAATTCCACTTGCTTTTTTCGTGCTTTTTAGTTAGAACATAGCTGGTGTAGTTTTTGTATTGTGACAGAGGGACTTTAAATCTCTTAGGTCCTTCAGGGAGGGATTCTAGCTATATTTAGTCACTAGCTCCAAAAATTTTCAATTACGCGGTAGGTTCTTGATTTTTCACAGACGCTTAAACTCGCCGAAATCATTGGCGGGGTCCTTCCTGTTGGCATTTATTATCCTCCCCTGTGGCATTTAGAACCCTAGCTTGTGACATTTAGTACCCTAGCTCACTCCACCTTCTTTATTGTTTGGAATAGCTACTTGACAATTCTGACACATTTGTATAATATTCAAAATTTTAGGGATATAACAAAGAAATATTTTTATTTTTTTATACTGATATTAAAATAAAGTGATGAGTAGCTAAAACTGATTAAATAAGTTACAACAGCTAATGATGATATTCCTATTTATTTGAGATAATATTCATAGTAACTGAGCATGATTGGAAGTTAAAAGTAAAAGGAGAAGTGAAAGTTGTGCTGGAAGATTGCAAAGTATTCATGCTATTAGCACCACACGAGTAATCAGAAGTTGCTGCAGTAACTCTCCGTTTTGTTTTCTTACTTCGAAGACGAAAAGGCACAATTTGGTGGACAATTCTTGGGTAAATATTTCTTTCAGGGGTGTAACTTCTCATCCGTACTCCGTAGAAATGTGTGCACACCATTGTTGCCATACATTGACACAGTATTTTGTGTCAGCCATGGTCTTAGAAGGTATAGCACTAAGCTTGGCCTTCATAACCTCATCCTCGTTTTTCCTGGGAGCAGCTCCAAGTTATAGTCGTGAACAGAATGTTCCGCTGAATAGCTGGTTGACCAGTAACTAAGGTTTGTTCGCTATCAGACGTTTCCCCGTTTAAAAGGTCCATAATTTCTGGTGATAAAAAGTCCAGTAATGACTCCATAAGTTAGCCTGAGAAGTGGTGGAACAGGCTGTATCACCTAGCTAGCTTTTATTTTTATTTTTAGTGACTAAATCAGTTAGACAGAGGCACCAAGGAAACTACCGGATTTAGGAAACCCTCAGGCCCTTAGTAGCACCCTCGCTTCGCTCGGGATGCTACAGCTCAGGGCCTTCAGGATTTCTAAATCCGGTAGTTTCCTCGGTGCCTCTGTCTAACTTATATGTAGTGCCCCCGCCTTCAGGGCAGGGCTTCTATATTATGTAGAGTCCCTCCAATTGTGTTGTTAGGAACTGTTGCTAGGTTCTAAATTAGTTAGGCACTGCACGCAGTCGTTAACTACTGTTTTTAGGGTCCGCAGGCCCTAAGTGTAGCGCCCTCGCTGCGCTTGGGACGCTACATGCAATCAAGGGCTTTCAGGGACCCTAAATACAATAGTTCCCTCTGAAGCAGTGTAACGCCAAATCGGGTCCTACCCAAAATCGGTCCCCCGGACTGAAATTGGCTGCTAAAAACTGTCCGGGACCACAATTGGCTGCCGAATTCAGTCCGGGCGGACTAAATATGGCTGCCAGATGTGGTCCGCTTTGCCAAATTTAGTCCCACCTAGCCGAAGGAAAAAAATCAATTGTGTGATTAAGTGGAGGTGGTGAGTTATATCAGTATAGTTATATGTTTAGACTGCTCTTTAGTACTTCTTGTTGATGAGCTTACCTTTCAAATTCCCATTCTCATAAATACCTAATAATAGTATATTCAATAAATTATAAGCTTCAAGACTTCATCATAGTGCATATGTTTGACTACCTTGAACAATGCAGCAGCTACATTATCAAAATATTTACGTTTCATAGGAACTTCCTCAACAAAATTTGTGAAATAATCAGTTATAGTCGAGATGTATCTGTTTCCTTGATGTGATGCAGGAGAGATTGGGCCAATGAAGTCAATACCAATGTGGTGCCATGGTGACACAACTGGTACTGGATGGAGCTCTGGAGTACATTGCCTTAATTTGCCATGGCACAGATCACAATTACTAACCTGGATATATCACAATTAAAAAATAACAACACTCTTTGTTATCAGTTGACCACACTCACTTCTGTATGAGTTTATTTATTTGCTTACCAATTTATTAACATCATTGACCATTCCCTGCCACATAAACCGCTCACTAACTCTTGATTAAGTCTTTTTCGTGCCTAAATGTCCAGAAGTGGGATCACTGTGGCATGATGCTAGAATTCAGATCTCTCATCCAAATCAGTAATGTAACGAACATAAGTTATGAAAGTCATTATGAAGTTTTCTCCTTTTTTTAATCACAATTTTTAATAGTAACATTTAACTGGAACAGTAACATTTTTAACTAAAGCTTTTTTTTTTTTTAATGTTCTGAACAGCCCTTGGTTAATCAGGTCTCAATAATTATAAACTTTAGATGATGTATTTTGGTGTGGAAAAACATAACAAACATTCCTGTTAGAAACTCTGGAACCCAGTTATATAAAAAGCTAGTACATCGCTATCTATTGCAAATTTATACAATTGTAAATATTCTTTGAAACTTGTAAATGCCTTCATGTGTATCCAAACTGAAGCATCTCCCTTTTAATTCCCAGTCATCATCCAATAATGCTATTAGTGTGGTTTGGTTGAGAGATTCCAGTACTAAAAAGTATCTTAAATGCTTAGTTTTAGTTTTTTCCCTTGAAGATTTAGCTAATTTTTCTTCAATATTATGAGTAGTTTTAGTTATAGCTACTATCAATTGTAGTTGTTATCTCAAAATTTTAACAATAAGACCCAGTAAAAAAACAACAACAAAAGTACGTGTCAATATCAACCACAGGATTGGAATCCACCAAGACTCTATAATTCAATTTTTTACTTAATTCGAGCGGACCGAAATTAGCAGGGCGGACCTATTTTGGCTGCCAATTTCAGTCCGGCCGGACCGTATTTGGCGGGGGACCAAATTTCGCGTGACAGCAGCAGCGCCTAACTATTATTTCAAATTAACCCTTCATACTGAGTGTGACCACACTTAACCCTTCATATAGTGACGATGCCACCAAACAGCTTATGCTCGTGAATAATTTATGAATATATACACACACCGTCAGTAATTGAACAGATATTAGTTGTTGTTGTTGTTGTTTTATTTAAGTTCACAATACTGTCTGTAGTTCTTAATTCTACTTCTTTTATGTGGCCATGATGCTCCAAATATGAGGTTACTCCATCTATTGCTTCTTTGAAGCTCTTCAACTTCCGAGATGGAGAAAAGAAAAAAGAGGGCTGTCTTCATCATCATCATCTCACCCAGTTGATTAACAAAAACTGTATTCTCATCCAAGCACACACTGCAACGCCATCATCACCACTCCAATAGTCATTTAAATAGGCAGCAGGAGATTCTGATAAGATAAGCTCTATTGCTTTCTTAGAAGAGACTCTAATAGCTAAAGGATTTGCCAAAGTTGTTGAAGACAAAATGAATACAGGTGTGAGCTAGGGGTTAGAAATACATGTACTGTGCATCTATTGCCACTGTGTGGACCACCAGGATCTGATGAAAGAACTTGTTGATTCATGAAATTATTGTAAATTTTTATGTGTCAATGAATGTCCATTAATTGAAGCACTTTTTGTATGGTGCAGCAATTGTGGGAGTTCTGTTCATTGTCCGGAGTTCGGAAGTTGTCCACATCTCAGAAGCTCTTAATAATATTCTAAAAATATCGAGAATACTCTGGCAGGCCCTAGCTCAGTGCATATAGACATAGAGGAATTTCCTTCTACATATACTGGGTTCATGCTTTCTTGGGTTTCTCAACTATAGCTGTACAGCCAGTCGAAAAGGTAGCTCAATTTTTCAAGAGATTACACTTGTTGCTTGTTTTTATTTGCAAGTGGCAAGAATGTGCATTCGTTGAGCTACAGCAGCTATGGGGTCACCTTTACCCCCAGTTGTTGCCAACATCTTTGTGAAAGATCTTGAAGAAAGAGCCCCGGACTGTGCCAGACTCATACCAAGTATGTGGGTGCAATAATGTTGATGACACTTTCATTCTCTGGCCACATGGCAACTGTGATTTACAGATATTTCATCAACATCTAAACAAGCACAATCCATCAATAGAGTTCACCATAGAAGGAGAACAAGAAGGTGTCTCCCTCAATGGTGCGTTCTGCCTTGGAGTAGTTATTCAATGAAGCATGAAGAGGAACAATGTGTTGGGGGTGAAATGAAAGTTATAAGGTCAGAAAAAAACTGGCAGACTCAATATGAGTGAAGCTACTCCATCATGTCTTGGACACAAGGTAGATAAGTGTACTGAGTACACACTTGGACAAGATGCGAGGGAAATGGAAGGCACAAGGGAAGAGAAGTGATGGATGGAGTAGAGTTGATGGACACTGTAATGGCAGGAAATGGTGTGACAGAATCAAGGGATGTAAGGGATGACAAAGATGAGAGGGAAGAGAAGAATGAGCGGGAAGACAAGGATAATAAGGAAGAGAAAGATGAGAGGAAAGAAGGATGAGCGGGAAGACAAGGATGATAAGGAAGAGAAAGATGAGAGGAAAGAAGGATGAGCGGGAAGACAAGGATGATAAGGAAGAGAAAGATGAGAGGAAAGAAGGATGAGCGGGAAGACAAGGATGATAAGGAAGAAAAAGATGAGAGGAAAGAAGGATGAGAGGGGAAAAAAAAGAAATGCGGGGAAATGAAATCTGTGAGCACAGAGGATTTCAGTACAGAGAAAAATGTTAAGGGAAAAGAGGACATAAGGAAAGAGAGGAACACAAAGAAAATTGAACAAAGGAAAGAAAATATTGACAACAGAAGTGCACCCACATACTTGGTCTGAGTCTGGCTAAAAATCAACTCAACAGAAGCTGTAAGCTCAAACAAAGAAGAACTTGCTCATGCCAAGGAAATGAATTTAAAAGAACCAAAGACAAAGAAAACAAACGAGATAGAGGGAATCACCCAAGATTGAAGTCATTAGATCCAAAAAAAACAGTGTAGATCATAGATTATGGAGTGCAATATTATGTGGATTAAGAAAGAAGACAAGAAACTTAAAACTACTGCCAAATAAACTGTGGCTTGTGATCTCAATTGTTGGACAAAACACTGAATATTTCTAAATAATATTAACTCTTACAATGTCAGCTTTAGAATCTAAAACAATTGTCTGTAAATTTAATTACATAAAGTCTGAACTACAGTTAATGGGAAATTTTACAACTTTGCAGTTTATGATATCAAGAATATGCATATTAATTTCATATAGGCTATGACATTTATATTATATTTTGGTAATTATGTGGCAGTTTCTGTGATCCCAGTTACAGGTAGCTAAATACAAGAATATGAATCCTTTTAATTAACTTGTGGATGACTATTTTTACCACTTAATTGGTTCAAACCCGCTTTCTTTTCTGCTGTGTTAATAACAGTGTGTGATTTAAAGAAGGAACTAAACTTTGTATCACTGATATTTTGTCAACAGATTTATTGCAATATAGATGATTTGAGAAGAAAATTTTGACAATAGGGAAGAGTTAAAATTCGTGTTAGTACTATATAGTTTGCATTTTTTTGTCAAAGTGATCCAATATGATATTTGAGTTGCTGAAGAACAAACTGTTAAGCATAATTCTCCAGAAGACTTACTCTGAGTCTGAGCTGACTATGCTACCAGTATTTCAAACTTTCCCATTATGGAAATAGAATAACAGAGTGGCCAACACTAACCCAGCTGCTTTAATCTAATAATAAAGATCAGCCTTATAACCACATTTCTTAATGTTGGTGTCCTTTAGCTATAAAAAAGCTCTGGATTATATGGGCTGATTATTCTTATCTTCCCCTTATTATTCTTTTAAATGCTTATATTATTCTAAAACCATTCCACTATGCTACTTTGTTGCCTATCATTCCACAAAAAAAGCTAGCATTATCTGGCAAGACCTAACGGTCACAGGTTTCAAGCAAATTTTTGTTTATTATTGTCTACCTGTCGAATTGATGCAGTCACAATGCTTGAGAAATACATACAGGCCAGTAATTGATATACTTGGTGCTGCCTGGCTAGTACACAGCAGGCAAATTTAAGGTGATTATTTACTAGTAATACTTAATTCCAAACAGCAAAGCCAGCAAACTGACAGCAAGTATATTTTATTTACTTTAATTCAATTCAATGTAATTAAATTTACAGACAATTGTTTTAGATTCCAAAGCTGACATTGTAAGAGTTAATATTATTTAGAAATATTCTGTGTTTTGTCCAACAATTGAGATCACAAGCCACAGTTTATTTGACAGTAGTTTTAAGTTTCTTGTCTTCTTTCTCAATCCACATAATATTGCACTCCATAATCTATGATCTACACTGTTTTTATTGCCCTCATTTTTCTGATCTAATGACTTCAATCTTGGGTGATTCCTCTATCTCGTTTGTTTTCTCTGTCTTTGGTTCTTTTAAATTCATTTCCTTGGCATGAGCAAGTTCTTCTTTGCTTGAACTTACAGCTTCTGTTGAGTTGATTTTTAGCCAGACTCAGACCAAGTATGTGGGTGCACTTCTGTTGTTCCTCTCTTTCCTTATGTCCTCTTTTCCCCTAACATTTTTCTCTGTACTAAAATCCTCTGTGCTCACAGATTTCATTTCCCCGCATTTCTTTTTTTTCCCCTCTCATCCTTCTTTCCTCTCATCTTTTTCTTCCTCATCTTCCCGCTCATCCTTTTTTCCTCTCATCTTTCTCTTCCTTATTATCCTTGTCTTCCCGCTCATTCTTCTCTTCCCTCTCATCTTTGTCATCCCTTACATCCCTTGATTCTGTCACACCATTTCCTGCCATTACAGTGTCCATCAACTCTACTCCATCCATCACTTCTCTTCCCTTGTGCCTTCCATTTCCCTCGCATCTTGTCCAAGTGTGTACTCAGTACACTGATCTACCTTGTGTCCAAGACATGATGGATTAGCTTCACTCATATTAAGTCTGTCAGTTTCTTTCTGATCTTATAACTTTCATTTGACCCCCAACACATTGCTCCTCTTCATGCTTCATTGAATAACTATTCCAAGGCAGAACGCACCCTTGAGGGAGACACCTTCTTGTTCTTCTTCTATGGTGAACTCTATTGATGGATTGTGCTGGTTTAGATGTTGATGAAATATCTGTAAATCATAGTTGCCATGTGACCAAAAATTGAAAAGTGTCATCAAAATTATTGCACCCACATACTTGGTATTAGTCTGGCACAGTCCGGGGCTCTTTCTTCAAGATCTTTCACGAGGCAACAACTGGGGGTAAATGTGACCCCATAGCTGCTATTGCTCAAAGAATGCACATTCTTGCCACTTGCGAATAAAAACAAGCAGCAAGTGTAATCTCTTGAAAAATTGAGCTACCTTTTCGACTGGCTGTATAGCTATAGTTGAGAAACCCAAGAAAGCATGAACCCAGTATATGTAGAAGGAAATTCCTCTATGTCTATATGCACTGAGGACTTGAGCCTGCCGGATTATTCTCGATATTTTTAGAATATATTAAGAGCTTCTGAGATGCGGACAACTTCCGAACTCCGGACAATGGATAGAACAGAACTCCCACAATTGCTGCACCATACAAAAAGTGCTTCAATTAATGGACATTCATTGACACATAAAACTTTACAATAGTTCCATGAATCAACAAGTTCTTTCATCAGATCTTGGGTCCACACAGTGGTAATAGATGCACAGTACATTGTATTTCTAACGCCTAGCCCACACCTGTTCATTTTGTCTTCAACAACCTTGGCAAATCCTTAAGTCCTTCTATAAAGAAAGCAATAGAGCTCATCTTATCAGAATCTCCTGCTGCCTATATAAATGACTATTTGAGTGGTGATGATGGCGTTGCAGTGTGTGCTTGGATGGGAATAGTTTTTGTTAATCAACTGGGTGAGATGATGATGATGAAGACAGCCCTCTTTTCTCCATCTCTGAAGTTGAAGAGCTTCAAAGAAGCAATAGATGTATTGGAAAATGGAGTAACCTCATATTTGGAGCATCGTGGCTGCCTAAATGAAGTAGAATTAAGAACTATAGACAGTATTGTGAACTTAATTAAAACAAAACAACAACAACAACTAATATCTGTTCAATTACTGACTGTGTGTGTATTCATAAATTATTCACGAGCATAAGCTGTTTGGTGGCACCGTCACTATATGAAGGGTAAAGTGTCGTCACACTCAGTATGAAGGGTTATTTTTAAATAATAGTTAGGCACTGATTCATAGGGAACTACTGTATTAAATAAAAATGACATAGGCTTATAGGGGAGGAGTCTATTAATAAAAAACAGAGTCCAGAGTTTAAAATTAACTGTTCGCTTTCACGTGGCCACTTGGATAAGTGGATGACTATGTTGGAGGAGGGCTACTGGTGGGTGTGAGTGTTGATCTGTCCCAAATAAAACTATTAAATCATGGCTGATGATGTCATGTGATAATAATTGCTGGCTATAAACTCTTGCCACAATTCATTTATTACACCTTGATCACTTTAGGGGAAAGAACTGACATCCTCTCACTATTACAAAGTCTGCTGATTCATAAAATCTGATAAATTCACAAATAAACTTGTAAAACCCATGTTGTGCACTTGTCCATAAAATGAAGTTGCTTGATATCTAATACCTTTTTGTTTAATATGAAGCTTTCTCCATCCAGAATCATTTGACCCATCACATTGCAAGACTGAAAGGTCACATTCTACATAACCAAGTTGTGTACCACATTGTACATCTACCCAGCACTATTGAGTCTACATCCGGATCCACCCCAGAGCGAGAGGATCTGTAGTACAATAGGCAGTCAAACTACAGCCAGGTTACTTAAATCCAGTTTCACAGAAGTAGGTATTCTAAATTAATGGAGGAATGCATGTTATACTGAGTGTTAGTACGCATAAAGTTTTAAAGTGAGTTAAATATAATATTTTTGGAAATAACATTACATACACTTAAAAAAGAAACAATTCAAAGTAACATGATTGACTAGTCAATAAATATTTGTATCAATACATATTTACTAAAAATAAGTAAGTAGCTACAACTACAAAAAAATACAGTCACATCTGTTTGCCAGAGCAATTACTGAACATATAATTCAATTAGATACACTATTAAATCTTCATCAGTATTGCCCTCTCCAAAGCAGAGTCGTAATTCAATGTCATCTGATGTTCCCTGTGGTAGAGTGGACTTGAACCATGGAGGATTGTTGAACTGACAACAAGCATTGTTGGGTCCACATCCTGCTCCATCCCAGAGAGGATCTGTAGTGTAATAGTCAGTCAAACTGTAGCCTGGTCCAGGATTTCCAGTATCACAGAAGTAGTTATTCTGAATGAATGAAGGCACCTGATGTGGCCAGGTATACTGAGTGTTAGTACAGGGACAGGTATTAGCAGTCTGATAAGTGCTGTCTTGTTCGTAAAAAGCAGATGCAAATGTCCATATATGCTCTCTACTGCCGACTGGTCCATGAGTAACTGATATCCCATCTACATAAGCTGAGTCTATAGATGTGCGGCCACGGTGGACAAAGTTGAGGAAGGCATCAGTTGATCCTCTTTGGTATGCAAGTATTCTGCCACACACAGAGGAATAACTCTTACCACCTGCTGGGAATATGGCTGAGTCACAATTGTAAGCGTGTGGTGCTGTTCGACCACATCCTCTTGGTGAATTATGAATGGTCCAGCTACTAGGGCAGGTAGCACTAGGATCTGACATATCAAGATAAGCTACTCTACTCCAACCAGAACCACCACAGCCGTGATCCACAGTAGAATCTGCCATGCTTTCAACAGCCTCTCTCACTTGTTGCTTTGTTATATTTAGCTGGGCTTCTATTAGATCACTTGAAGGACAGACCCCATCTTCAGAACCTGCTACTACGGCTGGTGAGATTCTCATGGGAAGTATGGCATGACTGTAGTCGATCAATATCAGCATAAAGAACGACCAAACGAAGATCCTGCTATTCTCCATTTTAATTTTTAATTGTAACCTTTGAGAGGTTGATACACATTACCTTATGATTCTTAGCAAGGCTAGCAAGTTTTCAGTCTGGGTGTCTAGCTGTTGAACTAGAGACCTAGGCCTATTTAATAATTGAAGATCAGGACTTTGTGAATACAGTTTAAATAGACATCGGAGGTGTATAAATGTCGTTCCTATCGTGGGCAAATTTCGTGTGCAAAATAGCTATTCTAAATGATGCATGAATATATGTGGAGGTAGCTACACATTGACTAATTTGTTTTTATAAACCTATAATTTATTAGCTTTTAAAGAATGTGGAGACCTTCCACAACAGGTATCTGGCTGTCAGTAACGACGACGACGACGACTGACGATGGTGTGTGTGTTCTTGAATAATTCATGAGATTTGTACTTTTGGTAAAGCGTCGTCCCGTTATGTTAAGTAAAGTGTCGCACAGTGTGATGGTTACTTCTAAAAGTGGGTGCAATAGACGACGGAAGGCGGCTTAGGTTTCATAAAAGAAGGCGAAAGTACCGAAGAGAAGGTAAAAGACGATTAATCGTAACTGGAATCAGCAAGGCAAGGCAGTATAGGTTTAAAATGAAAGGGAAGAGAAGGCAAAAAGAGGAGCGATTAATTATAATTAAAAAGCGGGTGAATCGACGAGATAAGGCGGGGGTTAGTTTTCAAAGGAAAAGCTAAAGTAGAAAAAGAAGTCAAAAGTTTCTCAAAGTGGGAGAAAAATTCAGAAGCAGGCGATATAGACAAAGTAAAAGGGGGTTCCATGACTCAAGAAGAAGAGCTGAAGATAGGAGAGGTGAGGTAGAAGAAAAGCTCAGATGGTTCAGAAAAGATGAGAGTAGGAGAGGAAAACTTATGTAACCTTAACCAATGGAGAATGATAACTGAGCAAGATAGCTTGTGCTACTGCATTTTACTTTGCAATACATCAAGCGCCACTAGTGGCGGGGGTACTGGCTAGTATATAATACTTCTATATTAAACAGAAGTCATTATTTGTCTATATCATCCCCCACATTTTCATGATATCACACTACTTTTATAAAACCCTCAAATTAATGTTCCTTTTCTTCTTTTACCTCTTTGATAACTCTTTTAGACTCATCTCTAACACAACATTGAATAAAAATGCATGGGAGTATCATGTATCACAAGCCATTTACTCACATGAAAGCCACTTTCATATATCATGAAAAAGCATATGTTCATGTTAAGCTTAAAAAACTTTCCCAAAAGCATAATCTGTATTGTGTGTGCATCCCTGTGCCTGCCCAAGCAATCAATCTGGGGGAGTATCCCCCCTCCCCCCCCCTCCCCCCCACTTCAATCATTTCTGAATTATACAGATATTTTTGTGGTACAATTAATCAGATCCATATAAATTTTTATCCTACTGCCCCTGTGATTTTCAATTGCTACATGTTTGGCAGCTAAACAGGACAGGTGTAATTTTATACTAGCTACCCAGCACCAGTTGTAATTATGGTAAGTGAAACATTCTTTTGCATGAAAAAAAATATAGCAATTTTTGATAAGCCACTTCAAACTAGAAAAAAAATGTATTAGTGTATATTGGCTTTTTTAATAATTGAAGATCAGGACTGTGTGAAGCAATGTAGCATGAATGACATGCAGTCACAATGTGGCCATGTGCTGGGCAAATTTCGTGTGCAAAAATAGCTATTCAAAATGATGCAAGAATATATGTGGAGGTAGCTACACAATGACTAATTAATTTGTTAAAACAATTATAAGTTATCAGCTTATAAAGAATGTATGGGCCTTCCACAACAGGTATCTGGATTGTATTATTAATTAATTGTGTAATTTACTGGAAAAGTATGGCATTCACGGACATATACTAGTATACTATTATAATATTAAACAGAATGTTTGCGTTTTCCATCTGCTGTACATTATCTGCGCGTAAGAAACAAATATAATTGAAAACAGACGAGATGAGCTGTACAGTGCCCGAAAAACTCCATAAACTTCACTAAATTTCTTTCTTACAATAGTTACAGTATTAATGCGCACCTGTGCTACCGCCCCTTTTTCACGTGCAACCTTGACGTTTGCTGACTTGGATTCACATGACTAAATTGCTTCCTGTAAAGTACTAAATGCATTCCTCAATTACCGCGCTTGCGGTTGTGCCAACTCAACTTGGACATACGTAGCACGAATGACATGCAGTCATAATGTGGCCATGTGGTGGACAAATTTCGTGTGCAAAAATAGCTATTCTGAATGATGCATGAATATATGTGGAGGTAGCTACACAATGACCAATTTGTTAAAACAATTATAAAAAGAATGTGTGGGCCTTCCACAACAGGTATCTGGTTTGTATTATTAATTAATAGTGTAATATACTGGAAACGTATGGCATTCACGGACATATACTAATATACTATAATATACTTCTATATTAAACAGAAGTCATTATTTGTCTATGTCACCTCCACATATTCATGATATCACAGTACCTTCATAAAACCCTCAAATTAATGTTTCTTTTCTTCTTTCCTCACATCTGTAACACAACATTGAATCAAAATGTTAACTGAAATTTAAGGCAAGAGCATGTTGGGAAAATTAGAGCAGGTCATACAAATACGGATGGAAAGAGAGGTGTATTCCTTATGACAAACAGAACAAAATCCAATGCAGTAACCCATTACTGCTTGTAATGCTGATTAATTATGAAGTGCCTTATTTTATCAGTTTTTATATCAAGGATTGTAAATGATGTAGCAATATAAAAACTACTGGAGGGGTGACCCCTCTCCCCTTGCCATCTATGACATCTGACTGTAATAGTTGCCGTGGTTATACACCTCATGAGTTATTGTTTTTGAAACCATCAGCATTTGTGCTTGCCATAATGAAATCTATTTGGTTGGGAGAGCCTGGAACTAATTTAAAATTTCCACAATTTATTCATGAGCTCAGTAATTAGGCTGCTTGTCACCATACAATAGTCAAATCACAGCTTAGTTCTAAGGTAGCCAAAGACAGATTAGTGATTTGTGAATATTAGAGGTAAGCTCCCTAGCTATGCACTCAGGCGCTTGGAGTCATTCTGTGTTTAAACTGACTATCGGGGTGATGCTATCAAGTAGTCTGGTGGAGTCAGACCCATATAGAGTGCAAAGCACGCAGAGGGTCTGGGGACATGGCCATACCAAATTTGTTCTGGAGGAATGTGGAAGTGGTGAGTGCCCCACCTCCTTTATACCTGAAAATATTCTGCAAATTAGCCATGATTGCTAAACCTAACATTGAAAGGGTGGCTGACACGTACAGGAATTTGTGGTTAAGGAGGTCTATTCCCTGTATAATTTGCTAATGGTAATTGACCAATATATGTGCGGCAGAACAAATTTTGTATGGTCATGTCCCCAAACCCATTCCCAGCCTAGTGGTTCGGTAAAGGGTCTGGCTACACCAGACTAGCTGTCAAGCTGGTGCACCGCACCTCATTCACCCATTAGTTTCAAACTTGTTGGGTCTAATGAATGTATTTATTCCATAAGCTGCATGTTTTTAGCACTGACTTGAAACCTGTGATTGGCTATTTCCTGATCTTCTAAAGAAGTTACACAGCCTCATGAAATCATTATATTACAAAGCCTCAAACTGCATGCCCCACCCCTTGGATATGACACTTATATAAGATATTTATGGTGACTTAAATATAAGTAGCTAGCCTGTACACATTAGCTCCTTGTTTGTAAGTAAATTATATAAATTATATCGCAGTCATCCCTAACCCAACTAGACAAGTTGTTCATAGGATTAACCTGATTGGCTAATCTACTTAGCTTTACCAAAGACCAAATTCTGACTACAAAAAACTCTAATCGCAATTTCGTCTTAGATGCAACAACTAATTTAGGTAAAAGGTCGTTATTGGAGGAGGAACTGCAAGAGTATGAAAAACTACCCTACCACAGGGTTTCAAGGCCTGTAAGAAGGAAAACTGTGTGTTAGGTATGTCTGGTAGGACATTATGTATTCTAAACGACCTTATATTTTGGTCACTTGCGGGTTTACTAATATTGTTGTTGAATCGAAATAACCATAAATAGCTATAAACTAGTTCGGTGTTACGCCCCAAAAGCTTATACTTCAGCATAGTCGTCAGTGTTTTTACTACATAATACCATATTGGAAGATTGCATCAATAATGTACACTGCCTTGGATTCTAGCTCGTTATAAATGTTATAATTTTTTTAGCTACTAAAATAGATATCACCACAAACGTACATCAACAATATTACCCTCCATTGCTAAATTAGATCTAATTCTAGAGATTCAGTACCTGAAGCAGTAAGCAGTATTTGTTTCTTACTTTTATCCACCACTAATAGTATCTCTCTCACTTCGCTCGCTCGATAACATAAATATCCGCAATTTTCAATCGAGTTATCCCTGATAGTGTCTCATTCACTTCACTCGCTCGCCAAATACGTTCACTCTGTTCTGCATAATTGGTACAGTTGGTCAGACATTGTTGTCCTGACATATCAATATATTAATTTAGCATACAAATTTAAAGAAAAAGCTAACATTGTCACAAAAAAAGAAATGTAATATTTGGCTATACACAACGCTCACACATATAGCAGACAACACACATTACATAGTACAAACACACACACACATTTGTGTAGACACCACTTGACAACTATGTACAGTAAACATACTTATTACTTAGAAAATAAACAAAAATAGCAGTTCACTATCCTTTAGGGAGAACTATTGAATATAAATCTCTACTAAATATACAATGGTATCCTCTCCATGAGCACTATTGGCAGTTACTGAACATATAACTCAATTAAATACACTAATATATCTTCATCAGTGTGAGCATGATAACAGAGTTGCAATTCAATATCATCTGATGTTCCCTGTGGTAGAGTGAACTTGAACCATGGAGGATTGTTAAACTGACAGCAAGTATTGTTGGGTCTACATCCTGCTCCATCCCAGAGAGGATCTGTTACTAAATATTCTTCATTCCAGCCAGGTTCAGGATTTCCAGTATCACAGAAGTAGTTATTCTGAATGAATGAAGGCAACTGATATGTCCAGTTATACTGAGTGTTAGTACAGGCACAGTTATATTGAATATAATCTTTTGCATAACCAGGATTATCTTCAAACAGGTAAGCTGTAAATGTCCATATATGTTGTCTACTGCCTGCTGGTCCATGAGTAACTGACATCCCATAGGCGCCGGAGACGGGTAGGCAGGGTAGGCTGTGGCCCACCCACTTTTTTGTGCACTCGCATAGTAGGAATCATCACAACAATTTTTTTTATGTACTGTAATTGGTTAAGATCGTCATCCTGGTATTGGCAGCATGGCCAGTGTAAGTGGTGATAGTAGTGTGGCAGAGCAGAAACCGCACCAACCAAGAAAGTTCAACTTTCCCAAGAGAGAGTATATGGAAAAAGGTAAAGTAATAATGTAATAAGTTAATAGAGTACTAGCTTATAAACATCATTACTGAATTTTAGGTGATCCAAAAACGTTCTTTTCAACCAGGATGGTTCGACGGCTCCACTACATTGAACAGAGTGATACTGTTTTTTGCTTCACTTGCAAGAAAGCATCTGAAGAACTTAATAGTCTTATATACTTTTTATAAACATTTAATCGTAGAATTTATCGCCACCTTCCAGCCTCCCCACTTTCAATGACCTTCTGGCACCCCTGCATCCCATCTACATAAGGTGAGTTAATTGAGGTGTGAGTTAATTGAGGTGTGTCCTAAAGAAATAACATTTTGAATTGCATCGGACGATTTACTTAGGCTTTGCAAAACTTTTTCCCACTTGCCAACTTACCCCGCCGATTCCACGTGCTTTTTTGCCCTCTTTTTGGAAACCTACGCCGCACGCCTTCCCTAATTATTGCTTGAATATGAAGGAAGTGCGAGCGAGCCTTAAACTACACTATTGTTAAATGATTGATTTAACAACTAACACTCAAGCTACTAAAATGAAGTCGAGTTTTTAAATTAAGTATATGCGGTAAAGTGGATTCAATGCCATAGTAACCCCTCCCCTCAACTGTTTGAATTGAAAAAGAAGGAACAAAATCAAGTCACGTTATTTAAAATTTTCTTTGTGATATTCTTAATAGTAGTTGTAACGCACAATACTTCGCAAGACCTACCTTCGTGGTTCGTCTAGTGGACAATGAATTTTCAAGTAAATACTGTGGCGTAGGGCTAATAACTGCAACAAATAGCATGTTAACTTACCACCACCACTAACTCGAATAGAAATGGAGCTCCCATAAGTTTTTAAGTTTTAACTGTACCCGCAAAACAATTCAAAGCGGTAAACGATTCAATTTCTAAGGTGATATGGGTAATGGTCGCTAAACCAGAGGATTCTGTTTAGTGAGTTGGGACGGGGTCGAACGCGGAGCGAACACAAAAATACGGAGGGTCAAAGTACAAAATGACATACGTACGTCCAAACATATACAATATAACTAGTGGTGCGCTCGAATAGCGCAAATGCATGGCGAGCGAGCAGACTCTTTTTACAGAAAAATAGGACAGAAATTACATCTAACTGATTAGGCATGAAGAGTTAACAATAACAGAATTACCTGAATTAGAAAGCAGTGGCAAAGAAGCGCAGCTTGACAAAGACTTCACAATTGTTTCAAGAAGAGAGTAGCTATAAACGTTTTGGTTGAAACAGAGTTGCGTAACTACAGTCCCGCAGTTCTTATCAAAAAACTCATTTCATTGGTTAATCAAATCATGTAACCAATTATAGCGCCGTGCGTGACCAATTATAGCGCCGCGCAAGGGCTAGGGCTAGGGCTAGGGGACCAATCAGAAGAATTCTTTGATAAGAACTGCCGGATGGCTCTTGCGTAAGGTAGTGCAGCAGGATTCTCCGCGCTCGTTAATTGAAAAATACTGGAACTGTGAACGCTTTACCTAACTTACGTAATTAGAAGCGCGGGCTAAAACAGAAGTCTCACGTACCCCATAAACAGATAAACTAGTGGTGTGCTTGAGCACAAATGGCGAGCGAGCCTAAAGACTATACTATTTTTATTGACTTCTAACACTGAAGCTACTGAAAATAAGGTCCAGTTTTTAAATTTAGCATACAGGGTAAAGGGATTTCAGTGCCATAGTAACAACTCTCTGCAACTGCTTGAATTGAAGGAAAATACAACAACAACAAAACAATACACGTTATTTAAAAGTTTTCTTTGTGATCTTCTTTAGCTAAGTAGTGGTTGTAACACACAATGCTTTGACACAGCTGGACATGCACCTACACAGACTTACCTTCGCAGTAGTCTAGTGGACAATGTATTTTCAGGTAAATACTGTGCGCACGGCTTATAACCATGACAAAGAGCGCATTGACTTACTACCGCCACTAACTCGAATAGAAATGGAAGTCCCTTAAGTTGTCAAGTTTTAACTGTACCGGCAAAAGAATTCAAAACGGTAAACAATTCAATTTCTAGGGTGATACAGGTACTGATCGCTAAACCAGAGGATTCTGTTTAGTGCAATTTGGGACGGGGTCGACAACCGAACTAACACAAAAACGCGAGGGTCAAAGTACAAAAATGCCTTACGTACGTCCATACATATACAAATAAACTAGTGGTGTGCTTGAGCACAAATGGCGAGCGAGCTTTAAACTACACTGTTGTTACTCAAACTACTAAAATAAAGTTGAGTTGCTAAATTACGCATATACGGTAAAGGGGGTTCAATGCCATAGTAACCACTCCCCTCAACTGTTTGAATTGAAAAAGAAGCAACAAAATCAAGTCACGTTATTTAAAATTTTCTTTGTGATATTCTTAATAGTAGTTGTAGCGCACAATACTTTCACACAACTGAACATACATATGCAAGACTTACCTTCGTGGTTCGTCTAGTGGACAATGAATTGTCAAGTAAATGCTGTTGAGTAGTGCTATAACTGTGACAAATAGTGTATTAACTTACCACCGCCACTAACTCGAATAGAAATGGAGCTCCCAGCACCCGCAAAACAATTCAAGGCGGTAAACAATTCAATTTCTAAGGTAATACGGGTAATGGTCGCTAAACCAGAGGATTCTGTATAGTGAAGTTTGGGACGGGGTCGAACGCCGAGCAAACACAAAAATACGGAGGGTCAAAGTACAAAATGACATACATACGTCCAAACATATATATAAATAAATAAACTAGTGATGTGCTTGAGCACAAATGGCGAGCGAGCCTAAAGACTATACTATTTTTATATGGATGATTTTGACTTCTAACACTGAAGCTACTGAAAATAAGGTCCAGTTTTTAAATTTAGCATACAAGGTAAAGGGATTTCAGTGCCATAGTAACAACTCTCTGCAACTGCTTGGAAGGAAAACCAAAAAAAAAAAACAATACACGTTATTTAAAAGTTTTCTTTGTGATATTCTTTAGCTAAGTAGTGGTTGTAACACACAATGCTTTGACACAACTGGAAATGCACCTACACAGACTTACCTTCGCAGTAGTCTAGCGGACAATGTATTTTCAAGTAAATATTGTTGCGCATGGCTTATAACCATGACAAAGAGCGCATTGACTTACCACTGCCACTAACTCGAATAGAAATGGAAGTCCCTTAAGTTTTCAAGTTTGAACTGCACCCGCAAAAGAATTCAAAACGGTAAACAATTCAATTTCTAGGGTGATACGGGTACTGACCGATAAACCAGAGGATTCTGTTTAGTGCAATTTGGGACGGGGTCGACCACATAACTAACACAAAAACGCGAGGGTCAAAGTACAAAATGACATACATACGTCCATACAAATAAATAAATAAATAAATAAAGAAACATCCCCGATTTTCAATTGTGTTACCCCTGTAAGTGTCTCGCTCGCTACGCTCGCTCGCCAATAAAATATAGCGAAATCTCGATTGGTTAACCCTGATAGTGTCTCGCTCGCTTCGCTCGCTCGCCAAATAAACAAACATCCCCGATTTTCAATTGTGTTACCCTTGTAAGTGTCTCGCTTGCTACGCTCGCTCGCCAATTAATGTCCTTTTAAAGCTTTGGTGAGATTAGCCTTTGAGAGTCGTTAAGACGCTACAATCAAGGGCCTTCAGGGACCCTAAATACAGTAGATCGACGATGCCACCAAACAGCTTATGCTCGTGAATAATTTATGAATAGACACACCGTCAGTAATTGAACAGATATTAGTTGTTGTTGATGTTGTTTCACAATACTGTCTATAGTTCTTGATTCTACTTCTTTTATGTGGCCACGATGCTCCAAATATGAGGTTACTCCATTTTCCAATACATCTATTGCTTCTTTGAAGCTCTTCAACTTCAGAGATGGAGAAAAGAGGGTTGTCTTCATCATCATCATCTCACCCAGTTGATTAACAAAAACTGTATTCCCATCCAAGCACACACTGCAAGGCCATCATTATCACTCAAATAGTCATTTATATAGGCAGCAGGAGATTCTGATAAGATAAGCTCTATTGCTTTCATAGAAGGGACTCTAATAGCTAAAGGATTTGCCAAAGTTGTTGAAGACAAAATGAATACAGGTAGAAGCTGCTACCACAGATTACAATAGCATAATGAAGCGACCAACAAGTAAAGCATGAGGTGACCACATAAATAAAAATGACACAATACAGATTAGGTTTAGAGGGGAGGAGTTTAGTAATCAAAAACAGAGTCCAGAGTTTAAAATTAACTGTTCGCTTTCACGTGGCCACTTGGATAAGTGGATGACTATGTTGGAGGAGGGCTACTGGTCGGTGTGAGTGTTGATCTGTCCCAAATAAACGTATTAAATCATAGCTGATGATGTCATGTGATAATAATTGCTGGCTATTAACTCTTGCCACAATTCATTTATTACACCTTGATCACTGTTTTGAACTCAGTATATAGCAATAGTTTAATTATAGCCCCCCTTCCACCCCTCCCCATTATATATATATACTAATATATAGAAATACACTGTACTGTGCATCTGTTGCCACTGTGTGGACCCAAGATCTGATGAAAGAACTTGTTGATTCATGGAACTATTGTAAATTTTTATGTGTCAATGAATGTCCATTAATTGAAGCACTTTTTGTATGGTGCAGCAATTGTGGGAGTTCTGTTCTGTCGGTTGTCCGGAGTTCGGAAATTGTCCGCATCTCGGAAGCTCTTAATATATTCTAAAAATATCGAGAATAATCCCTAGTCCTCAGTGCATATAGACATAGAGGAATTTCCTTCTACACATACTGGGCTTATGCTTTCTTGGGTTTCTGAACTATAGCTATACAGCCAGTCGAAAAGGTAGCTCAATTTTTCAAGAAATTACACTCGCTGCTTGTTTTTATTTGCAAGTGGCAAGAATGTGCATTCTTTGAGCAACAGCAGCTATGGGGTCACCTTTACCCCCAGTTGTTGCCAACATCTTTGTGAAAGATCTTGAAGAAAGAGCCCCTGACTGTGCCAGACTCATACCAAGTATGTGGGTGCGATATGTTGATGACGCTTTCATTCTCTGGCCACATGGCAACTGTGATTTACAGATATTTCATCAACATCTAAACCAGCACAATCCATCAATAGAGTTCACCATAGAAGAAGAACAAGAAGGTGTCTCCCTCAATGGTGCGTTCTGCCTTGGAGTAGTTATTCAATGAAGCATGAAGAAGAATAATGTGTTGGGGGTGAAATGAAAGTTATAAGGTCAGAAAAAAACTGGCCGACTCAATATGAGTGAAGCTACTCCATCATGTCTTGGACACAAGGTAGATCAGTGTACTGAGCACACATTTGGACAAGATGCGAGAGAAGAGAAGTGATGGATGGAGTAGAGTTGATGGACACTGTAATGGCAGAAAATGGTGTGACAGAAGCAAGGGATGTAAGGGATGACAAAGATGAGAGGGAAGAGAAGAATGAGCGGGAAGACAAGGATGATAAGGAAGAGAAAGATGAGAGGAAAAAAGGGTGAGCGGGAAGACAAGGATCATAAGGAAGAGAAAGATGAGAGGAAAGAAGGATGAGAGGGGAAAAAAAGAAATGCGAGGAAACGAAATCTGTGAGCACAGAGGATTTCAATACAGAGAAAAATGTTAGGGGGAAAGAGGACATAAGGAAAGAGAGGAACACAAAGGAAATTGAACGAAGGAAAGAAAATATTGACAACAGAAGTGCACCCACATACTTGGTCTGAGTCTGGCTAAAAATCAACTCAACAGAAGCTGTATAAGTTCAAGCAAAGAAGAACTTGCTCATGCCAAGGAAATGGCCAAGAACCAAAGACCGAGAAAACAAACGAGATAAAGGAATCACCCAAGATTGAAGTCATTAGATCAGAAAAATGAGGGCAATAAAAACAGTGTAGATCATAGATTATGGAGTGCAATATTATGTGGATTGAGAAAGAAGACAAGAAACTTAAAACTACTGACAAATAAATGTGGCTTGTGATCTCAATTGTTGGACAAAACACTGAATATTTCTAAATAATATTAACTCTTACAATGTCAGCTCTGGAATCTAAAACAATTGTCTGTAAATTTAATTACATTGAATTGAATCAAAGTAAATAAATATACTTGCTGTCAGTTAGCTGGCTATGCTGTTAAATAAGCGCCTTAAATTTGCCTGCTGTACTAGCCAGGCAGCACCAAGTATATCAATTACTGACCTGTATGTATTTCTCAAGCATTGTGACTGCATCAATTCGCCAGGTAGACAATAATAAACAAAAATTTGCTTGAAACCTGTGACCTTTAGGTCCTGCCAGATAATGCTAGCATTTTTTGTGGAATGATAGGCAACAAAGTAGCATAGTGGAATGGTTTTAGAATAATAATAAAAGAATAATAAGGGGAAGACAGGAATAATCAGCCCATATAATCCAGAGTTTTTTTATAGCAAAAGGACACCAACATTAAGTAATGTGGTTATAAGGCTGATCTTTATTATTAGATTAAAGCATCTGGGTTAGTGTTGGCCACTCTGTTTCTATTTCCATAATGGGAAAGTCTAATTACGAATTTTAAACTGTGCCCTATTGTCAAACGTTTTCTTCTCAAATGATCTATATTGCAACAAAATCTTTTGACAAAATAAAAGGATTCATAAATGTTCTTGTGTTTAGCTACCTGTAACTGTGATCACAGAACTGCCACATAATCGCCAAAATATAATATAAATGTCATGGCTTATATGAAAATTAATATGCATATTCTTGGTATCAAAACTGCAAAGTTGTAAAATTTCCCATTAACTGTAGTTCAGACTTTAGCATGCTAACTAAGCTGGTTACTGCAATCTTAAAAGAGTATGACATCAGATGTATCCATCTTCATCCATGACTTTCTCCTACAAGAAGCCGAAGAAGACGGCATTAAAGAAAGCTTTATGACTCCAGGCATAAAACATGGGTAGCTATTTGATTTTCATAATCAACTGTTCCTCTTGCATTCTCAAACAAGTTTATGTTATTTGGTATTTAAATCTGTAGCCGACTACAATATATTTCTGGTTTACTCTATGCTCATGATCCCAATGTGCAAATTACTTAATTGATGTCAATTAAAATCAGCAGAAAAATTTAAAGTTCTCACTGGTGAAGATCCAAGCAAGTAATTGAACATGAAGGTGTAGTAATTAAGACTGTGCCTTTGTATGTCAGAATTCTTCCTTATGTAATCTGACATCATCAGCCTTCATGCAGTACTATCTTGTTTGGAAGTCAATCCAGTGGACAATACAAGCTGATTCTCAAGCAGCGCTAACATGCTGTCATTCTACCATTCTGTACTATACATTTGGGCATTAATTTAGCAATTTTCTTTTTAATCATTGAGCTGGGTAGCTGCAAAGCTAAATTTTGCTATTTATTTACCTGTTTGCATTTTTTAAATAGGATTAATAGCACTTTTTAAGTCTATTTTGTTTGCTCTACTGAATTCACCAAATGTTTCCCATTGTATGGTTTTCAGTATATTGACTGACTGTCTATGCATAATGTTTAGACCATTGTTTTGGGGGGTGGGAGCATCATGTATCACAAGCCAATTTACTCACATGAAAACCACTTTCATATTTCATGAAAAAGCATATCTTAACTAAGCGTCTTCATATAAACTAAGCGTAAAAAAACTTTCCCAAAGCACATGTGTGCCCCACTGTGCCTGCACAAGCAATCAGGCTGTGGAGGGCCAGTACCCTCTTGCCCCCCCCCCACACTTTCATCATTCCTGAATTATATAATAGATATGGAATTATAGTGATACCTACAGATAATTTCGTGGTAGTAATAATCAGATCCATACAGAATTTTTATCTTACTGCCTCTGTGATTTCAATTGCTACATGTTTGGCAGCTATACAGGACAGGTGTAATTTTATACTTGCTACCCAGCACCAGCTGCTCTTTTACATGAAAATCCATAGTAATTATTTTTGTTAAAGCCACTTCAAACTAGAAAAATTAATCACAATTATGAGTAATTAAGATCATTCAACTTACATGGTTTGTATGTAGTCTCGGTAGCCAGACCCTTTACCACCCTTTACCCACTACACGGGGAGGAAAGGGTCTGGAACACCGCCATTGACTCAGTGGTTCTAGCTCCACCCGAAAGTTGGTGGAGATAATATTAGGCTTTAACACTATGAATAACATTAGTTATCACAACTGTAGCCACTCTTTGTGCGAGCTGCAATTTCGTGCATGGACAGTGATGAGTATCTCTGATGAGACTGCGAGACGTTACTGCTGTGTACAAATCTTAGGTCGTCTGGGTTACTCGTGTCTAATGAAAGAATGAATACATTTTGACTGCAAAGACAGCATTGATCCATTTTGCTGAGTAAAAGTTTTCGCTCGCAAGTTTCTCCTTTACCGCATGTGGTCACTTAATGTTATTCATAGTGCTAGTTACCTCCACCAACTTTCATAGTACAGCTGAGTTAATGGAAGTGTTCCAAACCCTTTCTCCACCCTCGTAGGGGGTAAAGGGTGAGACTTTTGTATGTATTAGCTACCAGGTTATACTAGGATCCTTTTGCTGCAGAAGCAGTGGATAACAGTGAAGTGTGGAAAGAACTGACATCCTCTCACTACTACAAAGTCTGCTGATTCATAAAATCTGATAAATTCACAAATAAACTTGTAAAACCCACTTGCAGAGCACCCACACTGAAAAATATTCTTGTATACCAAGACAATACTTAGAGCAAGATATATGAGCAGTCACATTCACCTTCAATTCATACTTCTTAACTTTGCATTTCACTTACAAAAATCTTAAGAAAATTTCAAAGGGGGTGACATGAACTCAAGGAAGGGGTGAGCACCCTCATTTCCCCCAATGAACCCCTGCATAAATGTATACATTGTGTTGTTCATTAAATCTTATTTACATAGAACTTGTCACAATTTTCTAACTATAACAACCACAACAGTACAAAAATAATTTTACAATGAATAACAAAGACAGATTCATAATATTTGAAGTCAAACTACTTTACATAGATTTCTACTAAATACGTGATGGTGTCCTCTCCATCTCAATTACTTTCTCCCCTGCAAGTCGCATCTCTATGTCCTCAAATGTTGCCTGTGGCAGAGTTGACTTGAATAATGGAGGATTGTTGAACTGACAGCAAGCATTATTGGGTCCACATCCTGCTCCATCCCAGAGAGGATCTGTAGTATAATAGTCAGTTATGCTAAAGCCAGGTCCAGGATTTCCAGTATCACAGAAGTAGTTATTCTGAATGAATGAAGGCAGCTGATGTGGCCAGTTATTCTGAGTATTAGTACAGGCACAGTTCCATATGGTTTGATAAGAAGGGTCTTCCTCATAAAGAGCAGATGCAAAAGACCGTATAATTATGTTGTCTACTGCCGACTGGTCCATGAGTAACTGATATTCCATCTATATAAGCTGAGTCTATACTTGTGCGTCCTTCACTGAGTTATAAAAGGCATCAGTCGATCCTCTTTGATATGCGAGTATTCTGCCACATACGAAGGAGTAACTTAAACCATCAACAGAGAATGTGGCTGAATCGCATGTGTATCTGTCTGGTACTGTTCGGCCACATCCTCTCGGTAAATTATGAAGAGTCTAGTTACTAGGGCAGGTAGCACTAGGATCTGACATATTGCGATATGCTACTCTTCTCCAGCCAGAACCACCACAATTTTGAATCAAAGTAGAATCGACCATACTTGCAACAGCCTGTTTCACTTGTTGTTTTGTTATATTTAGCTGGCCTTTGACTAGATCACTTGGAGGACAAACCCCGTCTCCAGATCCTGTCACTACAACTGGTGAGATTCTAACAGGTTGTGTGGCATGGCTATAGGCGCAGTCAATACTGACATAAAAAAAAAGACAAAAGGAAGATCTTATTATTCTCCATTTTGAATTGCTTTTCTGTAATAATGACACCATTGATCTTTATATGGTCCTTGCTAATTATATTCATTCAATGTAAGTCAGTTACTGTGGTAACAAACTTACTAAGCTGATGTTTATTCAGGCATGACATCAAGTACACAACATTGAGCCATAATTATGTCTATGCTAAATTTTGTGCAATAATTATGTTTATGCTTAATTTTGTGCAATAATTATGTTTATGTCTATAGCACATGAGTCAGCACATGAATAATAATACAGATATGGTTTTATGTAGGAAATGTGGGGGCTGAATTACCAACTAATAATAAGAATGCTGACCTTCTTAAAGGTGACATAGGAGTTCATGGGAAGTTACATTTAGAAGCTGTGTTCAGTGTAACAACTGTACTTAAAATCTGGTATGGATACAGTATACACTCACATAGACCATGACATCCAAGAAGAAAACTGTGTGTAATTGACTATTGGTGAACTATGTGTTGTCCAACTACTAGGACAGAAACCACTAGGACTTGTCATATTAAAATAAACTACTCTTCTCCAGCCAGAATTGCCACATACTCAATAATTTTTTTCATTTATGTCTAAATTAGGATTTACAGAGTTCCCAATAATCATTGTTATCTCTTCTTTTGTCAAATTCAACTGAGCTTCTATTCTATCTTCGTTAGAACAGATGTTGTCTCCAGATTATGTCATGGTTGAGATTCGAACTGGAAACATGCAGTTGCCAAAGATAGCCAGAATACTCAAAATGAGTGAACGGGGAATGATCTCTTGTTGTTTCTCATTTTTGTAGCTGGAGTCAAGTTTGCTATACGACAATTGGCCATATATATACAGCATCTAGATAAACTATGCATAAAAGTAGCACAGGAAGATGATTTGCAATAGCAGGCTAAGCTTTATCTTGAGCAAGACAACACCCTTAATATCTAGTATTTTATTTTGTAGCGTTAAATGAACAATATGTCAAACTAAATTCCTACTTTTCATCTTAATCTGTGACAGAAGCTTTTTGAAAAAGTATTAAATCGTGGCTGATGATGTCATGTGATAAAAGTTGAAGGGGCGTAAATCCACCACAACAGAACGGGTCGATTCGAGGGAGAATAGCTGAAGGACCAGCTCTGAGTTTCTGTCCATGAGCAGTAGAGGAGGAGTAGGAATCCTGAGAAATGTGGGCAGGGCTTCACCTAGCTCTACACATAGTAGCTACAACGAACTCAAACGCTGGTGCGTGTATGTCAGGTAGAAGCTGCTACCATATATTACTAGTGGTGTGCTTGAGCACAAATGGCGAGCGAGCCTGATGTTAGGTAACATAAAACTAAGTATTGTTACTGTGTTTTAGCTTAGTTCATGCAAACATATAATAGCAGTTATGACATTTTATTTCAGCAAACAAATACAAAATCACTCTCTTACCTGATTAATGGTAACTTTTGTAGTATTAAACATCAGCCATTCTGATAATCTCAATCACTAGTAACTCTTGAACAAGCTCTCAGCTACGATAAAAAAATAAACCGGTGTTATTATTTGTAATTTTAGCCAACAAATATGGAATTACTACTTACATCATTCTTGAGTATTGATAACTTCTGATTGAAGTTACTTTGACCATCATGAGTTACCTTGAATTCTTGACAACAAGCTCTCACCTACAAAAACAAAAACAATCAATTTTAGCACACAAATACAAAATTATTTTCTTACATCATTTTCTTGAGCAGTGGTAACTCTTGTAGTACCAAATTTGAGCCAATCTGACTATTTGAATTTACCAGTCACTGTTGACAAGCTCTTAGCTACAAAAAAGAAAGGCCAGAGTTAATTTTGCATATATTAGCTAACAAATATGGAATTACGTACTTACCTCAGCTTCCCTCGAGAAGTAGTAGCTTCCTTAGCATTAATACTACGGCATTCTGACTACCAACGGCTCTTGACAACCAACAACTGGCACTCCGTATCCCCCCCATAAAACCGCGAAGTTTTGAAATTAAGTCTGGAAAAGGGTCTTCAATGCCATAGTAACCAGTCGAATCAACTTTTTGTTTCTTGAAAAGCAAGCATTTTCGCAGGAATTTTCTCACACTTTGGAGGTTAAGTATAAAGTAAGGCTTGCTTAATTCTCTAGTTTCAGAATAAACTGGGGTCAAGCCTAAAAAGCCGTGTTTTTTTGGAGAAAAACGTTCCCCGCGCGCGCGTTTAAGGGGCATACGTACCATCCCACATACATATATACCTATAACATATACCCGATTTTGCATTATCCACCCCTAATACTGTCTCGCTCGCTACGCTCGCTCGCCAACAATAGCATAATGAAGCGACCAACAAGTAAAGCATAAGGTGACCACATAAATAAAAATGACACAATACTGATTAGGTTTAGAGGGGAGGAGTTTAGTAATCAAAAACCGAATTCAGAGTTTAAAATTAACTGTTCACTTTCACATGGCCACTTGGATAAGTGGATGACTATGTTGGAGGAGGGGCTACTGGTAGGTGTGAGTGTTGATCTGTCCCAAATTAAAGTATTAAATCATGGCTGATGATGTCATGTGATAATAATTGCTGGCTATTAACTCTTGCCACAATTCATTTATTACACCTTGATCACTGTTTTGAACTCAGTATATAGCAATAGTTTAATTATAGCCCCCCTTCCACCCCTCCCCATTATATATATATATACTATAAATACTAATCTGGTGGCAAGCAGGGGCCTGCCTAATCTTTGTGCTTTGTGCCTCTCCCCCTCTGTTATTATGCCAGTGCATAATGAAAGTGTTGTTAGCTATTCATTGGTGTTTTTCATGTATGCTGCATATGGCCAAATTGAAACAGTGTCATAATATGGTGCCACACATTTGCATACACTTGCCCTGCACATAGTTGGGCGGAGCCCGACCTCTGCTGGGGAGAGGTCGGGTAACAAGCCTATACCCGGGTTTGTTCCCTGCTGCAACGTACGTTGCAGTCCAATCAGATTGAAGTGTGGTTAAATGCTAAGGAAATTAGCTGACTCAGCAGAACAAACCCGGGTATAGGCTTGTTACCCGACCTCTCCCTTCAGAAGAGGTCGGGCTCCGCCCAACTACCCTGCACACAACTTATAATTGTGTGTAAAACTTGTGTGCATACTAGTGATGTGCTTGAGCACAAATGGCGAGCGAGCCTAAAGACTATACTATTTTTATATGAATGATTTTGAGTTCTAACACTGAAGCTACTGAAAATAAGGTCCAGTTTTTTAATTTCGCATACACGGTAAAGGAATTTCAGTGCCATAAGTAACAACTCTCTGCAACTGCTTGAATTGAAGGAAAAAAACAATAACAAAACAATACACGTTATTTAAAAGTTTTCTTTGTGATATTCTTTAGCTAAGTAGTGGTTGTAACACACAATGCTTTGACACAACTGGACATGCACCTACACAGACTTACCTTCCCGGTAGTCTAGTGGACAATGTATTTTCAAGTAAATACTGTTGCGCACAGCTTATAACCATGACAAAGAGCGCATTGACTTACCACCGCCACTAACTCGAATAGAAATGGAAGTCCCTTAAGTTTTCAAGTTTTAACTGCACCCGCAAAAAAATTCAAAACGGTAAACAATTCAATTTCTAGGGTGATACGGGTACTGATCGATAAACCAGAGGATTCTGTTTAGTGCAATTTGGGACAGGGTCGACCACATAACTAACACCAAAACGGTAGGGTCAAAGTACAAAATGACATACGTACGTCCAAACATATATACAAATAAACAAACATCCCCGATTTTCGATTGTGTTACCCCTATAAGTGTCTCGCTCGCTACGCCAATTATACATAATATTCCATGCTAGGCAATGTTTTCTTAGGTATGTGACCCATGAGATAACTCGCTTTATCACATGGTACCAGTGTTACCCCATGGCTGTACTGTTGCAAGCTCATTACCCTAGTAGTTATAGAGCAACTTGCCTATTTTCTGGGTTTTTACAACTTCCACTAACTAGTGTGGTTGGAGCAGCTGCTAAAATATCAGAGAGAGAGAGGGGGGGGGGGGGGGGGGGAGCCCCCTAGAGGGTTTTACTGCTAACTTCCCATTAATAGTTACCTGAGGAACTTGACTAATGGCAACTACCTTCTCTTTTCCCATCCTTCACAAAGAGGTTGGATTTTAATAAAAGATTGCACCAGTTGTGATTATGGTAAGTGGAGCTTTCCTTTGCATGAAAATCTAAGCAATTAGTTTATCTAAAGCTACTTCAAACTAGAAAAATTAGTCTCAGTATGACGACATGGAATATAATTAAATGAAGTGATTAAAATTATTCAACTTACCTAGTTTGTATGTATTAGGATCACTTTGCTACAGAAGAAGTAGAAGACAGTGAAAGTGGAGGAAGAACTGACATTCTCACACTACATAATCTGTTGATTCTTTTTATCTCACTTAAAATAACTTTGCAGTAAATGGCAAAGTTGCAAGATTTTGTATACAACTTGTTCTAGCTTTATCCACTTAACAGCTACATACTCCACAACTTCATTCACAGTGGTCACAAAACAGACAAAAAATATTTTTAAATGCAATTATCAAGTTCTGACCCTTCACACAAACTAGATAGAAACTTTCTCACCTAAAGGGGTCTGGAAAAAAGCAAAGGAAAAAAATGAAAAAACTTGATCGTCGCCGGGAATCGAACCCAGGGCCACTGGCTTCAGCCACCAGTGCTCTAAAGGAAAATGTGAAGGTCTTGGAAGTCGAGGGTTGTCGTAGCTCAGTGGTTATAGCACAGGTGGCTGAAGCCAGTTGTCCTGGGTTCGGTTCCCGGCGACGATCAAGTTTTTTCATTTTTTTCCGACGACCAAGATTTTTCTTTTTTCTTTTTTTGCTTTTTTCCAGACCCATTTAGGTGAGAAAGTTTCTATCTATTAAAGGCATTAATGCAGAGATTTTACAAGTGAAAATGTGATGCCTGCTATGCTGATGTTCATCAGAAGCACATGAGGCAATGTTGTATATCAGATGGCAAGGATAGATAGCCTTCATTGTCACATGAGACGAGAGAGAGTGACATTAACTCATGCAACTCCAAATTCAACAAATACAAGAAATAATATATAAAGTGAGTTAATTTTTATAGAAATACAGTAGAGCTCATTATCATAGGGTCACCTTGGTTCTGGGGGATGCCAGTAAGTTTGAAAAGCCTGAATCTTAATAATAGATAAAACCACATTACATGTATTACAAACATTAAAAAAAAGTACATTATAATAATATTTACATGTAGTATAGAATCACATGAAGATTAGATTTTGTTGAGACGATAATGAATAATTTAGGCTGTAATAACCAAGCCCCAACGTTCTTAATTAAGCAGCTGTTCAGTGGTTATGTAGTTTACCCTATAGCAGGTAACTTAACAGCTGCCCTACAGAGAGCATTGCCAGATATCTTTGGTCCAGATAAAGGAGGTTCTACTGATTTTGCTCATGCCAGACATTGTGCACTTGCCTTGCTTGATATCTAATACCTTTTTTGTTTAACTTGAAGCTTTCTCCATTCAGAATCATTTGACCCATCACATTGTAAGACTGAAAGGTCACATTCTACATAACCAAGTTGTGTACCACATTGAGTCTACATCCTGCTCCACCCCAAAGAGAATCTGTAGTATAGGCAGTCAAACTATAGCCAGGTTACTTAATTCCAGAAGTAGTTATTCTAAATCAATGGAGGAACGCATGTTATACTGAATGTTAGTACGCATAAAGTTTTAAAGTGAGTTAAATATAATATTTTTGGGAATAACATTACATACACTTAAAAAAGAAACAATTCAAAGTAACATGATTGACTATAAATAGTCCATACATGTTTGTATCAATACTAAAAATAAGTAAGTAGCTACAACTACAAAAAAATTTGGTCACATCTGTTTGCCAGAGCAATTACTGAACATATAATTCAATTAGATACACTATTACATCTTCATCAGTATTGCCCTCTCCAAAGCAGAGTCGTAATTCAATGTCATCTGATGTTCCCTGTGGTAGAGTGGACTTGAACCATGGAGGATTGTTGAACTGACAGCAAACATTGTTAGGTCCACATCCTGCTCCATCCCAGAGAGGATCTGCAGTATAATAGTCAGTCAAACTGTAGCCTGGTCCAGGATTTCCAGTATCACAGAAGTAGTTATTCTGAATGAATGAAGGCACCTGATGTGGCCAGGTATACTGAGTGTTAGTACAGGGACAGGCATTAACAGTCTGATAAGTGCTGTCTTGTTCATAAAGAGCAGCTGCAAATGTCCATATATGCTCTCTACTGCCACTTGGTCCATGAGTAACTGATATCCCATCTACATAAGCTGAGTCTATACTTGTGCGACCAAAATGTACGAATGCATCAGTTGTTCCTCTTTGATATGCAAGTATTCTGCCACACACAGAGGAATAGCTCACACCACCTGCTGGGACTATGGCTGAGTCACAAGTGTGAGCGTCTGGTGCTGTTCGACCACATCCTCTTGGTGAATTATGAATGGTCCAGTTACTAGGGCAGGTAGTACTAGGATCTGACATATTGAGATAAGCTACTCTACTCCAACCAGAACCACCACAGCCGTGATCCACAGTAGAATCTGCCATGCTTTCAACAGCCTCTCTCACTTGTTGATTCGTTATATTTAGCTGGGCTTCTATTAGATCACTTGAAGGACAGACCCCATCTTCAGAACCTGCTACTACGGCTGGTGAGATTCTCATGGGAAGTATGGCATGACTGTAGTCGATCAATATCAGCATAAAGAACGACCAAAGGAAGATCCTGCTATTCTCCATTTTAATTTTTAATTGTAATTTTTGAGGGGTTGATACACATTACCTTATGATTCTTAGCAAGGCTAGCAAGTTTTCAGTCTGGTTGTCTAGCTGACAAACTAGAGACCTAGGCCTTTTTAATAATTGAAGATCAGGACTGTGTGAGTTTAAATAGACATCGGAGGTGTATGAGTGTTGTTCATCCTATCGCGTGGGCGAAATTCGTGTGCAAAATAGCTATTCTAAATGATGCATGAATATATGTGGAGGTAGCTACACAATAACTAATTTGTTTAAAAAAAAGCCTATAATTTATAAGCTTTTAAAGAATGTGGAGGCCTTCCACAACAGGTATCTGGTTTGCATTATTAATTAATTGTGTAATTTGCATGAAAAGTATGGCATTCACAGAAAAATACTAGCTTGTGTGTCAGTAACGACAACTATGACTACCTATGACGGTGTGCGTATTCATAAATAATTCATGAGTTTTGTACGGTTAGATAAAGCGTCGTCCCGTTATGTTAAGTAAAGTGTCATCACAGTCAGTAAAATGTGCTGGTTACTTCTAAAAACCGGGTGCAATAGACGATGGAAGGCAGCTTAGGTTTCATAAAAGAAAGCGAAAATACCGAAGAGAAGGTAAAAGGCGATTAATCGTAACTGGAAACAGCGAGGCAAGGTGGTATAGGTTTAAAATGGAAGGGAAGAGAAGGCAAAAAGGGGGCGATTAATTATAACTAAAAAGCGGGTGGAATCGACGAGAAAAGGCTGGGGTTAGTTTTCAAAAAAAAGGCTAAAGTTGAAATAAAAGTCAAAAATTTCTCAAAGTGGGAGAAAAATTCAGAAGCAGGTGATATAGACAAAGTAAAAGGGGGTTCCATGACTCAAGAAGAAGAGCTGAAGATAGGAGAGGTGAGGTAGAAGAAAAGCTCAGATGGTTCAGAAAAGATGAGAGTAGGAGAGGGAAACTTATGTAACCTTAACCAATGGAGAATGATAACTGAGCAAGATAACTTGTGGTGTACTGCATTCTTACTTCGCAATACATCAAGCGCCACTATGTGGCGAGGTACTTGCTAGTAATAATACTTCTATATTAAACAGAAGTCATTATATGATGATATTATCATCCCACACATTTTCATGATATCACATTACTTTTATAAAACCCTCAAATTAATGTTCCATTTCTTCTTTTTCCTCTTTGATAACTCTTTTAGACTCATCTGTAACACAACATTGAATAAAAACGCATGGGAGTATCAAGCCATTTTCTCACAATCTGTATAGTGTGTGCATCACTGTGTCTTCCCAAGCAATCAATCTGAGGGAATAAATAAATATTAAACAGAATGTCTATGTCATCTCCACATTTTCATGATATCACATTACCTTCATAAAACCCTCAAATTAATGTTTCTTTTCTTCTTTCCTCACATCTGTAACACAACATTGAATCAACAAGTCATACAAATACGGATGGAAAGACGCAGTCAGATGTCATAGATGGCAAGGGGGGAGTGGTCTCCCCTCCAGTAGTTTTATATTGCTACATCATTTACATAGCACTTGGCTAAGCTCCCTAGCTATGCACTTAGGTGCTTGGAGTCATTCTGTGTTTAAACTGACTATCGGGGTGATGCTGTCAAGTAGTCTGGTGGAGTCAGACCCACATAGCGTGCAAAGCATGCAAAGGGTCTGGGGACATGGCCATACCAAATTTGTTCTGGAGGAATGTGAAAGTGGTGAGTGCCCCACCTCCTTTATACCTGAAATATTCCGCAAATTAGCCATGATTGCTAAACCTAGCATTAAAAGGGTGGCTGACACGTACAGGAATTTGTGGTTAAGGAGGTCTATTCCCGGTAATTTGCTAATGGTAATTGACCAATATGTGCGGCAGAACAAATTTTGTATGGTCATGTCCCCAGACCCATTCCCAGCCTAGTGGTTCGGTAAAGGGTCTAGCTACACCAGACTAGCTGTCAAGCTGGTGCACCGCACCTCATTCACCCATTAGTTTCAAACTTGTTGGGTCCAATGAATGTATTTATTCCATAAGCGTGCGTTGTTTGAACTAGTGGACCTCATACTAGAATTTTCTTGTTCTAGCCGATGCTGAGCAAGCATCTGTTCTAGTTGCTCAGTAGTCATATTACTCGACTGCTCTATGGACATATTACTTGACGACTCCATAGATTCATTACTTGACTGCTCAGCCCCAACTGTACTATTTGTTGAAGAAGCTGGATTCCCTCTAGCACAACCTGGTGCCTCTCTCAAAGTTCGAGTGCAATCACGAGCATAATGTCCATATCCATGACAATTGTAACACTGTAGAAGCGTCAGTGTCCTGAAGCATAGCTCTCCTCTTTCCTGACCGTAAACCAAGCGTTTTGCTCGTAGCAGACTCACAGTGTAGCGTTCTAAGTTCTCTCCTGGACATCCAACACGTGCCCACCATGAACTGTCCATTTTGGCTTAGCTCTGAAACATATTCAGTCCTGGCAGGGTCGCCAAATGTAACCACCTAGGCTACTGAACACTACACCGACCAACTATCTAGCTGGATTTTAATCGATTATGTTTCAGACACTTCATCTTTTACTCACACAGAGAGCACACACAGAGACTGAGCATGCTCACAACAAAACCACAACATGAATATACTAAAACAATGAATATGATTAATGACAAATGTTACAATTTGACAATTACGTACAGTAAACAAACTTATTAATTATAAAAATAAACGAAAACAGTTCACAGCCCTGGGAGAACTATTGAATATAAATATCTACTAAAATATACAATGGTGTCCTCTCCAGGAGCACTATTGGCAGTTACTGAACATATAACTCGTTTAAATACACAAATATATCTTCATCAGTGTGAGCATGATGGCAGAGTCGTACATATTAGAGAAGGAACAATCATATTTATTGAAGCTAACCTGTAAAGTTACTGAGACACGAGGAAAAAAATCCTTTCAGGATTTAACCTCTAGTTATGATGAAAATCCCATTTCCCGGGTGTAGACCAGGGGATACTTGGAGGTGCTAAGAACCCTCAAATTTTGAACCTCTGCCACAAATGCATATCAATGGAGAGTTAATTAAATTATAACTACAACATTATTGACCATAAAAATAAACAAATATATTCTATAGTATGCAAGTGAAGTGTAAGCACAATTGACAAGAAACCACCTAAACTGAGCATTTAAATAAAAATGGAAACAAGTAAAAAAAACAAAAACAAGCAGTCGAGCAACTTATTGTGACTAAAAATAGTACACTTTTTCTTGAGGTAGCATTGACAAAAAAAAATTACTATTGTAGAATTTGAAGTAGCTGCTGAGTAATAGAATGTCTAGGAAGATAAATGCCATGTGATAGTACACACCCACTATGCATGGATGTCATGAACTCACTGTGTTAGTGGACGAGAAACAGGTATAGTCTCTTCCTGTGCTTATCTCATGCGTGGATGTCATGAACTCACTGTGTCAGTGGACGAGAAGCAGGTATTAGTCTCTCTTCCTGTGCTTATCTAATGCATGGATGTCATGAACTCACTGTGTCAGTGGACGAGAAGCAGGTATTAGTCTCTCTTCCTGTGCTTATCTAATGCATGGATGTCATGAACTCACTGTGTCAGTGGACGAGAAGCAGGTATTAGTCTCTCTTCCTGTGCTTATCTAATGCATGGATGTCATGAACTCACTGTGTCAGTGGACGAGAAACAGGTATAGTCTCTTCCTGTGTTCTCTCATGCATGGATGTCATGAACTCACTGTGTCAGTGGACGAGAAGCAGGTATTAGTCTCTCTTCCTGTGCTTATCTCATGCATGGATGTTATGAACTCACTGTGTCAGTGGATGAGAAGCAGGTATTAGTCTCTTCCTGTGCATATCTCATGCATGGATGTCATGAACTCACTGTGTCAGTGGATGAGAAGCACGTATAGTCTCTTCCTGTGTTATCTCATGCATGGATGTCATGAACTCACTGTGTCAGTGGATGAGAAGCAGGTATTAGTCTCTTCCTGTGCTTATCTCATGCATAGATGTCATGAACTCACTGTGTCAGTGGATGAGAAGCAGGTATAGTCTCTTCCTGTGCTTATCTCATTCATGGATGTCATGAACTCACTGTGTCAGTGGACAAGAAGCAGGTATAGTCTCTTCCAGTGCTTATCTCATGCATGGATGTCATAAACTCACTGTGTCAGTGGATGAGAAGCAGGTATTAGTCTCTTCCTGTGTTTATCTCCATCTCTCCTCAGCTAATCAATCCTATGTGTTGTGTGTGTTGTATGGAGCAAATGGAACATCATAAAATAGAAATTGTCTTTGATGTAGATAGTTAGGCACATTTTATCATAAGGCTTGTGTCTGTTTGCTCCACCCCCCTTCCACACTTCAACTGAAAAAGTTAATTATAACTGTGAAAAAAACACAAAATTTTGTGTTCAGATGGTAATTACAGTTAACGAGCCATAATTATGAATTTCAACTCTAAACTGGAGTCAATGTGGATGGGAAAAGCTCTTAAAATTTTTATAACACATTAAAGACTAAAACTAAATTATACAAACTCTCAATGGCACTGGTTTTATAATACTGCTAATTTTTTTAATGGGTTAAAGTTTCCATATATCAATTATTATGTACATATACATGTACTTCTTTATATCATGCAACAATGGCTTACAAAATTTCTACGGCTAAACATGATCCACATAGCTATTTATGCCATCTAAAGAGATCCTATAAAGCTTTCAGATGTCACTTAAGAATAAGTCTTCTTTAAGTTGGATCAAGTCACTCATACTCACATAGGGAAGAAGCCCCAAACTGAAAATCCTACTTCTATTAATTGTCATTAAATTCTACTACATGCTACTTAATTAAATTCCATAACATAATACAAGACTTCTGTGCAATTGTATTAGAAATTTATGTCAAAGTTAGCTACCAATGAAGCCTAATACACAATAGTTAGACTGTCAATAGAGATCTATACTTGTCCTAAAAGTAAATGGGAATTGCTCGCAGTTCTATTTCAGGGATTTGTTAAGGTCCACTAAACCCTTAGCTAGGAATGGCTGAGCACGAGCAGACAATTATTCATTGCATAAGTAGATCTGAACAGAACTCTACTACACATGGATGTGTAAGGTGAAAATGGAAGAGGAAGAAAGCAAGTGTTAGTGGAAGTGTGTAAAGAGAGCTGATGAAATGAACTATGAGACAATATATTGCATGGTGGTACCATGAGAAACTAGGGGAATGCACCTTGTTTTCCCCTAGTTTAATGTTCCTTAACATTTAGTTACATATTTCAACAGTAAACAATTTCCACTCAAGTCACATTTGCAAGAAATCGTTGAAAAAAATTGTAATAGCTATGTAAAATATACTTTGTTACACACAACTTCTTGTGCAGTGGTAGGCTTTAGGCTTGTAGTCATTCTGTGTTTCAAATGACTAGCTATGTGGTTGCTGCTGTCAAATTGATGTACTCCTCATTCAACATTTCACCCACAAGTTTCAAACTCATAGGATCTAATGAATGTAGGGGACCATAGTAGTCACATTTTCAAATGCACTGATATTTACTTTGGGTCCTTTTTAGAAATTTTTAATAAATGTAAGATCATTATTATTATTATTTGTGAAAATGTTTAATAATATATTTTGTGATACAAAAATGCTTCAGGAATGTTAAAAAAGTAGAACTTGAAAATTTTTGCTAGTCATGTGAAATTTATGTTCATGATAAAACCATTTATTTCCTCCTTCATATTTAAAGAAGAAAGTTAATACTAAAAGTTAAAGCAAATAAGGTGTACATTTGTCAGCAGCTTGCTGCAGTTAAAAATCTTTCTTTACGCAGGTGTAAACTTGAAGCATTTGAGTATAAGAATTTGACTATAGAAATATTTAAAATTTATAAGACTTGAGTTCAATACTTGACATTGAAATTTTTAAGAACTTAAGTATAAATTTGATGAGCATAAAATATGACGTTTAGTTGAATATAGTTGATGAAAAATAACTTAGGACCTCCAGCTTAAATACCCAGTTATTTTTATACTGGCACACAAGCTAGGTTCTAAATGGACAAATAATTTGAGGACTATTTGGATGGCAAACTGTACCGAAATGTGTGGACATAGATGACACTTTGTGATTACTGGGATTCCCTGCCACCCAGTTAGTGAGCTCAGGAAACACCGGAAATCCCAGCAAAAAATGCATTCCTGGAGGTCGTCTTTGCAGAGGCACACAAAGAGCTCAGTGCTCCACATTATTACAGCCCACACATTGTGAAATCAGTACATGAATCCAAGAATGCTAATTGTGGTGTCTCCTAATAAAGTCAACTCAAACTACTACCATAAAGACAATTCCCGCTTTACAGCAAGAAAAACAATAATTACAAAGTTTGTGCCCTATGCATTTGATGTGACCACTATTAAATTTTTGCCAAATTTAACCAATTACTGCACTGAATTGACCACATCATAGTGGTTAACAGCATGGTGCACATACATAGCCATTTGATGTGTATCTGTATGACTGAAATTAAATGTACCATGCACCATACCTGGGGTATATCGATTCCAACCACTCACGGTATCATAACTGTATATTGGGGTATCCAGAAGGTGTGCCAATGCCAAGACTTCAACCTCCGATCCCCATGCCCTGTTTTGATTCATCCTGGTTGCTGCAATATACTGCTCAATTCCCATTCTGCATCTGTATAAACTGAGCCAACAAGGTGCACTTCTCCAAGATTTTGAATCTGTCTCAGAAGAGGAGCAATCTGATGTGGCCATATCGCATCCCCAATTGTTCTCATGTGCTGTATGATAGCACCTCGTATAGCTAAGTGCTGCTCTTCCGATCCTGTAAGAATCAAAGAAAAGGATCGAAATAGGCAATTTCCATCGCCAACTATCCTCTTGAAATTGGTCGGACGTGTTAATGGGACATTAGAACCACCAGGTGTGACTCCATTTGGTCCACAGTACTGCAATCCAAGTCTTTCACATTGTGCACGCTGCCACTCTTCATTGACAGGGTTACAGTGGAATTGGTGAGTATGAGTGTCAATGCTAGTGACATCAACATCATCAGCGAGACTCTTTTTTCTTTCGATCGGAAGAGGTGGTTCATTAGCGATAACATTTTTGCAGTCTCCATTACAGAAGGCATCATGTGCTTCCTCTGATGATGGAATTGGAATATGGGGTACATTTTTTGCTGTTTCTGCTTCTTCTGCCTCCTCGCTAATTCTGTGATCTGTGCACGACTCAGACTTGACTGACAGTGTTGTTTGTGAGCCTAAACTATTGCTTAGTTTCTCTAATCTGAGGTCTTCATTGAGTCTTTCCTTATGACGTCTGCTGCTGGCTAGATGTACTACATGTTGAAAAGCAAACGGAGGATTGAAAAGCAGATCTTTTACATGCCGCACACGTGAGCATGCCACAAAAGTCAGTCCAGCTGAGAATTCTTTCTTCCCCACATCAATGACAACTTTGTCTAATGTCATACCTTGGGACTTGTGAATTGTAACTGCCCAGGCCAATTTTAGGGGAAGCTGGAGTCTCGAGCATGGGTAGGTAGAGGACAACCATGTGCGGCGTAGTGGAACTATTGGAACAGTGCCATCTGCCAGAGTAGGACCAGTGTAGGAATCAAACTTTACTGTACTGCTACTGGTAACCTTGGTGGTGATTTATTTGCACCATCGTAGCAAATTGACACAACTGTACCAAGTGCTCCATTAACCAGTCCAACTTGAACCCACAGATTAGCAGTCAGCATTACACGTGCCTTGCATGCTGAAACAATAACTGGTTCCAATCCACCAGCATCACTTGCAGTAATTCTGCTAGCTCTAGGATCAGTATGGATGGCTTCAATTCTTGCTACTGGCTGAGAATTTGTTTGCAATTTTTCAACATTGTACTCAGCCACTGCTGCAGCAGTTGGAAAAAGATGTAGAGCTTCCTGAAATGTGCTGGCATTTCCTACTGCAGCTGGAGTCTGTTTCATCAGAACTTTCCAGTTATCCAAAGTAATTTCACCATTTCTGAGACGCATGAGTAACTCTTTAAAGTCTAGGCTTTCTTGCCTGAGTACTTGTTTCAAAACAATACCACAATCGAAGAGACGATAATTAGCACTGCCAAGGTCAGACAGTTCAGATTTTGTTGCTGTAGTGTACAGTGGCAAGTCCATCACTGGTGGTAGTTGACCCCAGTCTCCAGTCAGTAGACAGGAACATCCACCCAGTACCTCATGAGATCTAGATATTTTTCATTAAAAAAACAACATGAAACACAGTTGAGTTACGAGTAACAATAAACAGATACCTTTGAGGGAATGCCTGGCGAAGTCTTCTGTCTACCTGACCAAATAGTTTTCAGCCAACCATTGACATTTCATCAATTATCAAGTATCTAACGCCACAAAGTGATCCTTGAAGAGCACTGAGACGCTGTCCCTTCAAGTCCTTAAAGTCTCCAGTGACAGGAATGCTGAGAAGCGAATGAAGCGTATAGCCATCTACATTGTAAGCTGCCACTCCAGTTGGAGCTGTCACACGAAGGCAATCACCCAACAATTTCTTCAAGCACTTTATCAAATATGACTTTCCAGTTCCTGCTGTGCCAGAGATGATCATCCTTAGAGGTGACCCACACAGTTTGCCATGGTAGTGATTGAATACTATTTGGTAAGCTTCACTCTGCTTTCCTTTCAAATTTTGTGCTTCAGCCTCAGTTTCATATGCAGAGTAGACAAAATGCTGTTTGTGCTGTGCAATAAAGGAAGGAATTTCCTGCAAGTTGTCATACTTTTTTCCAGCAGCAGACCAGTCGACTTCACAAGTAGAAGCAACTTGCTCAAATTCTGTGTGATGATAACAGAGCTGCATCCAATCCAATACAGTGTTCTTGTTTTGATCATCATTGTCATCGTTATCACATGCCTGCAAAAAGAATACATATAAATGAATAAAAAATGTATTGTTTGAAAATATAAATAGAGTCACCTCTTCATCAACAGTCTGTTGATCTTCTGCCTGTGCCATTTCTAGCCTATGAATATCATCAGCAAGAGATTTTGGCACATTACCAGACTGAAGAAAAGTAACATAAGCAGCTGCATATGTGTCACATCCTCCAAGTAGCTCATCCAGTTAAACAAAAGGCTTGTGAAGCATGAGTTTCTGCTTTGAATATTGCTCATATTGTGGTCCTTGTGGATCTGGTGAGCAATAAGGACGTGGTAACACTATTACATCTTTGTTCCTTGGCACCAGTGCACTGCCAATTTTCTTGGGGATTCTGTACTTCTGAACAAATTTCAGCAGGGACACTTCTCTAAACTCTGGGACATCAGGATGAGCACAATAGTGGTCCAGTTGGGAGTCCACAGTCACAGATTTGTCTTCTTCAAAAGTTTCGGTCACCTGTCGAGAACCACCAAGACTAAGAACAACGAAATCTCGAGAAGCTCTAAACAAGGGCAGCATCAAAAGAAGATGACATGTCTCCTGTGCAGAAAAATCTCTCTCTCCAATAGTACTTGTTAATAGCTTTTGCACTACTTTGTGTGGTGTGGCATCCTCTTTGATGCTTTTCATGATTGTACTGTATACTTCTTGCAGACCTTTTGAACGAGGCTCAGATATGGTAGCATATTTTGCCACATACTTGATGACTTTGTTTTTGGACATAATGTACTGCATATCAACATTGGCTCTCCAAGCTGACAATTGTACTGGGTTGTAGGCATTCAACAAATTGTCATTTCTGGAAGTCAGCACTACATGTTCACCTTCTTGTGTGGTGATAGTAGTCACTTGCTGTAATGGTTTGGGGTTGCCGAATCTGCACTCCTGCTTGCCTCTCTTACGCTTCAAGCAATATGATGTTGAGCATCTTGTGTGCCATTGGCAAGTAGCAAGTAAATCAACCAGGTCCATTTCCAAGTTATTTATGCCTTGGTATTGTTGGTTGCACACATGCGGTTTAATCTTAGGTAAGGGAATAGGATTGATTATGTTGTTCCCATCAGCAGGAATTCCTGGGTTCATTGTAGTAACCAGGCCATCAACATATGCAGTAATCCTCTCAGCAGCATCCAACAATTCAGCACTGTCATCAGATGACAATAGTTTCTCAATGTCTGGTGCATTGTGCAGCCAAGCTACACCATGTACATAGGAGATCCCCTGTGCTGCCACTCGAATCTGAACCAGTAATCTGTGGCTCCAAGAACATCCACATAAAATGTTTTCATGAACTTGCTAATTCGTTCATAGAAGAACCAATCAGCAATGGCCGGGTTGTTATTGACTGCAGAGCTGCGGCTGGAACTTTCATCTGGATTTTCAGCAATCAAACGAGCCAGCTCAGGCCACTGATTGTCAGCGGCACTATGAGTGAAAAAGATAGTGGGCATACCGAGACAGTCAATCATGGAAATGAGCCTACTTGGCTGCTTGAACCAAAATTGCTTAGTTTCACGTAAGCTGGTGGCATAATGTAATACTCGCTTGCTGAGCTCTTTCCCTCCACTACTGATCATTTCCTTCAAGTCTTCCAAAGAGAGACGTGCATCTTTTGGGTGTTGCTTTATGTAAATCTTACCAGTTTGGAGGGCACGCCATCTCATTTCGGTGTTGAGAGCAAAATATCGAAAACGAGGATGTTTGGCAAACCTGCCATCTTCATAACGCATCAGATGCTTGAAGTAATTCCCCACCATTACAGTACGCTGTCTTGGAGCCAAAAAATCACCATTACCAGTGGGAAACAATGTAGGGAAGGCACAGGAGATGTATCCTTCGGTGACAAACTCGTTTATTGGAGTGTCCCCTCGAGACGGCCATGGAATTATATTGTCTGAATGCGGTTTTTGTCGCTCATTTATGGACTTCTTGACAGTCTCTTCTTCTGTGCCCTTTTGCACAGTAATTGGAACAAAGGATCCCAATTCTTGATAACTTTCATCATTTTCCTCTTGTACTGGCTTTTGTCTTCAATTTTGATGGCTGCATCTTCAATAGTGGTGATATTGGAAAGATTTCCATCAATAGGGAGCTGCTTAACTTCTTCCATATCAATTGTCACATCACGATAATACTTGTTGTGCTGTTTTAGCCACAGGAGAGCGTGTAGGACAACTGAGCATCTCACTCTAAAGTCCTTGTTAGTATTATCTGAGCCATGTTTCCTCACAATCAACACATCAAGATTTTTTGTGTTTCTTGGAAGGCTGGACGCAAAAGAAGTGACATCCTGTGGCAGGTTGATTACATGGCCTTTGTATCCATATTGACCATGGGGTAGTCGATAGATGGACATTAGTGGCATAACAGTCGAGATCAACATTTCCTCTGCTTGTGACTACCCCTTAATTTTGAATATAAATATAAACATAGCTATAAACGTTATTTTATGGTACTCAGTTATATATCAATAGATGAATATATATATATTTAATAATAATACTTCACAGCTTATTAGAATGCTTTTATTGCTTTTAATGTAATTTAAATTTACTCAAATACAGTTACATGGATGGAATAACTATAAAATGTGTATAATGTGAGGATGCATTTATATTATGCAATGTTTATTATTAAAGTGATTTCAACGGGTTAGTTCTGTAATACAATAGAAAATTCAAATTTATGTCACAAACCTGTAATTCATTGGGCACTGCTCCAGGATTCGTATTGTTTTCAGAGGAATAAAGTTTTGGGTTTGCTTTGTCTCGATAACATCGTACACATGTAGTTGAGAGTGATGCCATTTTAGTGCCAGGAAATTTTTCTGAGCATACAATACATATTGTTGACTCGATTGAAGACATTTCGTGATGAAATTTGTCCATCCTCTCTTTCACAACTTTATCTTTAAGAATGGCTTGATGAATTAGAGGAGCAGTTTCATTATTATGTAAATGTTCAGCATTGACAACTTTTAATACTGCACCTTTAGCAAATTGTCGTTTATAGACACTCATGTTTTGAAGTCTAGCAGATTTTTGTTCTGGAGTTTCATTGGCCAAAGCATTTTCTTTATAAGCACATTGATGCTTCAGTCGAGCAGCCCGTTTATCAGATGTTTCTTTAGCCAGTTTTTTTTCCTGAAAATTGTTCTGATGTTTCAGTCGAGCAGCCCGTTCATCTGATGTTTCTTTAGCCAGTTTTTCTTTCTGCAAATTGTTCTGATGTTTCAGTCGAGCAGCCCGTTCATCTGATGTTTCTTTAGCCAGTTTTTTTCCTGCAAATTGTTCTGATGTTTCAGTCGAGCAGCCCGTTTGTATACAGTTTCGTTTGCTATTTATTCTTCCTGAAGAGTGCTTTGATACTTTAGTCTAGCAGCTTTCTCTTCTTGTGTTTACTTGGCTAAGCGTTCATCTTTAAGAACACTCAGGCATTCCAGCCGAGCAGCTCTGTCATCTCCGGTTTCATTGGCTAAATGTTCTTTTTGCAAAATCCTCATAATTTTTGTAGCCTAGCAGATCGATTCTTTTAGCTCTCAACTGCTAGTCTATGTTTTTGCTGAATTCTCATTTCATTTAATCTAGCAGCTCTTCTATCAAGGGACTCTTGTGCTAGTTTGCTCCTCTCATGCTCTAATCTAACTTCTTTGTGCTCTTGGGATTCATTTGTTTCATCAATTTTTCTAGTTTTTAGTCTTTGCTCAGTTTCTAGAGGACTTTCTGCTTTGCGTTTAGCCCTGCCCTTTTCATTTCTTTTTTTAAGGCGGGCTTGCCTTTCTTGTTCGGTTTCAGCCCTCCTCAGTTCTTGTGCCCTCTGGTTTCTATTGTCAAGTTGAGCCCGTATTTCATTCGCACTTTCCTTTTTCAGGTTGGGATTATCGAGCTCCATTAGTTATAAAGCACAAAACCTTGACAAGTAAAAGAAAATAAGAATAAAATCAATGAAACAGTCACACAAAGTATAGAACTTAGCCTTAGTAGTTCGCCTAGTCCAAACCGCAATTGCTTTCGGAATCTCGTATCCAAGTAGCAATAACGCGGGTGCTCAGTTTACTTGGTTTTTATACAACTCAGAAAAATAGCTGCGCAGTATACGTGCAAGAGTAAAAGGCGGGAAAAATGTTCTCGGCGCGACTACCATCGGTTTTGTGTAGTTTGCGCATGATCAGTAGCTACTTAGCGGTCAGATTTGTCACCTGCTATCAGTATTGTTAATAATGGAACCCGAACCAATGGCAGAACAAGTGAGTAGATTTATTTAGGAGAAGAATTGTATCAGTTGTGATATAATTGTGTTAGAATGGAAGACAAAAGGGAGAGAAGACTGAGCCGCCAGTGGCTCAGCAAATAAAAAAAGTTTTAAACAATAAAGTGAGTAGATATATAGTATTAAATTTCTCATAATTTACTTCATTTTAATACAGAAAAAAAGAAGAAGAAGAAAAAGAAATAGGTAAGTCATTATGGTTTAACCTGTAGCTGTTATGATATGATGCACTTTTTTTTGTAGACAGCAATACCACCAGAAGTCCAAATACATTATAGTATTTAAATAACTTATCTTAACCACTTAGCTATAAATATATATTTAAATAACTTATCTATCTTAACCTTAAAATGTGTAATTTTTGTATTATCATGAAGAGTTATGTGATGGCTATCTAGCTAGCTCAAAACTCAGAAGTTTGTGGTTATGGGCATAGCACCTTCCATGGTTTTAAAAGTGGCCACACCTTGAACAAGTCTACAATTGTTCTCTTCAATATAGGACCAAATGTAAATTTGCCGTTTGAATGCTATCCGTTAGAAAATGGACTCAATAAGTACACAAGACGTAACTGTGTAGGCAAAAAATCAGATAGGTCAGAGACAAAAACCTAACCTGTCAATAAAGGTAAAGGCTTGTTTAGCTAAGTAGTGGTTGTAACACACAATGCTTTGACACAACTGGACATGCACCTACACAGACTTCCTTCGCATTAGTCTAGTGGACAATGTATTTTCAAGTAAATACTGTTGGGCACGGCTTATAACCATGACAAAGAGCGCATTGACTTACCACCGCCACTAACTCGAATAGAAATGGAAGTCCCTTAAGTTTTCAAGTTTTAACAGCACCCGCAAAAGAATTCAAAACGGTAAACAATTCAATTTCTAGGGTGATACGGGTACTGATCGATAAACCAGAGGATTCTGTTTAGTGCAATTTGGGACGGGGTCGATCACATAACTAACACAAAAACGCGAGGGTCAAAGTACAAAATGACATACATACGTCCATACATATATACAAATAAATAAATAAACTAGTGGTGTGCTTGAGCACAAATGGCGAGCGAGCCTGATAGTTAGGTAACATAAAATGTTACTATTTTTAGCTTACTTCATGCAAACACTATAATAGCAGTTATGACATTTGATTTCAGCAAACAAATTCAAAATCACTCTCTTACCTGATTAATGGTAACTTTTGTAGTAGTATCACACATCAACCATTCTGATAATCTCAATCACCAGTAACTCTTAAACAAGCTCTCAGCTACGATAAAAAATAAACCAGTGTTATTATTTGTAATTTAGCCAACAATAATATGGAATTACTACTTACATCATTCTTGAGTATTGATAACTTCTGTAGTATCAAATTGAAGTTACTTTGACCATCTGAATTACCTTGAATTCTTGACAACAAGCTCTCACCTACAAAAACAAAAGACAATCAATTTTAGCACACAAATACAAAATTACTTTCTTACCTCATTTTCTTGAGCAGTGGTAACTTTTGTAGTACCTTTTGTAGTACCAAATTTGAGCCAATCTGACTATTTGAATTTACCAGTCACTGACTAGCTCTTAGCTACAAAAAAGAAAGGCCAGAGTTAATTTTGCATATTTAGCTAACAAATATGGAATTGCGTACTTATCTCAGCTTCCCTCGAGAAGTAGTAGCTTCCATAGCATTAATACTACGGCATTCTGACTACCAACGGCTCTTGACAACCAACAACCGGCACTCCGTATCATCCCCCCATAAAACGGCGAAGTTTTGAAATTAAGTCTGGAAAAGGGTCTTCAATGCCATAGTAACCTGTCGAATCAACTTTTTGTGTCTTGAAAACAAGCGTTTTAGCAGGAATTTTCTCATACTTTGGAGCTTAAGTATAAAGTAAGGTGTGCTTAATGCTGTAGTTTCAGAATAAACTGGAGTCAAGCCTAAATAGCCGTGTTTTTAGGAGAAAAAAGTTCCCCGCGCGCGCGTTTAAAGAGCATACGTACCATCCATACATACATACATATATATGTATAGGTTACATCACGAGGTGGAGGTCGGTATGGGATTTACACAACCGAGGGCCGAAGGCCCGAGGATAGTGTAAATCCCGTACCGACCGCGCACCGAGCGGTGCAACCGACTTGTACCATGGCTCTAGGCTATAAGAAACGCATAACAACCTTTTTTTCTGTAGCCTCATTGGTCGCCGCTTCGCTTAGCTACAGATCGTAATTCTAGGCCACGGGCAAAAAATATTCACCTCCTAGGCGGTGTATAAGTGATTTATTCACCCCGAATTGAGAAATCTGATTGGACGGTTTGAACGAACCATGGTATAAATATAACATATACCCGATTTTGCATTATCCACCCCTAATACTGTCTCGCTCGCTTCGCTCGCTCGCCAATAAATAAACATTCCCGATTTTCGATTGTGTTACCCCTGTAAGTGTCTCGCTCGCTACGCTCGCTCGCCAATTACTCCACTTAGAAGATTCAATGCAAGATGGCCTTAATCAAGGATGGTCTCTGGGGGATTGTTAGTGGAGCGGAAGCAGCTCCTGAGGAGGGAGCAGTAAGGGAAAAGTTTATCTTAAGAAGGGATAAGGCATTTGCAACAATAGTATTGGCAGTTGACCCAAGTCTTCTGTATTTGATAGGAGCAGATCCAAAGGATCCTGTAATAGTGTGGAAGGTTCTGGCAGATCAGTTTCAGCGAAATACATGGACAAATTAATTGGAGCTCAAGAGGAAGCTTTTCTCATCGAGGCTAGCTGATGATGGAGCTGTTCAGGACCAGATTAAGGCAATGACTGAGATATTTGAAGCACTTTCAGTTATTGATGAGCCCGTGAAGGAGGAGGATCGCGTGGTCTATCTTCTAGCTAGCTTGCCTGAGCGTTACAATGTACTAGTGACTGCTCTAGAAGCTAGTGCTGAAGTCCCTGCTCTTGCAGTAGTGATAGAACGTCTTCTTTATGAGGAAAGCAAGATGAGGAGTCGCACAGCTGAAACAAGCCAGGAAGAGGCATTAATTGGAAGATCTAAGCGATTTCCATTTCGGTGTCACTACTGTCATAAACCAGGACACATGAAGAAGAATTGCTCAGAGTATGCAAAAGTCAAAGGTCATGTCTTGTCATCCAAGGACAAGAAGAGTAAAACTGGAGCAGTTTTCAAGCTGACTATCTCTACAGATAATTCTGATAGTGAGAATACAGGATTGGTGGTACAGCATGCTTTGTCTGCAGATGCACACTGTCAGGACAGATGGATACTAGACTCTGGAGCCACATGTCATATGTGCAACTGCGAGCATCACTTAGTGAGACTTCAACAGTTGAGTAGTCCATTGTCGATAACTCTTAATGATGGGGGTAGTGTTCAAGCTCAAGGGCGTGGAGAAGTTATTCTGAAAATGAAATTGCCTCATGGAAAGATAGAAGAGTGCACTCTGCACAATGTATTGTACATACCTGATCTTGCATTTAATTTACTTAGTGTGCTTGCTGCTGCTAAAAGTAAAAAAGTAAAAATGTTCTCAGGGCATAAGTGAGATCAAGGATACTAAAGGAAAAATTGTCGCCTGTGGTCATAGAGAAGGAAGTCTTTACTATATTAATTTTGATGGAAGCAAGCAGCAAGCTTGTTCTGTTCATGATCAAAAACATGTGAATGACACCATTTGGCATCGTCGTTTTGGTCATTTAAGCAGGAGTGGTCTTCATTCACTCGTGAGAGAAGTTATGGAGAAAGGTTTAGAAGTAGACTGCTCACAAGAGCTTGACTTCTGTGAGTCCTGTGCGAAAGAAAAAATCATCGATTGTCATTTCCAAAACATAATTCAATGCAGGCTGGACAACCACTGGAGCTGGTGCATAGTGACATTTGTGGAAAAGTTGGTATGTTTGGATTTACATCCTGAAACGAAAAAATGAAGTGTTTCAACGATTTCGTGAATGGAAAGCTCGAGTGGAGAAGTCTATGGACAGACAGATAAAAACCCTTCGTTCTGATAATGGAGGCGAGTATACCTCAGGTGAATTTAAATCTTACTTGGCAGATGAAGGAATCAGGCATGAGTTCACTATACCTCATACACCACAACAAAACGGTGTCTCTGAAAGATTGAATCGTACTCTGATTGAGAGTGTACGATCTATGTTAGCAGATTCAAAGCTACCACATCAGTTCTGGGCTGAAGCACTACCAACAGCAGTGTATCTTCGAAATAGAAGTCCCACCAGAGCCTTGCAGGGTGTTACTCATTTTGGAGCGTGGCATGGCACTAAACCTGATGTAGGTAATCTGCGAGTTTTTGGATGTAGTGCATATGCTCATGTACCTAAGAGTGAGAGAGGTAAACTAGACTCAAAGGCAAGGAAATGTGTCATGCTGGGATATGGTGAGGAGCAGAAAGGCTATCGACTCTATGATTTGTGTCGGAGAAAAGTCTTCTTTAATAGAGATGTTATTTTTGATGAAGCATAGATGCCTGGAATTCAGAAGCAGAAGGAGAATGATAAGAAGAGTGTGGAATTTCAAATTCAAGAATCTGTGGAGGAATGTGCGAACTCTGAAGTTGAAGTGATAGATTTTGAGCCTGACTAGAGAAGAATCTGTTCAAGAAATTGATCAGATGGCAGAAAAGTCTTCAGGAGAAGATTTCACAATTTCCAATTCTGTGCCAGTGCGAAGATCCACTCGAGTCAGACAAAAACCTGATTATTATGGATTTGTGGTTGCTGATGAAATGCCTGATCTATCCTCGGTAGCAGAAGCTCTCTCTTCACATGACAAGTCAAGGTGGGAAGAAGCTATGAGAAAAGAAATAGAATCTTTTCATGCTTATAAAGTGCGGGAGTTAGTAGAACCATCAGCAGACAGAAAAATTATTGGAAGCAAATGGGTTTTCAGAAAGAAGATGGATGCAAATGGGAAAGTGAACCGGTATAAGGCTCGGCTTGATGCTCAAGGATGTTGCCAAAAATTTGGCCTTGATTATGATGAGACTTTTAGCCCAGTTGTTAGTTTTGAATCCGTACGATCAATCATTGCACTTAAAGCACATCACAGTTTGGAACTTCATCAAATGGATGTTGCAACAGCGTTCCTTCATGGAGAGCTCTCAGAAGAAGTTTACATGGAACAACCAGAGGGCTATGTTGTACCTGGAAATGAGCACCTGGTATGTCGTCTCAAACGAAGCATATATGGTCTGAAACAAGCACCTCGGTGCTGGAATTATGCATTGAACAAGCGTCTTGGGGAAATAGGATTCAAGCAGACCTCCAGTGATCCTTGCTTGTATGTTTCTTCTGATCAAAATGAAGCTGTATTTATCATTGCTGTGTATGTTGATGACATTGTTCTTGGTGGAAAGAATAAAGAAAAAATGAAAGATGTGAAGAAGGAATTGAGTGACAGATTTGAAATGAAAGATTTTGGTTATATCATTTTCTTGGAGTAACTGTGATTCAGGATGAAACCACTGGAAGCATATGGCTTGGACAACCTTATTACACTAAGAAAGTTCTGCCAAAGTTTGGAATGGGTGACTGCAAGCCGGTCAAGACTCCTGCACGTACAGATGTCAAATTCACTTAGTGTGAATGCGAAGAGGATGTGTGTGATCAGAAGACTTATCAAGCTGTTGTGGGAAGTTTGCTTTATTTGTCAACTAAAAGTCGTCCTGATATTGCTTATGCTGTGAGCAATGTTGCTCGTTTCTGTGCTAAACCCACAAAGGAGCACTGGACTAGTGTCAAAAGAATTCTAAGATATTTGAGAGGTACCGTGAACTTTGGTTTGCTTTACACTCAACAAGCTTCATCTGACTGCACTGGCTACAGTGATGCAGACTGGGCAGGGGGTGTGGGAGATAGGAAATCCACATCAGGCTACATATATCTACAAGGAGGAGCTGCTGTTTCCTGGAGAAGCAACAAACAGTCTTGTGTGGCATTATCAACGGCGGAGGCAGAATATGTGGCTTTATCTGCAGCAGCTCAAGAAGCCATATGGTTGCAACAACTCACCAGTGATCTGCTGAATGAAACTATTCAAAAGACAGTTATTTATATGAGGATAATCAGTCTGTCATATGCATGGCAAAGAATCAGCAGAGTAAAAGAAGGACAAAACACATCGAGATAAAATATCACTTTATTCGTGATCTGGTAGAATCTGGACGAATCAAGTTGGCATATTGCCCATCAGAGGACATGGTTGCAGATGTGTTGACCAAGGGACTGCCTATATCTCAGTTTGAGAAATTACGCATGTTGATGGAATTGTGTGAACATCCTTGCTAATGAGTGTGAGAAGGAGTGCTGGTATAGCACTCTCATTCATGCAAGAACAGACTAATCATTATTGTACAACCATGCATCATACACTCACCTCCATTTGTATAGTTACTCTTATCGTGTAATCATCACTGACCCATCATAGACTAATCTGACTAGTTATGAAAATTTATTATGAAAACAGAAAAATTGGAAATTAATCCCACGGGGACGGAATAACACCTTTAGAATAAAGGGGACATGATGATATTATATACATGGTGCAAAGAAGGGATTCGGGCCCCAAAAGTGCCTGCCCTACCTACCTACCTAGATATGATACTAATGTAAGACATTCTATAGTGTCTTAGATACCATAGCATGAAACGTACTTGTTTGTGTAAGAATATTGTAAGCTGTAGCAGGCAAGAGGATTAACTTCTTTCTCCCAAACCCAATTCTGGCTCCCAAAAACTCTAATAGCAATTTTAGCTATAGCAATGGGATTCGCCTTGATGCGACACTGTTCCAGGTAAAAGGTCGTTAATATTTGTTTTTGTTTACTGGGTGCAGGAACTGCAATAAGCGTTCGCAAAACAACCTCTCACAAGGTTTCAAGGCCCGTATGAAGGAAAGCTGTGTGTAGGTATGTCTGGTAGGACATTGTGTATATATTTTGTCACTTGCGGCGGTTTGCTAATATTGTTGTTGAATCGAAATAGCGAGCTACCCTTTTTAGTTCAGGTGTTACGCCCCAATAGCTTATACTTCTGCGCACATAGTTGTCAGTGTTTTTTTATCACATAGTACCATATTGGAAATTGCATCAATAATGTACGCTGCTTTCCAGTGGCTGATTCTAGCTAGTTAGAAAATGTTGTAAATCTTCTTTAGCTGCTCAACATAGTTAAAACCCACGTCCTAGCTAGCTACAATCAACAATTTTTCCCTCGATCTTATTCTAGAGATTCAGTGCCTGAAGCAATAAGTAGTATTTGTTTCTTATTTTTCTGTTGCTAACAATAATTATTCTGGAGTACATCATTCTTTCCAAATACGTAATCTATAAACAGTAGCTAGGTGTGGTTTCAGTGAATGGTAGCAATTTGACGGTGTATAGATTGGTAAAATTCATTTTTTTCCATTTTTTTCTGGACAAATAGCTATCAGTGATGTATGAATACAGGTCAGTCAGCAAGTACAAGTTTCAAAAACTCAGGAGTTTCCTCAGTAATATTTTATCAGCTAGTTCATGTTTTGTAGCAATAATGGTAAGTTTAGCGACTAGCTACACACTGTCTTCTATGAGGATAATATACTGATTTTTTTTTCAGGAAATGCTACACCCAAAATTCATGTTTTTCCTCATTTTTGTAATGGATGTCATCTACACTATCTGTAAAGAGTGCATTGCCTTACAGGGGTCTGACAAACATGCTGCTATAGCAACGACTGCTGTGTTTGGTGTTCTGGCTTTCTCCACATTTCTGATATCTCTCCTGCAGTTGATATGCTCCAAAAAGAAGTGGCTTCCATTTTGTTTGTGGCTAGTTCACATCATCATCGTGGAAATCTATTTTTATGGAAAAAACATTAGCAGCATTGTGAACAAGTTTGGAGATGAGCTGGGTTGCGATGAGCACTGCGTCAGGAACAACAGATTGGCAGCCATCGGTTGCATGGGATTCACTCTCCTGCTTCTCTACACCATTCCTCTGCTGCATGACTACATCAAGAAGCAGTCCGGCAACCAACATCACCCTCTTTGGCATTACTTCTATGGAGTCATACTTGTCCTGGTCCACATAAACGCCATGTATTCGGCTGTTCTTTCTATTATACCGGAGGAACTGGAATGTAGTATTGAATGTTTAGTTCTGAGTGCTGCTTTTCTGCTCTTTGCCACTTTTATTGGATGGACAAGCATTTTCACTGACAAGGAAATATGGGCCCGAAATGACCACCCTCGCGAGATGTGGAATTACGTAAAGCAGGACTGTCTTCTTCATGGTGCTGCACTAGTCTTTGTGGTCATACTTCCTTTCTACTTGCTCTCTAACAATCACTTGCCATTGTATCATATCGAATGTGATGGAAACTTAACTCATGCTAGTAATATTAGCGTTGTGGACAATTCTGCAGAAGCTGAGCACATTACAAGGCTAGTGGGGATGTCCCTGACTGGAATCATAGTTATTATAGTAGCAATACTCTTCAAGTGGAAAAAACAAATTCTAGATACTGAAATGTTTATTCAAATCCAATGACAATTCAAAATCAACTTACTAGATAGTTTGATATATTTTTGTTCATTTTTTGTTTAATTTTTAAATCTGCACTGTTGATATGACTGTAATTTGACATTCCATAAATATTCTAACCATTATGGGTAAACAAATACAGAGTGATCTAATCAGCACTTTATATATAGCTACAGGTGAATGATGACTTGGAGAGGATCTGTATAGTAAGTTAGCTGGCAGCTATAATACTGTTGTATTACCCCTATGATACATGTAGCTATTGCATAACAGAAGGGGGAAATTCCGTTAGGCATTAATTAACCTCCAGTTATGATGACAATCCCATTTAAGGTAGTTGTGTGATCAGCCTTATTTGTATACAACTCTGGAGTGAGCAAGCCACTAGATTAAAGACATAATATGTTTGTATCAGGAAAGGTCGGTAAAGCTACAAGAAGTGGAGATGGACTAAATCAATTTTAATTCTTAAAGACCTTTCACTTGCTTGTTACATAATAACAATACCCCAAACACGATTAGCCTATTAATCCGTTGAAAGATCTAATTTTTTCAAGTTTTCACAAATTTAGACCCAAAAATTGCATGACAAAAAGCTCTCAGATATAAAATGGTTGTTGCTCTGCTGTTCTGACTAGCTATATAGTGTACATATATTCATCATAGGCTTGATTGACCAACATAGCCACTTTCCTAGCTAATTCAGGACTCTTCACTTTCAAGTCTTTCGTCACTTTCTTCTGTTTGCCACCAACTTTCATGTGGAACTTGCTGAGCCCAGACTACATAAACAAACAAAATTCAAATAAACAAATTTCTTTCAATTTCTCTCAGAAAGTTTAATTCCTGACAGCTATTTCAAATTCTATAATCAGTCACTTTTTTTTATGGTCAATGACTAACCTCAAGAAAGGATAAGTTTTTGTGGTCACAGAAGTAATTATTTATTAATTTTAATGATTGAGGTGACAGTAGCTAATAACCCTATACATCCACAATACATAGGCAGAAATTTAATTCTTACATTAAATACTCAGTTTATTTTTTATCTATTTTGCCTATGGTGCTTGACCTTTCACTGGCGAGTATGTCACATATTGTATAAATAATGGGACGTTGGATTAGGAATTTTCTCTGGCTAGTCCTGACACTAATGCAGGAAAATAAAAAGCACATTGTAGCAGAAGACTTGTCTGTTGGATGATTATGAATGCTCATCAAATGTCGCAACAAGCAAGTGATTGCTTACGATATAAAACATGTTTACCACAGTATAAAGAAAATTTTCAGCTAGCAAGCAACATGGTTTCCCAATGATATAAAATATGTTTACCACAGTATAAAGAAAATTTTCAGTATTAAGTCTATTCGCTAGCTAGATATTACACAATTTTCATTTCCACTCATTCTTCTAAGAAATGTGGACTAGAAACCACTTGTTGTAACCGAAAACACAACATCAGCCATGAAGCGCCTACTCTATAGCACACACTTAAAACTTTAATGAGTACACATGAATAAAATTAACAACACTGTCACACCCTGCCCAGTATAATGTGGACGGCCGAATAACAGTATTTTTAATATTGAACAACACATGGAGGAAGACTTACAGAAAGGAATCCAGCTTCCCGCACCATCCACACTATCATGTTGCCATGGGAACTCAATGGATTAGGACCAACCAGTTCATTGAAATTGAAAATAAATTCATGGTCAAACTTGGCACTGAAGGGTGTCTCCGAATATTTGATGAATGCAAAATGTCTGCAGTAAAGAAAATAAGCAATGTAAACATATAATTGGTAATAACTGACGCGTCATAGTTTAAAAACAAACTTACTCGCTAGTAATTAGAATAGCCTTCACTGGATTCTCAACTAGCTCCACGTAATCAAAGAAGTGATCTGTTTCTCTTAGCTTCCCATTATCATATTTCTGAAATAAATAAGTAGTATAGTAACATTAGTAGCATCATTACCATCATCAGCATAATAATAGTAGTAATGATAATTATAATAATAACAAAAAAAAAATATGACAATAATAGTAATAATAAGATTATCAATTAATAAGTACATAAAAGAGTAGGAAAAATACATCATTCGATTTGGTTCTAAATGGAAACCCTTTACCAAACATTCACTATTCCCAAAGAGATCTAACACACTTTCAAAAGTGTACAAAGCAAGTTTAAACATTACAGCTGATACAAGTCCACACAAATATGTCATCTATAATGCTCCTATAAAACTCTCAGGTGTGACTGAAGCACTAGTCTCCCTTGAAATCAGGTGAAGTCATTGATACTCACATACAATAGAGAAGAAACTTCAGACTGGAAGTCTTACTTTCAACTTAGTACTTTCATGAACAATAGAATTGTCAATTCTACTACTATACTCTATTCATTAAATTGTGTGAGACAATACAAGACTTTTGTGCAGCAATAAAAAAAAATTAAAATTGTCTTTCTCTAGTAGACATAATCTTATTGGAAGGTGTTACTTTTGTTTAGCTCATCAAGAGTCAAATACTATGTATGCACCTGCCCATAAAAGGAAACAAAAGCATTCTCCACATAGTTTATGTTGCCCAAAATTGCAAAACTAATGTATATGAATTTTATGGTAAAGTTGTACATGGTCTAAAATTAAACTAGTTTGCAGCTAAAAATAAGGTGATCATTAGACATGTGTAGAATACACATACCTAAGAAAATTAGAGAGAATTGGCTAACACTTACCAAGAAGACTGCATATCCAATGGCCTTATTAGGAGAATATGGCTGGAGTCTCTGAGAACACAAAGTAATGATATGAGGACTGTTCTGTTAGATTATTACTATGTACTAGTACTATAGGGCTATCTAACACGCTTGATGTGGCCAATACATACACACACATACACACAGCAAAAGGACTATTCCAACCTTATCAGGTCCAATCCACCTGGTGGGTCTGATCTGTGGCACTTCATACTCCCCAACTCTAGTCTTCCTACACATTCAATGACCACTAATTACATATTTCTATAGTAAACTATTTCTACTAAAGCCACATTTGTAACAGAACATAATAGGCATGCCATGGCATACACTGTCTTACAATAACTTACTTCTGAACTGTATTGAAAGTGGCACTGGCAAAGTCAAAGATGCCAACAGCTGGTCGAGCTATGAGTCCTACAAGACCTTTGCCTGTCCCTTTCACCAAACCCACTAGCCCTTCCTCCATTGCTCCTGCAAATATAATATGTAGCATACTTTCATATATCTATTTAGTCACCTAATGACAGTTTGAAATTTTAGTCCTGCAAAATGGGCACTCTTTAAAATTTAAAGGAACATACCAGGTAAATATCCAAATGATAGTTATGGACAATTTCAATATGTGCTTGAAGTTTATTGAGATTCACAGTAAATAAGGTAAGAATGCTAAGATTTTGATGGAGGGCCTCTAAATATATTTACAATCTGAATTGTAATAATAATCTATATATTACCCATGATTAAAATTAAAATGTATTCAATAACAGATTACATATACAACACAATCTAATGTGTTACCGAGATTGTACCTTACCTTTTACAGGCTGGTAGATGATACCAGTGATTCCATGGAACACTCCCTAAATAACAACAAAACCAATAGTGAAGAGCAAAAGAAACTAAATCATTACAAAAAAACACATTACCTACTAGTTTTATATATATTTTTTATATAACAATACAAATACAATAGCCAAACAATAAAAAAACAACAATCAAACTTGCTCCACATGAGCCATACCTTGGCAGCACCTTCTGCTCCTTCCCCAAATGTGTTGGTCCCTTTCTTCCGATCTTCCTGGAAGTCTGTGTTGAAAGATAGTTTGGCAGCCACATCTCCCATGGCACCAGTCACTTTACCAAGTGCTCCTGTAACCCCACCTAAAGTCAAGTAATAGCTACTGTCATACTCAGCTTCACTGAACATGCCAGAAAACAGCTACACACTTCATGTATTACTATGATCAATACTATCCACTTTATTTACCAATGCATATAAAATTAGTTGTATTCTCTCTTTCACACGGTTTTTTCTTTAAACAATACAGAATTAAAAATATTTGGTTGCCACTGGGAATCAAATCCAAGACCACTTGCTTAATGCACAAGTGCTCTGCCACTGAGCTACGACAACCACCCAGCAAACAAACACTCCAATCCTAAGTATCAGTGCCCACTCTGAAATCAGTTTATCAGTCAGTCAGTTCGGTCAGCTTACCTCATATCATGCTGTTCAGTTGATACCAATGACAAAGCTTAATGGTATCTACATTGCTCATACAATTTAGTAACTAATGGTAAACAAATACACTCTTTGGGTGTGTAGCTACTAAGTACAGCTACCACATAACATAGTGTTTTAATGGTAGTGGAAATGGTACTCCAATCTTATATTATATGTATCCACTAATAACTAACCTATTGTTCCCTCAAAAAACTGACGACTTCCAAGAGTAAGACCTTCAAAAAACTCGCCAGGTCCTAAAACAGCTCCCTTCAGTATTCAAGGAAATAGACAAATTATAATGAAGCACATTATTATATAACAGAAGGAACATTAGATAAACATTCCATACGAGTTAACTGACCTGGATTGGATGATAGAAAAGACCTACTGTGCCATCTTTGAGACCCTTTACCAGGCCCACTGGATTCCCAAGCATCTCCAGGCCTAGTACGACTCGATACAGTTGGAGAGCAGCCTAAACAAGAAAGTAAAGAACACAGCATCACACAGTGGTATTGATGAATTCCAACAAGCAATATTAGTACAATAATAATAATTATTTATACACATCTGTAAAATATACAATAAGTATAGATGTTATAGAACTGCCATAACCTAAAGTTATGAGAAAGCGGTAGTTCCAAGTAAGCAGAAAATTTATAAAACATAACTACAACGTGATGGTTGTATTTCATACATGGCAATGCACATTCTTCATAACAGACTGTGGTAATTAGTCCTAAATAAAGTGTTTAATTTTGTACTTTAATTCTAATTCTTAACAAATGCAGTCTATGCATTAGCGGATTATAGTACATAATAATATAAGAAATTGACTTCATTTTTACCACCTTTCCATTGAAGCCAGGTTAGTTGTTATAGATTGACAAAGTTATTGTACTAAATGTTGTTTTTTTGTTTGTGATGCAACGTCTATTATTTTTTACGCAAAAACCAACACACCACTCCTAAAGGAAGTAAAAAAATCATTTGCACATGTATCATGATGTGTGTGTTTGCTGGTAACTACAACCACACTTGCTGTTGGACATAATGCATGGAAATCTTATGGACAAGAGCTTGCTGAGTGAGGGTCATCTCTTCTATTTCAAAATAGCCAAGCCTACAAAGATAGGTGACAATTTATAATTAAACTTCATACTTGTAGCCCATGCACTTAATCTACACAATGCTCAGATATTGCGTGCCTTCAACTCACTCGAGTTCTGCTCCTTTAGTTTTTCCTACAATAATTCCAAACTGCTTCAGTGTACTGATGATGACTCCAAAGATTGGGTTTCTGTCCGACTCAAACTGAGTCTGCCTTTCAAATTCACTACTCTTCTCCAAAGAAAAACTTAAATGGACCTGAAAAAAAAAATATACAAAAACAAAACAAAAAACAAACAAACAAAAAACAACAACACAGTATAAAGTGAAAAATGAAGAGTACTTAACAAAGTTGGCACACTCATTACTTGTGGCAACCATACCCTAGTATGTATGTATAGTATATAATAATCTATATAATGCTTGTCTATCAGTAACCTAGGTAAAGTGTCATGATGGTTGGTAAAACAGTTTTTACCTCCAGAGGAGATAGGTGGAGAAACTTGAAATATGTTCTAGAAGCAGCTGCAGAATCAACCTACAAATATAAACACAGCCTCATTAAATAAAAAAAAATACAAAAAAGTTGTATAATAAACAAGAATGGAAGTTGAAAAGGTAAAATTAGAATAATAATCGCATACATATGCTACAACCTAACCTTAGCAGCCTCAGAGTCTTCGAGAGGTTCTTTAGCTAACTGGATGTCCTCTTCTATGAGATCACACTAAAGAAAATACTTACTGAATACTCCAGCATGTACAAATCACATATTAAGGCCAGCCATATACTCACCTGGGTCTTACTGCTTGGCCAGTCTGAGAATATATTGAAAATGGCAGAAATGAAGGTCAGGTCAACGTTGACCCCCACAGCTTGTACCAGCACTTGCACTAATCTAGATGGTGGATTTATATATAATAAAATAAAATGGTGGTTCCAAATTGAAATTACATTGTCAACAATGATTAAGTATTATCAGTTGGTTGACATAATGAACAACTACAAGAATAAACTAGTGATGTGCTACAGCACAAATGGGAGCAAGCTGGTCAAATTGAAATTTAAGTTTGAATGCTAGCGCTTATAATATTTCTTTGTTAGTAGAATGTTTTTGTTTAATTTATCGTGCAATTCTTTAGCAACACACAACTCTTGTACACCCATTATACTCTTGATCACTGGATATACCAGGACAAGACTTGCATCATATTCTCTTCACTACTTGACTATTGGGCTAAGCAATCAAATTTCTTGGTAAGGATTGCTAAACCATAGGATTTCGCTTATCACGCCACCTTTCCAAAGTACGCTCACTTGAAAATGCTCTATTGTACCAAAACTCTAGTAGATAAAGCATCGTATGGTATTCTCTTAGTGACTTGACTATTAGAAAATGGATTTTCAAGCAAGAACAAATGTTTCGCAAGGCGTACAGCTTGGACAAACAGCGCATTCATAATAGTAACTTACTACCTCCACTAATAGAATAGAAAATGAATTCTGCTAAGTTTGTAAGACCTGTCTCCATAGCCCTTTGTCTTTTTTTTTTTTTGGCAATATTTTGAAGTATATTCTCCTGAATTTCTTGCATCTGCGCTAATGTTTACGTTTTCAAGTAGCCTCCGGGGGTGGACACGCAATGACCGCTTTGAAGTTTGCCACACATACACACACACACACATATATATACCAAAATCTCAATTGAGACTCGTTAGTGAGAGTCTCGCTTTGCTCGCCCAACTACTGAAGCAACAAAGCATTGGTTCTCAAAAATAAGTAAAAATCTACACAAATCCTTTCTTAAACTGAGTAATATGCCATAATAGTTATCACTCTTGCACATACATATGTACAAGATAGCTTCAGGTCAATATGTCTGTTGGTCAGTCAGTCCGTCAACAGAAGATCTCTAAAAGTGTAATCTTAATTTAGCCTTATAAACAAAAGATTGTCCGAAAGCACTTCCTTCATATTCAAGCAATAATTATAGGACCATATATAAATTTTATAAAAAGACCAACTGGAATACTTGAAACATCTGCTGGCAACTCCGTCAAAGTAGCAGCCTTTAGTGTGATAGTAGCAACATAAGAGCTATGACTATTGACAGGGAGCTTCACTTCTACTCCACCATTCTGAAAAATGTCATCAATACACATACATGTACATCTGCTCTCAACTCCTGGGGGGAAATTAGGCAGAGTGGATAATGGTTAATTTGGTGAAGATAAAAAAAAATATTTGATAACAAAGCTTGACCTTTGGGCAAAGATATGAGGCTATATTTGTTACTATTGGCTATTGGTAACTGACTATATATAGTTAAGTGAAAGTAAAAAACAACAACAAAAAACAAAAAACAACAACTGAACTTAAAACAATAGCGAATAATATCAAGATAATGCCAAGTAATGTATTTACACGTGACAATGAAGTTTCTATTTCATAATACTCCATGACTTACTCCATGTCTTTGACACTAAGCTGGTCGTTCTTCCTCATAATGATACTCGCCTCCATAAATGGGTGAGGAGCTACACACACACACACAATAAAGTAAAACATTATCTTAACTTGCTAGGACAAAGAGGGTATTCAGAAAATAATCTGGATACCACAAAATAACATGAGTAAGAGGGTTCCTAAATAGAGGGTTCCTATAGAGAGGGAAATAAAGTAAAAGTGTAGCTAAATTGTTTGGAAAATATTATTAAAAAACAACTATACAACAAGACAATACATTAATTACCATGCCTAGATGCTATTTTAGGTGGAACTGGATAAGGAAACAGGATAGTGGGGTTTTGGGAGTAAGGAATGTGATTGTCAATCTACAAACAGAAAAATACATACAAAACAAAGATAACAAAATATTTCAAACCCAATGCTTACTGTCTGGGATTCCTTTCCCAGACAGTCAAAACATTATATGTGTTTATTTCCTTCCCTTATCCCTCCATTTTTTCTTATTGTATATATGCGTATTCCATTTCCTTTGTGACGACCATTTCCATCTCTAAATCCCTCTTAAATTATATTCATATCCATCCGCATCCCATTCCACCTCACATTATGTTGTACTGTATTTAGTTGTCTGTAATTCTTAATGATACTTGTTGTTTACCTCTGACGCACTCGTACATACCAGCCGCGAGATAGTTGCGCACCTTTTTTGCTCTGCTCACAAGACTGCAAGCTACACGGCCAGCGGTTGCGTGAGTTCTAGAGCCGCACCGCGTTAAGCAAACACCTGGTCCTTCGAACCGTCCAACACCTGCTGGGGACGATCCTTTCCCCTTCATTTTGTTGACGATCCTTTCCCCTACATATTTTGGTCCTTCGAGCCCTGAGACAAACCCGCCATTGCTCTCCAGCTGTGAAGTCTTCTCCGAGACGCCATTACGGACTTCTTCTACGAGTAAGAGGTCACCTCTCCATCCACTGACACTTCGGACTCGTTAGAGGCAATCAACGTTTATTGTTACCTCTTGACCGGACAACATCAGCATTCGACTTAGCCGTTTTCCAGCCTTCTGCTTCACTCTATCCTTTAGTGATGTCTACAGACTCTCCACATGGCCTCCAAGTCGACCAAGCCAAGCGCCGCCGCGCCAACAGGAAAGGGCAGATCACGAAGCTCAAGAATCGTGTTCAGGACCTGCGGGCGCGCCAACCGGAGGATTACGCCGCAGAATCCTTGGTGGACCTTCAAGAAGAATTAAAAACACAAATTGCGGAATACAATCATCAGCAGCAAATCATCGACGAACTCATCATCAACCATTCAGATGTCTTACCTGAGGACGAGACAGAGCTAGACAGGACGGAGGAATCCTTCATAGCCTTCAAGTCTTCCCTGTCAGCCCTCATCAAGGCGAGACTCCTTTGGGACGAGTGTGCAGCCTTACATACAGGGTCGACGACGAACTCTCCAATCCCAGCCCAATCTCTGCCAGCTTTCGTGCCACTGCGGAGAAACTGGACACCCAGTACGCCTCCATCGCTGCTCCTGCCCGTCCTCTCTTCAAGGCCTTCCCTCCACTCAAAGATCCAGTCATGGCTCTTGAAGACAGCATGAAGAAGCTTCGGCACATCGTGCGCGAAGCTGATAAGGTCCCCTCTGCAATCCCACCCACTCCAGCTTCATCCCCGCCCACTCCGACTGCTACAGCCACCTCCCACTCCACACTGCACATCGAAGTCCCATCGTTCGACGGCAACCCGGAGAAATGGGAGCAGTTCGAGTCGCTCTTCACCTCCACTGTCAGGACGAGAGCTAAGGGCTTCTCCCCCATGGAGATCCGAGGTCTGCTACGATCAGCAGTCAAGCCGGACCGTGCTCGGCGCATCCTAGACAACTTGCCTTCCACCACCTGTGACCTAGACGAAATGATTGCTGAACTGAGGTCCATCTATGGGTCAGCCAGCGTCATGTGCCCACTGCTGGCGAAGAAAATCCAGAGTGTCAACAAACTTGGGTTTGATTATGCTAGTCTTACCTCATTTTATGACCATTTTTGTCTGCCTTGGCAGAGATTTGTATCCATCTCAGGTGACAGCCTCTCCAACTACCTCGCGGTAACTGCTGTGGAGCTCATGACGGATCCGTGTCGTGATGAATGGCTCCGCACTACAGACAGCACCAAGGTTCCGTGTATGGAGGACATCAGTGCATTTGTCAAGCGCTGGATGTTAAAGTTCCCTGACTCCAACTCCTCGGCTCCACCGTCAGCCTCTCCATCCATTTCCATTCCATCCCAGCCATTCCGAAAGAAGATCCCTGAACAGCCTCTGCCCAGGAAACCACTCCCTGGCTGTCCTGCATGCAACCAGTCTCACGGTCTACTGCACTGTCCCACCTTCAACGCAATGGACACGGAGAGGAGGAATAAGTTGGTAAGGGACCACAAATTGTGTCTGAATTGCTTTTCCTCACAGCACGGGTTCAGACAATGTCCCGGACGTTTCTCCTGCAAAACCTGTGATGGGCGCCATCACACAATGTTGCACCGAGACAACGCCTCCAAGGTCACTCCAGCCACACCTCCATCTCCAGCTACAGCCACACCTTCAGTTTTATCCTTGACAGCTGCCACTACCACTCCAATCCAATCAGAGTCAAGGTTCCTGCTGATGGCTACTGTCACCCTGAAGAACGACAGCAACACTGTGATTGCCCGAGCAATCCTCGACACAGGGGCTGCCATTTTATGACGGAGTCCACCGCCACTGCCCTGAAGCTGAAAAGGTGCCACACACCTCTCCAAGTCGCGGGCACAACAGGTGAGAGTCAATGTAAATTCTCAGTGTCTACCCAACTACACTCACATGATCTCTCATTCACCTCCGATCCAATACAATTCACTGTGTTGCCCAAGTTGCCCACACTCCAGGTCCCACCCAACCGGAAGGAGCTTCTGGAACATCCTACCTTCCGGTCTTACAAGTTGGCGGATCCAGAACTCGGGGGTCGCGTTGATCTACTCCTAGGGGTCACCGACTCGCTGTCACTCTTCACGGGAGAAGCCTTGCGAGTTCAGGGTCTGCTAGCTATGCCCACCCAACTCGGCCTCTGCATCTCAGGTCCAATGCTGAATGCAGAACCACCTCTGGCACTGATGGCTACCGTCCCACCTACTGACCTGCAACAGGATCTCGGCAAGCTGTGGGAGCTAGATCAGGTTCCGGAAGCTCCAAAGTGGTCTCCAGAAGACCAAGCTGTCCTCAACGAATTCCAACAGACTCATCAACGAATAGAGCGAAGATTCTCTGTCTCTCTCCCTCGTGTTTCCGATCCCCCACCTCTGGGAAACTCTCGCCGGCAGGCAGTCAGCCGCCTGTTGGCTAACGAACGTTCCTTAGCAGCCAAGGATAAGCTGACTGCCTTCCAATCAGCAGTTCGAGAGTACATCGACATGGGCCACGCCCACATCATTCCCCGTCACCAGCTCCACGATTTACCCCATTTCTACCTGCCGGTGCACGGGGTGTTCAAGGACTCCTCCTCCACAACCAAGGTGCGAGCAGTCTTTGACGCCTCTGCCCGGTCAAGCTCCGGCTTTTCCCTCAATGACCAACTCCTACCCGGCCCCAACCTCTACCCTCCCCTTCAAGGCATTCTCCTCCGTTTCCGCCGCTTCCCTATCGGGATGTCAGCAGACATCTCAAAAATGTTTAGGGAAATTCTCCTCAACCTCCCTGAACGCAACTTTCACCGTTTCCTTATGAGAGACCGGGAAGGACATATCACTGACTGTCGCATGGATCGCCTTACCTTCGGCGTCAAGTGTTCACCCTTCCTGGCGACTCAAGTGCTCCACACCCTTGCTCAGCTGCACACTTCCTCCCACCCCGCCGCGTCCTCGGCCATCCTTGAAAATTTTTATGTCGATGACTTTCTGTCGGGAGCCGTTGATGTAGAATCCGCAGACTCCCTGAGGAGGGAGATCTGTGATCTCCTGAGCCATGCTGGGATGGTCCTGAGGAAGTGGCGCAGCAACTCCCCTGCCCTCCTTGCCCTCATTCCCGACGACCTCCACGACCCCTCCTCTTCCATCCCCCTCCAAGACCCCAGCCTATCACCCAAAGCCCTCGGAGTCCATTGGGTCCAGACTGACTCTCTACATGTTTCGATCCCAGATGTACCACCATCCACATCCTCTGTTACCAAACGGTCTATCGCCTCAGCAACAGCTGGGGTGTTTGACGTCCTAGGGTTGTTCGCCCCCGCTATCCTTCCCGCCAGAGTCCTATTCCAGGAGACATGGAAACGTGCCCTCTCCTGGGATGAACCTGTGCCTGACGACATGGCTTCCTCTTGGTGGAGGATCTCCACTCAGTGAATGGCCATGCCATTCCCCGCAGAATCTCCTGTTCTGCGGGTGTCTGCTCCGAGGAGCTACATGGGTTTTGCGACGCATCCTCCTATGCGTATGGCGCTGCCATCTACCTTCGCTCCACACCACCGGAAGGATCCACTGCCACCTCTCTCATCACAGCCAAGTCGCGTGTTTTGCCGGTACGCCCAGTCACTATCCCGAAGGCGGAGCTGCTGGGGGCCCACCTACTCGCGAAGCTCATCCATCACACCTGTGCAATCCTGCACATTCCCCTCTCGCACGTCCACGCCTGGACGGACAGCGAGATTGTCCTGCACTGGTTGCCGAAGACACCTCCACAGCTCGAGAGGTTTGTCGCGAATCGAGTCTTCGCCATCCAGCAGCTCCTGCCTTCCGTCCACTGGCATCATGTACCAACAAACTCCAACCCTGCTGACTTGGCAAGCAGAGGCGTCCGTGCGCCGGACCTGGCCATGTCAGCACTCTGGTGGTCAGGTCCGCTATGGCTCGCCCTGCCTCCAGATCAGTGGCCACATTCTCCAATCTCCAAGCCGTCTGTTCCTGCGCTGGTCGCATCCATCCGTCCTCCCCCATCTCCTCCTCAGCAGTTGTTGAACTTTGTCAAGTCCTTGTGGAGTAGGTACTCCTCCTTTTTCCTCCTTGTCCGTGTTTGTTGTCTTTTGTTCCGTTTTTCCCACAACTGCAGGTCCAGCTCTGATCTCCGTCGCCATGGCCCCATCTCCTCCGAAGAAGTTGAACATGCCAAGTTCACACTCTACCGCCTGGCGCAGACTGAGTCCTTCAATGATGTCTTCTCCTACCTACGAAAAGACACTCCCATCCCCAAGAACCACTCCCTCGCTCGATATCTGCTCACACTCTCCAAACATGGTCACCTCCAGGCTCATAGCAGGATCCGTGACCCTGACACTCCTACCCAGCCGGTCCTCCTCACCGTGCTTCCAAAATCGTCCGCCCTTACCAAACTCCTTCTCCGTACTCTCCACATTGCCTACTCCCATGCTGGAGTCTCCGCCATGCTCTCCATCATCTCCCACACTTACCTCATCCCGTCTCTACGATCTCTCCTCAAGCAGGTTAGCAGATCCTGTGTAGTGTGTCAAAGGGCCTATGCTAGACCCCTGGCACATTGCATGGGCCTGCTGCCTTCCGTCCGCACCACCCCAGCCCCGCCCTTCACCCACACCGGCGTCGACTTTGCTGGCCCCTTCACCTTGCGTACTGGCCACACGCGGAAGCCTGTCTACCTTAAGGCATACGCAGTGGTCTTTGTGTGCATGGTGACAAGGGCCGTGCATTTTGACCTCGCCTCCTCACTTTCCACCACCGAGTTCCTTGCCACCCTAGAGAGGTTTGTGGCCCGCCGAGGTGTTCCTTCCTCCATCCACTCGGACAACGGGTCAAACTTCTTGGGGGCCCGGGAGGAAATCCGGGAGCTCCAACGATTCTCCGGAAATCCAGCCACCCAAGACACCATCACACAGTTTGCTACAAAGCATGACATCACCTGGAAACACACGCCTCCCAGGTCTCCCCACTTTGGGGGACTCTGGGAGGCTGCCGTAAGGAGCATGAAAACTCACCTTAGGAAGACTACAGGAAAGCAGCCCCTCCGATGGGACGAGCTCTACTCCGTGCTGGTCGAGGTGGAATCCATATTGAACTCCAGACCTCTAGCTCCGATCAGCACGGAGGAGGCAGCTGACCTCTCATTCGTCACTGCAGGCCATTTCCTAATAGGGAGGCCACTCAAGGCACCGCCCTCGAAACAGCCATCAACCAGCCCCATCAGCCATCTCCGACGCTGGAATCTTGTCACTCGTCTGAAGGCAGACTTGTGGAAGAAGTGGTCCGCATCCTACCTGTCATCCATCTCACAACGATCCAAGTGGTTCCGTCCCAGCCTCCATCTCCGTCCCGGTGACATCGTATTTGTCAAGGATGAAACCTTGAGGACCCGGGACTGGCCGATTGCTAAAGTAATCAAGACATATCCGGGCGACGACGGAGTCGTCCGAGTTGTGGACATCATATGCCGAGGTACGACCTATCGTCGTCCGGTAGTCAAGCTGGTCCTTGCTCTGACAGACGACGAGATCGACGCCAACCGTTCCCAAGCTGAAGACGCCTCTTCATCAACTCCATCCACCTGAAAAACTTCATCTTCCATCCCACCCGGGGAGTATGTCTGGGATTCCTTTCCCAGACAGTCAAAACATTATATGTGTTTATTTCCTTCCCTTATCCCTCCATTTTTTCTTATTGTATATATGCGTATTCCATTTCCTTTGTGACGACCATTTCCATCTCTAAATCCCTCTTAAATTATATTCATATCCATCCGCATCCCATTCCACCTCACATTATGTTGTACTGTATTTAGTTGTCTGTAATTCTTAATGATACTTGTTGTTTACCTCTGACGCACTTGTACATACCAGCCGCGAGATAGTTGCGCACCTTTTTTGCTCTGCTCACAAGACTGCAAGCTACACGGCCAGCGGTTGCGTGAGTTCTAGAGCCGCGCCGCGTTAAGCAAACACCTGGTCCTTCGAACCGTCCAACACCTGCTGGGGACGATCCTTTCCCCTTCATTTTGTTGACGATCCTTTCCCCTACACTTACAACATATACTACCATAAAACATTAGTAAGAGTAAGACTGAAATATAATTGGATAAATACTCAGAAACAAGCAAACAAACAGAAAACAACTCCATAAAATCGAAATTCTGGTGAGTAAATGACCTGTATGGCATTGATGATGGCGTGAATGCACATTCTATTTGAGGACACCGATACTTCCATGCGGACTCCTTCGTAGTGACTGCGACGCAACTTCTTGACCTTCTCCTTCGTCCCTTCTATCAACTGGATGTTGTCTCTGTCTCTGAAATCAATCTAACCAGAGCAAAACATGGAAAACGTTATTAATATGAAAACTTTAACATGTAATAATATAGTACATTCCAACATTGATATGCAAAAGAAAGAACATGGACTCAAATATTATTCTAACCAATAACATATTAATAGATTCAGCAATATATATATATTATTTACATGTATATATTATATTTTATATATTTATTTTATATATACAACAATATACAAGCACACACATTCATTTTTATTAAGCAATATTTCAGAATACCTAAGTGATGCTTGAACCCAACAATCTGAAGAAATGACCTACTATAATTTCCATCCTAATACATCAAATCCACAACTTGCCTGCCAGTTAGTGTCAGGTAAAGTGACTAGTTTATCTGAATCCTTGCCCGACTTCTCAGATTCCTGATATTTCTGCTCCAGTACTTCTCTCTGCCAGTTTGGCACAGCCTTGTAGTGATTCCATCTCTTGGCTTCCTCCCAGATGGGGTGAGAGCTGCAACACAGAGATGCATAGAGCAAAGGTTCCAAGATAAGCTATGTTTTTCTCTCTAATGTTCTATTAATCTGAAATGAGTTTCTGCTAACTGCATTTTTTAAATAACTTTGAAAGGACAGTGTGAACTGGTGGCTGCTGATCTGTCACAAAACTGCAACTTAGTTTCTCTTTAACACAGGCAAAATGGTTATGAAGTTGATGGAAAGGCTTTCAGGAAATAATTTCATTGCCTTCATTGACTATAAAAAAAATATCACTAAAACATAGCAATAATCAATCCCGAATGAAAACTAAATTGATATTAAATAATTCTGTAGGTTGATTAATAAAACCATATTTAACCTTTTTTTCTTCTGAGACTAATTGAACCTTCATGATTATTATTGATGGCTGATCCATTGACATTCAACAAAATGAACCTTATACATTATTATTTTTACCTACACTTCTAAAGAAGTATGCAAGTTAAGTTAAATGTAGCACAAGCATTAGAATTGAGTAGCGCATACTGTATGTGAGCCAGTCTTACTGTGTAATTCCAATGTAGGCCACTTCCATGTTCCCAGCATATCATTGACTAAGGAAATCCCAATAGACTGCAGAGTCATGGTCACATTGTACTTTGGCCTCTCCTCCTGATCTCCACCCACTATGATATCCTTCAGTGCTCTATTTGTGGTGAACAGTAGCACGCGCTGTTGGCCATCTCTAAATACCATCCAGTAGCCTCGTCGCTTCTTTCTACACAAATAAAATGAATTTAGATTTTTAAAAAGAACTATCAAACAAAACAAAAAAATAAATAAAACTTACAATTTCTTCTTTGAAGTTGTTCTTAACAGAAGGTTAGAAGGATTAACAAGAGTTTTTACTGTCTTGTAGAGTAGAGAATGACTTTTATTGACATTTGCGGAGGAACTGGTACATCCATCAACTTCATCCACACATTCAGAAGACATCTCTTCTTCTGAAGTAACACTGTAGTCATCACTACTACAATAGTCTACAACAAAATAAAAATACAAGTGTATTTAAACAGATATGCATAAGTCACATGTAATATTATAGTCCTCCCTCCCCCCCAGCACCCATGAACAGTAATTATCATTTTATTCACTCTGCCAGTCAGCTGATCTGTCTGTCTGTCTGCCCAACTGTATTCAGTCACATACACAATCTCAAAGAGGAAGCCATCTGATAATTCAAGTGCATGTAAGCAAAAAAATTTTTTGTTTTGACTTTATAAAGCTAGTCAAAGATTTTCAGGTGTAGCTATAAGAACTACAAGAGCTACATTACCTCTTAAACAAATGTGGTAATGCTATGATCTAGCCTAATAAGTATTATTTCTTTATTGTCCATAGGATCAATTCCAAACCTGAATCATTTCAAAATCTGGTTCATTACCAAACCTCGTTCAGTTCAAAACCTAACTCAGTTTTATGCCCAAAAGGATGCCCATAATAGGTGTATATATACCAGCAAAAACAAATGCTAATACACCATACAATCTAGGTACTAAGGAATCTATTTCCTGACCTTCTTCCCCTGATAGAGAGTAGAGACTGTGTCCATCAGGCTCATCTGTAGAAATACCTTCACTCTGTCTCTTTTTTCTCTTCTTCAAAGGAACAATATCAAACTCTCCAGAGCCTTCCTGTTTACAAATGCAATACACAACACTTATCTATCACAGTTAATAATAATATGTAAGATCAACTACTTTATGTAATAAACATTAATAGTTTACAGCTTTCTCTTAAAAACTATACAATTTATATTAGGAGTTGTAACTCATAGTGAAGTCTCTCTTCTTTGGATATCATATATACAAGATAAAAATTAAATGTACAATGTAAATGAAATTAGTAAATATTTTATATCATTTATGATACACAGCTAACTCGCTCACCGCTTGTGCTGAAGCATACCATTAATACATTAAAATATACTGACAAACAAAATATAAAAAATTAGGTCATGTAAAGTTCAGGAAGACAGCTCCAGTTTAGTGTTTAAACGTCAATGAAACTATATTTTCATCTCCTACATACATGTATATATTTAGAACATAGCAGGTGTAGTTTTTGCAGGGAGACCAATGGATTTCAAATCCCTAAGGTCCTATAAGGAGGGATACTATCTATATCTAGTACCCCCGCTTCAGGGCAGGGCTTCTATATAGAGTTCCTGCAATTGCATTGCACGAAACAGTCACTGTGTTCAAAATTTGTCAGGTGATGCACTTCTCAATAGTGTTGTTAAGAATAGCTGCTATGTCCTAAATTAGTTAGGCGCTGCACAGCCATCATGAACTACCGTATGTATTTAGGATCCTTCAGTCCCTAAGGGTAGCACTCTCGCTGCCCTAGGAAAACTACAGCATAAAGCCTTCAGGACCCTAAAAAGTAGTAGTTTTCTATGAGGCAGTGCCTAACTATTATGCTTGACTAATCTATAGAGTGAAAGATAGCTTGACTCTACTAACCCTAGAAATGATGTTTGTCATAGCCTTTGTCTTTTCGTGGGATGCTAGTCTCCACTTTAGAGACTCGTTGAGGCTGGGGAAGTCCCAGGTGTACATCTGTGTTGTGCCTGGCAACAGCACATGTGGCTCCAACTTCATCCTGGAAAGAACAAACATGTGACACCATGTAACAAGAACCACCTCAGCCAATACCCCATGTGAACAATTAGACAAATGCAACAAAATGGCAATGCAAACAAAATATCCTATGAAGAAAGTATTATTTAATCAGAAAACTCCAAATATAGTAGTACTTCACTCCAAGTTACTTAATCATTAGCAATTTCCCATCTTCCTTACTCAGTCTCCTGTTTGAACTCCAGAGGATGCTCAGTGTCATTGATGATTTGAAAAGGCATGGCTCCAGCATAGTAAGGCAGAAATGTAACTATGTTACCAGAACCTGTCACTACAACCTCCACCACAACACAACCCTAAACACACACACACAGAGTATATTACACCTCTGTTTTTCCTGTATAAGCTTCTGTTTCAGATGTGATATGAGGCTAGGCAGAGTGGAATTTCCTGCTGCACAAGTACTATTAATATCAAATACATCATTTTTGTGCTATTATTAGGATATAGCTAAGTTCTAGTTAAGAATTTACCGTAAAAAAAACACACCGCACTCTGATTCCGATATTATTTACTCTTTTTTCCCCCATTTTAATTGCCCAATCAATAAAGTGCAGTGTTGTGGATAGACCGTGACTAATGGGATCATTCTTTAACATAATGCCATACTTTTTGTACTCAAATGATTAAGACTCCTTAATTACATTGAATAAATCACGTGCAATTTTGGCTTGTTGGTTTCAAGAAAGTGGTTGGACAACCTGGCTTAGTATGCTTTTTAGTTCAGAGCTTGTCACGACAGTAGTTAATAAACATTTTACTTCTCCAATATCTCACAACAGATATCCTGCTCTGCCGCAATGGCTGACTGAAGAGTCCTGGAAATACTGGCAGTCAAACAGTACAAATCTTATTTCGATTGATATTTAAAAAAGGTTGGATGCAATCCACATGTAAATACTTTTTCTATTAATTCCATCCAGTCATGATTTTTTAGAACTTCATCTACAGTAAGTGCATAAACCTTTGCTATTCCTGCCTCCCAAACTCCTCCTACTTGAACATACATCCACACTCCCACAACTCACAGTGTCTCCCATGCGTAGCAACAGAGAGGCATTATCCTTCATCTTGAACCTCTGTGACTGGCAGATCACACCATCAAACATCATGTTGACTTTCATCCACTCAGACTCCCCAGGCACCCACAATCCTTTCAACTATGTACAATATATTGAAGGGGGAGGGTTTATGTTAGTAATGGTAATCTGGTGGAGTTAAATTTCTATAATAATTGAACCAATGCTTTAACTACATGCATAGTTGAGTGCAATTATTCGTAGTATTTTGCACATTAAAACCATTACGCACATGTCACTGGCTATGTCATTTAAAGAGCATCGTCACATTTTATTTATGTTACTACATTGATAATACCATTATGAATTCCTTTGCCCCAGTAGATTTGGTCCATAGCATACCAATTCAACTCACCTCATTGGATTGCAATGTTAGCTTCTGCTTCACTTCTGCACCTTCTACTTGTACTCTAATCTCACCCTGTCCACAAAGAAACAAATAAATAGTTAATACTGAGCACTACTAGCTGGCTATAGACTAGTTGTCACCACACCTGGGTCTTGTTGGACACCATAAACCTCGGGAAGATGGTGATGCACTTGGATATACCCACACTGGACATATGGACACTCATTCCCATCTACATACATGCACACACATGCATACATATGCTGGAACATGTACATACATCACAAGGAATTACTGAACTAATGAATGCAAGAATGAATAAAGGAATGAACGAATGGACGGATTAAAAATGTGACTGAATCAAGGTTTGGGCGAAGGACTAATTGACGAACAAAAAAAAATTAACATATTAAACTGAAAATGACTCATAGATGACTGCCACACCCACCTGATAATCATCAGTAGTAGATTTAGTTGAAAAAATTCCCTTACTGCCGGCGGCATCCAAAGAAAATGGATCCGACCACTCTGTAGTCCCTTCATCCGCGTATACCACACGCACTCGAGCCTACACAATAGCAACAACACGTCCAATCATCCACAGGACCAATGGATGAAAATGAATCTCACTACCTTCTTGTATCCATACAGTGCAATGGGGATATCAACAGGATGAGTGGTCACCGGGCCATCTCTATGCTCCTACAATAACAACACAGCACACATTGGCATATGCACACATACATAAGAATCAGTTCATCTTTAAAAATTAATGAAATTTTATGCTGCATAAAACAAGATATAGTTCACCAACATGCAAACTTACACAATACTGCAGCAGAAACCCGGTTTTATTGACTATCCAATATGGAGAAAAGATGTTTAATTCCAAGGTCTCCTTCCTCTCCATGGATACAGACAGTTTGATAAAGGATGAGACAAGCAATTGGATGTTCACATTGGAATCTACAGACGTGTCTCGCTGCGGCTTTAATTCAAAGGTCAAAGTGCTGTTGTCTTCCGGATCCACACTGAACTTCCCGAGCCATTCCACATCACCGTAATTGAGCTAGCATTTCAAATAGTATGTAATAACATGAATTACACTGTAATAAAAGTGATAATGTAACAATTATTATTATCAGGAGCATGAATAATACTCTCGATGCAGCATTTACATATAACAAATACCCTAGAATGCACCAATTGGGAAGTGTGTGCTATAAATTTTAAAACTAAGTAGCTATTACTTGTGGTAGTGTTGGGAGGGGAGGAGGGAGTGGGAGGTTCTTTAGTATGATTCATATAAAACTGCAGGCAAGCAGTTCCATGAGTACAATCTCACACTTGTCCCTACCTGGGCCTTCATGTGGACCATCTCATTCACCGGGATGGTGCTGAAGTAGGTGGAGTCTCCGGGTGAGATAGTGGCAGACTGCCTGGCCAAGGTGTCAGTCGAGTGTCTGTTCTGCACCTTCAGGGTGATGGGCAACAAGTTTCGGACACGTAGGGGGTAAGCGAGAACCACACAGTCACCCGCCAATCTCCCGGGAAATGAGTCATCCGCTGCTTTGTAGACCTCACTATGCCTGACAAAGCACTAGAAAATGTGTAACATACAAAAGAGAGAGAAAAAAAAGGAAAAAAAAAGCTAAAAATATTAAAGGAATCTTGTTAGGCCCTGTTATGGGATCTTTCCTCCCTTAAAAAAAAGTTAACTATTATTATGACCTTTATAGAGACTATCCTGGTTATGAAAAAAAGCAAAAAACTACTAAATTTAATGGGGTCGCTTGGAGAAAAAGAAGATGCACACACACACACACGCACAAAAAAAAAAAAAAGAGGAGGGGCGGGGGGAAGGGGAGAGGGAAGAAAAAGAAAGATGAGGAAGAGATGCTCACCATTATATTCTTTTTCTTATCACGTCCCTGCCGCAATGCCAGATTTTCTCTGTTGTCTAACTTGTGCCACTCAAATGGTCTACTACTCCACTCAGTACTGCATAGAAAATACATGATATATAAATATACATTATGTATATACCAGATACCACATCATGTACATTATGTATACGGTTGTTTTAATTACTTTGGCAATCTGACGTAAACTGACAATTCCGGTATTCCCAGGTAGTCCAGAGGTAAATAAGTTTCCTTGCCTCCCTCTATCGATGGAAGGTTGGGTTTACTGGGAAGTTTGTCTGGACTAGCTACCACACAGAGCTCTATGGTCTCCGATAAACTATTCACCAACTATTAATATATATACAAATAAAAACATGAACAACAAATAGTAAGAACATAAACAACACAACATGCTACACAACAACACAACTTATCGTGATGAATAATGAATGCAAGTGGCGAACAAGCCAAGTAAAATTAAATAAAGAAATAATATACTCAGCATTTTATCATTACATAATTATCGTAAAAAAATAGCAAATTTGTTCCCTTTTCCAGCATCTGTGATACACATATGGTATGACCAAGATACAGTATTGTATGAACTGGCATTTATTAAACAAATACAAAATGTAATACATACAATTACCCAATAAGCACCACTAATAGTATCTCTCACAATTGCTTGATAAGAACAACACAATGAGTACAACAACATACCAAATTACGATAATGAAAGCAAACATTAAATAAAACAACTCCAGTATATAACTCAATGCATTTATATGTCTTACGTTATTACACCTCCTGAGCTTACCTTCAAAGCTGTTCTGATGATCACCTCGGGGCAATCTAGGTCTGACTTCCTGACAATGTCAACTACAATCCCTACTGTCTTTAGTAGAGATTGCTTGTGTACCGGGGCGCTGGACTTTTTAGTGGTAAGAGGATAGTAGAAGCGTTCCCTTGAACCAAGGAACACTGCAAGGGGTTCATAGTCTGGGATCTGCATGCACACACACACACACACAAATGAGTATGCACACAAATGACCTCTCAGCCAAACATGTTTAATTCCGTATTGTTCGCCTGTGAAAGAGAGTGAATACATCTGATAGTTTTATATCTAACATCTGACCATGAAAAGTAGTGGGAAGAATTATGATATTACATTAAAAATTTAAACATGATCACAGAGTTTAAAAGAGTGCATTTGCTCAGGAATTTGACCCCTTGAGCTGTAGCTTCAGAGAGCAATGAATGAGGGTCCTAATTGAGAGTCTGAAAGAATTGATTCTACAATCTATCTACTCCCACTAGATGTTGTATTACCGATGTGCTATCTCTGCTTACATACTGTAAGTACAAGTAACCATTAAAATTGAAAGGTAAGATAAGCATATATCCTCACAATAGCAGCATTTGTATTGGAGTACAGTGACCAATGAAATTATGACCATAAGATTACATAAACCTCAACAACATTTGCAGAATTCCTCAATCAAAATAATGACCAAAATATTAATAATAATAACAACACTAATAATAATAAATTAAATTAAAAAATATAAAATATAAGTGGACTAAAGAATGAATCCTTGAATAGCATATTAGTACACAGTCTTTGCATAAACTTACACTAATGAATATCTTGTGTAACTTGTGAGTGCTACTCTGTCTGGGCAGAAGATGTCCTGGCAACAGTTCTGTCATATCCCCCACTGGGAACAGATCTCTCACATCACCATGAGCCACAATGGAAGAGGAGGCACCATGAACCTAGTATACACAGATAGTCCATCACTTGAAGCTCCGCCTACTGTTAAATCACCACTCCCACTCACCTTAATGTTGCTACTTCCTTCCACCTGGATGTAGTTTCTATCACCTAACTGTAAGAAATAATTAATTAATTAATTAATTAATATAATAACCAGGACTGAAAGCATTCTCCCGGAACACAGAATTTAACACCTTATAGTAGATACTATCAACTATGCTACTAGTTAATAACCCTGTACCATATTTTTAAGTGTGTAAATGGCATCAAACGTCTCAGGCGCAGGAAAGTCTGTTTCATCCACTGGCTCCTCCTCCTCCTTTATCTTCTTGTCCATTGGCTCCCTCTCTTTTAAATAATCATCAACAAGGTTCTTCAGCAATCCCAGGGAGCTCTTGGTCAACGTCAGCTGGAGGGCATTCTGAGCGCTCAAGCGGATCTGCATCTCAGGAACTAGGTTCTTGCTAGCACCATGCACGCCAGCTAAGTCCTTATGCTTGGAGGTACCTGTTCCCAAACCTTTCTGGTTCTTTCCAGACAGCCTGAGGCTGGTGGTGGATGGTGAAGCAGAGACGATGACCAACTGGGAGCTGCCAGCACCTTCTAGGCCCTTCCTGTTGGTGAATGGAGAGGAGGATGTCAGCCACTTCTGAACCTATGGCACACACACACAAACACGAGCACACACAAACACATACATATATAAACATAAGCATGAACACATACACACACCATACACACAAATTCACATGCCATACACACAATTACTTATACACCTCAAGCACAAAAATGCACATACACACATCACATGCACACATATTGAACCATTTTAGGTTGTGTTCCAATTACATAAAAAGTTTACACATAAAAGTCGATGATAACCTTTTATTAGACAAAAATATTGTTCTACTTGTCATAATAATGGTGCCAATGCATATAGTACCGGGCCATAAGACTGGAGATAAATGGAACTAAATTCCCCAAATTAGTAAGTTAATGACCAAATAAAACCAGAGGTAGAGGAAACAAACAAGTGAATACCAACTGGTGGAACAGACACGGCATACATACCTCTACCTTGAGGAACCACATGAGCTGAGGTGCGAGGTCATCAGTGGCGTCTGTCACAGGTTCCAAAATGGGTTCCCACACTCCTCTGGAGAATGCATTATACGTGATCATTAGGGACAACTCTGCAGATGCCGATAACTGTGTGTAAAGGGAGGGAGGGGCAGGGGGGAGGAGCAGGGAGGGAGGGAGGGAGGGGCAGGGGGGAGGAGCAGGGAGGGAGAGCAAGAGAAAAAAACCATACTATAAGAGGCAAGGAATGAATGAATAATGGGAGAATGAGTGGATAACTGCAGAATGAATGAAATAATGAGTAATGGATAAGTGGGTGAGCATGTGCTGTTGCTGTATTTCATTTGTATTGGTATTCAGCTTTTTTTTCAATGTTATCATTGCTGTTATTTTTTTGGTCATACTATCAGAAAATTCTGAATTGCTCTTGCAGTGACTGAAATAGAAGTATATGAGAACCAGACACAAATGCCTTGAAAAATAAACATTAGTTTACTACCAAATTTGCTGCCTCAGTACAAACAAAATGGTGTAAAGAATTACAAGTGGTTAATAATCAAATATCAAAATTATGGGATATTGATAATCAAGCTAGTATTAGCATGAGGGAAGGTAACAGTAGATGCTAGAACCCAAACAAGGAGTACAATGTGGTTTGAAGTAGCGCCACAACTATTTCACACTTACGTCCTTACTCCAGTTCTTGACCTCCATAGTGAATGCTTTTCTAGATTTACAGCCCATCTTCACCATGACAACCGGCATAGTGACACCTCCAGCCATTTCCTTCTCCATGGCAACACTGAGGGACTCTACTGTGATCTTCAACTACAGTACATACAAATACATGCACACACACTAGAAATGAACTACAACATATATAGAGACATTGTACTAATCTTAAGAATCTATATAACAATACACTTGTGTGTCAGTGACGACGACAGTGTGTGTGTTCATGAATAATTCATGAGCTGAGTCGAGTTGGTAAAGTATCATCACTACCCAGGAATAAGCTCTTCCTGCTCTGTGGAGGGAAAAAAATAAAAACTTGCATTTCAAACGGGGTATGTACCAATGACCCTCAACTTAGCAGTCACGCACACTTACCATCAAACCGTCTGGAACAACAGCAGAGTAGTGTCTCATTAACTATTAGAGATAGACAAAAGAGGAGAAGGGAATCCATGAGTTGAAGAGAGACGAATAAGAATAACTGAGATGGCTCATGAAGAAAGACAGCAGGAGAGGGATACTACAGATGGATACTTATTTGCTAATTTTTTTGCATGTTTTTTATAGCTTAGTAATATCCTATATATAAAGAGTTAGACTCATTTTTAATATGTCCTTTACATTTTGAATATTTTTTTATTCTTAATGAATATTTCCATAGTATATCAATTCAAACAAACCAAGACGTTTCGATTCCTTGGAATCTTTGTCAGTTGGACACTGAAAAAACTGAAGAACTGAAAAACAAAACAAAGGATGCACATAGGGTGTCATATCCTGCTATTCTTTATGATAATGATTCCTATTCTAAGGAAACAAGGGGTAGAAGTATATGTGATAATAAAGAAAACAGTAAAAAGACAAAAAGAACAAAAAAAAGAAGAAGGTATTTTAGAGTCAGAGCAATAAGTAAAGCTATACTTCCTATACAAGTACACTATAATATCCTCACACTTTCTGAGACTGTCTCGGATAACTGGAGCACATCAGATTGTGACTTGCTGGACGAGTCTGTCTCATCTAAGTCTGGTGTCTTCATATACCAAACAGTCCTGCTTACTTCCGTCTCCTCCCACAGGTCTTCAGGACAAGTGGCTGGGATGCCTGATGCCACAGACTGGACGACAGAAGTGTAATAATAATAAGACATGACAGGGTAAGATTCCATACAACCAGTAGGCACTACATTCACATTCAGTATGAATTGAATTGTACATGTGTTTATGTATGGGACAGAACCTATGGAATATAAGACAGATCCAACCTTGATACTTATTGAGTGGGACATTGACAGTCAAAACATCACATGTACATTAAGTACAGGGTAATGAAACTGTCTAATGACTAGTCTATTGGAGCTACTGACATAGTAGCCTGCTCATGTGCCATATTTCACACATTAGTCTTTGTTCACATCATAAATATTACCTCACCACACTCAATATTCTGCTGTAACTTTGAACTTGATGTTTGACTCCACCATAAACTTATCATTGCTGATGTCATTAGTTAAGACTGCAGACACAATGTTGGACTTCGCCAACTTTGGAACTACTTATACCTTTGAATTTTCATTAGCTAATTTAAACTTACATCTTTACATGCATATCTATAATTCACAATAACGTTATTTATTTATTATGATGCCTTACTAAACTAAATGTTGTACAATTATAAAATAATGATGTCAGTATTTAAGGTTTGTACTTTTGATATCCTTGTACCACCAATCGGTATGAATTTAACTGTGTTGAAACTTAACATTTGATATTTTAAAATATAGTGTGCATTTATAAAGAGATTGCAGTAGCAGAATTATAGAAAAAACGTTCATAAAAGGTATGAAACAGGAAAGTCTCACTGTAAGTAAGATTACATGATTCTACATCTATAAAAGTGCTGTCATCAATTATAATTTGAATTGAGCTGACTGTCCTGGTACACGGTAAAAATTGTGTAATGAATTAAAGCAACGGACTTTGCTTATCTCAACAACCATAAATATACAAGGGTTTGCATATAATTATTACAAAAGCAATTCCTGATAATGATGGTGTAACTGTGTCGTCCCTTACCTTGTTAGTAACAGAAGACAGTGCATTAGTGACACTGAGGATGAGTCTGACAGTCACTGGAGATATGGCCACAAACAGAGAAGGGACAGCCACTTCCAACATGGTCCTACTGCCAAACATAGTTAGAGTCATGTGAAGAGGCTTGGACTTGGTATCCAGTACCTGCAGGTCAGAGGCAGATGGAATAGGAAAAGGAATGAGGAGTAAAGCATGACTGTATTTATCAGACCAATGCCAGTAGTAAATTAAATAGACTCCCTTATTATATACCAGGTATTCAAATCACAAAAATAGCCTCACCAAACTCAATACCTCACAAAACTTCTGTCTTAACTTTAAACTCACTTCTTGATTCCACCACAAATGTTCGCAAACTTATAATTACCAATATCAAGTTAAGACTGCAGACACAATGGTGAACTTTGCCAACCTCCGGACTACTTATAAACTTGATTCTTCATTACTTGGTTAATAGTGCCAGCAGCAGCTGCTTTTTTTCTTTCTAATCTCTAACAGCTCAATGTATATTCCTTCTATTTTTCTGTATTCCATAATCACCTCTCTCACCATATTTACACACAACTCAAGAACTGTATTGTTGTGCACCAGTTAATCAAACCACATAGAGTTCAGCAATCAAAGTTGCTGTATCAAGAAAGCTTTACTCAAACCTATTGTGCACATGAAGAGAGAACAGTGTTCTTTATCAGGACTATGTGGTAAATGAAGCTCAAAGGGACAACTAGCTACAAATTTATGTTCTACAGTATCAAGTAAGGCACACTGACCAGCTATTGTAAAGTAACATTGACCTCTTTAATTGAAAGCTGTAGGGGAATTTAAGGGAGGCAATACAATAAGTTACAAGCAAGCAAGAACATCACTACTTGACTAAGTCACTCACTATTTGGATAGTACACACGATTGATGGCTTCAGATTAATATTTAACTATGTACAGTATGCCAACACTTACCAAGGTAGAGGTGTTTCTCAACTGAGATGTGCGAGTAGAAGTGAGTTCCAGATCATCTACTTTCACAATAATACTTCGATTAGCTCCCAGAGACATGTCTACTGATACCTCAGACTACAGACAAGTGGATAAATACACGAATATGAAGAGACAGGGAAACAAAGACACACACACAATGAATTAACAAATAACAACAACAACTAGCTGATAAACACAGGCAGATAGCACTGAATGCTGGATAAGCAGGTATACTGGTATACTGAAAGACAAATTGACATCAAATTAACTGACAGCTTTGACTCTAACTTAACACTCTCTCCCAATTTATATGAAGCACACCCACAATCAATGTACCCACAACACTCTCACACTGAAGAGCATACACAAGTATATATACACACACACATACACACACGCAACACACACACACCTGTAGCACCAATGCCCGAGGGTCAGGTGAGTTGGAGTGTTCTAGAAGAGCCACCACCGGCTTCTTGATGGAGATATTGATCAACATCTTCCCACCACTACCTCCATTGCCACCCTTCACTGTAGTCTGGTCTACTGAAGAATCCACACTTTCCAGCACTGAGAACTCTGGAGGCTGATTGTCCAATGGCCTTTTCCCATCTTCTGGTAAAGGGTCGTTTTCAGTGAGGGCAGCGGTCTTCAGAACACTAGTTGATGAGTTGACAAACTCCAAGAGATTCATGATGGCATTGATGTTGACTAACACCTGGGGGCCATTCACACTCACAGAGACTACAAAGTGCACACACAAACATATTGAATATTCATAATCCTGCCTTTCCTAGGAGTCACAGTAAAATTAAAGCATTTTCAAAACAAACAAACAAAAACAAGAGGGAAGTGTGACCCCTATATAGTATTAAAAATACACATAAGAACTTGACTGAAACTTTGTTTAGTTTAACTTCTATTGAAAAGACTTCAACACTGAAACAATGATAAAAGAGTTTTACTTTAAATTTCCATGTAGAACTCACAAGACCAAAATAATTGCCACATACAGGCAGAAGAGGAGACAGAAAGACAAACAGACACACACACATAGGGTTTAAGTATTGTGTTGCAAAAGATTGTATTCGTTTAATAATACTAATAATAGCTACGCAACAATTCGACTTTCCAGATATGATTATTTTTTTCTTCAAAATAATTTGTAATGAAAGATCATATCCAGGGAACCAACAATATCTAGTGTACAGTGAGCACAAAATAGTGAGAGTCAACAGCAAAATCTATAAGAGATCTTTTCCCCTAAATTAAAAAAAAGTTAAAAAATTGTGAAGCTAATAGATGAAGTCACTAATGCATATATAAAATTAGAAATACAATAGATAGTCACTATAATAATAACCAGTACAGTAAAACACATTGATGATGAAGACTGAACTATTGAACATAATCACACAGTGGTGTCCTCTGTAACAATGACAGAATATATAGTCACATCAGTCTGCCAGAGCAATTACTGAACATATATCTCCATTAGATACACTACGGTGTCTTCACCACTATTTTCTCCATGGCAAATGCGTATCTCTATGTCATCAGATGTTCCCTGTGGTAGACTGGACTTGAACCATGGAGGATTGTTAAATTGACAGCAAGCATTGTTAGGTCCACATCCTGCTCCATCCCAGAGAGGATCTATTGTATAATAGTCAGTGAAACTGAAGCCATATCCAGGATTTCCAGTATCACAGAAGTAGTTATTCTGAATGAATGAAGGCAACTGATGTGACCAGTTATACTGAGTGTTAGTACAGGCACAGTTCCAATTGGTTGTGTAAGAAGGATCTTCCTCATACAGGGCAGCTGCAAATGTCCATATATGTTGTCTACTGCCGACTGGTCCGTGAGTAACTGATATTCCATCTACATAAGCTGAGTCAATACTTGTGCGTCCATTAGCAATAAAATTATAGAATGCATCAGTTGATCCTCTTTGATATGCAAGTATTCTGCCACACACAGAGGAATAGCTTAGTCCACATATGGGGAATATGGTGGAGTCACAAGTGTGAGCATCAGCTACAGTTCGACCACAACCTCTAGGAGAACTGTGAACAGTCCAGGTACTTGGACAGGTAGCACTAGGATCTGACATATTGAGATATGCTACTCTTCTCCAGCCAGAACCACCACACCCTGAATCCAAAGAAGGATTGATCGTGCTTGCAACAGCCTGTTTCACTTGTTGCTTAGTCATATTTAGCTGTGTTTCTATCAGATCACCGGAAGGACAAACTCCATCTCCAGATCCTGTTACGACAGCTGGTGAGATTCTTACAGGTAATGTGGCATGGCTGTAGGTACTCAATATTGACACAATGAGTGACGAATAAATGATCTTGATATTCTCCATTGAATTCCTATTTGTAACCAATAAATTACTGAGAAAGAATACACACTTAGACTAGTAATTCCTGCCACTGGAGTTCAAAATAGTATTATAAACTATGGCTATGATGCTATAGCAAGGCTAGCAAGTTCCCAGCCTGGGTGTCTAGCTGTCAATCTAGGGACTGGTAGCCTGATAAATGTAGGTTCAAGAGAGAGAGAGAGACACTTCAATTAAGTTAGAAATGAATAAAATTGTGTGAATGAAGTGTAAATATGCATTGAGGTATGAATGACGCAGTTTATGTTGACGTGGCGTAAATGACATGGCATTTCCAACGTGGCAGTGTCATGTGCAAAGTTACGTACACTGAATATTATTCTAATTGATGCACAAATGTATGCGGAGGCAGCTACATAACAACAATGAATATAATTAAAAACTATACTAATGGCGATTAAATTTATATTCCTGTAAAGAATGTAGGGCCACTTCGCCACAGCTGTTGCTATTGTTTATATAAAGTACATAGGTAACATAAGTGCCACACCCATCTGGAATACAAGCCACACACATTTGCAATACAATATAGAATCCATTCAGTGACTTAGAAGTAGTTATACTAACTCGGTCTCTTGCCTCAAGCAGCTCCGTGCATGTGTGTGACGTGAACAAGATTTACATTAGGGTTGGGTACAGGTACTACGGCAGTAGAATTCTATGCTGGAACCATTATTTTTACAAAATAAGGATTATTTAGTCTTCAAATTGACCCCCACCCTACAAAATTTTACATGAGCATCATACGTGTATTTTTTGCGCAATGTGTTACAAATGGGGACGTGATTTAAAAGTAGACAATGCGAAACTATTCAGCTGAGGATTGCGTACTAATGGTGCCCGCATAATGTACTCTTGCAGCATAGATGTATTTTATGAGAAATTTGTTGTTGTTTTTAAATGACCCGTTATTTCATGGTACGCGAGAATATTCACCTGAGGTTTGCGCTACCAACAATGCCCAGGTGTTCCTATGCAATAGCACCGGAGGCTTTGCTACGAGACAACACTAAGTGTATGAATACTAGTATAGGGTGAGTAGTCTAAAAGCACAGGTAGGAGTGTCAAGTTTCAGAACAGGGATCCAAAATGGAAAATATCAAGATCTTCCTTTGGTCTTATATTATGTCAATACTGACTACTTACAGCCATGCTACACTACCTGTAAGAATCTCACCAGCTGTTGTGACAGGATCTGAAGATGGAGTCTGTCCTTCCAGTAATCTTATTGAAGCTCAGCTAAATGTAACAAAGCAACAAGTGAAACAAGTTGTTGCAAGCACAATCAATCCTTCTTTGGATTCAGGTTGTGGTGGCTCTGGCTGGAGAAGAGTAGCTTATCTCAATATGTCAGATCCTACTGCTACCTGCCCTAGTAGCTGGACTCTTCATAGTTCACCAAGAGGATGTGGCCGAACTGGACCCAATGGTTTCACATGTGACTCAACCATATTCCCAGCAGGTGGTGTGAGTTATTCCTCTGTGTGTGGCAGAATACTTGCATATCAAAGAGGATCAACTGATGCATTTTCCTCCTGGGCCAAACAACTATAGACTCAGCTTATGTAGATGGGATATCAGTTACTCATGGACCAGTCGGCAGTAGACAACATATATGGACATTTGTATCTGCCCTGTATGAGGAAGATCCTTCTTACACAACCCATTATAACTGTGCCTGTACTAACACTCGGTATAGCTGGCCATATCAGTTGCCTTCATTCATTCAGAATAATTACTTCTGTGATACTGGAAATCCTGGACCTGGCTTTAGCATAACTGACTATTATACTACAGATCCTCTCTGGGATGGAGCAGGATGTGGACTCAATAATACTTGCTGTCAACTTAACAATCCTCCATGGTTCCAGTCCACTCTACCACAGGGAACATCAGATGACATTGAATTGAGGCTGTGCAGAGGGGAACTTCACCCGGATAGAGAGGATACTATTGTGTACTTAATTGAAATTTATACTCAATAATATATTCCTGAAAAATTATTAGCTGTATCTGTTTTTTATTAGTTTATTAATCTTTCTTTGGACATTATGAGCTGTTTTTTATTGTTTACCACTCTTGTTATTATGCTTGTTCTACTAATAAAATCATAGTATAACAAAGTTTGAGTCGTTAATATGATATAAAATAATACATACCTAAGACTGAGAACACTGCCTTACTGGGAACTGATTTCCTGTCAAATCACTCCAAAACATATCTCTATCACACCACCCCTTCCTCTACTGATGATTTTAATAATTTTTTAACTTGATCTAAGACATTGACAGACAAATCCAAAATAGTTCGCATCCTATGTTTATGTAATTGCAGCCATTGAAAAATGCAGTGGTATTTAATTTTCGTGGGCGTTGTCGCAGCACCCTTAAGGCTGAAATTTGCACATCTGGGATCAATTTTTTCAGTATATTGGCACTAACGCTACTCATTTCCCATAGTTCAGATTTTAATTGAAGCAATTATTTTAGGGATGTGGGTGTGTGTTAAAATCTCCTACACACAATTTTGTGACAACCTGAGGACTAGTTTGCCTTCTGATTCGCTCATCCACCTATGTATCTTAAAACTTAGATGAAATGGGAGTGAGACACTTACAGGAGTTACACAATTGAGATTACGTGGTATTTATTATTTTTTTGCTCATTGACCCCTTTTTTCACCTGCGCCACTAATTACGTGGTACGGCATCTTGATAAAATAAAGAAATGGATCTGCCAAACAAGGAGTTGCTGGTCTTGAAAGCAAGCTGTTATTGTTGAAGACGCCTGATGCCTGAGCTTATTTATATATATATAAACCATAGCAGACCCAAAAAGCATTATTTCTCTTAATCTTCATTGAACGTGTAAGTCAAGTTATTACATTTCAATTTCAACAATTATTGAAATTATGCCAAGGGTTGTAGCTCATAGTTAGCTTTCACACCATTCTAGCTCACTCACCATTTGTGAAGCAAAGCACTAGTTAGAATAAATGTAAATCAGAAATAAAATGTTTACAACCAAATGAGAATAATCTCTCACATATAAATTAGCCCTCACTTATTGACTCCTTCCATTGGCTACAGTTCGACCACATCCTCTAGGAGAACTGTGAACAGTCCAGTTACTTGGACAGGTAGCACTAGGATCTGACATATTGAGATATGCTACTCTTCTCCAGCCAGAACCACCACACCCTGAATCCAAAGAAGGATTGATTGTGCTTGCAACAGCCTGTTTCACTTGTTGCTTAGTCATATTTAGCTGTGTTTCTATCAGATCACTGGAAGGACAAACTCCATCTCCAGATCCTGTGATGACAGCTGGTGTGATTCTTACAGGTAGTGTGGCATGGCTGTAGGTACTCAATATTGACACAATGAATGACGAATAAATGATCTTGATATTCTCCATTGAATTCCTATTTTGTAACCAATAAATTACTGAGAAAGAATGCAGAGTAGTTCAAAATAGTAATATAAACATATGGCTATGATGCTATAGCAAGGCTAGTAAGTTCCCTGCCTGGGTGTCTAGCTGTCAATCTAGGGACTGGTAGTCTAGTAGCCTGATGAAGTGTAGGTTCAAGTGAGAGAGAGAGAGAGACTTCATTGAATCAATTAAAGTCAGAAATGATTAAAATTAAGTGAGTTAAGTTTAAATATGCATTGATTGAGGTATGAATGTCGCAGTTTATGTTGACGTGGCGTAAATGACATGGCAGTTCCAACGTGGCAGTGTCATGTGCAAAGTTACATATGCTTAATATTATTCTAAATGATGCACAAATGTATGCGGAGGCAGCTACATAACAACAATGAATATAATTTAAAACCATACTAATGGCGATTAAATTTATATTCCTGTAAAGAATGTAGGGCCACTTCGCCACAGCTGTTTCTGTTGTTTGTATAAAGTACATAACTAACATAAGTGCCACACTCATCTGGAATACAAGCCACACACATTTGCAATACAATATAGAATCCGTTCAGTAACTTAGAAGTAGTTATATATGTACTCTCAGTCTCTTGCCTCAAGCAGCTCCTGCATGTGTGCGTGCGACGTGAACAAATAATAGCAGGATTTATATTAGGGTTGGGTACAGGTACTACGGGCACGCATGATAAGTTTCTGATTCTAGTAGAATTCTATGCTGGAACCATTATTTTTACAAAATAAGGATTATTTAGTCTTCAAATTGACCCCCACCCTACCAAATTTTACATGAGCGTCATACATGTATTTCATGTGCAATGTGTTACAAATGGGGACGTGATTTAAAGGTAGACAATGCGAAACTATTCAGCTGAGGATTGCATACTAATGGTACCCGCCCAACTGTACTCTTGCAGCACAGATGTATTTTATGAGAAATTTGTTGTTGTTTTAAATGACCCGTTATTTCATGGTAGATAACGCGAGAACATTCACCTGAGGTGTGCGCTACCAACAATGCCCAGGTGTTCCTATGTAATCGCACCGGAGGCTTTGCTACGAGACAACACTAAGTGTATGAGTATGTCCAAGTTGAGTTGGCGCGGTAAAAACTGTTAATAACTTTTGAACGGAAGTAGCTACGCTTCCGGGGTTTGTACCATTCGAAAGCTCGTGCCGAAGCGGTCCAGAAAATTTCCTTTAAGGGTGCTGGCAGAGATTAGAACAATATGTCACAATTCCTTCTGGATAGTGCCTACAAAAAATTGAATTTATCGAGGTATCCTTGTCCGTGATGATTTCTTTGACAACCATTCCATCTTCCTTCGCCTTTCCTAATAGCTCATCCAGCATATCTGCCTCAGCTCCCCCGGACGTCCCATTCCAGTTATGACCTGGCCCCCTCTTAGTCCGGTGGCAGAAATATGCTATCTTCCCAGTGAGGTAGTCATGCAAGGTGGCAGAGGAGTTATTGGAATAGTGGCCTCAGGTCAGGTAGAAACCATCAAAAGATGCCATCCATTGGTCTGCATCCTCACGTTCAGCAATTTCTCTTACCTGACCACAGGACCACTCAGCAAGGTCAGTCACATACTCAGCTAGCCTCCTTACAATCCTACCCCACTGGGTTCTTGAACATGATGGCAGTCCTATGTGGGCCTGCCCACATAAACTCTCTGTCATTCATATAACTTGTATTATTAGCATAATTATTTGTGTATCATGTAACGTCAGAATATGTGCAGGTTGTAGTTTCTCATGGTATCGAGTTTTGTGCTAGCTTGTGCGTGCTATAGGTGTGAATGCCCCCCTGCAAAGCAGGAACTATGCACCATGTGTAGGAGTGGTTTGTGTTCTGTATTTAAGTTGTAATTGTCATGTGTCAAGTCAGTCAACATTCTATCTGTGCTTGTGTGCTTTATTGTGTGTCAGGGTACGCCCTGCATTAAAAGCTTAATCCCATACCCGTAGCCAGGGGGGGTTCGGTCGAACCCCCCTTATGAGTGACCGGAAGTAAATTATTTAGCCACACCTCACACTTAACTTATGGTATGTCGACTTCTGATCGACCGTGTCTAAATCGCAATGGAATATTCTGATTTAGCTATATATATCCCCGAATATACTTCATACTCTATATGTGGACGGCCTAGTCTGATTCCAAGCTTTCAAATAAACATTGATTACAAAACATCGCTCTCGTTATGGTACTGATAAAGCAAGCTACGCTACAACTATTCTTTTTATGGTGTGCCGCAATGTACTTATTTAAGCAAGCTACGCTACAACTATTCTTTTTATGGTGTGCCGTAATGTACTTATTTAGATAACTTATAGTTGTTTGTGTACAGCTCACGGTAGTGGTTAGAAGCCTGGTTACACGAGAACGATATAGCGTTAGCAGTTTACCGCTTATTGCTGATAGTTAGCAGTGTTCAGTGAATTTATTAATAGAATACATAGAGCGTCAGACAAATTATTAGTTTTGGCATAATTTCCCCCCATCTTTTTCGCTTTTTAAAGATAAACAAAGAAAACAAAAGTAGGTGTGGCTTTCTTGCGTTTCTATGAAATTTGAACCCCCTTGCGCAAACTCCTGGCTACAGGCCTTAATCCAACTTACCTTTGGTTATACGTAGCTTGAGGAGTTAGGACAGCCAAGCCACACTCACTGTTTGACTCTGGTGGCAGCAACCTCATCCTGATACCAGCCCACCTCTGAGCCCAAGCGTCTACCAAGCGCCCAACCAAGCCCACATCCTAATAGGCCACTGAGTCTGTTATAATCGGCATGCAGGTGGCCGCAGATCAGGAATGATACCACGGGGTACCATTGATGCCATGAGCATCGTGACTCGTGCATGTGAAGGTCTTCACTGTGCAAAGAGTACTGCACCACTAGAAATGCATGCTTTGAGGGAGTCGGAATCAAGTGGCACTTCAAGTTCCTCAGCTATGCTGGAAATGCTGTCGACCACATCTTCTAATAGTGTGCTGCCTGATTCCTCATCTACGTCCCAATCCTCACAGATGAAGTTAGTCGCTTCTTCACATACATAACCTGATTTTTAACAATATTGCAGCCACATATGCATTAGGTCGCATCAATATTTTACAAAAGTGCCGGCTTTGATTAATAATGCATTTTGTGGGGTTGGAGGAATGTTGTATATTTTAGTATTTTGACTGATTTCGCTGAAATAAATTAATAAGACTTCGTTATCAACTGTTTACATTCAATGTGTGGGTTTTTTTAAATACTCAAATGGCATGGCATAGTGAAAGTCATTTATAACGGAGCAAGTCTTGAGCCACAACTTCATGATTTCTATAATGTACTATGGTGCTATAAAGTCGACATGTCATTAATTTGCTACCACCTATGCAACTACAAATGTGCACATGTTTTGATATAAATCAACCATTTCGTTATATTTTGTTGTTCTTTTTATACAACCTGTGATTATTTTGACCTTTAATTTTTTTCTTTAATTCTAGACACGGTTGTTGGAAGCGAGCTCAGTAGAAAATTTGTGTGCTGGTAAACTTACGAAGTAAGTTTTTTTTTTGTTTAGCTTAAATTTTTCTTATGGCCTTGCTGTACACAATCTAAATTACATATGGCAATGTCACTATACAAGTAGCAAATAACATTATTCACAAGTACAATTCCTGAACTTCAATGCAAACCCAGTGTAACTTTTTTTTTAAATAATCTGTTCTTGTGTTTAGCATGGTCTTGACCATATGTGTTAATTTCTCCAGCTATACCTGCTGTCTCTGGGTCAGGAGCTGTCAAGGTGATTTCAGGGGTACTCCTGCAGACTGGACCAGGAATCTCCTCACTGACAGTACCAGGACTCCCTTCGCTGACTGGACAAGAGGTGTCGTTTGCTGGACCTGGAATCTCATCCACACTGACTGGACGAGTGGCTGGGCTAGAGGTGTCACTCCCATCCGCATTGACTGAATGAGAGATATCCATAGCAGTGACCTCCATGCTAACAGGACCTAAATATTTATTGTGTGTGTGTTTTTTTTTGTTTTTTTTAAGGATTTTATTGTATAGTTTCTCGTGTTCATTTCATATTGCATTACATTACCTGTTCCTACCGTGGGCTCCACTGTATGTGCTGTTGGCTCAGGTAAAATGAAACTCTGTACCTCAGAATCACTGGTGCTGACCTCTGGTATATTTTGGTTTATTATTCTCAGCACAACTAAAAATAGTACGTGTAATAGCAATAACAATTTTCAGAAATCAAATTAGCAACTGCAGTACTTCTTTTAGAGTGGCTGAGTAATTTTTTTTTGCCTGCTGCAGCCATCAGCTGCTGCTTTTTCTTGGCTGCAAGCCTCCTTCCCATACTGAATGGCTTCCCCACAATACAACTGTTACCTCCCAATTTGTCACGCTGGAGTAACCTCCCGAACTTACCAAGGTCTGCCAGGAAGCTCTTATCTATGCCTGGGTATTTAAGGTCTGTCTTCTACCTCTACAACTCGGTGGTTTCGTGGTTTATTGCTCAACTAAGCCGCGCGTGAGCGTTGCTATGTGCCAGCACCCTTAAAAGCAAAGGTAGGAGTGTCAAGTTTCAGAACAGGGATCCAAAATGGAAAATATCAAGATCTTCCTTTGGTCTTTAATTATGTCAATACTGACTACTTACAGCCATGCCACACTACCTGTAAGAATCTCACCAGCTGTAGTGACAGGATCTGAAGATGGAGTCTGTCCTTCCAGTAATCTTATTGAAGCTCAGCTAAATGTAACAAAGCAACAAGTGAAACAGGTTGTTGCAAGCACAATCAATCCTTCTTTGGATTCAGGTTGTGGTGGCTCTGGTTGGAGAAGAGTAGCTTATCTCAATATGTCAGATCCTACTGCTACCTGCCCTAGTAGCTGGACTCTTCATAGTTCACCAAGAGGATGTGGCCGAACTGCACCCGGTGGTTTCACATGTGACTCCACCATATTCCCAGCAAATGGTGTGAGTTATTCCTCTGTGTGTGGCAGAATACTTGCATATCAAAGAGGATCGACTGATGCCTTTTATAACTCAGTTAGTGGAGGCCGCACAAGTATAGACTCAGCTTATGTAGATGGGATAGCAGTTACTCATGGACCAGCTGGCAGTAGACAACATATATGGTCTTTTGCATCTGCTCTTTATGAGGAAGACCCTTCTTATCAAACCAGATGGAACTGTCCCTGTACTAACACTCGGTATAACTGGCCACATCAGGTGCCTTCATTCATTCAGAATAACTACTTCTGTGATACTGGAAATCCTGGACCTGGGTACAGTACAACTGACTATTATCCTACAGATCCTCTCTGGGATGGAGCAGGATGTGGACTCAATAATACTTGCTGTCAACTTAACAATCCTCCATGGTTCCAGTCCACTCTACCACAGGGAACATCAGATGACATTGAATTGAGGCTGTGCAGAGGGGAACTTAACTCAGCGGATGGAGAGGATACTGTTGTGTACTTAATTGAAATTTATACTCAATAATATATTCCTGAAAAATTATAAGTTGTATCTTTTTTTTATTAGTTTATAATCTTTATTTGGACATCATGAACTGTTTTTTTTTATTGTTCACTACTATTGCTATTATGCTTGTTCTACTAATAAAATCATAGTATAACAAAGTTTGAGTCGTTAATATGATATAAAATAATACATACCTAAGACTGAGAACACTGCCTTACTGATTTCCTGTCAAATCACTCCAAAACATATCTCTATCATACCACCTCTCCCTCCACTGATGATTTTAATAATTTTTGAACACGTTCTAAGACATTGACAGACACATCCAAAATAGTTCGCGTCCTATGTTTATGTAATTGCAGCCATTGAAAAATGCAGTTGTGGTATTTAATTTGGTGAGTGCCACGCCCTCTTTCAAGTATAAAACTTAAAACTAAACATCATTTAACCCTTTGCGTACGATCGTCACGAATTCGTGACCGCCATAACTAACGCGCGCGTACGATGGTCACGAATCTATGACACACCGGGTGTGTCAAGAGAATACGGCTGTCACGAATTCGTGACAAGCTCTTTCCTGCTCTGTTATTACAGTTACAGAGCGCGTAGCACGCTAAAACTTTCAGTAGCTTACATAGTATACACTTTGCAATCTCTATTCTACAAAATAAGTCTTATAAAATAAGTATAACTTATATCAAGTGCACCAACTAAATAAAAAAAATTTTTTCTACACTTTGTGTATAGCTATTTTCAAATAGAACATCTACTAAGAAGTAAAGGCCTAAAGTAGCTAGAAATAAGCAAACTAAAACTAGAACTTACACTTGGGTGTGATTTCTCCTTTCATAAATATAAGCTAAAAAAATAGCTAACAAACTATGGCCTCCTCGATAATTTCAACTAAGTTTGTATTCAAAACAACTCTATAAACTATAAACTAACGAATTACCATAGCTACAACGCTAGAGGCAGATTATTTGAGGCCTAACACAAAATAAACACTCGCCCGTTTTCTTTTTCCACGTGTCGAACTCCACTGGTAAAACGTCGTCGTCTCAGGCAACTAATTGGTTTTACAGCGTGCGCGTATTTAATTACATAATTGCTCGCCCGCGTTCGTCTGCAAAGGGTTAAGGCTGAAATTTGCACATCTGGGATCAATTTTTTCAGTATATTGGCACTAACGCTACTCATTTCCCATAGTTCAGATTTTAATTGAAGCAATTATTTTAGGGATGTGGGTGTGTGTTAAAATCTCCTACACACAATTTTGTGACGACGAGGACTAGTTTGCCTTCTGATTCGCTCATCCACCTATGTATCTTAAAACTTAGATGAAATGGGAGTGAGACACTTATAGGAGTTACACAATTGAGATTACATGGTATTTATTATTATTTTTGTGCTCATTGACCCCTTTTTTTCACCTGCGCCACTAATTACGTGGTACGGCATCTTGATAAAATAAAGAAATGGATCTGCCAAACAAGGAGTTGCTGGTCTTGAAAGCAAGCTGTTATTGTTGCAGACCTAATGCCTGAGCTTATTTATATTTATATAAACCATAGCAGACCCAAAAAGCATTATTTCTCTGAATCGTCATTGAAAGTGTAAGTCAAGTTATTACATTTCAATTTCAACAATTATTGAAATTAAGGGTTGTAGCTCATAGTTAGCTTTCACACCATACTAGCTCACTCACCATTTGTGAAGCAAAGCACTAGTTAGAATGAATGTAAATCAGAAATAAAATGTTTACATCCAAATGAGAATAATCTCTCACATATAAACTAGCCCTCACTTATTGACTCCTTCCATTGGTTCCTGGTGAGCTTGAAGGAGAGCAAAGGTAAATCCTTCATTGACTTTGGCTTATCCTCCGTTCCACTCTCTCCCTCCTTCTCTGCTGTGTCTTCCTCTTCCTCATCACACTCTATTAGACACTTCTGTACCAGCCTGCAGCACAATATTCAACCAACGTTACTACTACGTATGATGACCTAACTCTTCAACAAATTTTCACAGCACACACAACAACAACAATAAGTATTAAATTTAAGCCATTCTGACCACCTCAATTACCAGTAACTCTTAAGCAAGCTCTCAGCTACAAAAAAAAAAAGGCTGAGTTATTTTGTGATTTTAGCCAACAAATATGGAATTAGGTACTTACCTCAGCTTCTCCCGAGCATGGTTGCTTCCTTGGTATTAATATTAAGCCTTTCTGACTACCAATGGCTCTTGACAACCAACAAGCAGCACTTAGCAGCCCCCAAGGCGAAGTTTTTATAACTATGTCTGGTAAAGGGTTTTCAATACCATAGTAACCAGTAGAAGCAACTTTTAGTGACTTGATAAACAACTGTTTCGCAGGAATTATTCCACAATTTGGAGCCTAAGTTTAAATTAAGACTTTCTTAATGCTGTAGTATCAGAAGAAAGTGGGGTCAAGCCTAAAAGAAACTATCTTTTGAGGAGAAAAAAAAAGAAGGAACCCTCATACACGTACCAAATATACAAACATTAGCATATACCCAATTTTTAATTGTCCACCCCTAATAGTCACTCTGTCCGCTCGATAATAATAAACAATTCCCAACTAGTCAAAATGTTTCGTTCATATAGTGGCACTCTTGCCTCAACCTATATTTGGTAAAGCATGATCAAAAGAAAAAAAATCATTGCTATGGCAATGAATTTTCTCTTGACCACACTTCACCTAACATATTATTGTGGCTACTGTATATGGGCTATTTTGACTTGTCAGAAATATTTAAATGAAAGTCAATTCATTTCATAAAAAAATTACCACCTTAATTAGCGTAAAACAACTGCTAGGTGCAAGTATAAAGTAGTCATAAGTATTAAGTGATGTACACATAACACCACACTTCATTTGAAGGGGGCTGGCTTTGGGGTCTCCAACCATCCCCCCCCCCCCCCCCCCCACCACTTCTGTTCAGCCAGAATTCCCATGTACACAACCCAAAACAAATTTTTTAAACTTATAGTACATGTACATTAGCTAAAGTTGTTATTAACATGCTTGTTTGTCAGTAGTGATGATGACGGTGTATGTTAATAAATAATTCATTAGTTTAGTGGGAGTATGGTTAACATTGTCAAATGGGTTGGTAAAGTGTCACCAATAATACCGTCAATGGTGGTGTGTGCATAAAGCTGAGTTGGGTTGGTAAAGCATCATCAGTAATGACGACGACTATTGTTGTGCATATAGGTCAAGAAAAGTAAGTGAGAAAATAAGCGGACTGATGTAATCAAATCAAGTGGTAGAGGGGAAAAAAAAACCTTACGATACTTCCTTTGTAAAAGTTTACACCATGCGCCACTGTGTGACAGGGTACACTTGCTAGCTAAAAAATAATCATGTATGTGTGACCCAAACATTAATCAGTGTTTCGTATTATTCTCATATAGGCATGTGCATCATAAGCAGTATGGATTTAAAATGGGTGTGGTTAAGTACATGCAGTGTCTTCCACCCAGTGAAAAATCCTGTATGAAACACTGTACATACATATGTACACTGACCTTGTGGCCTCCACTAGTGGGTGTGGTCTCTTGTCCTCCAATATGAGGTCAGTCACATTAGCCGTCACATCCATTGCACCAGTGACATGTTGTCCGATGGAAACCACCAGCTTGGATAACACCAGGGATGCCAGGCCTTCTTCTGATGCTGAGTCAGCATCATTCTACGCACACATACACATACATGCATATAGTGTACATTTTATGGTAGAGTAGAATCAGAGGGATTGCCAGTGGCCAGGGGGATAAGTGCCCTCTCTACCTCCGTCCCTCCCCCCCCCCCCCCCCCCGCCCACCCCCCCCCCCCCCCCCCCAACCCAAAAAAAAAAAAAAAAAATCAGAAAATTCAGATGGATGCTTCCTTGATTACAGCGACACCTTAGAATAAGGAGGTGTATGCAACATCTTTAAACTTTTTCCTTACAATTCCTGTAGTGATTAATAATATAATTTAAATTCATTGTCGAGTATTTTTGGTCCTCAACGCTCACTCTCATAGCTTGATCCAAACCAGTATCTATCTCCCCAGGCCATTTCTCAATCTTGTTTTGAATATTTTCATGTCACTAAAACAGAGTTGCCAACTTTTCAAATCTAGTTCAGGGACACTAAGCCACACCCCAGAAAGATGAACTTCATGACAATAGTGGAGAAAACCATAATTAATGTAATGTAACGAACTGGTGACATAGGTAGTGGTTGCTGACGGCTGATTGAAAATTGAGCGGTACTTCACTTTCGATTGAATTTATATAAATGCAATTTTAGAGTCAAATGAACACTCCAATTTGTAAATCTGAATCAAATTTTTAGAACAGTGGAAGGATTCACAAGTTTGGATTAAGTAAAATCCTTGCAGACCAAACGTAGTAATCAAATATATTAGTTCATCATTTTCCGGGACAAACAATTTAAAGAGTACAATTCTGTTTCAGGACAGTGGCTGACTGATAAATCCGGGGCTGTCCCGGAGCTTTCGTGACAGTTGGCAAGAATGCTAAAACTTCTTTCCACTGTTGCAGTGTGCCAGGAGGCCAGTTCTAAGTCTTCCACAAAAGCAATACTTGCATTGAATAATTAAAGCTTATAGCAATGACTTCATTGTAGATATAAATCACACGATAATGAACATGATAATTAACAGTAAGGCGTGTAAATTGTTGATTAAAAAAAATACGAGAAAAAAAGCTGTTCAATTGAAATTGCACGGGGAAAGTCAAACAGCATGTAACTAAGTGAAATACCACGGTAGCTAAGTGAAATAGTACAGGTAAGTGAGCATGTTGGAAACGTAAAGTTCGAATAGTTTCCAGTTGGAGACAAGGTCATTGTTTACCACAGAAGCTCTACCCGTATCAGACGGAAAGTTTTTCAGCAGATTAGGAGGAGCCATAGGTTGAGAACCAAGTTCCAGAGGAAGTTAATCCTGAATACGGAGATAGTGAGTGAACAATACAGTGTTGATACAAGAGCAAATAATAATAAAAAATAAAAAAGATCCTACTATTAGCGAGTGATAGAACGGGTATCCTGTGCTATTAATCACACAGACATTGTGTCCCACCAAAAAAAATTTCCTACTCCTCCGTTACATATAGATATGCATTGCACTAAATGATTTAAATGTTTAAATAAGATAATTATTGATTACCAGTGTTATTTGTACCCCACCAGAACTAAATCAACAGCAGCAAAAAAAAACATAACCAAACAAACAAACAAACAAAAAAAAACGTACTCAATTTACAATTAACTTTGTTAGAGCTTAACACTGAGGTGTGCTATTACATCAGAAGCCATGATGTGTGAGTACATAGACCATTGTTGTGAGCTCCCCTCCAAGCCATCCAATGCTTGGTGAAACTGTTGAGCTTCTGCTGGTATAATCATTCCTTATAACCTAGAGATCAGGTGTGTGTTTACAGAGGTCATGCCCAGCACTGCTGTGTGTATCAGTATGTGATACACTTTGTGGGTGGGTCAGAGGATAGAGTAAACATTGTCTGGGAGCTTCTAAGGTAACTATATGTACTAACAGTTTAGTACTGTGGTAGAAAGGGAAAAAAACACTACTACCAAACAACAGTGATAAAGCCTGCCAAGATTTCAACTAGTCTAGTGTGCTTGTGTATGGCACTAAATTATAGCATGCTCGATAGATCATTGATGGCGAGCATGTAATACAGCAAATTAATGTATTGTAGACCTGTAGGTGACCGACGACGTCTCTATATAGTGTCAGTGTTAGGTAAGGTTCCCAAATGCACATGTAAATAAATATTGTACCTTGAAAATTTCAATATTGATACTTTCCAACTTGGCAGCCACTTTCAGAGAGACGTAGTCTTCCAGTGTGGGCTCAACATCTTTGTCTTCATCCTTCTCTTCTCCATTCTCTCGTTCTTCAAGCTCCAAACTTTCTTTCTTCTTACTTATTTCTACAACCACGAAAGTAAGATATGCATACCCACAGAGCACACACACACACACACACACACACACAAGTACATACATACATACATACATACATACACATGCAACATATGTGATTATACACTCCATTTGTCCATCTGTGACAATACCCTGACTCCTTCACCACCATCCCTAACCCTAACGATATTCACACACACACATGAACATGCACACACATACATATGAGCACACGTGTACAGGCAGTATGTGAATGCATGTACAGAGAGACTCTCATGGACATAAACATAGACATACCCAAATGCATGTACGTGCAGCTCAACCAAGTCCCTTGCCCACACCCCTTCTCCACCAGCCCTCCCCACACACCCCTACCCTCCTCTCCTTCTGAACCACCCCTCCTCCCCCCTCCTTACCAACCTCACGTACAACCACCATCACTATGTAGTTTGGACAACAGATGTAGTACTGGCAATGTAGAGCATATGAAACTATTTCTAAATATTTCCCAAGCGAGTGGCTGGCTAGTCACAGCCATAATTGTAAATTGGTGTGAATCTGTCGTGCCAACTGATGCTATTGTTTCTTAATTCGAATACATGGAAAAATCTTTGTCTGGCATCCTGCAACCTTCCAACAGTTAGTGGTATTAAACTACTAACCCATTGCCAGACACTGGTATCTGATTGATAGATAACACTGTTCACTAGGAAACTGCCACTACTCAGGAAAGTCATTTTGTGGCTTATTCTAAGACCAAATGTTAAGAGTTTTAGAGCAACTGTTATAGCTGATAACTTGAGATAAAGCTATCTATCCTGTAAGCATCAATATATTAATATTAAAATCATAAAATCATAAGGCATTGCAAATGTACAACCCAAACAACTGCATGTCTATACACCTCTGTTGATTTACTACCAGAACTAAACTCAACCAGCATTGTTGCAATAGAGATGAGCTAATTCAGTCTGAACTTGGGAAAGTTAGAGGAGGTTCAGACACCACTTTGTAACACAGTGTTCTCTCATAGTTAACATAATAATGTAACAATATAAAGGGAAGAATCTAAGGACAAAGAGAATGAGAAAGGAGATGCAATGACACACCCCTAGAAGTGACATGATGACTGAAAGCACCATGTACTTACTAAGGATGCTGTTGCAACACAACAATCATCAGCTATAATCTGGCAAAAAAAATAAAATCATAATTGTACTTACCCAATCTATAACCACAGACAAAAGTAAAGGAGTGAATTGCAGCTGGATTTTATAGTTGCTGAGCAACCACCCCACAATTAATTGCAGGTGTTCTCAATATCAAAATACCAGCTGGAATTATAGAGGCCCTGATAATGTATGTAGAGCTAAACGAAGAAACCAGAAATTATTTTCTACAATTAATCTATTTTTTTGACTAGGCAGCCAGAAGACAACAAGAACAATGATAACATTGGAATCCACTCTTCTTCTCATCATTACTACTGACCTACTTCATACCATCACTGCAAGGAATCTCCTTCAAAACCACACACCTTCACTATCCTACTACAACCCCAGCAACCTGCAGCCTCAGTTTAACTGCATTCAGATGTGCAGTGACCCCATAGGTGTCACATACGACAACCCTTGTGGAAAATGTACTCACAGCAAATGCAAATTTGAAGGGTGCGTCGTGCACAGCTTCACTGACTTGCGCTGGAAACCTAATGACTGCACCACTTGCCGATGCGAAAATGGCAAGAGAGCGTGCATCCGTGACCCTTGCACTGAACTGGAGTGCTTCGGATATCCCAAGAGGAAGAGACCAGGAGAATGCTGCGTGGAGTGTGACTTTGGCAGCCGGGATGACGGCTGCAATCTGGTTCCAGTTAAGTGGAATGAGGTTTATTTAAGATGGGACACAAGACAAACATGTAATAGGATTTTGGTTCACGGCTGCGATAAGGATTTTGCCTGGAGGTTTCAGAAATGGTATGCTTGCGAAACTGTTGTCGCATTGGTCAATATAAATTCACAGCCAGGTTGCAAACATTTAAATTTTGAATATTACGATACTGTCGAGTGCCGAGAGAAACCGGTAAAGAGAGGCCATTATATTTCAAAGCCCAAACCCAAGGAATTATGTATGCCCTTGCAAACTACACCCAGATTTTAAAACAATTTAATAAAACCACACAAACAATACAAACAAGCACACATTTCTTGAGTCCACTGTGTTCCACAGATGTTTTACTATAAAATGGACAGGGACAGGTGGGAGGGGCAGCAGTAGTCTCATTCTGTGCCATTTCATAACTCATACTAGCCACTCTATCATGTGTTACTTTCCATTAGATACCAACCACTGCGGTCAACAAACAACTTATTTGCACTTAATTTGTTATTACTCTGAAAAGATTTATGAAATATGAGGCATTTTAAAGGTGTTTCTTTTTTTCTTTTTTCTTTTTTTACCATTTAGAGTGACGGATGCAAAAAAAAAATGTTATGTTCAAAACAAATATCCCAATACCCACTGTATAAATGAAATAATTACAACAGATCAATCACTTCATGGAATGCTATAGGAGTGAGATAACACATGAACACACGTACATGCAGCACATCAGTAGCACATGTGATAGACTAACACACATTTAGGGTAAGGACTTGTATGGAACAATCTTCAATTGAATGCAACTATACATAGGACTGAATTCTTATATCACAACCTCAGTCAATATTGGAGCATGTGATGTTAGTAGTTCAAAAGTTCTCCTTTCCCTCACAACTTTAGTGTTTTATAGGGTGGTAGACTTGTCTTTGCCACGCCCTCCCAAATAAAATTGTATAAAATAAGATCTTACTAGCGCACGAGTAATAACTATTAGCAGAATTCAATAATTAAATTTAACAAGCAACCTCTAAATAGTTACAATAGCTTTGAAACCAATCCAATTATTCACAAGTGACAATGCTTCAACTTTGCGACAAAATCAACAATAACAACAATAATAATTTTTATTATAATGCCATCAGGTTAGAACACTGATGTAGCCAATGGACAATTTACTGGTTTCCATTTATTTATAAAAAATATATTTAACATAAAAGGACTTAAGAAAGCGGTAACTTGTAGACCACTTATGTACATGTAAATGCAAGGATACAGAATAAAGTCCAAAACTAATCTAATACATAACTACTACTAATAATAATAACATTCTCCCTAGCACTTTTCAGTAGTACCATAGTCAGCTGGAATCTCATCGTCTTTGAGTTCAACCTTAACACAATGAACAACATCGTGGTAAGAGCCCTCCAAGCTCTCACAGCCAGTGCTCGATGCCACACTAGCCAGTCCTATCTGAGGCTGACATTTGTACAGCTTGTTCCCGACTTCTACAATATCTCTATTGCATCCATGATACAGCAGCCGCTTGCATGCAGATTTCTTCTTGTAGAAACCGAGGTACTGGATCCACCTATACTTGACAGGCACCACGTCACAATCGTCCGGAGAAACTCCAAAGTTGCACTCAGCACAACACTTCCCAGGACGTGTTATAGTGGGGAATCCAAAACATTCCAGGTACCCCGGACAGTGGTGCTGGATGCACTCCTTCTTTCTGCCTCCTTTGCAGAAACAAATGGTACATGGGGAAGGTTTCCAGTACTCAAAGAAAGCACCGCGAGTGACACAGCCTTCGTACTTACACTGGCTGTGCTCACAGGATCCACAGGGGTTGTCCTTTGTCCTGTTCACAGGGTCTGGACATCCAGGGCAAAGGGTATTAGATGATGAAGCCCCAGCGTTATTAGAATTTGTTAGAAGTGTGAATATTATACCAGATACACACATATAAGGAATCATCTCTTGTGTATGAAAATACTCAATAACAGCTCGAAATGAATGCCAACCAAATTTAATATTTCTATTCTTTCAGTCCTGAAATTTTTACTTATGGTGGTACAATGTCAGAAACAGGCAAAGATAAGCCACTTCAGTTCCAACTAACTTCTGTAGAATATATAATCCTTCTCCTTGGCTCTGTATTGTTTACAGATAGTTCTAACTGACATCACCAGGCAACAGGAAGAATGAGGGCACTTGCTTAAGGCTAACTACCCCTAAGGCAAAAAAAACCCTCTAACCATTTCTCCTTGGTAACTCATACTACAACTATACAGAGGAAAAATTGAGCCTACAACAATTCAGATTCTGTAGCTAAAACATGGAATAAGGATAGAGTAAACAATGAACCATCACTAGGTCTGTAGGAGTAACAGCTGGCACAAAGAAGGACAACCCAATATCATAGCTGCCATTATTTATTTACTTCACTGAATAGGGTCCCAAGAATTCAAGTAAATCATTATTACAACTAATTATAATTATTGTGAACTACTTGGAACATGATACTAGCTCTAAGTGGCAGTTGTGAATTCTCTCTCTTCATCTGCCTCTTGGCTGGATTATTATCTATTCCAACCACATCGAGTCTACCTTACACACAATCAAGTTACAGCCACAAAATCACCAAGCGGCAAGCTGCAAACAACGATTGCGTTTTCCGATGCCCCTTTCCAACTAACGTCAGCGACAACAACCCTTGTGGCACCTGCGATCACTCCGAATGCAAGTTTGAAGGGTGTGTCTACTACAGTTTCTTTACTTACTGGAAGCCTGAACGCTGCACCACTTGCTTCTGCAATGGCGGCCGCAAGAGATGTTACGCCGAGTCCTGCCAGCAACCCGAGTGCTACGGTTACCCGGCAAGGAGGCGACCGGGAGAATGCTGTGAAGAATGTGACTATGGGATACCTAAGAATGAGTGTGGACTTATTCCGAACAGCGTTTCGTGGGTTTCCTATCGGTCAGATTACCTGAAAACCTGCCACAAGGTTGTCAAGCATAAATGCTACCGCCCATACGTTTTCAACGAGGAAAAGTGGTACAAATGTGAGGCTAAAGAAGGCTGGACTACAGTGAGCACTAATGAGGGGTGTGGTCACCTTGTAAGCCAGTATCACAAGGATAAAGTCAGTTGTAACAAAGTGTTAATTACGGATGACCGCGCTTTGCCGCAAGATTATGCCCCAGATTTAGAATGTCACCAAATCCCTCCAGAATGAGGACGGTGGCAAACATAGAACTGCTAAATAATTGTTGTAAAATCAATTTAAAATATAATTTACGTAAATTTTTTTTGACACTAAACAATAAAATACATTGCAAAACATTCAAAGTTACAAAAATGTGAAGTGTTTATTGTGGGGGTTCACGAGAATGCTTGGGGTTTTAATCTCAAGCCTAGTGCCCTGGATGAGTGGAGCTGCCATCAAGTTGTTCCGTAGGTAAGGGTAGAAGTATTGACAGACACATCCAAAATAGCTATAGTCCCCGGTATTCCCGTACAAAAATGCATTAAAGGGAAAAAGTTGATATACATAATTCGTAGCAACCACTAAAAGTAATGGGGAAATGATTGGAGAAAGTTATAAATAGAGCTATTTGCTATCAACGGGCTATAAAGTAGTTATAAACAAAAAAAAATTGGTTTGAATTTCGATTCACAAACCCACCCACACAATATGCAACTTTGGTACCCAAAAAAAAAAAATTAATCATTTTTCTATAATCCTAATTGCCAGAGTTTAAGAGGCAACGAGACCACAGGTGAGTTAGGAGAAAGGCTGTAGTCAGAATGAATGGGGTTGAGAAGCACCGTCTTCTGTTCCAAATCACACATCTTTCAACATACTTGTGATATTCTCTAAATTGTAGCCACATAGCCAACAGTGAGTTGTGCATGCCACACATGATCTGCACTAACTACCACAAATTAGCTTTTGAATTCCAAGCAGTTTAACAATTTTTAAAAGAACAAGTGAGGATTCCAAGTTCAAAATGGAAGAGATAATGAGTAGAATTTGAAGTTCCAACAGAAAAGTTTCTATAGATTATTATTGTACAATTACTTCCATGTTTGGGCAGCATAGAAAAATAATATTACAATGGTTAGTGAATAAGGAGCAGTTGAAGGTGATTAGTCAGGTGGACTCATTTTTTCAAAACTAGTATTAATTCACTGCACTAATAATAATAATGGTTATAATAGAGGGTCACTATCAATACAGTGCCTAAGAGAGCCCAGGACAACCGTAGCTACAGTGACACACAACAAACACATCTTCAAACATAACAACCAAGAGGAGAGAAATACAGGAACAATGAGGAGAGATACTAACAAAGCACTAGTACACAATAATATAATAATAATAATATAATAATAATAATAATAATAACAATGTCATTATTATTATTATTATAACTATTGTTATTATTAATATTATTATTGTTGTCTCAAGTCTTAGTAACTTGGATTAGCACACATTGGCTGGCAGAGTGTCTCCTGTCTGTCTCTATGTCTTAGTAACTTTTATGATGCTTGAGACAACAACAATAATAATAACAATGTTATTATTATTATTATTAAGCACATACACAAACAAACAAAGCAACACACTAACACACATACAAAAATTCCACTTCCTAATAGGGAGGATGGCACTAGTCACTCAGCATGTGACTACATCCTGCAGAGGAAGTGATGTCATCCACCACACCCACCTACTTACCTAATCACAGGAAGTAGTGCAGCTATATAAAGTCATGCCAGCAGCCACAGATGTTGTCCAAAAGCACCATCCTTATAAGAACAGAATTTTGGCAAGAGCAGCCACACTCTTTCCTGTTGGGACTTCATAAAAGGCAGTAGAGCTTTACAAGTGGGCTTCAGTCAGAATCTCTAATTTCTTCGTGAGGAGTTTATCTGTAACTTGCGAGTTTTTGGCATATTCTTCTGCAGAAGGTTTATTTTCAATAAAGATGAGCATGTTTAAAGGAGTCTTATTGGTCAGCTTGGCCCTGCTCTGTCTGGCATCCTGCGACCTCTTAGACAAGAAAGCTGACAGAAAGAAAGAGAAGCTCTCCAAGGATGACCTTCAAGTCAGTAAGAACACAAAACGGGAGACACTCTGCCAGCCAACGTGTGCCAATCCACGTGGGTTTGATGGCTGTAACTGCAGGAATAGCAAATGTATGCTCGAAGGCTGTGTCAATTATGATGCTTTTGGCGCCGTATGGAAACCTAACAACTGCACCACTTGCCACTGCAACAGCAACAAGAAAATGTGCTTCACAGAGACGTGCAAAACCCTCGACTGCTTCGGATACCCCACCATCAAGAAGCCGGGAAAATGTTGCGAGGAGTGTGACTTTGGTGTTGCCCACAACGAGTGCTCGTTGATACCAGTGGGAATGCGGAGTATCTCGTTAGGCGAAGGACAGACGAGCACGACATGCAAACAAGTCCAGGTTTACGGCTGCAACACAAACACACTCTGGGACAACAGGTGGTACAGATGCGTGGAACGCAGCGGCATGTCATCAATCAGCACTAACGAGGGGTGTGAAGACGTGACCGGGAAGTACCAGGACGTCATGAGCTGTGACCGTCAGGAAATACCGGACGATGAGCTGCCGCTGGATACGGATTATTTGGATTTCTCCTCTTGTGCGGTTTATTTTCACTGAAGCGTTTGCCAAAGAACTGTTACCATCTCACCTTTGTACTCCGTGAAACCCAGGTCATTCGTTGTTTGGTCATTTATGACATCGTAACTGACATTAAAATGTACATGAATTAATTACATTCATCAATTCATTCATACACAATCTGAACATGCTCATGTGAAGGCATCTGGACCAATACTCAACTTACCACAATAATATCAATTCATAAATGTTTGTTACATGTATATATTACAAATTCCTTTGAATTCTACCTAAAACAATTTCATTCCTAACTTATAAAGATGAAATATTTCTGCCTTTTTGACATTCCATGAAGTGGTCAAATACAACAAAATAGCACCTTTCACTCCCCAACCCCGCCCCCTTCTTACTCACTCCCCAACCCCGCCCCCTTCTTACTGGTTCTCCCTACAAAACAACAAAACTCTCTACCAATAATAATCTACTCTCTTACACACACCTTGACCTTGACCTTGAAAGAAAGCCACCCATCAGATGATGCTTCTCTGCCACAAGTGACAGACTAAATCACAGTTATTAATGTTTGTGACGAGTGGTGACACATCTGTGTCTATCAATGTAAAAAAAATGAGGTCTTTCCTAGACTTGAACTCGGATCTTTGGATTCAAAGTCCAAGGTGCACACACACACACACACACACACACACACACACACACACACACACACACACACACACACACACACACACACACACACACACACACACACACACACACACACACACACACACACACACACACACACTATTCTTTGAGTCTCCCATTGTACAAAAGAAAACCACATAGTATGATTGTACAGAGATGATTACAAAATAAGCGATACAAATACATGGAAACCGTCTCTATAGTAACTGGACCAGGAAGACACAGCCAGTCAGCCAGACTCAAAATCCATCACACGTGTATTCTCTCCACAAGCACAAAACAACAGCAGCTCATCCATACTTATTCACACGTACAACACAACCCAAAATGTGATCCACTGTTTCCCTACAGACCCAGGGACAAATTACCACTGCACCGGACACAAGTAGAGATAGATTAAAAGAAACCTTTATTAAGAACAGCTAATAGTGAGGCATACTGGTCAACAAGTACTAATTTATTATCATCCTTAGCCGCTTTATCATGCATGACTTTCTCATGGTAAAGGACACCTGACCAGATAAATTATCCGCCCAATGTGACTGATTGGCATTCCTAGAGCTCATAATAAAAAAAGCAGGTACGATCAGATAACGCAACTTCATCAATCTGTATTTCAAGTGGAACTTCGCACATGCCTCGGGGGCATGCCTGAGGGAACCTCACCAGAAGCCACTTCAACTGATAGCAGCATGCATGCATGTACAATGCACATACCAGCCTGCCACGCCCTCATCCGGTGAGTGAAATTCACATTATTATTTGGCAACCCACGCCTAGTTTGGTGTGTAACTCAATAGCTGGTGTGTACGCATACCAGCACGGCTATAAAGCTAAGCGGTACCGGAACACCCGATATATCAAAGCATACCTTGTTTGTCATCTGACAGCTGGTATAATTTGGTGGCCATCAAAAGAAAGTCTATTAGTATATACGAAGTGTGTGTGGGTGACTGTGTGCGTGTGTATTTGTGTGTGTGTGTATTTGTGTGTGTGTATGCGTGTGCGTGCGTGTGTGTGTGTGCGTGTGTAACTGTGCGCGTGTAATTGTGTGTGTGTGTGTGTGTGTGTGTGTGTGTGTGCATAAGTAAATGGTGGTGAGAGATAGGGAGTTCACAGGTAGTAGTAGTTTGGCTGCTACACGATCACTTGTAAATTGACAAACTATCACATATACTACTGAGCTAGAATGTGATACATTAAAGTAAATGATGTAGCAATTCATGTAAGTCTGCTTGTAACGGAGACTCTGACAATAAAACCCGGGCATTACCCGGCTAAGAAAGCCAGTAACAACACTGGTGTAGCCCCACCTACCCATAGTGCTAAAAATATGTAGCTGCTAAGTCTATACACAATATTGTCTTAGTTGCAGAGACACAAAGGCACAGTATCAATCGTCATTGTAAATAGTGATACATTTTGATATTCAAGTTTCATGCATTCTTAGACTTTTGGCTCTGCTAGTGATATTATGAACATGTATCAAACACCAGCACAATATATAATAATAATTCCTGGCTGAACGAATAATAATTATAACTTTGAAACCTGAAGTGACTTCAGAAAGTCAAAACGTAGGGTTAAGCTTTAATTAAACATATCATGGCTATTAGATCTGAGACAATTATAACATAATATATATAATTTATAATATATAGTGTATAGATATACACATTATATATAAGCCTTACACAAACTCAGAGTTAATTTTGTGGATTTGATTCTTGCTAATTTATTTATTTATTACATGTACTGTAAAAGAAAGTTGGTATCACCTTACACTCTCCACACCAACAGCACAACAGCTGGCCACCTTTTATGCTCTCAATTGGCAGGACGGAGCGAGGTTGGTAAGCCAGTTCTCCCTCATCTCTAGAACACAGTTGTGCATTAGGGCTCCTTGGACTGCCTGGGCTGACCCTGCAGTACTGTTCTTCACCTCCCAGAAGGTGGAGGAGATCTGTCCAAACCCAGCCCAAATGTACACCCCATCTTGTATCTCTATCTAACCTTCGCTCTCACTACTACCACCCTTGCCTGACTACCACCTCACTTAGCTATACTACAAGAGGACATGTAGGATAAGAAGCAAGGACTCTTAGGTCGAACATATCTGACATTCATGCAGCATTTCAATGTAGATAATAATAATAATAATAATAATAACCTGTACATTAATTTTGAATAGTACACAAACATGTTATGGAATTGTTATTTATTTTTCAGTAAGGTAACAATTGGATTAATTAACACTCACACTTACAATGCAACAAAACAAACAACACCAAAAGCTCAAACTAATCTGCTTATTGCTTCACACTTCACCTGGCAACTCATCTTCCCATGGACTACCTCACCTGCATCATGTCACGCCTTCTATTATGCCACGCACATGCAACCAACAAACTCACCAGTTGTAACGGGTTCAGGCTCCGCCCCTCCATCTTCTCGAAGATTTCCCACCAAAATTTGACATACAGCATCTATGTCATTACCATTAGCAGTCACCTACACACATTAATAACAATACATGCATGCACACACATACATACACATATACATACATACGTACACACACATATACATACATATACATACACACACATACATATATACACACATACACATACATGCATACATACATGCATACATGCATACATACATGCATACATACATACATACATACATACATACATACATACATATATACATGCACTGAGTAAGCAAACAAAGAGAAAAAAGTCGAACACACGAACAAACAAGTAAATTTCAGTCTATAGTCCCATGTGATTAATACCACTGATTCTATAGTTACTATCTGCAATAATCATCTTGTGTTTTAGTAGTTACGATGACTGACAGTGGCATTACAAACATGGACCCAAAATAAATACTACAAAAAATGAACCCTCAGCATTACTATACACTAGCTAGAAATGCAAAATCATCTCGGACTAAAAGAATAGTATATTCAGAATGTGACAGACTGACAGACAGACAGACAAACAAATAGACAGACAGACAGACAGACAGACAGACAGAATGACTACTATAACCCTCTCGCGCATGCATGCTGAGGGTTAATTAGAGTGAGTACAAAGCAGAAGTGCTGAACGATCAGTACAAGCAAGTGGGTAAACAAGATTAAAAAAAAAAGACATTTAAATGGTCAGTTATTTGCACACCACTGAACTATATAATATATTCTCCTTATTTCCTTTCTCCGTCATCTCTACTATCACCGTAAATTAATCTCATCCTTATTGAAGGTCTATTTCCCTGACCTTGAGAGGCTCGATGTCCGCCTCCACATCCACCATGGGAGTAACATGATACCAGGAACTCAAGTTACGATGAATTTCCACCTTGAAGCTGAAGGGAGACATGATCTGTGGGAGCTCCGCCCACATCTTTTCATTGAAGGTTTTGGATAAAACAATGGAGTCATCTAGCACCCTCCTGAAAACAATTATATTGGCAGAATTTATTCTAAACTACTGAATAAGTGGATATGTCACCATTTCGTGTCATTATAATACTCAGGGGCAAAGCAATTAGTGCTTCAAGAAACCAAAACATCCAATGTAAGATTTGAGTGGGAGTGATTAAGAGAGTTATGCCAAAGTACTTTTGTTGGTTGCACAAGCTAAATGCATTGGGTAAAGGGACGAATGTAGTTTGACCTCCACTCAATTAATATCCTTTGACTGCTGCTTTACCCAATCCATCCTCATTTTTCTGCACAATCTTCACCATCAACTTAACTTATTCCATTACCTGTCTATGGCCTAACAACAACACTTAATTTACATAACTTATCCTCTATCCACCTGTCACATCTTGTCTCCCCCTTTGGGTACCTACCCAACTCTCATATCAGACATCTTCACTACCAGGTCATCTACAAGAGCCCTCTTCGTCACCACGCCTTCTTCCTTCACTGGGATGATACGGAATGAGTTCTTCAGATTGATCTTGCCCAGATCTGCAACTACAGAATGTCTGGAGTCTGACTTGACAGGGACCACCACTAGTGGGGCCTCAATAGAGACATCCAGGTGGATGCGCTTGCCTTGGTTGTTTTGCTCCTGGACCTACGTACAAGCATCATACACAATTCACTCAATGATTTCACAATGGCATTAATATTACTTTTTATTAGGTACTGAACAGAGCCTGATAACTGTTGCCACATAGAAAATGCATTAAAGTAAACAGGATGTGGCTTAGGGCAATATTTTTCCATATCACCTGTGTTCATAGTTATTACGTTGGGTTATTACGTCCCCCTAGGTTATAGAATGTTACCAAGGTATTCGCGCATGAGCAGTACCTAATAAATTTATTATCCATTGGATACCCGAGAATATCACTCGTCTGATTGGCGGTATTTACGCTCGTGCCTGCGGCACTCGCGTAAATACTGAGCCAACAGACTCGTGATATTCTCCTGTATCAAATGAATAATATATATATAATGACAATAATGACAACAACAACTATATAGTATAATAAATTAGTAAAATTATATATGAGTATAATAAACAACTACAACAACAATATTAATAATAACTAGTGATGCGCTCAAGCACTAAATGGCGAGCAAGTCATTGTGCACAAGTAATTCAAACGATTTTAGTAGATTAAACATTAGGCTTATAAAAATTATATTTTGGCATCATTTCAAGACTATAGACATTCATTATATAACAAACGCACATAGTTTGCCTGCTAGTAATGCTCCTATTCACTTAGATTAAGAAGGCATGTAGTTCCTGACAAAAAGATCTCCAGCTAAAACGGCACTATTTAAATGATGTATGGTAAAGGGTTTTCAATGCAATAGTAACCACTTGCCTCAACTATTCGATTTGAAAAACAAAAAGCATTTCTGTGAATAAATTAACTGCTGTAGTGACCACGAAAAAATTGGGAGGTAATAACAAACACTTTCATATGCACTTTACTGGTATACTAATGCAATACAGTTTCTTTTTTATTTGTACATGGATAACTTACACCCCTACTATTTATAAAAATGAAACGCTGTAAGTTTGTAAGACCTACCTGTGCCCACAAAAATTCTGTCAAAGACAACTTAATTCACATGAGTAAACAATTAAATTTCCTTAGACAATACCAGTAAAAATCGATAAACCAAAGGATTCTGTTTGAGTAATATGAGGATAGTGTCACCTTGCCAACACAAATATGTGAGGGTCAAAGTACAAAATGACATGCGTACATCCACACATACATAAACCAACAAATATCCCCGGTTTTTCAATTGCGCTACTAATGGTGATTACCATGCAAATGTTTGCAAGTTTACTAGACTATGGAGCGAGGAATACCATCATCAAAGTGGTAAAGTATCATCAAAAGTGATGTTTTGTCAGTGGTGGGCTTGTAAAGCACCACTCGCCAGTTTGTACTATACCTGACTAACAAGGCATTCAATAATTAAAAATTATTGGTAGCACTTAATCAGCACATTCCAAAAACAGAGAGCGGGCATATCAGCGTTGACACTTTCCAGTCCTTTAATTATTGAAATACATGCACTTGCTAAGTGGAGAGATGGTTTCAGCATTAGCAACGGCAATCTAGTGATACACTCTCAACCAGTAGTTTATAGCTAACTATCTAACATGAATAGATTGCTAGCAAGCAGACCAACAGGAGGAACAAGTGCCAAATTTGGCCTCAACTAAAAGCAACTCTCAAAATGATACTCAGCGAAATATCTAATACACCAATAAACCAACCACAGAAGAGCAAGATAAGGAGAACTACCCCCTCTCCCTCTCCTCCCCCAACCAACCCCTCTCCTCATCACTCACAGCCGTGACAGCAGCAGAGGCTCCTTGTCGAGCAGACTCCTTGGCCTCTTCCGTGTTTACGCCCACCATCTTGATGAACCGCAGCATACGGCTAACGAACAGGTAGACGAACACGACCTTCATGCGACTGAGAGTTGCCTCCACACTCATGTCACATGCCTGCTCATCGAGGGGATCAGACGGATTGGTAAAAATACCAACCTGTGAAAACAATAATAGAAATCATCATTCACATGACCAAAATTTCTGCTTATACGAATAGTTATGTGCACCTCAAATAGGTGGAGGGACATAAAATTACCTGGGTGGCCAATTACAAACCCCAGATTAAATTAACACCGAGTCAATATATTATCTACGCAGCTTAATAAGTTACTAAAATATTTCTTCCCACATTAATTTAGTTTTATTGCTATTTAAAAATCAATTTTATCCATCGTGAGCATCAAATTGTTCAAACTTGGAACTTGGTCCAATAAAGGTTGATTGAAATTATAATTTAAGTCATCATGGTTTGCTCAGCTGTTGCGGTTGTTACTGGTAATGTGAGCAATATGTTCATGTATAATTTAACTTTCTAATCTGATGCAATTTTAACATAGTTAACTTTTGGCTGTACACTGACTCACACGCTTCATTGAAATCGTGATTTCTTATTTAAACAGTGATTTTTTTTTTTGGTGGCAAGGAATTCTTTATTATTCTCTAAACTAAAATAGTAGTTCCAAAATGAATTAAGACAGTGTAGCAGTGTATAGGCAGCACAGGCTACTGAACTTGTTCCTATTTTTATTCATGTGTGTATTCATTCATCTTTCCTTTATCTCCAATTCTACTTTATCTCCAATTCTAATAATAATTACATTAAAGAAAGTTGGTTGGTAACTAACTTCACAGTTTCTTTTCAGTCTTTTACACAAGGGCCTCTGGGACATATTAAACACCAACTTGCACTGAAGCTTCAGTTATTGACAAAATTAGACATAGCAACAATCAGATTGCTATGGACACGTACAATCTAGCTACTGCAACTAATTGATTAGCCTGAAGTTGGATTGTTATGCATAGTTTTTTTTGTACATTTCAGATAGCAATACAGTACTTCTAGTGACTAGCTTAGACTCATTTGTGAGTAGATCGCATATCTGTATGGAGTCATGAATAATTGTCACTTATTATGAATAGCTGAATGAAATCTGGGAGGGAGTAGGATGGGGCCAAAAACCATTTGTAACGATCATTTTGTTTTAAAGCTGTTCTTCCGTTCCTGACGTCCCAACATCGCACTTGTGGCGCAATCGGTTAGCGCGTTCGGCTGTTAACCGAAAGGTTGCTGGTTCAAGCCCAGCCAGGTGCGCTTTTTTTTTTTCTCGTTTTTTTTTCTTCGTTTTTTTAATTTCTTTCTTTCTTTCTACTACTATTGTTTCTCTGCCGTTTTTTTGGTTTGTTTTTTGGTTTGTTTGCTTTTACTCTACATTTCCTTGTTAGAACCTTCTTCATTACTTCTGCCTATGTATATCTATTATCCTTTCCAAATATACAACCAGTAAATAATAATTGTATAGGCAATATGAACAGGAATATTGCATCAACAACTCTATTCAATCTTTAACAGATCTATTCATCTCTCTGTATCAGCATCTTACATAATTCATCACTCAGCCATCAGACATTCCATTCTGAAGATCAAGAAACATCGAACAAAACGTTGTGTATTAAAATAAACCAGTCCACAAATTTAATACCTACTAGCGGTGAGCTTGCAAAACGAGAGGATTCTGTTTTTAGTGAAGTTTGGAACGGGGTCGAACACCGAGCTAACACAAAATTACGCAGGGGTCAGACAGAGTATAAAATGACATACGTATGGTGCCACATATATATAAACAAATATCCCCGATTTTCAATTGAGTTACCCCTAAAGTGTCTCGCTCACTTCGTTTGCTCGCCAATTATGCAATCATGTACATTTACTTCAACCTAGAATGATTAAATCTGTATCTATATAAAATTGCAGACAACTCCGCCATCTCAAATAAGCTACTTCTGAAGCATCTGGCGTATGGCGGAGTTGTCTGCAATTTTGGAGTCTCAATCTGTGATAAGAAAACTCTGTTGGAGTCATTTCCATAGTTTATCTCAATTAAAAATTTTGTTATCACAAATTTTTCCTCGTCTCAAACTAAAGGTGAAAATTTAGTAGTGTGTAATGCAGCAAGTGAGAGTATGCAATGCAGCAAGTGAGAGTATGCAATGTGGTCAATACTACAGGAGCTGAGCCTACTTTATGTTCAAGTGACACTTTGAGAAAACATAACACTACATCAAGTTTTTTTAAGTTCATGAGAAAAAGCCAATATTGTTGGGAATGAGTTATACATTACAGTAAAAATCGCATTTGAAGGCTTTTTTTTGTACCACTGCTGTGTTATGTTGTGTTATGTGCAATTACATGTTCCAGGTCAAGAAGTGCGGCTCTCACCTCTGACATTAGTAAACGTTCATGTTTTGCCATCTGATATATTTGAGAAGATCAAATTTCTTCCAGATACAAAGGCTGGAGATGAGGGACACTACAAATCACTTTCAGAGCTATATGGATTTTACACTTCAAAAAATGATTGTCCGTTAAGTGCTACTCCTCCAAAATGACGGCAAACCCTTCCATTTGCTTCTAATATCAGACATGCTACCAACGTGAATGTGATACACTAGTGCAAGGAATGTGAGAATTGGCGATTGCTTTATTCTAAAAAAAACTTACCAAGTGTGAACGAATAGAACTTTGGAGAGCTTTGAGTGAATATATATGCACATGTGGTGCATCCCTCCAAGACCTGGAATTGACCGGAAAATTACATCAGGTGTATGTTCGAGAACTTAACTGTGCAGACCCAATTAAAAAGTTGTACTACACTACACAGCAAAGGATGGTCCTGCATGTGTTTATTGTGCCACACCCACACCAGTGAAAGTAGACCCCAAAGCTGACCACAATGCCAGGCATATGAACATCCACACATAAGAAATAATTAATTTTCATGACTTTTGTGAGTCCAGATGCCAGGGAAGAACAAGACAGAGACTCGTAGCGTTGTTTATTTTCTGTATTAGTTAGCAAGTGGTGGTGTGAATTATTTAGTTTTGGGTCCAGATATTTCCAGAAATAGGGCAGCTAATACCTCTCAGGTTTAAAGGTTGAAAATTGAAGTTTAATTGTATAGAACATCAGGGGATGCGCGAACGCAGTCCCCCACTACCAAAAATTGCGCACCCGAGTTTCCCACGTTTGGGGAAATCGCAAGCTTCAACCAAGCGAAGTGCAATGCGAGGTCTCCACCTGGAAGAACCGCCTCCATGATCACGGTATCCTCTGTGCCAGGTAAGTTAACTTCCATTGCTATCCCCTGCCCTATATGACACCAGCAACAACTCACAAACTACTCTGGGTTCAGGCTGCAAATAGGATAATGATATTCATGACCACAACAGTTGTAGTTATAACCAGTGTGGTCATCACCTTGTATGTGTGAGTGTCCACATGGTGTACCTCACCAAACGGTACTTGATGTACCAACTATTGCAAATGACCCATGTATTCGTGCACACACACACACACACATACACATACACACACACACACACACACACACACACAATACACAATCATCAACATTACTGATACTGCTTTACCAACCATCTCAACACACCACGTTCGTCATTGTAATCCTTACTAACAATGCTTTCAGCTCAGTAAAAATATGTATAGTAACACACCATTGTCCTTGTTCTTTCTCAATTATCTTTCTTGATCCACCCATCTGACCACCGGTTACTTACTGGTGACGCTTTACCAACCCGGCTCAGCGAATGAATTATTCATGAATACACATACCATTGTCGTTACTGACACACAAATGTATAATTGTATAGAGAAAGCAAGTATTGTTTAGGAGATAATTATGATTTTGGAGATGCTGAGTAACTCAATACACAATACACAAATGCTCTTAGAACGGTAGCTTCACAAATGCACTTAAGAGTATTTGAAGGACCACATCCCCAAGTAAACAGTTAGCTACACATAAGTTATAATAGACACAGGGTAATTTAGGTGTGTAGCAGGCAAATTTGAAGTG
>WLWD01000062.1_pt1 | contig 183502 bp, 143 predicted proteins | sample 6712731 | NCBI WGS metagenome assembly WLWD01 (sample SAMN12718690, study PRJNA576275) | sponge metagenome | isolation source: marine sponge | host: Mycale hentscheli | place: New Zealand: South Island, Marlborough, Capsize Point | collected 2014-11-01 | reverse complement strand
ACCAAGTAGTTTTGGGAAGTAGTGCTCCATTATTTTTGACATATTTTTGTAGGATCCACGTGACCTGCTTTCCTTCTTCTTTGTTTTTTTGTTTTTTTATTTGTTCATACTGCTTTACTCTATTTAAACAAAACTGTAATATAAAGCGTGCATGCAAACAAGGGGGAACTAACTACAACATGTAGAAATATTGTAAAAAAGCACATGTATGTTAAGCAGCTGCCACCCTCCTCCCCCCAAAACTATAGTAGATAGCAAAATTTTCAACAGAATAGCTTTACTTCCAAGTTCAACCGAAGTAACTAATGTCTACCATTGAGGAGATAGAAGAAATCGAGTCAGATAATGAGAAAGAATCCACCCTAACTGGAGGCAAGAGAAAGAGGAGAGGAGGTCGGTTAGATTTATCAAGTGAGCACATTTTCTCCTTAGTTCTAGTCATAAAATTGAGTTTCTAATTTTTTTTTTTAATTTCCCTGACTCTAGGGAAGATTACTGTGAGATGCAACCAAACCAACAAGAAATTTAAGGTTGATATCACATTATCCAAAGATGATGGCACACCACTAAGCCAAGAGGACATGAATGAAGGCAGCCAACTTCTAATGGAATATAAGAAGAAGTCGTGGTCAGTTACTGTTACATCCAGTAATACTGAATCCTCTAGTCCAGCAGATAAGAAAAATTATTGTGACAGAGTGGACCAAAGCATGAAACTTGGTATGCAGGTTCAGTTTGGCATATATAACAGTATCAGAAGGGGTGCCAAAAAAAATTGTTTAATTAAAACAAAATTTTTAAAGTGTGAAATTTTGATTAACAGTTAATTATGTAAAAAGAGCCTAATATAAATTGTTTATTATAATGTATTGTGGTTTAATACTTTAATGTTAATGATTAAGAGTCACCTGATATTACAGGCAGCTAGACTATTTAATAGAACTAGCTACCCTGATAGCTAGCCCGGTGTAGCAAGTTTCAGAGAATTTATTTCAGTAAAATAAAACCATAATATTTCGGCTTGTGGAGCCTTCTAGTGGTTACTGAACTGAATGAGGGTGACTGAACTAGGAACTATGTATAAACAGATGATACAGAACATGAGATCATTGTGTGGTGGGGCACAGCCCCTGGGAATGTTAGTTGGTGTTGGACAATTTCTGTGACATGTGAGTTGTACTTGGGAGGTGTGAAGGTGTAGTCATAATTTAATTAGTGGCCCCACCAGAATGACTGCCACTAATTCAATTATGACTACACCTTCACACCTCCCAACGTATGACTGCCCACTAATATCGCTGTTTTTATTTTCGCTATAAATAATTGTATTGGGCGCGCAAATAAAAAAAATTCGCGGGTATCACCGATTATATTGACCAAAGTTCTTGTAAGACATATTTTTGTAAAGGAATGTATATCTGGATGGCACCCCTTCTAATATTGCTGTACATACCTTCAACAAACACTGTGCTAAGTTTCATGCTTTGGTCCACTCTGTCACAATATTGCATCAAAAGTACAATTTCCCACTGGACTTTAATGGTATAAAGAAATATTGTGTAGCTAAATTGATTGTAAGTACCATATAAAATTCATAGAGCTCAAGAGAAGGAAGAAGTCAGCAACTGGTGAAGTTGATGATTCTATTACTCAAGCTAAGCAAACTGTAAGTTGAATGATGTGTTTGTTGTTGTTATTTTTTTTACTGAAAAATTTACTTGTAGTTTGATGAAGTTCCTGCACCTGAAAAACTGATATTACACTATTAGAGTAGTCCCACTCCATCCACTAGTCCCACTCCATCCACTAGTCCCACTCCATCCACTAGTCCCACTCCATCCACTAGTCCCACTCCTCACTAGTCCCACTCCATAGTCCCACTCCATCCACTAGTCCCACTCCATCCACTAGTCCCACTCCATCCACTAGTCAACCAACAAATGCCGATTTACTCCATGTAATGAGAGAGATACTGGGTGTTTTGAAGAACATGGGTGAAACAAGAAAAGTGATTCTAGCAATTAGAAGAATAACAATTGTACTGTTCCCATAAAATAAGTACAATATTTTAAGACTTAATGATGGCTTTGACTTTATAATAGCAGTAATTAGTTAACAATTCACTTTTGTCGTCATGTATATACCAACAGAATACACATTAATTTTTTTTTTTTTTCATATTGGTTTTATTTTAAGATAGCATACAAGATATTTATTTTAAAAATCTTGGCTAGTGGTAGTATTTAGAGCTAAGTTGAAAATGTAATTACATGTTCTATTTCATTAATTACAGTAGACCCTCAATTATCCCGAACACCTCAGGACCGAGGGTTGTTCGGATATTAGAAATGTTCGGATATTCGAAATAAGTCATTTTGAATGGGGTCTTAATCTCTTGTCTATTTAATGCACAGCAAATTCCAATAAATATCATATAACTCCCCCCCCCCCCCAAAAAACAACAACAACAAACAAACAAAAAACCAACAACAACAAAAAAACCAACAAACTGGTGTTCGGATTAGCGAGAGTTTGGATAAACGGGGTTCGGATAACTGAGGGTCTACTGTAGTTTTTTTTCCCCGTCTATAAATAATAACATTAAATAGATAAGAGATTAAAGTTTTACAATTGTTTTTGTACATCAACTCAATAAGTAATTTAATAGTTTATACAGATTGTGTTCAAAAGCGATATAAAGATCATGACCACCGCAAGTTGATGGCTACATTGAGCCAAAAGTGTAGGGATGCTGGAAGGCACATGACGGATGATGCCAATGAATCAGAAACTACTTCAGATTAGTTAATCTTAACATTTAAAATGGTATTTCAGTCCCTCCTAGTGCAATAGTTTGCCACTGATTATCTTTACTTGTTTAATTTTGTTGTTGTTGTTGTCATTGTTTTTTGTTTGTTTCTTTCTTTTGTTCATTCCAGTTCTATTTTGCTACACCATTATGATAAGGTCTAATTTGTAAAATCATTGGTTATTGATAAAAATCAACATATCTTACTTCTATACTATTATACATTATTAATTATTATTACAATGATAGATGTGATCTTCTCAAGATCCTGTGTGAAAAAGTATCATACTGAAACTTTTAGCAGTAGTGATCTTACGAATTAACTACCAAGTGATCAAACCTCTACACTTCTTATATCTTGTAAGAAGGGTCATGTGTGAGTGTACACATAATTCGATCACTAGTCTTGCAAGTAATTGCTGTGTGATCCTACCTGATATGGTTCCTCCAAAATCATGTATGATCTTGCATGAAAGATCCTCCAGGAATAAATCATGCATTATCATTCCTGCAAGATCTCAAACATTTTAACAACCATGATCTTGCTAAATAATCCATGTGTGATCATACCTGATATGGTTCCAAAATCATGTGTGATCTTGCTTGCATGATCTTAAGGGAATAATCATGCATGATCGTTCCTGTAAGATCTTGAACTAATTTCCAACCATGATCTTGCTAACTAATCCATGCATGATCACACCTGATATGGTTCCAAAATCTTTAGTGATCTTGCGAGTGTGATCTTGAAAGATCACTAACATTTTTTTTGTAAGATCTTGCAAGAATTTTATCTTGGGAAGTCAGACCTCAAGGTTGAGTATTTGATGATGTTACCTTGGGTGGGGATTGCCAGGATCTAATCCATGACCTGAACGCCCGATGAGAGATGCTAGAGTGCACACTAAACTCAGCTAAGTGCGAGATCATCAATCATGACATGACCACTTCTGGTATCCTGTTAGTTTCACTTCCTGGGGTCCACTTGGTACCCCTCCTCTCGTGCTGAACTGTTGGGTTCTCCCTTGGGCAATGCTGCATGTATTGGCAGACAAGGTGGGTGCTCAGAGACGTTTGGGTAGTTGTTTGACATTTCTGTCTGCACATGATGATTGATTCTCTGCTGTGCAGCTGCTTTTCTCTTCCGAAGCTGTTTTATGTTCTTCCGTACTGCTCCTTGATTCCAATCACACACCCTGGCCATGGATAGCTATGACGACTGCCTGCGTGAAATTCTTAGCGGTGTCACTAACACCCGTTTGGAGGCATGTGGCTCCCAGAAGGCACTGCCACCCGCCAGCAGAAACCGTGGGATGATGTGAGAACTGCTCTTAGTGCTGGTAATGATGAGGAATGTGCCCAACTTCTTTCAGTGTCCGCCAAAGAGTCAGGTGCCTGATTATGCGCATTACCAGTGTCAGCTCTGGGCCTGACGATGGATGACAGCACAGTAAAGGTGGATGTAGGTCTTCATTTGGGCACTGCAGTTTGTGAGCCCCACTCTTGCCAGCGGTGTGGAGCTGCCGTAGATACTCTGGGGAGGCATGCTCTTAGTTGTAAGAAAAGTGAGGGAAGATGCCAGCGTCATGCAGCAATTAATGACACCATCAAGCGAGAATTGACATCTTCCCATATTCCTTCCAGGTTGGACCACAGGCCGCATGCAGTCAGATGTTAAGAAACCAGATGGTGTGATAGTGACCTCTTGCCCTGACACTCCAACGGCTTCTTACAGAACACATGTCACTATATAGCATGTGGAGGAAGGTGGCTGAAGCTGCAGAGGAGAGAGAGAGTGCTAGTATCAGGGCCTTCCTCCTGGTCATTTTTCACACCTAAGCCATCGAGTCTTTGGGAGCAATTGGTCCAAAGTCACTAGTCTTCCTGAAGGAGTTGGGACGCAGGATTAGAGGAGTAACGGGAGAACCTAGATTGACAGAGTTTTTGATCCAGCATCTGCCAGTTGCTGTCCAGTGAGGGAACTGTAGCAGTGCTAGGCAGCACGGGCTACTGAACTGGTTCCTTTTGTATTCACTCATTTCCCCTTTATCTAAAAATTTGGTAATTGTTTATTTTTATTCTTGATAATTTTTTTGTAAATGGTCCCTAATATAAATAACCACAAGAATTTCTTTTCTTTTCATTGTTTAGCATTTCATTAAACTATACGGACGATTTGATTTTACGAACGTTGCAATCCCCAATTAATTCATATAATCGACGTTCCACTACATATTTTTATAGGCTTAACTCCATTAACTAACATGCAATGGTAGAAAGATCAATGCCCCCCCCCCCCCTAAAAAAAAAAGTTGTGTAACCCGACAAGAAACAGGTACGGGGTCATCAAATGCTCATATGGAATGCTGTAGAATGGCTGAGTTGATACATAGGAGAAAATTCCATTATTTTGATTGACCTTAGAACTTTTGATCAGAGTTCTACCATGTGGTCAACTAGTGAGTAGTGAGTAGTGTGGTAATTTCTAGCAATGGAAAGGCCAGAATAGTGTGCTAGCTGCAAGCTACCCATAGGGACATCCATAGGTCCCATCTTTTGAAAGCACCACATAGGGACACTTGCTATGAAGGGGGAGGGGGGGGGGGGGGGGGGGGAGCTACATTTGTGAAGTACTGCTATGAATTACAATACAGTGCTGAATCCGTTTTTTTTATGATAATGATTAATGGCATGATAAATATGTTTTTTACAACTAAATCTGTTGCTTTTTTATTTAATAAACTGTCAGGAAGTTTGGATTATTAAACTTCATTGTCATGAGAGCTAATAGTGTAGAATGACAATGAATAACGTTGAGTCAACATTTGATGCTGGAATAGTTAATAAACCCCTCATAAGCTTAGTTAAATTTGGGTTCACCTTTGAATGGAACAATTTTTCCAACTTCCCACCAGCATCTACCAACCACCAGCATCTACCAACTCGGAGGCTTCTCTGTTTCCTCAGCTGCTGTGTATTTCATAGGTTTAGGAAGATAGGAAGGTGATAAAACACAGTCCGTACATTCATCCCTAAGCTTGTCAAGAGATTCTGAATCAAATATATGAAGCTGTGGAAAGTGTTTTGTTAATGACAAAGCTGTGTCTGGTTTGAGTTTTCCTGGCAGAAGTATTTTCAAGTCACACGTCATCAGGCTATTACCAACAGGAAATTTATACACTAAAGAGTTTTCGTTAAAAAGTATTATACCTGCAAAAAATGTTTATGTCGTGCTCTTCTTCCATAGTTGCAGCTGCAATCCATGTGTCATTCCCTATACCGAAGTTTCCATCTTCCAAAATGTTCCTTCAGTCTACAGCTGATAAGTATTGTTCTCATAATATTTCGGGAATATGTACATGATTTAAAATGTCCATGTGAGGAGGAACAAGGAGAGAAAGTGAAGAAGTGGAAAAGTTAATGGATTTAACTTTCTACTTGCAAGTTAATTTGAGGGTGTTGCTTGAGATGATTACAGGGAAAGATGTTTCTACAAAAATTGCATTGACAGGACAAGCAGTAAAGGGCAAACGAGGTCAAGAGTTAGACTATCACCTCTTCAACTGGGTTTGGGTGTACAGCTCCATCACCACTTTGCGTCTCGTTTCCCGATTGATATGGTTTCTGCTGCTCATACAACAAAGTTCATCAGTCTCAGCAAAATGCTGTGCTAAGTTACAGAGAAAAAAAACATTCCGAATAATTCATCTCAGTTTGTCCAGTATGTGGCACGCAATGCCGACCACAATGTCAGAACCCAATGATGGAAGTGATACTTTCCATGGAATGGAAATGATCATAATTGTAACTCCGGAACCAGAATACCAACACAATTCTTAGAGGGAAAGCTACACCCAAGGATAGAGCTGCTGTGGGAAGAGTTCCAGTCTACTACCACAAGGAAGAAGGAGTAGGTAAGACTGCTGTGATTGCTTAAAAAATTACACAACTTCAAAGCAGCTGAAGAACCTTCAGCCTATCGTGATATCCTTGGAAAGATTTCTACTTCCAGGTACTGGAATGAAAGGAAGAAGCTGATAGAATGAGGCTGGGAAAGCGTGAAGGAAAACTACTGCCCGCCTTCATGCAGACTGTTGCACTTTGAGGTGTACATGCTGGAATCATAATGTTAAGTGCATTCCTTCATGTGGGAACTGCAGAGGATCGATCTGGCTGCAGAGGATCGATCTGGCTGCACAAACTCTGGCAGTCTTTATTTCAATGAGGAAAGTCTGATTAAAATATTTTTACTCTATTTGTTGCTCCATTTTAGTATAACAAATATTTACAATTTAACATTAACAGGTGCTTTGGTCACAATCAAAATGGCTAGATTCAACTAAAAAGTGCATTAAAGTTAAGTTTAATTTTCTATACTTTCCCCTCAAGGGATTTCTTAGGAGTTTTAGTATGTTATAGAGCACACCTTTCAGTACTAGAGTGTTAAAAATGTTTGTGTTGCTATTAGTTTAAGGTCAACCCCTTACTTTCATAAAATGACTGGACTAATAAGCTCAGGATAACACACTACCTGGCTTTTAGCCTGGAAATTACTGTAAGTGTTTAAAGAAAAAGAAGAATACAAGAGGAACAAAAAACAACAAAAAACAACAACATCAGATGACATGAAAAAAAAAAGAAAAAAGAAAAAAAAGAAAAGAAAAAAAAGAATACTATTAAAGTTTTATTTCTTGCTTCTTTTTTTTTTTAATATCTGATGTAGAACTTCCTCAGAGTATTCTGAGCAAGGTATTTATGCTTTTGAGACAAATTAAGACTATACTTGGGCATTATTCTGTATTGTGTCATTGCATAGAGTCCTAATCACACTCTCCAATATGTATGTACATGCAGACGTCCCTACAACACTGGACATGTACTGTATGGCAAAAAAAAAATACAAGTACTGACCTTTCTGAGTGCACAAAGCTGGACTCCACTGTGGTCTCAGAAATGACAGGCTTGGGGAGGAGATCTGATAAGGAGTTCAGTACGTCAGCTACAGATGGACGCTCTTTAGGATCCCAACATAAACACCTTGACAGTCAAAACAATAACAAATAATTATTACTACAAATATACATAATGCTAACATTGAGTACATGTACATTACATAAGTATGAGTAGCTTAGAGTGTCTAATGTTCATAAACATGGTGCTAATGTGGGAACCCATACATTCACACTAACTACAATAGTTCTTTATCCAATGGATGAAGGCTTCTTGATGTTAAAATATTTTTTAATCATAAAAAATATTACTATGTCAAAGTTAGTTAGATTGTAGATTAGATTGTACTGTATATCCTCTTCTAACCAGTATATGCACTGTAGTAGAAAATGAATCCGCTGGGAAAACAGAAGATACTTGGAAATGTCAAAAGAAGCAAAATACAATATGAGAACAAGGAGTTGAGTCTTCTAAGTTATGTAATTTCAAGTGTACAGTGGAGTGTTTTCCAGAGATATACATTCCATTACTCCATTGAGAAATTCAGAAGTTATGTAGACGTATGATGTTAGAATACTAATCACCACCATTCTGTGCATGTTCAACTGAACCATGTGTACATAATACTAATATTTATGGTTAATTTCCTCACAAACATTTCAACTATGTACATCTCCTTGTAAGTGCACTGTTCAATGACCAATCCACAATCCACATGCAATCCCCAAGACATCTTAACTTACCTTTTGACTATATCCACAATATCTGGGTTGGAACCACTAGGCATGTCTGGTTGCTGCTTGTTTATAGCAACTGCCATCATGACAGCCACAGGAATGAGATTATGGAATGGAATCTTGCCACTCATCATCTCGTAGACAACCATTCCCAATCCATAGACATCAGCAGAGAACTGGTACCTCTGACTGGACAGTACCTCAGGAGAAGTCCAGTGAACAGTGCCAACATTACCTATGTATGTATGTGTATAATCATGTACATGTATAAACACTACAAGTGATACTTGAAACTCAAGTTAGCCAGTTTATGTATGGACCATTCAGCACTCTGTGCACTAACATCCACACTGTGAGTACAGACATCTTCTTTCTGTTATCATGTTTCTTTAGCTAATGTAGAATGTCCAGTTTTTACCTCTATTCATTCAGTGGTAACACTGGTTCACTCGATGTTGTCATGACATCACTTGACATTGTCATGACACAATGCCATTGGATTGTAACTGCATTACAATTTTGCCCCTATAATTTTTTATAATTGAGGGACACTTAATGTTTATTCAATTCCTTGACAATGCCTTACCAAATTGATACTGAATTGCCAAATTTTCATAAAATAGAATGTCAAACCTGTGAATCCTGTTTTATACAAGCTGGGTTATTCTCAAGTGCGCATGCGTGCAGCTTTAGCCTTGGAAAAGTACAGTTTGAGTAGTTTCTAGGTGGAGATGGTGTCTTTCTCTAATGCAGAAATTCTACCAGATGGAATTTTTTCAACAGATTAGGAGGAGCCATGGTTGAAATTACTGACTCTAGATGTTTGTGCATGTGTACATTCTAATGTTTCCATCACTTGTATTCACTTAACTGACATCCTTTTTCATCTACGTCAGCTTCGCCTCGTGCTATTCCAATCACGTTACTCATGCTATTAGTCCCCGAATACCATGCTCACATACTAGTAGTGGAAAACTGTGATTACGATCTCATTAATTACGGCAGCCTTTACATGACTTCACATCACATTCCACCCACTAGGCAACAGGTGGAATTCAGAATCAGAGTGGGATGATTTCTCCAACGAAAACATAATAACTTATAGAAGATAATGGTTTCGGTTTCCTTGCAGAAATAAATTACCTTTTGCTATAGTATTAACATATGATAGTACAGAACACTGAGGTATTCAGAATTAATAGCATTTGCGTGGAAAAAAAATTTCATTCGGCTTTGCCTCATGAAAATTTTCTCATATCACTCGTTATATTAATCCCAAATACTTAGTGTTTTCCAGGCCAGTCTAAAAAATGTATCAATTGACTTTTGACTGATCAATTGACTTTTGACTGATTATGAATTAGCCGGGCTCGCAGTGAAGTAAAAAAGTTTTAGGTTCAGCAGAACTGGGAAAAAACAAAAAACAAAACAAAAAAACAAACAAAACAAAAAAAACGGTTAAAACTTTTTAGCAAGCACACAACTATCACCATGCACCAAACATTACATCATCACTAATAAACCATGCCAACCCTGACCTTCATAACACTACCAATAGCATGAACCAATGATTAAATCGAAATCACGTTATATGATGAGGAAAATTTGAATCTGTGATAGCCAGCCTGGGTGATTAAGATGAGGAAATATAGGGAATGTAAAGATTGATGAGGCATGGGATGGCATGTACAACTGGTGGCGTACACAATGGGCTTCAAAAGCATAGCAACCTAGCAAACAGCTGCCTGTCACATTATTCACTTAGTGCTTCCACGTATTATAACATTCAGACTTAATAAGTCTGGCTGTATCTGTTCCCCCCACTGGGAAAGTCTTCTCACCAGTCATTGTAGCAGACTCCTGACGAACTCTGGCCAAGCCAAAGTCACACAACTTGGCTTGCCCACTTGGAGGGGGGCTGGTTAACAGCACATTCTTGCTCTTCATGTCTCTATGGAGAATGTTGATAGAATGAAGGTACTGGAGACCGCGGCAAACATCACAACCTAGTCGACACAGCGTGGCAACCTCCAGCAACACATTATCCACGTGAAGCAGCTGCAAACAAACATCCAGATTCAATGGTCACACAGAGAAGTGATTCAATGGGAGATGAGTTTACATTCTGAGTAGGGAATATATTTATTTAAGTACAGTTTGCATTCCAAAGGTGGGAGACCACAGTACAATGTTCGACTGGACAACAAATATTATTAAGAACATCATAAATGTCTACTTCGACATATGGTACTTGTTAAAATGGCATAGATCTAGACATAGTACATACATACAATTACTAAATATTGACCATTCTGATGTACGTATATTGGGGTAACACGACATGAATTGTCAGGATGGTTGTGAGCAATATTAAAATTACATGGAATTAATGAATGCCATTAAGCAAGCACTTGCGAGCACAGTTCAAAAGGCGTGAGTAATATTAATAAACTTTATCAAAGTTTCCTAAAGTAGATGGAAAAAACAGGGCTGAGTTTGGTCAGATTTATGAGTAATTCTTCCACATCAAGGATAGATTGTTAGACAATAACTCACTTTGTATAAGGAACCCCCAGGCACAAATTCCATGAGAATGGCAAGTTTGGGAGGAGTCTGACACGCCCCCATCATGAGCACCACATTGGGATGCCTCAGGCAGTTCATGACAAACACTTCTTTTCTGAATGATACCAATGCCTTGGATGACATCTCACCAAAACCAAACATCTACGAACAAGATAAACAGCTTCAATAAAGCCACCAAACCAAACATCTACGAACAAGATAAAAAAACAGCTTTAATAAAGCCACCAAAACTATAACAGAAATACTGAATGCACCAGTGGTGTCCTCTCAGCACTTGATGCACTAGTATAAATTAGCTTGGACTTATTTTTATATACAAGTACGGCGCGTAAGTTGCCCATTCAAAAATGTATGGGAAAAATCGCTGTTCAATTTAAATCACACGGGGAAAGTGAAATAACGAGTAACTAATTGAAATACCTCGGTAACTAAGTGGAAACTAATTGAAATACCTCGGTAACTAAGTGGAAACTAAGTGAAAATACCTCTGTAGAACGCTTGTTTAGTCAAATGAAGTTGATTAAAAAATCATTTCAGGTCTAGAATTGGTGACATCAATCTGAAGACTTATGCGTATTGCAATTGAAGGACCTCAATTAACTGAAGTGAACTTTCACCAAAAATATTAAATATATATAAACAACAAAATCACAGAATACCATTATAAATCAAAACCATAGACTACCATTAATTAGTAAATATTCATGAAATTCTGTGGGGGGGGGGGGGGGGGGGGAGAATCCCAGTGCGCCCCTACCTCTATATGAACCCTGACATGTTAACACTGAATTTAGTATAGGGTTTTATTACTGCTCCATTTTTTCATTAAACTTTGGCCAAAGGAATTTTAATGTCATGCCAACTACACTATACCAGAAAATGTTATTGTTGGCCTGGGTTAGTACATTGTCATGTGCTCAACATTATGGCAATCTGCCAATTAGAAAAAATTGCAGTTGTTTTTTTGTTGTTGTTGTTGTTGTTGTTTTTTAGCACAAAAATTTAGCGGATAATGGTAGTTAGTATGAGTAATAGCACAGGTAGCCGTGCTATTCGGGATTAATAGCACGAGTAATGTGATTGAAACAGTACGAGGCGAAGCCGAGTGCTATTTCAATTGCTTTACGAGTGTTATTGATCCCTAATAGCACAGGTTACCCATGTTATCACTCGCTAATAGTAGGCCAGCTTTTTAAAAAGTCATTCGCAATTGTAGCTGCACTGTATTGTTCACTCACTATCTCCTTATTTCAGGATTACCATCCGCTGGAACTTCGTTTTCAACGTGCAGCTCCTCCTAATCTGTTGAAAAACATTCCGTCTAATACGGGTAGAGCTTCTGTGGTAAAGAATGACATTGTCTCCAACTAAAAACTACTCGAACTGTACGTTTCCAAGGTTAACACTGCACCCATGCGCACTTACCCGTACTATTTCACTTAGCTACCGTGGCTGTTCCAACTGGTAGAACAAGGATGATATTAAGAAGTTTCAAAACTGCAGGAAAAAGTTCAGTATATGCACCTGAACATTCCATCTTGCACTCGAACTGCACCTGGTCAAACAAATATTTTGCTATGTGTGCCCCCCTCCCTCCTTCCTAAACTCCCCCCCCCCCCCCGCAGAAAAAAAATCCTTTATGAACCCCTGCATGCTTAAAAATGTCCAATAAGTACCTTATACAGTGCATACTGGAATCATGCTGGATCCGGTGGGCCTAACTCAAACATTCAATGCTAAGAAAAGGTCACAGTACGTCGGTCTGTCAAACTATTATGTACCGTATCATGTATGCTCTGAGCTGTTGGTAGCTGTAGCTTAGCTTGTCAGCGCATTAGATGGCATGTACGTTAAATGCTTGTTGTACAAACACTCAAAGCCAAGCACTAACCTTAACTGCAACCTCATGTCTCGCCAAATGCCAGGAGAATTCTACAAAGGCCCACGACCAGAGACCTACCACTTTTTTTCACTAAAGGGAAGTTGAGGTATGACTTTCCTTGATGATTTCTCTTCAAAAAGTCTTACGGAAACCAAAAAAAATATAATCATACATGTAGGAATTAAAAATAAATAAATAAAAGCTAAACATGTACTACTTTAAATTCAATATTACAGTATATGACACACAAAAATTAAAGGTGCACTTCATTAAAAACAACAGCCAACAACCAAATGCTGGCTGTTGATTACAATCTATTGAGAACATTTAAAGCAGCCATATACGCTTACATATTTTGACACTCTATAAGGATGCTGATAAACCAACCATGACTTTTAAATATGTGGACAGTGCACAGGAAAAAATTGGGACACAACCCGGGCAGCGGTAAACATTGGGAAAAGATCACTTCTCAAAAATGTATTGAAAAAGGCTATGGGTACAAATGATTAAGTTGCATGCTGGCATCGTTGGGTTGAAGCTACAAAACTTGGAAAGCGCGATATCTGGGCACTGACAAAGTGCAAGTGCAAAAAACAATTAAGGGGCACTTTCCTGTAGAATGATAGAAATGTGAACGGAGGAATGTAAGACAGCCAGGACCAGGAATTTTTAGGACTAGGAATGTGAGACAGCCACATCATGTAATCCAATCTGATAACATTCCCTGTGACCACCTTCTTTATCATAAACATGGCCACAGTATCAAAAGAATAATAAACTTATCAAAAATGAACAATGGTATAATCAGGGGGTGGGATGGGGTGGGGTGGGGTGGGGGAGGGGGGGGGGGAGGGGGGAGGGGAACAATGAAACAACCCTATGTAATAACCCAGCTATTAACCGGTTTACTTAAATATGAGGCAATAGTTATGGGACACAGTTCAGCACACAAGAATACATACTTATTATTCAGAGATATTGGAGAATATTTTTAAGTCTGCTGGTTGCAGGCAAGAATGTAAAATACAGGTAATCAAATGAGTGATAATAATAATAATAATAATAAAAAGAATTATAAAGTTATTGTGCAGTGGTATCAAACATAATGAACAATGCTATAACCTGGGAGACGAAACAACTCCATGTAATAACCCAACATAATACCCAAGAACACAGGTAATATGGAAAATATTACCCTAACCACAAATTCCTGTTTACTTTGATGCATTTCCTATTAGGCAATAGTTACTGGTGGGGAGAGAACTGCTTCCTCAAACGTCTCAGCTTCCCCCACAAACATCTGCACTTTCCCACCCACCCTCTACGCCCAATATTCTCATGCTGTGTACCTGTATGCTGTTGAAACTGAACCAAAATTATAGCATTTTAGCATTTAGATCATTAACTTTCATGCCAATTACTCTTGATAATGAAAAATAAAATTTTCCCTTCATAAATGGATAATATTGAGTGCAGTATATTTGCGTGAGCTTCCTTCCTTAGCAAACTATGCACCATCCTAGCCAAAAATCAGGAAACAATGTTCAGTGCTGGGGAATACGTTTTGCCATTATTTATTGGGAGTCTCATTATGACGTCCTATTAATTATTAACACCCTTACAGCTGAACAGTAAAATTAGATAATTTTTATGATTCCAATGTATGGCATCCTTTCAGTTCTTTTACAAAAAACAACAACAGCTTACCTATTAAGTTTTTGAGTGTTATATTCGTTGACACTGCACTAGTTTGGACATCTTTTCTGCACAGTGGACAACGAAAATTATGACCAGCATTCTTTTCCAAAATTGAAGACAAACAAACTCTACAAAGTGTGTGGCCACAAGGGAGGGACATAGGCACCCGGTCATCTTCTAGTAAGAAGAAGCAGACTGGACATTCGCAAGCACTGAGCTCACTAAAATCACTGTCCGACGCAGCCATTAATTACAAATAGACGTGTACCAGTAGCCACGCCCACTATATATTGATGACCGATACCAAATAGGATTTCATTAAGTTGTCCGTCGTTCCTAGCCTTTGTGAGAATTTCTCTGCAGGAGACAGTGTCTGCTACGGTCAATTCACTCACACCTGTAGATTGGGTAGGAGGGTGGAGGGGGGAGGAGGGTGGAGGGGGAAAGCGTTGTTGATGTAGTGGTGGTGTGTCTAGCACCGTGGGGGTGGGTGAATTCAATTTCGACTAAGGAGGGGCGGGGCTTTTAAACATTGTTTGCTCTTTACGCGTAGAAAAACTGACGGTTCGATTCCAAGTCGGTAAAAAAAAGAGCCTCCGGTTTCTAGTTGGACGGCGCTGCAAGATAACTGCTCATGGATCTGAAGGTTTGGGTCATAAGCAGATGATATTGCGGTACCACTTGCTTGAGTTGCGCAAGTGTTTAACATAATTAAAGTGATTGTGAGTCCCGTCAAAGTATGAGGCATCTATCCGTCTTAGTGATAGTTTCATCCAACATTCTCACTGCAGTGTTACTAATTCTCTTCAACTACATGTTTCTAGGTAAGTTAATGTCTGGCAGTATGATGACAGGTGCAGTGACAAGTGTTACCCTTGTTCATCCAGCTAAGACTGGTGTGGGGGTGTACATGTTAGTCTTGTATTTTTAGTTGCTGTTCAGTCCATGCATGCAATGTGTCTTGCATCTTATCTAAAATTTGTGCACATTCAACAGAACAGATACTACTTTGGTCAGTAAGTTGGATCAGGCCAGCTACAAGCTGGCTGTGTTTGGAGTGCTCAGACAAAGGCAGCATTTAGATATATGATTTGTTTTTAAGTGTGACAACAGTACAACAGTGCAGTTTATTCTTTTTGGTGTCAAAAGTGTTATTAGTTCACTGCTTAGCTGTAACTAGCCTCAAGCAGAAAAGTTGCTTGCCTCCTAATAATTTCAGCCTAGTTTTTGGGGAACCCCTTCTTTTTATATGTGTGTGCAATTTTATGATTTGAAGATGTAGTCTACCATGTGAATTTGAAGATCTGGGTGTGGTCAGCACTCTGCCTCCTCTCTAGTCTAAAAGTATAAAATATGCTAACAGCAAAAGTGTGATTTATCATTATTAATTATTAATTTTTTTGTATAGTATAGTCTGATCATCCATCGGCTCTGACCAAGGCTTGTTTTTATGTTGTCTTCAAAATAATTATGATCATATCAAAGTCATAGCAATTTGTACTTTAACCTTTGTTCCACTACTCTTATACACTTTATGAAAGCCAAAATGCTCTTAGTTCTTCTTCCCTCTTACAATTGTTCTTATTACTGAGATTTAAGCTAGGTTTTATGATAGTACACTTGCAGCATGTAACAGATAACACACAATTTGTCTGTTCAGGTCCTGCTATTTTTATGGCATAACAGTCAAGATGAGTAAGTGAAGTTTTTCTCTTTCTAGTAGAAATCCTATTGCTTGATTTGATGTAAAAAACTACTAGATTGAAAAAAAAAATCTGAAGCATTCCCTCTGGTCTGTTCTGGTCAGTTGTGTTGATAACTTTCTTTACTGCTGGGATTTTAGTTGAATGGGATCAGCTTCTTCGCGAGTCTAACAAATGGCCAGGCATCATTGAATAGTTAGTACAATAAAGCCTACATGTTCAATTTGTTAGGAGGCAGCTCTGATATATGGAGGATCATGACATTTATTGCACATTTGAGAATTAGTTTTGTGGATAAATGATTTTTAGGACATTTTTAGCATATTGGAATTACTGGTATGGAATCTGTGGTTTATTAGTGTGTGGTCTATCATATGTCATGTGCAATGTATATCAACCAAGTTTGTGTGTGTTCTGGTGTGTGTGTGTGTGTGTGTGTGTGTGTGTGTGTGTGTGTGTGTGTGTGTGTGTGTGTGTGCTGTTTCTGTGGTAATGGTAAGTTTACTTATAATTAAATTGTAGCAACTTAGGTTGAAGTCATAAGATAACATGTATTGAGAGGGTTACGATGTGTAGAGCATGGAATTGCTGAGTTGATATAATACGTATCTGATGTAGTACTGAGGTGTGTGTTTAATACTTGCAGGTTACAACATTTCTATAGTAACTGCTGTTCCTGTTTATGGTCAATTGTTTCAAGAGTTTACTCACTACTCCTCTATAATATACATTGTATGTCAATCAGCTCATATTTTTTAGCTCATCTTTTTTTATTTGGCTCTTGGTTCTGCCCTTAACTTTAGTAAGGGTACTTCCTCCCCAGCAATGACCTTCCTAAGGTGTTATAAAGATGGGTGGGACCATTGAGAAAGTGTTGGTGGGATTTTTTAATAGCCACAAGAATGCTCTGATGTGCTACCACTTATCCAAAAGTTGTATGTCTTTGTGATGACACTTCCATTATTGGAAGTTGAAAGTTTAGAGAAAATGCCAGAGCTTGTATTTACCCATTACCAGCTCTGTCATGTCAGAAATGAAAAAGAGTATCATTACATATGAGAAAGAATAACTTGAATAAATTGTCAACAACCGAGAGAAAATACCCAGCATACCAGAAATGGCACCATAGAAAATGAGCTATAAGACAAACTCGCTATCTTGAGGTATACAGAATTTATTGTTCGAGTAGATATTTATTTCCATAGTTTTGAATTTCATAATGTGCTTGCCATTTTGATATATATCTCTGCTTTCTTGCTCACTGCCATGTTTATACTAAGCGTAAACGACTCACTAAAAGCTGGCTGACATGTTTACTGTGCATTCCCACGTATGTATATCTTGCTGGAATAGTATAACAATTTGTGTTGACAGGATAGATAGCAACCTCTACCAGGGCTGTATACAGAAATTTTCCCAAGGGGGACAAAATCTCTTTGGAAGGGGGGGCTGTAATTTTGTAGTTTGACATTTAATCAATACTTAATCATGAGTTATTTTCAGTATATAGAATTTCAGCAATGCAAGGGGGCGAGAATTACTCAAATGGAGGTGAATCCTCCCCCCCCCCCCCCCCCCCGGGCCCCCCTTAAATACACAGCCCTGTCTACTAAGAAAAGGTGGAAGTTCGTGACGATACATTGTGTTATGGAGTCCTTAGTGATGATAAGCTGTCATAAGATTTCATTTGATTTGCTTTGCTTTGGGTGAGTGTAGTGTTGGCAAACACTAGAATATTTTGTCCTGGTTCAGCAGTGAACCCATGCAAAGGTTTTTATGTGAACTACTGAATCACAATCTTCAAGATGCAACTATGTGTAGATAATTGTGAGGTAGAAGCTGGTAACAAGGAAGATTATGCATAGCAGACACTGAACCAGCCAGCAGCATTACTATGAGTGACAATCACATTATTAGAGGAGAAATAATTATGTGCCACTGAGGAAAACAATTACATACTGTAATCCATATTAGTTGACTTTATTTCATATGAGCTGTTATTTTCAAAAAGGAAATTCTGTTGATATAACTTGTTGATATAACTTCCTTGTGCATAACGTTGTCTAGAGAACCTGTTGATAATGAATGAAATTGATCTATTTTGTGGAACTGGATACACGTGTCAGAGAATGGGAATCAGTCATAGTGTAGGCATTAATTTTTGAAAGCAATTATTTTCACTTCACATGTATAGCTAGGCGAGGTGCCGCTGGAAAAAACCAGTGGCTTGGGAATCCATTGCACGTATAGTCTAGTATATAAACTGGTGCATGCCTGGTTTATTGTGCTTGAAGTGGCCAGTGAACTGTGTTATGATTGGAATCATCCCTCTCATCAACATACGTACGTACCATGAATCTTGTAGAGACGAAGCTGTGACAACTTCATGAGAGGGTTGTAGTAGTCGTCCAGTCTTATGTTTGTATGTATGTCTGTCACTCTCTGATTTTGGAGATTACTGATAATTAATTGTTGATTAAAGTATGAACTACTCAGAATGATGATTGAAGACCGTGTGCTACTTTTTATTGCCTGATTTTTTAGAAAATGTGAAGCTGTCAGCTCCGTGTAGCTTGTACTAACTTTAGTGGGTAACACCCCTATCGTCACATCATAATCACGTGAGCAAATAATTGTGCGGTAGAAACTATATACCGGTGAGTGTCTCTTTAATATTGAGCTTCTTTTGTGAAAACAGACATCTACCATTTTCATTATTTGAGTGACTGTATATTGATATCTGATTAGGAATAGCCAAGTAAGTTATTCTTTTGATCTGAGAAATGATTTGTCATAGCTAGTATGTAGCTAATGTAGAGTAGTGCTGAGGGTTCGCACCTTTGGTGTGTCATGTGTTGGTTTCTTCAAAGCTATGCATGAGCGAGTCATTGTGTTGGGTTTCTTGGAAACTATTTACGTAAAAGTGGGGCTATGGAATGGTTCTTTTGTGAATCTTAAGTGCTCACTTGTGTAGATATGTAACTCTGTGTTATTGTTTGCAGGAGACTCTGTGGTATTTATCCTTGTAAAGGGAAAGATTATTTTGCATAACTTCACAAATGAGGTTGATTTAGTCTTTGCCGTTAATTGTCCAGTAGTATTTCAAGGAGTCTCCGCCCACTTATGTGAGCGTGTTATATGTTCTTATTGCCATATAACCCACAGGAGCCAAAAACATTTATTTGTAATGATTAAGAAGTGTGAGGCATGCCCCCTAGACATTCCAAGGGGCCTGGGGATATGGTATCAATCATATTATATTTTCTATGATCCTGTAGTTAGGCATCCTTGGGATTGTTTTCTTGCAATGTAATTAAATACTTCAGACAGTCTTCAGGAAACGTTCATAATTGCATGTACTCTGTGACCCATTTACCCTTTTGAGCACCAAGAGGTATCACACTCTGCCATGTTAATTTCACTCACTCAGCTCAAATTATCTGGAATTGATTGATTGCATTATTAGCTACCAAGTTTGAATTATTGAATACATTCTTCATGAAGTATTATTGTTGATATTTTTATATGTTTGTTTTGTGTTGTTGATTGTATTATTAGTACTCCACTACTTGTTTAAATTTTGAAAATTTTATTACGTTTTTATTTTTTGTGTGTTGTTGTTGTTGTTGTTGTTGTTGGCACTCTCAGACTGTTCTACAGCATCACATAAAATTCCACGAGACTCAGAGCAGCCAATCTCCTCGGATTCATCTTCCCTTTCCTCTACCTCTTCATCACTACTAGACTCAAATGTACCCTTAAGCACTTTAGATATTGTAGACACCAAAAGGCACTCCAACAACATTGCACTCTCCAAATGCTCTTTTCCACAGAAGTCAAAAGATGGCTGCACTTTTGTTCAGTTTGACGCACTGGTGAACCTCATTGACAAAACTGTTTGCAAATGTGCAGAATCGCGGGTAGTCATTGACAACCAGTGTGGTCAGAAGCCGGTTAAATCAGCTGTGACGGTGGATGAGAAGGCGAGTAACCTGCCCATCCGGTTGGCTGACATTTACAGCGATCCTGTTTATGACGATGTCAGTATATTTGCCATCACTCCGACATATGCCAGGCTCACACAGAAGGTGGATTTAACCAGCCTTTGCTATAACATACAAAATATTCCTAACTTCATCTGGATTGTTATTGAGGACTCGAAAACCAAAACAGATGTAGTGACCAAGATACTGGACAGATGTCCGGTAGGTAATTGAGCTAAAATTTGTCACTGTTTGTTGATATTGTCTTGATGTTATAAATAGTGAGGCAAAATTTGTTCATTGACCCAACTAAGTGTACCTTGTGTAATGGTTTCTGTTTCAACTTATTGTTGCTGAGTTACATACATATGTGCATCAGTGTGCTGTGTTGACTACAAGATTTTAATTTTGCCTTCTGGTTGCACTCCCAGCTGGAAGTCAACAAAGGATCATTTTCAGAATTGATGCCTTTTTAGGGAAAACTTTTCAAGCCTTTTCAACATATGTAGTTGTTTACTTCAATTGAGAGACAATGATTTCAATTCGTCAATATTGAACAGAACTGCTTTTTTCATCCCACATTTTATTCAATAGTATTCATGAGTTAATAAAACACAGTACAGTGCTAGTAAGTCCTTCACAACAATGAGGTCTTTCAATCATATAGCTGGTATATCTGCTATGTTGCAGGACACTTGGTCAAGCAATAAATACGTCATACACTAAAGTGCACTTCAATCTCCCTGTGTGGCTATCTAGCTCCCTTTCATTTCAATATCACTGAGTTTTGCACTCCTTTTACACCTCTTATTGTTAGTATGTGCGTGTGTATGTTTTAGGTAAGGACAATACATTTGAATGTTAAGACCTCCACAGTATATAAAGTGCTTCGTTCACGTGGGGTGGAGCAACGTAACTTAGGGTTGGCATGGGTGAGAGATTATTGCGATGACCTTAGCAACAAGCCGGAGTGTTCCCGTGGAGTTATGTACTTCATGGATGATGATAACAAATATGACATCAGATTATTTCAAGAGGCAAGTTTGTTTCACACGTGCTTTGCTATGTTGCCTGCAGCCATGCTACCTATTTGCTGGTTTTTAATGTTTTTGTTTTTATCTTGTTTATTTGTTTCCTTAATCACGGTTATGTTCCATAACTGGATGATACATGGTCACTGAAGTTATTTATTATTATTATTATTATTATTAAATGTTATTGTAATGTTTGTGATTAGAATTATTAACATGATTTTATCATTTTGTCGTTTGTGGTTGTGGAGAGTATTATGTTGTAGGATGTGATGTTATAAAGCTACATACAGTACTGTAGTTGTCTCTGAACTTTAGCAAAGCTCACACAGTTTAGTTAGTGTTTCTCCCTTGTAGATGAAGAAGACTGAAGTAGTGTCAGTGTTTGCAGTGGGTTTTGCTGGTGGTATCAAGTATGAAGGTCCATTGTGTCTGAATGGAACAGCATACAAGTGGCATGCCCACTATGCGCTTGAACGGTAAGTTGCATGAAGAATCATGTGTCATTAATCTTCGTTCTGCTGACTGTTGTTATTGTATGAGATAAGATGAAGTTGTGTTTAATAGGACATGTAGGTTTTGGCTTTCTTCTATAGTGGATATTGTTGTCATAGCAATTCTGCATTTCCTTGAACATCACATTTCCAGGTCTTCTTAAATGTGTGTGTTTGTGTCCAAATGATCATGTGAAATTATATAAATGACCATGTGCCACTTGTGACAGCTCTCTTTAAATTGAACTTGGAGGTTAATAAGGTCATGACTTGAGACTTCAGGTGTCGTGTGATAGTGTTGCTGTGAGAATCAGTAATTAGATTTGCATGTGGTAGGTACCGTGGGTCTTCTCCAGTGACTTAAATGAATTTATCATGTTAGGAGGCACATTTGTTACGATAGAGTAGGTACGGACTCTATCCTCGCTGAGAACTGGGGCAACAAATTGTCCAGTAGTGGTCAATTAACTTCCACCCCCTTTTGATCTTCCTGTCTTATGTCAGCTGCAGTTCTTAAACTAAGGTCTCTGAGCCATCATTGTTTTTTAATTGCCTTTGTTGATCATATGCTAACAGGACATTGAGGTGAGGTCCTTCTTTTATTGGTTATTTAGAGGGAAAAGTAATGTGTAGGTCCGCGAGAGACTCACAGTCTGGTATATCTGCACAAATAGCTTAGGTGCATACGTATGTATATGTAGTTCTAGTACATAAGAGTGTGCACACATGCATACTAACCCCTTTACCCAGCAGTCAATGATGTGCATATGCTCTGTACTTGTAAGGATTCTTTTTTGTGTGTGAGCATTGTATGCCATCTATTGTGTATGCCTGTATATGAAATGGATTTTCTCCCGTGTTTAGCTGGATTGAAAGTTAAAGATTGATTATTGTTAGTTTATGAATAAGGTTTGTTTTAGGAAGGACAATGCAACAGTGTTCTTACCAGTTGGTAGTGTGTACAAAAGTGATCATACATACATTCTCAGCATTATTTTTACAGCTGGATTATGATTGGTAAAGCACCTACATTTGTTTGCTGGTGCTGTTTTTGAACTGCAGCTATAAGTTGCACTTTTATTGTATTCCTGCAACTGTAGCAAACAATATTCCTGTTAGTTCTGTGTGAAAAGAAATATGTCTCTGTGTATTGATAAATGATAGCATGGGTACACTGGAAGTTCATAAGATTAAAGTTAGAGAAATATGAAAACTACATTCTTCCATCTCTTCTTTTAAATTGAGTCTAATCTGTGGAGAAAGTCATGAGCAAACTGACCACCAAAGAGCACAGCCTATAGTGATGCTTTAGGTACTGATGTGGGGAAATTTCTCTTTTTTTCCGTCATGTCTTCTAGGGTCATTTCTAATGCAAAATTAGTGAACTCTGGAATCATAGGTCATTCAAGAGTATTGAAATAGCTCTTGGAATGGGTGATTCCTGCAGTTTCAGTTAGTGAAGTATGTACCTCTCAGTTGTATTGCTAAGGCCTCATGACCGACTCTGCATCTTCAGTCACACCTACTAATTATAATAATAATGTTGATAATTAAAGTGTACTCCAAAATATATGTTAACCAGAATATTGTTATAATAATAGCATATTTTCTCGTTCTAACAACCTATATATTGTTAATTAAAACTTAACCTGACATTTCGACTTCTTGTCGAAGTCCTCTTAAGAGGTCAAGACTTCGGCAAGAAGTCGAAACGTTGGGTTAAGTCTTAATTAACAATAATTATTGGCTGTTAGAATGAGAAAATTTACTATTATTATAATTATTTCAGCCGAGAATGACTGAATCATTGAAAATATTTTTAGTCTTGACATCACGTTTGAATTTGATTGAATAGCCTGTCAACATATTTAGATGTGTCGGTACGAAAGGTGAGAATATTTGCAGTTTCAAAAGAATCGGTAAGCACTGGTTTAAATGCTAAAAAGCAGTTGGCTCAAGCTTGTCAGTACATACTTCAATTCTTCCTAGTATGTGAAACTTTTTTCAAGCAGTTTTGTTTTGAGTCAGATACAGTGTATGCTTGAAAATACAATTATCCTAACCTTTATCCTCACTCTCTCGAGGAGGTTCCTGTCTGGCAACGTGGTAATATCCCATGGGTTTAGATGACATACCAACGCTCATGTATTTGTATAAGACATATCCTTAGAAGTGTTGACAGTTGCACTTTGGTAATTCAACACTGTACACCTATTCACACATGAAAGCACTTGCCAGCAGCTAGCATGTTTTTAGCATGTGCAGAACTAAGCTTATTAGGTTTCCAGATTAAGGTTAAATCTCTACTCTACACTTGGTCTTTCTAATTATGTGAAAATATTTTTAATTTTTCTTTTCATGCACACAAAGTATGTTATTATTTTTTTGTTGCTTTAATTTTAGTTGTTTAGGCTGTGAAAAATGTTTCCCCTTTCCATCCTGTAAAATTATGATGCATTTCTTGCTGTGAGTATGCTATGCTTCGGTTGCTTCGAAACTTTCGCATCTTCCTGTTCAAAACTTCAGTCAATGTAGACACACATTCTTTCACATGCACACTTGCTCAGTGGAAATATCAGGCATATATTTTTTTTGGTATGCTAAAAGCACATAACTAATAATTAATATGTCATTATCCTCATGTCCCTAGCTCATCACCTTTCTCTCACATCTGCCACTATTTAAATGTTTTTTTTGATGTTATATGTGTACAGAGCCTTCCCCATGGATATGGCTGGGTTTGCCATTCATATAACTCACTTCCTCAGTAAGCCATATGTTAAAATGGGATTTATGAAGGTCAAAGGTCGCCAAAGGCCGGTCAAGCCTGGATATTTGGAAACAGCATACTTGGAAAATTTTGCATCTAAAGAGTCAGTGGAATGCAGGTCTCCAGAAGATGAGGTTAATAAGATTGTGTGATGGGTCGTATTGTTTACAATATATACTGTGGTGGGGTACTTGCTAGTAATAATAATTATTACTATTATTCATACTGTTGTTATTATTAATATTATTGGTATTATTATTATTATTTTTTTAATTGTTGTCATTATTATTGTTGTTATTAATTACTATTATTATTAAGTTACTAAATCCTTGTTTTCTTCTTAGATTCTTGTATGGCATGTAAAGACACTGAAGCCTCCATTACCATACGAGTCAAAACACGCGGCTAAACATAAAAATGATCCTCATTTGGAAGTTTAGTTCACATTCTCTCATAGTTGTACTTTTCAATTCTCCCTTCCTGGGTTTAGTCAATTGTATTGTGATGCAATTATTACATGAAATCAGTCATTTATTTATACCGTCATGATTTTAAAACATGATTATCTATATAATATATGTTTGTGTGTCAGGACGACTGAGTTTGGTAAAGCTATTGGAATAGGTAAAGTATCATCATGTCCAGTCCAGTAGAAGGGCGCCTAACTAATTTAGAACTAACAACACAATTGGAGGTACTCTACAGATAGAAGCCCTGCCGCCCTGAAGGCGGGAGCACTACATTAGAATCCCTCCCTGAAGAACCTAAGAGATTTAAAGTCCCTCTGTCACAATACAAAAACGACACCATCTATGTTCTAATTGCAACCAAGAAGTGGGTGGAGTAGAGGCGAGGGAAGGCGGCATAGGTTACTATAGGAAAGAGAAGGCAATAACCTAAGTCCACAATCAGTAAGATTCTAGAGAGATAGACAAAGGAGACTCCATGACTCGAGAAGAAAGAGCTGAAAGGAGGGGGGTAAGAAAAGTTGAGATAGCTAGTTCAGGAAAAATACGAGAGGAGAGGGAAACTGATGTAACATTATAGTGCAGCCTAGTCACGCTAACTAGCTACACTATTCTGATATCACTCTCCAAATAATTATCTCAGAACATTAAAGCTCACGCGTACAACTCAGAAAAAGATGACATGAGGCAGAACTGAATATAATCATGTAATGTGCACTTTGAGAAATTAGAGTGACATGCTTTGTAATTTTGTTACCAGTACTTCTGATTAGATTACCCGTTACCATGTCACTGGAGAAGGCTCTGACTGGAAAGAACTAAAATGTACATAATAAACTTACAATACATTGTTGTTTGCTTACTGTGGGTATGCGTAAGTATATATACAAGTTCATTGCAAAATATATAATATATATAATATATATAATTGATTTTCTTCTCAAGTTAGCTATCAGTACCTTTTTTTTAAAGGTTTTCCTAAGAACAGCAGGCATTTTTAAGTAACTCATATTTTTAACTAGTTGAGTGGTATCATTGTAAGGGGTTTTCTTTATATCACAGCATTCATACTAATAGCATGCATGTAAAAAATTATTTGAAGGAAGTAACACAATAGTAGCTAGCTATCACAATTCATCTACTTCAGAAACAGTACCCTCACTTTTTTGTATTTCCATCAGCTTAGATAAACTTTTTTTGGTGTCCGGAACATAGTTATTGCTGTTGGGTACACCAATAAGGCAACCACGGTGAAAAATCTGATTTACTTCCCGTTGGGCAGGGCTTGGTGATGATGTAGCTAGATAATAGGGGAACAGCTGTACCTGGTTTGCTTAGTAAGCCTATGGCTGTGTGCTTGTTTTAGTTAGCTAGCAATGTCTTATAGATCAGACTACAGCTCATCAGAGACAGTAATGGTGGTATAACAACAGTGCCAGATTCTTCAAAGCTCAAATAGTGTCTGATAATACTTCAGATCATAGGTGTAGGATGGAATAATTTCTTAAAGGGGGTGGGAGGCACAACATAACAAGGACAAAGACACAAGGACAGAAATTTGCTTGAAGGTATATACCCTCATGCTAAGATATTAGACATTTGTGCTAGTTATAAGTATAATATACTTATATTGATCATCTTTGAATTAATTAATGAACTCCCTCCTATCCTTCACATGAACACAAATGTTTGGCAGTGTCTAATTGTTCTGACCTCTGTCTCAAATTTGGTAATTAATGCATTGCTTCTATAAATGCACAAGAGGTTCAAAATATTCAGGACGAGCAGGCCAGTGCCCCACCCTCTCATCCGCAAATGGTGATGCTTCAGATACCAGCAGTGATGTTTCTGACTGACTTGCTGTTACATCATGGTTAGCATAGTAGACTTTTTTATACACACAATATCTAGTGAGATTGTTGGTGTATTGTGAGGACCATAACATTAGCTAGTGAATAATGTGCGAGTGTTGTATTTACTCCGTTGGATCTGAGAAGCTAATTTTTTTACTTTGATATAAGGTAACTTTCAGCAATAGCTATACTTGGATGGTTGTTTACAACAGATATTGTATTAAGCAGCCCAGGGCAATAATTGTCATCACTTTTAAGCAATGCAACTGAGCATCTATTCAAAAATGAAGTAATCAGCAGAAATATAAGCTTGATTTTGTTTCAAGGCTATAACTTCATAATTAACAAGCTAATGCAACCATGAAAACTGGAAACAATATGCAAATACAGTCATTACCAACTCATAAATTAATAGTGTATAACAAATAGGATAATTGAATCCAGTGGATGTGCTGGATGGAAAGATGTCTCAAAGGCTGGTCGGATGACGTAAATGTTCCTTCACAGCCACCCACAAATAATACCATCTTGTCATTTGGCGACATGCTGTGTGTCTTATTTCATAGTGTGCACACTAAAGATACACACAGATAGACACTTATATAGCTTACTTGGGCTTACTCAGCTAAATACTGTGGTTATCCTATAATTTCATTGTTGTAGCTTAGGTTTAATTCAATAAACAATTGAAGTTGAATAATTCCAAGTCACAAAGTACACAAGACATAATACAACTTCAACAACTGACTTTGACTTTAAATAACTGAATATCAAGTGATTAAATACACAATCAACACTACATATGTAGGTATTGGATAAAACAATATTAAGGACTGCCACTTCTGAAAGTATGAACCTTGAAGTGCCCATAAATTGAGCCACACAGGACTGGAGCCAGGATGTCATGAAACGCAGGTTTAGCTGGGGTCACCAAGAGCATTTACTTTGCCGACAACTGTAGCTATTTCCCTACAACACATGCATTCTTTACAATATACAATCAATTGAATTAATATCTTCTCACTGGATATTGTGTAACATGTCTACTCTACTAACCATGGTGTATCAGCAAGTCAGTCAATCATCACTGCTGATATGTGAAGCATTACCATTGGCATCTGAAATACAATCAGAATTAAAGCTGGGCTATAGCAGCAATATAGATAAAGTATACTATATTAAGTAAATACATTATATTTTCTATATATTTTTTTTGCTGAGATCATACTGCTTGGGACATCAACAAGAGATAACTGTGAAACTATACTTGAAGACGAGCTCTACTGCTCTTGAATAAGCTTTTTATTTATTTATTTTTTTACCTTATTAAATTTAGTTGGGTGGTGAGTGAGCAAGTAACCAAGTAAGTTGCTGGTGTTGCTTCATTTTGCTATATAAAACTCAAGTCTTACACAGTGTTTATCTTAAAGAATCATTGTCTTTAGGATTTCCATGGCCATCAGGAGAACAGAAGAACTTGGTAGAAATTTAGCACCAGGCATTGTTGAGACTTGACCAACTCAGCATGCTTGAAAAGCCAAACTGGCTGTGCTAGATGTTAATTTTAAACTTGCAGTGCTATTAGTAAATGGCCTAGTGCTAACAGTGGAACTACAATGCCTGGAATGCAGCTGAATAGCCAATCCAACTACTAATTACTTGGACTAAACCAGTTGCATGCAGTTAGAAACAGTTGTATTGTTGGTAAGAGGTAGCTATATTTTAACAGAATCAACCATTACTGTCTCTGATCTCTGATGAGCTGTAGCCTGATTTATACTGGCTACTTCTTTCTTACACCTGTACAGCTGCTCCTATCTACATCATCACTAAGCCCCGCCCACAACAGGAAGTAAGCTAGATTTGGTTATACATATCTCTAAGGCATGTGAGGGGTTCTTAAACAATTCATGACGACTGTTAATTATGTATCTCCTAGATCATGCCTGTTTCAATTTAAAACTTAAACTGACCTACACCAAATTTAACCAGATAAAAAAGGAATTTCAGAATGATATGCAATGTGTATTCATGATGAAGGCAAGACAACCAAAAGTTAGCAATAAATGTTTTATCAAGATTGTTTTGATTGACATTGCCTTAAATAGCAGGACATTTTTACGGAGGCCCATCATTAGTTGTTAAAATGTAGCTCTATAGTACATTTTTTTTTATTGATAGATAATGTTATGGAGCCACTACATTGTATTAGTTTACTTAAAAACACAAGAGATAATATGGATCTTATCAATTGAATTTATTATAGCAACAATAGTAACAATAACAATGTATGCTTGATCTGGATTAGGCGGCAGGGACACTGGGGTCAGTACTACCCCCAACATTGGTGCCATTGGGCCAAGGAGCCATTAAAAAACCAGGAAGTGGGTGTGGTTTCGTCAAAAGTGGTGTAACAAATTAAAAAGTGGCAGTATGCAAGAGTTAAATATGTAAATATGACAGAAAAAAGGCTACAATAATTTAAGTAAATTTTCCAAAAATTTGCATGCGACGTTCATTTTGGCCAATGAATCATTAGCAATTTCTTTCATTTCCAGTGCATCTGTTAGTTTAGCACCACACAGAAACATGCACACACAAAAAAAATTATAGCTATTTGAAATGTTAAAAATACTTAACTATACACTTACAAAAGCAGCCTCATCTTTTTTGGCAGCATCATGATTTAATTTCACAGCTTTTAAGCATAGAAAACAATGTACGCAATCTTCAGCTTCATTGTAGTGAAGCAAAGTCCACCGATCAAACCAACTAGCTTGAAAACTACGGAGATTCCGGTAAATTATCGAGAAGATTCTTCTCGTGACTCGCTATTATAGTCGATGCAAGACACTCCCGGTGGAAAGACTAGCGACACTTTACCAACAGAGGAGATACGATTTTTTTTGCCGACCTTTACCCGGTTACTTATTAAATGTACACGCCCACCATTTTCAAAAAAAAGGTTCGACCAAGGTCGGACTGGTCGGACTGGTCGGACTGGTCGGACCATCTACTACGGCCCTGCGGTTATGCAGTGTTACAGCCAGACATGGTTCGAAGTTCTTTTGAAGAGTATTGGGTACTTTAAGAGTACTTGTAATGTCATGTCATTTTGATAAAATCATCCGTTTTAATCAAATGCACCAGCTATAGCTACAAATTTTACTATTCCAACAACACCAAACTCGACTGGACTCAACTGCATCTAATGGAGCCTTTATCAAATTAATAGACATGACCTCGGGGGGATATACTATTTTATGTAGCTAATCATGTGACCTCAGAAAGAATGAAGCCTCACTCCCATGATAATGTGTGGCCAGTACCGTTTTTAGCAACCAATTGCCAGAACTATCTCCCAAACCCTTCACCCAAATGGATGGAAGTGGTTTCACGTATTTTCAAAGCCATTTGCCACTCAGGTGGAAGAATTCAAGAGTTTCGGCAGCTGCATGTACGGTTTACATGGTTTACATGCTTCACCTGCCACCCTGTACCTAACTAGCTAGTCTTGGGGCTACAAAACCCTGACCGGCTGCGCGCGCGTAGCGGATTAGAGGGTTGGTAAAAGGGTCTGACTAAAACACGGACCGGACCGGACCCACGGACCGGACTAAATTCGCGAAATACTCGCGCACGGCGAGCGCACATGCCTGGACTCCATGTAAAATTTGTCTATAATAGAGCTATAGTACTTTCTTGTGTTCTCTTTCAGTGTCAATAAGTTGAAGAGAAAGATTTATTACTTAGTAAACAGCATTCATTTATTGTTGTCAGCATCAACATAACATTTTTGTAAACATTGCCGTTATTTACTAGCATTCCATTGTTGTTTTGCATATTATCATATAATTATAATTGTTCTTGTTGTTACCATTGCCATAATATATTATTAACAATAACAACAAAATTAAAAATAATAATAAAAATGATAACAACAATAAAATAACGATAATAATAATAAAATTGTGGCGAGCGCGCATGCCTGGACTCCATGTAAAATTTGTCTATAATAGAGCTATAGTACTTTCTTGTGTTCTCTTTCAGTGTCAATAAGTTGAAGAGAAAGATTTATTACTTAGTAAACAGCATTCATTTATTGTTGTCAGCATCAACATAACATTTTTGTAAACATTGCCGTTATTTACTAGCATTCCATTGTTGTTTTGCATATTATCATATAATTATAATTGTTCTTGTTGTTACCATTGCCATAATATATTATTAACAATAACAACAAAATTAAAAATAATAATAAAAATGATAACAACAATAAAATAACGATAATAATAATAAAATTGTGGGGCACCTTTGAGTTTGAGGATGTAGGCTTTATAGCTACTCGGACTGCCCTCAGAAATGCATAACTGCCACCAGAGTTGATCTATATTATAGCTGATACTGCACCCTCAGCAGTAACTAAATCAAATACTCCTCCAATGCTCAGATGTATATAAAGGAGCAATTAATTAATGACATGCATGAGATGTGTGAAGGTAACTACAACCAAAGACTTATTGAAGATATGATGGGATAGTTAAATATTATATGGCTGTCCATCCACAAGTGTAACAACATAAAAAGAAACGAGGCACTGACTGTGCTCATTAGGTGAGAACACACTAGCTAAGAGAACAGTTAGGTAAGTTACAGGTGTGATTATGCAATGTGTGATATGATAATATCTCTTTATTCTTCATCCTCTTGTGGGCAGCCCCACAATTATAGTAACAATAATTATTATTATCATGTATTGAACTAGGTACTCCCATAGAAATTAATACAAATCAAACTACCCCAATATTTTACCATTACATCCCCTTTGGCATTCTAAAAGTGTTATTGCAGTCCCTTGGGGTTAATTCCAATTTTCTGTTTTCATAATAAAATTTTCATTGTAAATAAAAATACATCATTTCGACATATCTATATGTGTTATTCTTTTATCTATTAGTGAATTATCACTATTATTATTGTGTGTCTTTAGATGCTGTGGACATTGTGAAACTTGGTATCTGTGTTGCTGTAGGGAAGCCAATATTGATTGATAACCAGTGAGTGTTGGTCCAGCAAGCAGGGACTGAGTCGTCAAGTCTTGATTTGCAGTACCACTTGATGAAATACTAGAAATTAAAGGCTCAGGCTACCTGTATGAGCTCAAGACATACAGAGCTGGAGAAAGATCCATTTTAGTGGTCAGGCCAAGAAAAGGTGTGGTTATGGGTGTGGCCAGTACACAGAGATATGTAATGAAATGTGCCACTTTTAACTGGACATGTGTTTTAATCAAATGACAAAGAATTACACTGCAAGTAACAATAACACATAATCTTTCTTATGTGATCATTGTTTGCAATGAAAATGTTTATAAACATGACTCCAAAGTCTGTTTTTTTTCTCCATGAATATGTAATGTCATCCCCAAAAAGTGGTCAGGCCATACCCTAACCAGCCTGACAATGTACTCCGGCCCCTTTGTTGTTCTAGTGAGGCCTTTTTATAATTGTTGAGACTTGGCAGATTTTTATGTGAATAATTTGAGTTTCTGGTATATTATGTTTTGTGAGACAAGTCACATCGTTTTTCTTGCTGAATGGTTTGTTTTCTTCCCAGACAATCCTGCAGTTGCAGCCATCCTCTTCATTATTGTGTTAATCATGTCATTACCCATCATTTGCTTATTGTACCAGATGTTGTCATTTAAGTGATTATAGTTTACAGCTGAATAAAAAGCTGAAATAATTGACAGCTGAAATAATTGACATAAACATCCCTTATAGTGGTTCACTCACCAATTATCTTTTGCAGTGATCAAAATAATATATTAGTCTACGCTGTTGACTGTTTTTATTTTATTTTTGTTTTTGTTCTATTTGTATTTTAGCCTATACAGTTGTAGCATAGCTCCATACCCTACCCACAATTCTAATACAAATAATTTCCTAGTACCTTAGATGATTTATCTGCAAGGCATAACAGAATGAGGATGTGGCATAATTACTATGTTAATGATTCAGTCATTCTCGGCTGAAATAATTATAATAATAGCAAATTTTCTCATTCTTACAACCAATAATATTGTTAATTAAAACTTAACCCGATATTTCGACTTCTTGCCGAATGTAGTAGGATATAGTAGACAGTAAGCGTACCCTCCAGAAATCTTGCTGTTTACATTGTGTTAGTATATCACCACAGAGAGTTTGACCACAGTTGACCCCTGAAGAAGTAGAAGATGCCGAGGAATACATCAGAAACCTTGTCAAACAAATGGTACCAGACGCCTCTGGAACCACTTCCACATCACCAGCCAACAGCTCAGCCAAGAGCAAGCCGAATAAATTGCCGCCAGTTATTAAGTGCCCTCTGTGCACAGACAAGCACAAATTAGTTTGGTGTCAACCCTTCGCCCACTATGACGTAGACAAATGAAACAAGTTTGTTTGGGAGAAGCGATAGTGTACTAACTGTCTAGGAGAAGGACATGGCTACACGCACTGTCCCTCCAAGTACACCTGCCGAACATGCCACAATAAACACCACACGATGCTGCATCGAGAAAAGTCCACCAGAGAAGCCACGAATGCAGTCCTTTGTGTCAAAGTTCAACCACATGATGTGGATTCAGACAAAGCTGACAGTTGACGTGACATTCGTGGAGACAGCTATGGTGGTAGCGATGTCAAGCAGCGTCACACCAGAGCCAGAGTATTGAGATCAGACGTTAAATCACTCTGACAAATGTGTTGCCTTGTCACCTTTGAGAAATAATGTCACTGTTCCTAGAATTTGAACTGAAATAAGTGCACAATGCAAGTACATGGAGCTTTAATGTACATGCATTTGTGTCCTTACATCTTGCTGCATCGTATCGTTGCAAGAGCTTACAGCAAATACTAAGACTATATTACTGCTATCATGGGGGGTATGACTTTTATGGTCAAGTTTATTGTACAATCTTTATCAAGCTACACAACACAAACACATTTTTTTTCTGTAAAGCACTTGACATTAAAAATATTACAGAAAATACATTGCAGTTTCTAATTTTTTTGTGAAGTTTTTAAATGACTGTCAAAAAAAATTAGACACACTCATACTGTTTTAACTGACTCATGTCTTAACAGATACAGTGGTTCAACGTGATCTAAATTTATTGAATACCCTGCTGTGCTACCAGTACTATGTGTAAGTTATAACCAATATTGAGTTTGTATGTGATTACAAATCCCAAGACACGAGGGTGAAGCCCAAGTTGTGAGGGTTTGTGAATTGCAGTACAAACCAATTCTTATACGTTTATAACTATTTTATAGCCCAAGGACATAGACACCAAGGCAGGTTTCTGTTCTTAGTTTGTTTTTGTTTTGTGTTTCTGATGGAAGTGAGCCGGAAAAGCAGGACTTCAGATGATTATACTAATACGACACAGAGTAAAAAGAGAAAATGTATTTTTCCTTTAATTTAATGTGTCCTGTGTAATTTATAAATAGTTTGAATTTGTTAATAAAAGAATGTGTTATGGGCATAATAGCCTGATTTAGATCATATCACTCCATTGTTGGTAAAGAGAAATAAACCCTCCTTTCAAAATTCCATAGACGTAATATATTCCCCCTATTTTTAGTGACCTTTCTGTAATGAATCTGTTGTGCACAGAGCTAGCTGGAAAAAGAGATTACTCTGAGCAACATAATTCATTAACATCTAACTTGTTGCTTGTTGATCTTTGTATCTGTGTGGGTGAATACTTTAGTGGGACCAAGAGGGAGTTCAAATTTGTGAAATGTTTAGTTGAAAAAACTCATTACATATTTATGCATTTCTCACATTGTAATTTGTGTACTTGCCTGTCTTTTTTTCCTTTTTTGTCTGACCATGAGAACATAGCCATGTCTACTGAATGACCTTGCCTATCTTATAGGTTTTCACCCTAGATGACTGCAACCCACCTTACTCAGCTTTCGTTAATGCTCTAATAGATTGATAAACTGTAGCCTTTCCTATAATTATAATGGTATGACTATTCTGTATTCCTGCACTAGTTATTTGTGAGTGTGATAGCTTTTTTTTTTTTTTTTTCATTTAAAAGAAGTTTATTGCAAGGTCTTTTCAGTTACGTTCTTTTAAGAAGATGGACAAGTGACAGATGCACGCACAAACGATCAAGTGTGTTTTTAATAGGATTGGCATGCCCAAATTGCTTGGATTAGTGAAGTTTAGATTAACAAACTTTTTAAAAGACTATCTGTTTTATTTCAATTTTTTTTTAATAGTTCTATTCAGAAAAAATATTTATGAACACACAAGAGTTCTGTGTCTTGGGTCTGCTTTGGCAACTGCCCTATTTACATTTAGCAGTTTGTGTTTGTTTTTGTTTTTTGCCAGGTTTATTATCTGACTCGTTTTAATGATCTGATTCTCTTAAAAAGGGTTTGACACCCTTCGAAACGGTTTGAAGTTTGACCAGCCTGTTCTAAAATAGTCTGGCCAGTGGTCTGGCCTGTTTTTTTTTTTAATGGTCTGGCCTGTTTTAAAACAGTCTGAGATTTGGAAATAGTCTGGCCCATTTTAAAACGGTCTGGCCCGTTTTAAAACGGCTGGACCATTTTAAAACAGTCCAAGTTTGTAATTGGTCTGTAACATATAATATATGTTAATAAAATTTCTAGCTAATTAAATAGTATATGGCAGTTTCCCCTCGTATATTATGTGACAGTATATGCATCTGAAGTGACTTCTTATTAATTATAGAATATACAACAGTTTCCCCTCATAATTTGTGACGATGTATGCATCTGAAGTGACTCCTTATTAATTAAAGAGTGTATGACAGTTTCCCCTTGTATAATTTGTGATGGTGGACTTATCTGAAGTGACTCCTTATTAATTAAAGAGTGTACGACAGTTTCCCCTTGTATAATTTGTGATGGTGGACGCATCTGAAGTGACTCCTTATCAATTAAAGAGTTCACGACAGTTTCCCCTCGTATAATTTGTGATGGTGGATCGCATCAGAAGTGGCCCAAAATTATATGACTCAAAACTGAGCAGTTGCTTCACAATGGCACCATTCTTAGCAATTTTTCTTCCTTAAAATTTATGAGTGTCAACACACAAACAGGTGTTATATAATCATTTTTGCTTGTGATATAGCAGAGTAATAAACTCTAGCTCCTATCAATGCTGTGCGTTTATACCAAATTACTTCTTGATTGAAGGTGATCCCTCAGGATAGTATCTAGCAGTACTTGACAGTATACTGTAAATCCTATGTAGTTGAATTTAGCTGTGTCAATGGCCAACAGTACTCTTCTTCTTTTTATCCCACAGTTTTCCTCACATTGTTTTTGTGTTTTCCTTATGTTAAGGTCCTCACGACTTATTCTTAGCCTGTTTCCAGTTTGTTTGTGTACTAAGTTGCTGTAATTTGTTCTTTTCTAGGAAATTGACCAAAACTGGCCACCACCTCATTGTGAAATCAGTACCCGGCTTATGGCCTTTCATACACAATATCTAGGACTTGTTTCCAAATACAACATGGAAAACCCTTTCTTTAGCTAAAATTTACTAAGACATAGTTCAAAATAAAGGAGGAAAAACTGTTGCGTACTCTTTAATTAGCTAGAATTCACTAACACATGTGTCTACACTTCAAAATACGGGAGGGGAACTGTTTAATTAGCTAGAATTCACTAACACATATGTCTATGATTCAAATAAAGGAGGGAAAACTGTTGCGTACTCTTTAATTAGCTAGAATTCACTAACACATGTGTCTACACTTCAAAATACGGGAGGGGAACTGTTTAATTAGCTAGAATTCACTAACACATATGTCTATGCTTCAAATAAAGGAGGGAAAACTGTTGCGTACTCTTTAATTAGTTCATTCATGTGTCTACGCTTCAAAATAAAGGAGGGATGCATATTTTTTAATTAGCTGGAATTCATAATAATAATGATAATAATAGTTATAATAATAATAATAACAATAACAAAGATAATAATGAAGATAATAATAATTATAATAATAATAATGATACAGTAGACCCTCAATTATCCGAACACCTCAGGACTGAGGGTTGTTCGAATATTTGAAATGTTCGGATCGTAAGTCATTTTGAATGGGGTCTTAATCTCTTATCTATTTAATGCACAGCAAAATTCCAATGAATATCATTATAATTCCCAAATAATGGTGTTCGGATTAGCGAGAGTTCGGATAAACAGGGTTCGGATAACTGAGGGTCTACTGTAATAATAATAATTATAATAATAATAATAATAACAAATAATAATAATAACCACAATAACAACAATATAGTTATAGTAGTAATTATAGTTTTATTACTAATAGTGTAATTGTTGTGTTATCATTGTTATTATTATGGCAATGGCAACAAGAATGATTATAATTAAATGTAATAAAGTAATGGAATACTATTACAATGCATACAACAATGCTATGTTGACATTAATTCTTTAAGATAATCCTGTTGAGGTTGTGTACTGTCAACTATTTTAAATACGGAATTCCCATTTATTAGTGCTGTTTGAGCTATTTTTTTCTTACCTTTGCCAAGTAACAGATATTTCTCTTCCACTCATTGCCACCAAATAAGAAGCAGGGTTATCAATAAGTTGGACGTGGAGAGACTAGTTTACACGAAGTCCGGGCATGTGCGCGAGTTTTTCGCGAATTTAGTCCGGTCCGTGGGTCCGGTCCGGTCCGTGTTTTAGTCAGACCCTTGGTAAAAGGTTTGCCCCCGCGAGACTAAGGGGGAGGGGGCTCAGACTCTGAGGCTCGCGCGCGCCTCAACTCAAGACAACTTAACCACACCCGACCTTTTCGCGAAATTTGGAGCAGAGGGTGTGGTGGTGGCACCTCACACATAATATAGCTCAAGGGTGTGGCTATAGTGTGTACTCCATTGATCTGTGTGTGGACGCCTCGGCAATTCAAACTAGGAGGGAACGAGAGGCAACGTATTTGATGGCGAAATTCGACTTTCTGGGACTCGTGTCCTTGGACCTAGGCTTGAACTGGACAAAGAGAAAAGTAGTAGCTTCGTGGGCCGTAGTTCGGAATCTGAAGATTGTTGCTTTAGTAATTTGTTTAGGTTTTTTCAACTTGGCTGCATTGTATTTCTTCAGTCAAAATAACGCCATCGTAGAAAATCACAAAAGAGACTCTGGAGATGGTGGTGAGCTTACTCAGTAGGAAAACATACGATAGAAGTTGCAGAGGTACTCCCAGGGAGTACTCTGTTGCTATAGTGAATAACAATGGAGATAAAAGGAGAGTTAATTTGCAAGTTGGGGCAATTTCAGCACACGAGGCAATAGTTTGCAACTGATCTATGAAGTGTGCAATTTGAGTGTGTTTTACAGTTAAACTATTGCTGCTTTTCTAGGCTGATATTTCTCTAAGTGATAAATTGTACTAGTACTACCAGTAGTGCTTGTGGATAGTGCTCAACTGATTCTGTTTGACACACACACACACACGTGCGATCACATACGCATACACACGTTAACTTATTCACTTTCATATTGGGGAATGCTGTATGGGTACGACTATAAAAAATGAGCTACTACTGAATGATGACGGTTTTTAGAAATTAATATAGGTCTTCTTTCACCTAGCTATGTACCTCTTAAAGTGTGTGTGTGTGTGTGTGTGTGAAGGACCGTGGGAGGGTTGAGGTTGGTATTAATAATGTCTGGAGTGCCAAAGTGATGACATTGCCATGACTACCTGTGTTGCCAGATTGTATTTCTCAGTAAATATTTTGTGGTTTGCAACCGTTAAAGCTAACAATGACCTTTGTGTTAAGATATTAAGACCACTGTATCAGTTTGTGATGTAAGTGAGTGTGAAATGTATGTACAAGATTAAAGTTTTAAACTGGTTGTCATTAGTAACATCTTTAATTAAGTTTTTGTTGGTTATGCCTTTAGCAAGTGTGCTTCTTTTGTCTAGCAAGCTTAAATCTAGGCTTAGAAACCCTTTTCGTTTCAGCTAAAGTTGCTAATTTCCATAGTCATTAAGAAGCCAGCAGAAAAGTTAGCTAGACAAGTTCAATTTGACTACGGTAGCACATTATAGTCACACGTAATACATGCCAATTGTCTGAGACCATGAAAGGAATGAACTTAACATAGAGTGCCTTTTGGATTATGTCTTAGTTTTATAGCAGGTGGTAAAGCTTGTGTGTCATCACTAGAAGCTAAGATATCCAATAAATGAGATAATATGTTCTGCAAAATTCTTCAGATTTGACATTTATTTAGTGACTTGATAAATCTAGTGAAAAGTGTTTGACTACGTACATACATTTGCAGATGCAAGGGGGCAGAGAGACTAATTGGTAGGCTTTGGATAGAAAGCAGTGTTACAATATGTTGTTATGGCTACGGCATATTCTAATATAGATTGGTTGCCTAGGCTGCGTAACTATGAAGTACCGTTTATTTTTAAGTTCTAAATGTTTTGCTCTCTGAAATTATTTAAATAAGGAAACTTGATATTTATTTTTCTTGTCTCATTAGTACTGCTGTGTATGTATTTATTGATGCCCAATCAATTACTAAACTAGCCGAAACGTCCTCGATACAGAGTGGGTGTGAATAAGTGTGCCCAGATTGGCATGGTTGTAATGTGTTTCTTATTAGCATAATGGTTTTCCTTTTGACACATTTGTGTCAGCTAGAAGCGATTGTGTCTACTCCAATTTTCTTTTGCAGCTAGATAAATGCCACCAATATGACTGCTGAAACCTTAGAATATGCAGGTGGGCTGGGCTATCTTACGTGTTGCTGCTGAGTGATGGTATCTGTAGTTGTTATAACCCCAGTGATGCACACCATAATATTGCAGTACATTAAGTTTATTCTGATTTACTTGTAGGGTTCTCTGGAAAAAAAAAATTGGTGGGGGAGGGAGTGGAAGGAAGGAAGGAACTCTAATGATCATTTTATGTATATTTTACTATGCAGAGCAGAAATCGTGTAATTTAAAGCCCTCCCAGTCACTAGCTCAGTTCTATCTAGTTGAAGGGGAGGGGTGGGAAAGGGAAGAGTGGATGTTGGGGATGCTTCCCCACCCCCCCCCCCCCCCCAAATTTCCCAGTTCCTCCCACCCACCCCCCTCTTTCCCTATCAAAGATTTGCATGCAGTGTACAGAGGCAACTTTTTTTCTGGATCTCACCATGTGTTGTTGTTTTTTTGTGCTTATTTTCAGCTTTTTATAGGGCATATGTAAGGTGTGAATGTTTCAGTTTGTTGTACAATTTGAGATTTTTTTTTTTGTTGACAGCTAAGTCTTTATGGCATTGCAGGTGCTGGTTGTATCTTACCAAACTAACTGTCACTTAGTATAGATTAGGATGTCATAATTAAAAAAATTTCCCTTCACTTGCTGTTCTTTAGAGTTTCAGAGAATGAGAATGCTTAGTGAGGTTCTGGAAACACCAGCTATAGAGCAAACTAGGAGACAAGAGCCCTGTGTATCAGACTCACGCCAGAAATCATCAAACTCTTCTCTTCCTATGATCTACATGATCACACCAACCTACTCTCGTTGGACCCAAAAGGCTGACCTCACTAGACTGTGTTATACACTTATGCAAGTGCCCAATCTTCACTGGATAGTAGTAGAAGACTCCGAGAAAAAGACAGAACTTGTTCACAAGCTGTTGTCAGGACGATATAGTTGCAAGATGAGAAGGACTGCTCATTTGAATGTGAAGTCACCAGCTTTTGGTTCTATAACAGTGCCAATAAGAAGAGCACCACCATGGATACGTTCTAATTATCCTCACAGAGGAGTGTTGCAAAGGAATATTGCACTGATGTGGCTCAGAGAGGCAGCCAAGTTGAGTCAGCTGGAATTTGATGGCTCAGGTGTGGTCTATTTTGGAGATGATGATAATGTGTATGACTTGAGAGTATTTGAAGAGGTGAGTATATCAGTATATAGTGGGTACTGTACAACATATGAGCTCGGAAAGATACTTATTTCTTGCTCTTACCTAGAATTTTTTTTTCCCTTCAAGTTTGTACAATAGTTTTGATAATTGTATGAATGTTATAGTGTGGTTTGTGTACATACATTGCAATATCTGTTTCTGTGTTCGGGTCTTCTCAATGATTAATTTGTTGGTTTATGTATCTACAGCACATGCACACAATGAACTATGTCCCAAGTTCTACATCAATTGTATTCTTAAAGTGTTAAATATTCGTGTATGCATACTTATGTGTATGCTGTTTTGCTTAGTTATGTATCAAAAACGGAACACATCTGTAATAGCATTTAGTTATTTTCAATTCATGAGTTTAAACAACATCTTAATATAAAAATCATTACCAATAGGCATGGAATACTGAAATCTGAAGAATCCTAAACATGTACATGTACTAGTCAATGAATTACAACAGTTTAGTGTTCAACTGTTTGTGTAGATGGAGGGAGTGTGTTCAAGTTGTTAAGTAAGAGAAAAGAATACTTTCCACTCAACACATAGTGACAATCACGATTGGTGAAGCACATAAACAGGAAACTCCAAGCCAATGTCACTATTGAACTTATTGTATTATGGTGTCATCTGTATGTGTAAAACTTTCCTGATCTTTAGTCGCTCTATCTACAACCCTTACCTCTTCCAATTTAATTGAGTGATGTTGCTGCCAAGCATGTTCAGCACAGGACTCACCTCTCTTGCCAGGATCCTGATGTTCTTTCGTTCTTTGTTCAAGCTCCTAGTTGTTTCACCTACATATATACATTCCCATAGCTACGTGGTATACTATACACTTAGGATGACTCACTGCTTATGGATATAGTATATTTTACTTAGATACTCTCCCACCTGACTTGTGGTATTTTGATGTCAACCTCTCTCTACACACTCTAATCCTGTTATGTATAGAATAGTAAGCATTAAACCTCACACCTGTAAGAGTCTCTGGAAGGTAACCTCTTTAGCACCTGCACTAACTGCTACATTGTTGTTACCATTGCTTTGAAGTTCATACTTTGTGCATGTGATTCTCTTCCTCAAGTTTTCACTCACGTTTGTTACTTTCCTAGCTCTCTCATACAAGCACTAACAGTTTCTACATGCATGACTGGAGAAGTTATCATTGAATCACTGAAAGTTGTGTTGTTTATAAATGGGATGGACCACACCTTTCTATGTAATGTAATTTCCAAATTTGATTGAAGAAAGACACAACAATTCTTTATTGTATGAGACTGACTGAACAGCTCTTCTTATCTCTAAGGCAACCATTTGCTACTTGAAATATTTTATAGATGTATGTTCATAGAGTTTATATCTCGATCATTTCACACATCACTGAACCAATTAGAACCCCTTAGTTGTTGGGGTGTGCCTTTTTCAATGTAAAATTTAACCAATTTTTTTTTTTTTTTTTGGGGGGGGGGGGGGTGTTCAAGTTGGTCAGCTTGGAGAAGGATCACTGGCCTCTGGCTAGCATTCCTCTGTTGAGTTGGGTCACTGCTACTCTATGCTATGGGACTTCCCTAGAGTTTAGTTCAGTCTATTGTAAGTGGAACACTGTATCTGTACTGAGTAGGTGTGGGTACAATAGGTTCCCATGTAGACACATGTTATGGGTTGGGAATCCCGGATATTTCATGTAATAAGTGATAAGGAGAAATGCAAAAGTGTTGTCAAATTGTTTGTATGTATTTTCTGATTATGTTGACATGTAGTCCCGAATACAATATTGGATCAACAATGGAGCAAGAACATTAGTAACAATAAGGTTATGAGGACTTAATAGAAGTTCAGAGCCATGCATGCCTTTCAGAGCTATGCATGCCTTCTTTACTTAATACATTCGTGTAATGATGGTGTTGGTATTCATAAATAATTCAATTAGTTGGGCTGGGTTAGTAAAGTGTCATCATTAACTGAAAGGAACTTGATTGAAACAATGACTATGTGGTAAAAAACAGGTGAAACCTGTGAGGAAAAAAAGGAAAAAGTTTCACAAAGCTGAAGTCCACAATGGAAAGACTGAGAAGTGGGAGAGATAGTGGAAAAGGGATTCATTACTCAAAAAGAAAGAGCTGAGGAGGGGAATAAAAAGTGCTGGGATGGCTCAGAAAAAAAAAGAGAGTGGGAGAAAGAAAGTGATGTAACTAAACTAAGTGGTAGAGGATAATAACAATGGACAAAAATACCTTTTACTACTGCATTCTTAATTTGCACAAGTTAGTATCAAGCGCCACTGTGTGGCAGGTACTACATATATATAAATAGTTCAGTTAATCTCACGAGTCTGAAAATCATAATATTCCTAGCAATTGAGCTACATCAAACTCTGACTATTGAAAGTGTATCTGTGGCATGGGCATTAGCTATTTCCTTGTGTCAATGTACATTCAATGTCCAACAATTATTATGTTACTGCACAATTTTCAACAGTCAACAGTGACCACTTGCCGGTTTGTTCACATTGCATATTGGGTGTGGTCTTGAGTGTGGCTTAGTTTCCCTAACTACAACTTGAGAAGTTGGCAACTCTTAGGCTACACTGCTCAAGATTAAATTTCACATGCTACTGTATGTGTGTATGTTTGTTTGTAATAAGAACTTAGCTGATGTAGTTTTTGTATTGTTACAGCAACTAATGTCCCTCTATTGTTAGGAAGGGTCACTAAGTTCTAAATTACTTAGTTGCTGCAAAGCCATCGTGAACTACTGTGATGAGGGTTCTCAAGCCCTAAGTGGCACCCTCATTGCACTTTAGACATGAGGGTTCTTCCCCCCACCAAGGTTGTTGGAAGACCATTGTAACCTATTCTTAGCTTTTTTTCTCTCTCTCTCTTCTTTTTTCCACCCTTTTTGTTGTTCTTACTTTTGTTCTTCTTTCATTTCCCTTCATTATTTTCTTTTTCCCCTCTTTTTTCCTTCACTCTTTCTTTTATGTTTCCTCCTTTGTTCTTTCTCTCTTCTTTACTTTTGATCCCTAATCTTAGCCCTTGCCCTGCTGCCATTTCTTGCTTGTATGCTTCTGCTAAAGAAAAAGTTAAAGCTGAAATTATTAGCAGATGGTATTTTTACTTTACTACTATTGTTGTAATTAAACCTCAAAATTTAGTCAATAACTAGTGATGTGCTTGAGCACAAATGGCGAGCGAGCCTAAAGACTATACTATTTTTATATGAATGATTTTGACTTCTAACACTGAAGCTACTGAAAATAAGGTCGAGTTTTTAAATTACGCATACACTGTAAAGGATTTCAGTACCGTAGTAACAACTTGCTGCAACTGTTTGAATTGAAGGAAAACAACAACAACAAAACAATACACGCTATTTAAACGTTTTCTTTGTGATATTCTTTAGCTAAATAGTGGCTGTAAAGCACAATGCTTTGACACAACTGGACATACACCCACACAAGACTTACCTTCGTGGTTAGTCTAGTGGACAATGCATTTTCAAATAAATACTGTTGCGTATGGCTTATAACCATGCCAAAGAGCGCATTGACTTACCACCGCCACTAACTCGAATAGAAATGGAAGTCCAGTAAGTTTTCACGTTTTAACTGCACCCGTAAAAGAATTCAAAACGGTAAACAATTCAATTTCTAGAGTGATACGGGTACTGATCGATAAACAGAGGATTCTGTTTAGTGAAGTTTGGGACGGGGTCGACCATCGAACTAACACAAAAACGCGAGGGTCAAAGTCCAAAAATGCCTTACGTACGTCCAAACATATATATAAACCAACAAACATCTCCAATTTTCAATTATGTTACCCCTGTAAGTGTCTCGCTCGCTCGCCAATTAGTTCGTGATAACTTTTAGTTAGTTAGTCCATACTATTAAGAGTCTGATATCGTCCACTCCTAGGTAAAATTGTACTCAGCATTCGTCTTAGGTGTTTCATAGATCCTAGGCAAGATTGTAGGATAAATATTGCTTTAGACATTTCTTCCTATTACTCTGTATTAAATTCTCCACCATAATACAGGGTTTCGCTGAAGTGTTGTAGCTGGAGGATAAATATTGCTTTAGACATTTCTTCCTATTACTCTGTATTAAATTCTCCACCATAATACAGGGTTTCGCTGAAGTGTTTTAGCTGGCGATGGTTGTCAGATTCATTTTGCTAACATACATGCTGTTTATCAAGAACTTGATTTTTGTAAACTACTGATTCTCAAAAGTGGGTAAGGTTGCCAGCAAACATATACTACATACGTATATGGTCCTGAGAGGTTGTCCGGTTTAGAAGCCAGGTGATATGCACATCTGCTGGTTGTGTTGTTAAGTCATTTCTCAGCCATTGAAGAAAGAACATAGCAAACATAAAATATGTAGGGTTGTTCATCTGTAAGTTTGGGAAGGTCTCGTTGAGGAGAACAAAGGGTGTAAAATAAACTTAGGATTGCGAAAATGTTAACATTCAAGCAGCATATTTGGCGAGCAAGTGAGGTGTTCTCGAGTGTGTCTCAGTTGAGCTTTTGATATATGTATGTATGGTACATATGCATTAAGATTTCTTATCGTACTAGAGTCTAAAGTCAGTTATCTGTGAAAAAATAGAGTATGATAAAATAGTTGTAGTGACTTATTTTGAAAAGCATGCTATTGTCAATGCTCAAACATTTGTTTACACTGTCAGCTGACAATGCATAGTGACTTTAGTTCAATACATAGTGAACTATACGAGCCCAAGACTACATACTTTTAATGCCCAATGCACTTAGCTTCAGTTTGCTGACATAAGGAAGTATATATTTATATACAGTTTATATGTACATATTGTGGCTTCAATGTGCTACTAAGCACTACACTTTGGCTTCAAAGGAACTAGACATCAGAAATAAAGAATTGTGTTAAGAGTTGTAGCTCAGACCTCTTGATAGGGTTAAAAAAAAAAAGAAGAAGTAAATTAAAGTAACCTCAATGTATAGCTGGGCTAGCTCGCTCACCATTCATGCTGAATCACACCATTTATTAATTTTTGTTGTGTGTGTGTGTTAGATGAGGAATACTTGCAAGGTGTCAGTGTGGCCAGTGGGTTTGAGTGGAGGACTCAAGTATGAAGGTCCTATCTGTGAGAATGGTCGGGTTGTGGACTGGTATGCTGTATGGGACAGAGACAGGACCTTCATGATAGACATGGCTGGTAAGATGTGATGTTTTTCTTCATCCAGTTAGTATCATCATTTGTTTTTGCTCTCGTCATGCAGGTTTCGCCATCAGTGTTCAACTTCTTCTGGCAAAGCCAGAGGCTTCTTTTAATATGCAGACGTTCAAGGGCCGTTTAGAAGAATCTATTTTGCTACCATTAGTAACACAAGAGGAACTGGAACCTAAAGCAAACAACTGCAGATTGGTGAGTGCATGTTCATAATACACATGTCAGAAACCCGTTATTATCTTCTCATCAGATGACAAGGTCCTTGTGTAAAGATGTGTATGTAGTCTGAATATCTGACAGTTAAACAAAGAAAAGGAAGTAAATAAAGACATTTTGAAAGTGGGGAGCCAGGCAAGACCAGATCAGAGGGGGCGTGGCACATAATATGACACTTTAAATCATTTTCAAGCAATAATAATTAGGGACTACAATAAATAAGTTTTAATTAGTGTGTCCATGAATTTACCTAATACAATTTGACAATGAACAGAAGGTTGACCCAATTCAGTTAGAATGCACAATTCCTATGATAATCATTACTGATCGGGAGCATTAATTACTTGATTAAAAAAAATAGAGAGGCTGTGGTAGCCCCAGCCTGACCCTTCCGCCACCTATAAATATTACTTAAAAAGAGTTCAATATTTTTTGTAAAAGAATTACTTTTTAAATGTTATTTTGTATGTAAAAGATACTGTAGGTTATGTGTGTGTGTGTGTGTGTGATGTACCTGAATTTAGATTTTGGTGTGGCATGTCAGAACTGCCAAGCCTGTCATGAAACATGAAAAGGCTCTAATAAAAGAAGGAAGACCGTCAGACCCAGAAATAGAAGTATAGCATTAACCCACCTCAATCCTTTCTGTTGTAGTCATCATCACTTGTGGCTTGTTCTTCACTGGGCATCAGGTACATAGTCAATACCTTGAGATTATCATCTTTATTATTATTTTTTAACTCTGGTTAATTTGTGTAGTTTTAAGTTTCTTAATTTTTGTTTTAATTTCAAATTCATTATTCTGAATTCTTTTTTTATGTTTATGTGCTCACCAAATAGTGCACACCCTGCAATTGTGCAGTCACTTGACATATGATTAATATTTTATTTAATTAAAACTTACATACACAAATTTGTGTGACTGTTGGAGTGATTCTGCCGTATTAGCCATTTTAAGTATTAAGTTTACTATCTCATCATAATAAGGAATGCAATAATTATAAAGATGAGCAATAAATGGAAATAAGCTTCACATACCTGTATGGAGGAAAAAACATACAACATAAGCAGATTATGACAAACCAACACACGAAACATTATGAACTGAAAAGGGCTGTTCTTGGTTGCAGAAATATTTATAAAATTGCTAGTGCTGAACTAGCCATTGATTGGAAGTGTCGTGGAAGGGTTAGCAGATGAACAGCTCTGTGAGAAAGTTGAGTTGATTATACTTCTATCCGAGGGTCAGAGGGCTTTCCTTTCTTGATCAAAGCCAGTTCCTGCCTCATCTTAGCTGGTTCTGTTCGAATGTGCCAAACCAATACCTACAAGGACAAGTACCTGCAGTAACTAATAGTGCATTACACTTCCTGCAACAGTAAAACACTTGATCACACTGTCGTACCTTGGAGCAGTTGTCTGCCTTGGGCTCTAGATCATCTTGTGTTACTAAGTGATTCAATATAGAGTCTTCTAGACGTCCTCTTTTAGCTTTCTGATCCATGGAAGCAGAAGGCTTAGAGAGGAGCAATTGCAGGTTAATGGCAAACCCTTTACCAACAACAAATTAAAGGTCGGTTATAGCTACCCTAAAACTCAAGAGTCATTCACAATTACATTGGATTAATGTTTCATGTGCTAACAGGGATATACGAACACACTTAGTGAGAAAAAGTGTAAACATGGTATGTATACATAAGGTGTTTTGTGCACTTGCAGCAGAAATCACGAAACTTGGCACAAATGACCTATGATATGTAATAAACAAATCCTGATATAGGACACACCCCTTGTTGTTAATTAACACCTACTAATTAAGCAAAAGTGCTGATGCTTGCTGAAATGCCATGTGCTTAGTGGTTGTGAAAGTTTGCTGGGATGTGTGGCTAGACAGCTTGGTACTAGGTCTACCAAAGGGTTGTCATTAAGCTTAAAATGCTGTCTGCCAAATATGATGGTGGTGAGATGAGGTGCCCAGCTCAAAGTAAGCGTAAGGACAGAGGTGCAGGATATGAATCACTGTCACATGCACTTTCACAATTCGAAAATGGTAACAACTTAACCAATTTATATTCCTGAGTTCATAACAAAAAATGCTAATCTTCAGGACACTTTGATGGTAAATCAAGCAAAATTTAATCGCAAGGGAAAACGACCTTACAATGCAGTTGATGAACCAGCACATACAAGTCCAGCAAAGACCAGACGATGTACTCCAAACGATGATAGAGTTAGCATTTGTCTGTTTTGTGGTACTAATGATTCTGAGCATTTGATGCACAGTGTCACTTCTACTGAGTGTGATGTTACTGTGAGAGCATGGGCTACGAACCTGGAAGATTTTGATATGCTTGGTAAACTTTCAAGTGGTGATCTCTTTGCACAAGATACTGTGTATCACAAAGAGTGCATGACGAAGTACTACACTCGCCACAGGGCCTGTCTGCGCCAAAGGCATAGTAAAGGCAAGGTCAGTCAGTCCGAGCTGGAAGGTATAGCCTTTGCTGAAACAGTTGCATACGTTATTGAAGATGATAGTGATGGCCCTTTTTACGTAACAGAGCTTGCAGATTTATACGCAGCTAGACTTAAGGATTTGGGAGGCACAGTCTCAGAGAGAATACACACAACTCGTTTCCAAAAGCGTATTTTGTCAGAAATACCATGGATGAGTGGTCAGAAGGTTGGTAAAAAGCTTTACATTGCATGCGAAGCTGCAATTGGAAAAGCTGCTGCTCGTGAACTAGATCAGAGTTCAGATCAAAATGCTTGTAACTTGGCTCGAACAGCTATTCTTCTCAGGGAACAAATCTTCGATTATCAACAGAATTTTAGTGGCGAATTCACAGCTAATGCACAAGAGAAGTCAGTTCCTGCAATTTTATTATCTTTTATTGACATGGCATTGTGTGGCTCTTCAGTGAAACGTAGCTCGAGCGCAAGTGATGATAGGAAATCTGTGGCCTTAGCAATTGCTCAGCTGTTAATTTTAAATGCTGTGAAGAAAAAAACCCAACTAAACCAGTTGCTAACATTCGACACAGAGTTGAAATGGAGACTCCTCTTCCCATTTATGTTGCATTAAAAGTATATGCTGCAACGGAACACTGTGAGAAAACCATAAACCAGTTACATGAACTTGGGATGTGTATATCCTATGCACAAGTGAGGGATATTTCCAAGGTTATGGCTAATTCCGTTGTTAGAATGTTTGAAGCCGAAGGTGCACCTTGTGGGCCAGCTCTGAGACATGGGTTGCTGACAATTGGAAGTGCTGACAACTTTGATCTTAACCCATCAAACCGTGATGCCAAAGATGCCTTGCATGGTACTGGATGTGTTATGCAACTTCCAACCTCAACTACCTCAGGTACTGTAAGAAGTGCAGAGCCATATCATAAAGCTGCTTTGGTTTTGTCTAGCATTGCTCAGCTACCCAGGGTTTACACAAACATAAAGGAAGTAGAAGTCTCCACTGGAGGTGTGCTTGTACCAGCTGTGACTGGGTCTTGTAGGCCAACAGTTCCACCTCAAACTTCTGATTCAGCCCCACAGACTGCTACTGACCCACTATCAATTGGGAATGCAACTTTTTTCTAATTCAGTTGAGGAACACTGGGTCACTCATGCACAGTCGATGGAAAAGGATTATTATAGCAGTGATGACACGATTTCTTGGGCAGCCTTTTGTGCTTCCAATCAGCCACAGCTAGACAGACCGTCTACCTTGTATCACATCAATGCTCCCAATTTTCCGAAACAAGGCCAGTACTTTTCCAATGATCTATCATGCCATGTCCATTGTGAAAAGTGCTACTGAGACTTTGAACCCTGGGCAGGTACATACCAGTGATTACACTGGACCAACCACTCTATGCAATTGCTAAAGCCATCCAATGGGACCAAACAACAGATTTTAGTGAAGATAACTATTGTGTGTTCTTGGGCCCGCTTCACTCAGAAATGCTGCTTTTGAAGCTACTGGGCGACTGGCTTCGAGATAGTGGTTGAATAGCAGCACTCATTGATGCTGAAGTGACTACACCAGGTCGGGCTGAGGCAATGCTCAAGGGGTCACATGTGACAAGGACACGATACGCACATCAGGTCACTGTGTTGTCACTCTCAATCCTCAGAAGGGAAGCATACATGAAGTACACATGTGACTGTCAGAAAAATGAGGAGGAACCTCTATCATTCATTGCATGGTGCAAGAAGGGAGAAGCTTTGCCTCAGTTCAAATACTGGCAGACAGTTTATGACATGGAAATGCTACTTCTGCGCTTTGTACGTTCTGTCCGTGTGGGAGACTTCAATCTATATGTAAAGACATTAGATGAGGTTGCAGATTGGGCATTCATTCTTGATCACTACAATTATGCCCGCTGGCTTCCAGTTCATGTGCGTGACATGATAAACCTGCAAGACAAACACCCAGTTCTTTACAAGCAGTTTGCAGATGGTTTCTTTACTGTAGCCAAAACACAAAATCAATTTTCCTTAATTGGATTTGACCACAACCATGAGCAGCAGAACAAGGAACAAGGAACTGAAGATGCACGGGGGAACTCTAAATCTTGGTGATGAGTGTGTGTTTACAGAGTGGTCCGTGGCAGGACCAGAAATTGCACGGGTGATTGCTGAGTTTGAAACTGGCATGACTCCAGACAAAACCACTATTCTAAAGCACCATGACCAGAGTGCAAGTGTCCAAAAGAGATTTGCAGCAGATACCAAGGCACTTGTTACAGCTTTCCAATGTATGGGGAATCCGTTTGAGGAAGATAATGATGAAATAATTGTTCTTGATACCAAGGAGGTTATGCCTCAAGAGGTTGCCCAAAGTATTATGTGTGCCCATGAAGAGGGGAAAAAACAACATTCTACTTTTGTGCATGAGCACCTGGAAACTTCCAAGTTGTCTCCTCACATGAGCCTATCAAAATGAACAAAATCTCTCTTCCCAGCAATAGACACAAAAAATCAAGAAGCAGCAAGCGTGTAGTTAGCACCACTAAAGATGACCTGCGCTTACTTGGACAACTCTACGTTTCACTTCAAGTCAGAGAAGGCGATATTGACAGCTTGTTTGCCGTTGAAAATCTCGATGCCCTACCATCTTTATCCAAGAATGGTAAACTGAGAAGTGGCCCAAAGTCAGACCTGGTCTCATGTCTACAAACAGCCTCACCATCTGATTTTAGTGAGGCTGATGTGAAACTCATTGATGGAGTCAGACCTGGTCTCATGGCTACAAACAGCCTCACCATCTGATTTTGGTGAGGCTGATGTGAAACTCATTGATGGTGCCAGCATGGTTCATGTATTGGGATCAGATAGTAACATAAAGACATTCTATGACTTTGCAGAAGAAAGTAATTCCTTCCATCAAGAGGCATTTGATCACTGCTAGGCGTGTTGATGTTATCTGGGACAGGTATCTGTCGAACAGCTGAAGGCAACGAGTAGAGAGAATAGAGGGGCTGGAGTGCGACAACGCTTACCGAGTGATGGTAATGGAAAGATCCCAAAGAACTGGAACAGTTATCTTCGCAATTCAGCAAACAAGATTGAACTCTTTCACTACTTATCAAGAGTGATTGCCCGATCTGCTTTTGGTGAGGGAAAGATTGTTATAACCACATTTGATGAGACTGTTTTAAGAAACCCTTGTGATGATGATGTTGTGATTCAAACAGAATATTCTATCTCTCCTTGCAATCATGAGGAGTTTGATACCAGAGTAATGTTGCATGCAGTAAATGCAGCATCACTAGGGTACAAGAATGTACTGATTATAGCCAATGTTACTGATGTTGTTGTTCTAGCTATTTCTTTCTTCACTGAGATAGGTGCAGAGAAATTATGGGTGTCATTTGAAATGGGCAAGAAATTAAGGTACATTTCTATCCATGATATTTGCAGTACTATGTCTCCTGCAAAAGCTTGCGCTCTTCCTGCATTTCATGCCCTAACAGGGTGTGACAATACTAGAATTCTGGGACTGGAAAAAAATCAGCATACCTCAAGTGGGCCACAAGACCAGAACTCACAACTGCATTATGCTACCTGATGGACAGACCCCTCGCACTCACATCAGCAGACATTGAAGTCTTTGAGAGATATGTGGTCTCATTGTATTCTTCAACATGCCCCTTGATGGAAGTCAACCATGCACGTAAGCAAATATTTGCCCAGTCATCACGTTCGTTTGAATATTTGCCACCAACTAAGGCAGCTCTATTAGAGCACATAAAGAGAGCAACTTATCAAGCTGGTTATGTATGGGGGCAATGTCTCATGGCAGAACAGGTCTTACCAAGTCCAGGGTCATGGGGGTGGACTGAGTGTGAATATGGGTGGGAACCTTTTGGACTCCCCTTCCTCAAGCAGCAAAAGCACTAGAAGAGCTAGTTAGGTGCGAGTGCACAAAACCTTGTGCAGGAAAATGTTCCTGCTACAAGAAGGGCCTAGTGTGCACAGCCAGATGCAAATGTGGAGGAACATGTTACAGAAAGCCACAGCAAGCTGCATCATCATCTGCTAACTAACAATATCTATCTATAATTATCATTATGACTTTAAAGTGTTCATTTGTTACTAATACTTGCACAAGTAAGGTCAAGTTTTAATTCAAGACTCTTCCATTTTATTGTAATGACTTCAATTCGATAGCAAAACAAGTGCCATTAAAATGGTAATTAAGCTGGTTATTTTAATTATGTTAATAAGTAATGTTAATTAACCACAAGGGGTGTGTTCTATATCAGAATATATTAGTACGCATGAACAATCATCTGAGCCAAGTTTGGTGATTTCTGCCAAAAGTGCACATTAAAAACCCCTTAGACAGCAGACTACATATATAGCCTAGATCCATGGTACAAGTTGGTTGCACCCCTCGATTCGGTTGGTATAGGATTCACAATATCCTCGGGCCTTTGGCCTTCGGTTGTGCAAATCTCATACCAACCTCCATGTCATGGTGTAACTTATACAGTGTATATCTCTATTTTTCGGACCTTCAGCAGATGTGTCTGTCACAAAAGTGTGAACTGCAGTCAAGATTACTACGTTATTAAATAAACCATCCTGTGTTGCCAGTCATATTACTTGCCAATATATCATCCCTTATCTGCCAATATATCATGTCATCCCTGAATATATTTCATACCCAAATATATCATATCATCCCTTACCTGCCAATATATCATATCATCCCTTATCTGCCAATATATCATGTCATCCCTGAATATATTTCATACCCAAATATATCATATCATCCCTTACCTGCCAATATATCATATCATCCCTTACCTGCCAATATATCATATCATCCCTTACCTGCCAATATATCATATCATCCCTTACCTGCCAATATATCATATCATCCCTTACCTGCCAATATATCATATCATCCCAGTCAATCTAGTATCCCTTACCAGCCATGTCTATCATGAAGTAGCGTTCTCTATCCCACATAGCGTACCAATCCACAACTTTGCCCTTCTTACATATTGGACCTTCAAACTTCATCCCTCCACTAAGTCCCACTGGCCACACTGACACTTTCTTAGTGTAACGCATCTAGTAAAAAAGAACGTTGGAGTTAACTCTTGGTAACGATATACAAACACTGAACTAACAAGACTACAGACAACAATCAGTGAGCCACTATCAAATTGTAAGATTTGAGTCAGTAGTCATAAAAAACAATTTTAACACATGATTGACATTTGAGTGGCTATTTATTACTAGTGCATGTGATTGGTAGAGGACTAAATATGACAATAATGGGTTTAAAGAAGTCAGACATGCAGAGGTTGTATAGTAGATGTAAACACCAGAGGAAATTAGTCCTTAGGGGTTTCATAAGCTTCTTCGATCGTAAAAGGTGCCTGTAAGTATCCTACATAGAGGTAAATATCCTACATACAGTGTCTCCAAGACAACACTTGCACTTCAGCTTGCCAAAAAAACTGCAACTCATTTTTCTTCACTCATCACATACAGGTCAGAGAAGTTGTGTCAGCTAGAAAGATATAGCTGACTCACTCGCCCATGACATTACATCCATGTCTGTACAGTTCTTCATAAGTACATGAAAAGAAACATGTAATGAAGGATGCTAAAAGTAATGTGAAAAAACAACAACAACAAATGAACAAAAACTTAACCACAACTGCTAGAATTCAATTCATTTTTAGTACAAAAAACACAATTAACTCTCCTCCGACTGAACTATGTAGAGAAAAATTGATCAAATATGATCAACTTTTTTGTTTTATTTTTATGACGAAACTGGTACAGTATCTTCGATTATAAACATTTTATTGCAATTATACGAAAGCTAAACTTCCTATAAATAGAGAAATAACCGTATGTTATCATAGGAAAACATTTTTTTGAAGTTAGGCTATACTGCAAGAGCAGTTCGAAGATGGCTTCTTCTGCGGCTGGTTATCGCGTCAATAAACAGCGTCTGCTACGGTGAATATGTTTGTAAAAGACTAGTTCAGTGATTGTATAAGTAGTTCTAGCGTGTCTGAAGGTGACTGTTTCGTTTTATCAGACTCAGGAGCTGTTGTTGATGATCCATGAAGAGCCTGTGGCTATAGCTGACAATACTGAAGCTTTAGCTGATGAGGAGGCTCTCACTGAAAATTATGAACCTCTAGTTGAACATTTTTCCTACTCACAAGGTAGTCCGGCGTAGCCAGACCCTTTACCAAACCGCTACGCTGGGAATGGGTCTGGGGACATGGCCATACCAAATTTGTTCTGCCGCACATATATTGCGGCGGTCAATTAGAGTTAGCAAATTACCGCGTATGGCCCTTCTGAACCACAAATTAAAATTCCTGGTGTTGGCCAGCCACTCCGCTAGATTTAGCGGCGGGATCTGATTAGCAAGTATGGCTGTTTTTGTATCTGTTTACTGCATTGGCTGTGGAGATAATCTCTCCCACAAATCATCCAAGGATAGGAGGAACCTTAGATCTGATTCCATTGGTGATCCTGCTCCTAGAGAAGAGGCCCTATCTGAATGGATTTCTTTACTGAACAGCAAACTGCAGTTGCGAGGGCTCTCCATAGATGATATCAATATTGATACAGAAAATCCAGGGAAAATGTGTAGACAGTGCTTCAATGATTTTAGGCGATATCACAGTCTAAAGATGAAACTAGATGCAGGAAATTTGCATTGCCATGCAAAACAATGGAGTATGATTTGGAACAATTGCCCATGGATGCATCAACTTCAACTGAAAGTTCTGCTGTTTTGCAAGCAAGTACTCCACGGCATAAAAGAAGTCGAGCACATTCTTTCCCACCTACTATTTCATGTTCTGATTCACCAACAGTTACGGTAGGTATAAATTGTCTCTAATGCTAATCATTGATAGCAATCAAATATCCTAACCTATAATATATAGATAAACATTGGATATAAGAGTGCCAAGAAGAACTACCCCTTATATACTCCTCGGCGTAAGCTTATGGGGAAGTCTATTGCCCGTGGAAGCAAGAAGGCTTTGATTGGCCAATGTTTTACTGACACTGAGACGAGATTACGGATGCTTAAGAAGATTGAAAGAGAAGTCAGAAAAGAATTAAAGGTGATGAGTTCTGGAAGAAAAAAAAAACGGCATCAGTCTTGCGTGGTGGCAAATTTAGTGATTTAAAGAGTTTCAAATGGGAAATGCTGGAAAATGAACTTTCACACCATGCACCTGTATTATATAGTTTCCTTCGTTCCTGTACTCAAACGAAGATTCCCAGAAGCAATAGGAAATCACTTATTTGTCTCTGTGCTTCAGTTTTACAGCATCGATGTTCTCGGATGAGTTTGCTGCAAAAAATAATCACGTTGATTCTTTATGCTGGGCACTGCGGGAAACAGGTAAGACTGGTGATAAGCTACAGTAATAGCAAACTACTTATTGGTTAAATCACTTGTGAATTTCACAGGTACACTCCAGACTTCAGCCACTCCATATTACTAAGCTCAAAGTCCTTGACACGGCTACTGGATGCAATAGGAGAAAACCATGACCAGGATGTAATAGAGTGGACAAAATGTTTATTCCACAGCTTAAGGTTTGTAGGAAAGGGAGAGGAAAGTATTTCTGATATTTAACTGTAGCCCTCCCTCCTCTCCAAACCCACCCCCCCCCCCCCCCCCCCCCCGTTTTCGAAAAAATCATCTTCATGTATAGTGCAGTGATTGAAGAAAAAAAAATTCCAGAAATGTGAAATCTTGTTGATACTGCCCACACTAATACGAAAGAAAGGGGTTTGGATATTACTATGACAATTATGCTAAATTCAGTAAGCACAGTAATTTGCCATTGGAAATACGTACATGACCCCTAAAAATCCATAAATCTGTCCTTAATACGACCATCATTAGTACATTAGGATATTCCTGCTGGAGGAGTAGAACCACATCATAGATTCAGTAGAAGTTGCCAAGAGGATGACGATGACAGTGATGATCAAGAGAGCCTAGAAGTTTCTGATGATGGCTTGGATATAGATAGCAATTCTGAAAGTGATGTTGACTTCTCTCTGAAAATGAAGAATCTAGCAATTTCAGCAGTGAAGGAAGTGATAGCGAGGATGACCAGAATGTAGAACCTGATTCCGTTGAGCACAATGTCCAGGTTGCCACACCACCTACAGTGTTGGAGCCCTACCAACTGATTGTGTCACAACAAAATGTGGAGATGGCATCTTTACCACCATCACCTTCACCACCAAGAGGGCACAGGTTATGTGGTGATAATGTTGATATGAATGTTCGCCCTCGCTTCATGTTGTTGGACAGGTAGGAATCATAAAAAATTCAATTGTAAAGTATCAAACTTCGTACTGTAGTTATTACATTAATTTCATCTAGTTATTGTAAAATGTGTGGGTTGTTTATGCTTACCAACAGGGGTACTCAATCTAAGCATTACTTTCATTCTATTGCACTGGAGAACAGAATCAATGTTTCTCAGCTCTCTGATGCTCCAGTAGACATGAGCGCCTTTACACCTGAGCAAATTGCTCCTACAATTGTTCCATCTGCTTCTGATGACAAGGCAATTAGAGAAAACATGGCCACCCTGATTTCGAGAGTTCTCAGCTCACACATGAAGTTCTTTAATTTCTCTTTCTCTGATGTTGTAGACTGGCACATTCAGCAGCTGAACATGGCACTCTTTATCAACTTAGGAATGTTATTAACAGAACAAATGTGAAGCAAGTGCCACTTGATAGCTTTAATGTCTGTGAAGATTTCTTTGTGCTAGTAGTGCATTGTTATATTGTCAGCAGCAATGAAGATGATGGACATGGAGGGCTTAGATGATGCACCTTCTGCAACATACGTTGAAGACCCACAAAATGTTTGGATGTTGCCAAAGGAAGAAAGAAAGGAGCTCCTAGAGAAGATGGGATTGTCGATAAGTATATTGACATGAGTCCACATGAGTGAAGACTTTCAGTACACAGACCATGTCAATCTATACGCCAAATGGCTGATGAGTCTTGGATGTTTTTATTTAAAATTTTCAGATTCAATTAGAGAGAGTGACGGAGACAGAGATGTGCGTTGCTGGAGATATATGTTACCTATGTTCATTAGCTCTGGTAGAAAGAATTATGACATTGAAGCTTTTCATCTTCTGCTACCGTGTGATTTTCTTCTTTCACCCCGCCAAGCAGCTGAGTTGGTCTGGTCAAGATTTGTCAAAATGTCACAGGTATTCCTGGTAGAAACATTCCAAATGATCTATACTTGGAGCATCTCAACAGAATAGTTAAAACTGCTATTCGTCATCTTGGATCCAACAAACTGAACAGGGGATTACAAGGGTGGGGAAAGTCTTGCGAGTCTTTGCTCCACTGCTAAAGAACTATGATGAAGAGACTGGAATCTCTTCAGCCTTACAAAGGCACAAAAAGCCAACTGAAAAAAAAAGATATGAGCGTCTTACTCTCAAACCTTTCCTCTTCTTTCGACGTGATTTCAAATAGATGTTATCCTTCCTTCTGCAATCCTAGACACCCCTTACATGCAAATTTCTCCCACCGACCACAAGAACTGGATCATTAAACACTATAATTCGTGACACTGAACTTATAGAAAAACAAAGGAGCTATGTTTGAACCACAAACACAAACTTTGGCACATATATCACAACACAAACATTTTCCACAATCTATATGTGTATAGTTGTCCATATCACTAAATAAATTGTCTCTACGACAAATAGTTTGGTTATTTTGATAGTTTTCATTTGCTTGTCAGTCTTTCTTGTTGCTGAATTAGTAGGCACCAGAACTGCCAGTGCAGGACTTCCGTCTCTGCCAGCACGACCTGTATCTTGAATATAAGATTCAATGTTATCTGAAACACCAAAATGAACAATTTCCCTGACATCAGGGCAGTCAATGCCCATGCCAAAAGCAATTGTAGCACATACAATCCTCAAAGAGGCATGGGATTTTCTAAATGTGGTAATGATGTGAGATTTTACTACAGAAATGGTTACAGACGTGAACATATCTACTAGTCGTAGTTGATAAACATCTGGAGAGTTAATTGGTTCTGTGAACTCGCTACCAAGTCTATTTCGAAAAAATAAATACAAATCTGCACAATCTTCAATCTTCCTGCAGTAAATAATAACACGAGGCATTGTGACCCTTTCCATTTGTAACCTTGTCAACAAGGGCTGGAAAGTTTTAGTTATTGAAATGAATGGATTAGCTATGGCATACATTAAGTTAGCTTTACAAGAAGATACTGCTATCACTGCTGGCTTATTCATTCCCAGTATGCTTGCAACTTTCTGCTGTAGGGTTCTACTGGCTGTGGCCGTAAGTGCCATCAAAGGAACTTCTTCTGGAAGTAAACTTCTTATTTCACCAACACGCAGCAATACTCCACGAAATGTTTCTCCCCTAGAACAATAGATAATAAGTAAGAGTTAGCTTCAGTAGACAGTGTAATAAACTTACCACTTCTTGATGCAGTGTGCTTCATCAACAAGGAAAGCTTTCATCCTATTCACATATTGTGTGCTGGTCAACGACTCCCTCCACTTCCTTTCCTGCAATAGTAACTTAAGTGTGAAGAAAACTAAACTAAACTTCGCATCTATGACATTCTTTTTCACAGCTGATGTGGTATTGCCGTTAACTGTAGCAACAGACAATCCTCTCTCAGACAAAGATGTAACCTGAGAGTAGCCAAGAGAAATTTGAGGCAAATTCAAATGGCACTGTCAAATAATTGTTGATGTCTAGCTAGCTATTTTTTACATAATAAAATTAAACAAGTTTTACCTGGTCCTCCATAATAGCTGTAAGTGGAGATACTACAATCACTATGGACATATGGGGATCTTGAAGTCCATAGAGGTGATCAAACAGGAACGGGAGAGAAGCAAAGCATAGGGTTTTTCCATATCCAGTTGGAAGAATTGCAAATACGTCTCTACTAGCTACTAAAGGTCTGATCACCTCCACCTGTAATTCTTTCAACCGGTCATATCCCAGTTGTCTGGCAGCAAAAGCTACAGAAACTTGAAAAAGATCGCCCGAATCCATCTACCTCTCCATATTCTCTTCGACACCGCTGATTACGCTATTCTTGATTCTAGGGAGGTGGGGCTCTGACCACTTCCACATTCCTCTAGAACAAATTTGGTATAGTCATGTTCCCAGACCCTTAGCGCGCTGCGCGGTCTGGCTATGCCGAACTACTCACAAGGTGCTGATGGTAGTTTTGACTGTGATTAGGAAGATTGTAATGGTCTATCAGTTAGTTCAGACTTGAAGTAAGAAAATACCTCAAGTTCCCCAAAGTAGCCAAAATAATATAACACGAAAATTAAGCGAAAATTGTGGTTAAATTTGAAATAAAATTATACTATTATCTACGCTGATCAATATTTCTCTGTAATGCACCATTGACAGATATTGAAGTCATAATGTGTACATCTCAACTGAAATAACATACATATTTTTATATTTTATTGGGTGAAAATAAAGCAAAAAAATTGTGGTTTTACATAATAGACAAGTCGGTATTATCAAAATTCATAACACTGGAGGCATTTGTGGGGAATAGTTGGCAGACAGAATTTTCTAGACCTATTTGACCTGCTGAATCCAAATGTGCTGTCTGCCAAGCTTGTACATTATTAGTAAAAATGATACTGAGGTGTTTATGATGAACCAGTTATAAAAAGCAATGATGTTTTCTGTGAAATGTGATACATAGTAGATTGAATCTATTCTCATGTATTTGGCACTAAATGAAGCATGTGCTGTAAGGCTTTATTTGCTACCAAACTGTTGGATTTTTCAAGGCTCAATGCCTCATGAAATGTTTCAAATGGGAAGAAATTTGAGTCATGTCATGTAGCTTTTTGTCTCACTTTTTTGACATGTTGAATCAAAATACCTTTATATTTCAAACAAGTGGCCCAAAAAACTACAAAGATAAGTATAGTAAAATAAATAAATAAAACATGCATATAGTGAAAATAAATAAATAAAACATGCATACTAGTGGTGTGCTTGAGCACAAATGGCGAGCGAGCCTTAAACTACACTATTGTTATTCAAACTACTAAAATACAGTCGAGTTGTTAAATTACGCATATACGGTAAAGGGGTTTCAATGCCATAGTAACCACTCCCCTCAACTGTTTGAATTGAAAAAGAAGCAACAAAATCAAGTCACGTTATTTAAAAATTTCTTTGTGACATTCTTAATAGTAGTTGTAACGCACAATACTTTCACACAACTGAACATACCTACGCAAGACTTACCTTCGTGGTTCGTCTAGTGGACAATGAATCAGAATTGTCAAGTAAATGCTGTTGAGTAGTGCTTATAACTTACCACCGACACTACCTCGAATAGAAATGGAGCTCCCATAAGTTTTTGAGTTTTAACTGCACCCGCAAAACAATTCAAATTCTAAGGTGATACGGGCAATGGTCGCTAAACCAGAGGATTCTGTTTAGTGAAGTTTGGGACGGGGTCGAACATCGAGCGAACACAAAAATACGGAAGGTCAAAGTACAAAATTACATACATACGTCCAAACATATATATAAATAAATAAATAAACAAACATCCCCGATTTTCAATTGTGTTACCCCTGTAAGTGTCTCGCTCGCTACGCTCGCTCGCCAATAATATTTATTGCCATTGACTTACAGAGTGCTAAACATGACAATAAAAAATTATTATGACATACTGACCCTTTTCATTCCACTACATATTGCCACTACCTCCGGTACAGTTTAAAGTTAGAATGTTTTTTTTTTTACATTTACAGTATAAACTTTTGCAGCCAGTCTTGCACTTACATGCAATAACTTATAGTATACTTAAACCCTCCAGCTACTACTATTAATTAAACTCAACATCAACTCGAGCAAGTGCAGCTCCTCCATTTAGCAGCTTGAGCAAATGTATCAGCAAAAAAATGTCGAAAGGCCAGTTGGCTCACCAATTAGGAAGTAGCTTCAAAGTGGGGTCTCATGAAAAAAAAAAAAGTTAGGCACTGACTGAGCTAAATAATAGTTTTTAATTAGATGCCCTAAAAGCTTAAAATTGATTTAATCCAATTAAATTGTTCGAAATAATTTCTGTTCTATTCCATGGATCCTTAGCAATGCATCAGTTCAATGTTGTCTGCTTTTTCCTTGTGAATATGCATCAACATGAAATGCGGAAAATTCATCAGGACCATCAATTCTTTCTTCTTAACCCAAGAACCTGAAAAAAACTGATTAGCCAGCAGTAATTACCAACTGACTTCTATTCTTATTGTCTTGCAATTTGTATTGAATTCATGAGCAATAACTATCAGAAAATTAAATTTACATATACATGCTGAGTGTTCCCCAAGCAATAAATTTGGGATAAACATGCCCCCCCCCCTCCCCCAATTCCATCATCCCTGTGAATAGCTAATAGTAGTGCTTGTCCATAATTAGAGTGGAAATGTGCATGTCCAGTTCAGAGATCCATGAATCTCAGGTAATTTGATACTACGTATCTGTCTCTCTGCTCTGTTAATTTTTCTTTCTCTTTCTCAATTTTGGATATCCTATCAGATTCACACAGTGATGCAAATGTCATGGACTTGTTTTTATTGAGGGATCACTACCAGTGGCGTAGGAAGGGGGAGGGAGGGCTCCAGAGGCTGGAGTTCTCCCATATTTTGGGGGCACATTCTAACAAGGCGATTTCTCAAATGAACACTATTGTTGAACCACCATGCCCTTAGAGCCCCCTATAGTGAAACATCTTTCTACACGGCTGCTTATAGCAGAAGACAATAGTCTTTCTCGCACAAACTGACTCATCTGCTCTTGGCCTTCAGTATATGAACATTTAAAAAATTGTTTCAATTTCTTTTGTTGCTACATCTTTAGTTGCAATATTTTGCAACCTGAGATTTTTTAGTTTTGAACAAGCCAAAAGAAATCAACTGAGCATGAAAGGGTCTTCACCTTGGCTGTCCAGCTTTATTCAACTTTGGTAGATCAAGATCACCTGTTGTGCTGAGACCATAAAGTGCTCTAGTTTTCAAAGCGATATGAAATCGTAATTGTAGGTTGTATGACGGAAACAAATTTCTAGGTCATGTAATATTTCAACTACACCCACATGAATTTACTTGCTTGGCAGACAATAGCCTCCTCAGAAGCACTTTTTTTTTCCTGAAATACCTCCAGCATTCAAAAGTGAAAAATATTGCTTTTCCCCCCATCATTATAATATTACAATTTGGGGACTTTAATCAATTATACTAAGAAACATTGTGCCCTGCAGAGAAAATGTATTTCATATTTTTAATATCAAATAAAATCTCATTACAAAAGCTTCAATTTGGTGCTAAATACATGAGAATAGCTTTATTCTACAAGGAGTTATACCTCAATAAATGTATCATAATCATTACAAAGCAACGAAAATACACTATTTGTATTAACACCTCATTATCATAAATACTGACAATTTACAAGTTTGGCAGACAGCATATTCGGAATCAGCAGGTCAAATAGGTAGAAAAAAACTGTTTTTCAACTTTTCCCCACAAATGCCTCCAGAATTTTTATAATTCACAATTCTTGAAATTTTGACCTGACTATAACACATAACAAAACTTCAATTCATGCTGAGCAAAAGTGCTATATTTTGCTCAAGACCTCACCCATTTTAAGATAACATATGCTTGAACAAGTGTAGTCGGAATGTTGGTATTTCCCCCTCAATTAAGTTGGTTGGAAGAGAGTTAAAATATTTATGTAAGGTTCATACTATATACGAAATAGTCTAGTCAACTCACTTCTTCAAACACTCGTAAGTCATACACATTGTCATCATCTCCGAAATAAATGACATCATATCCAGTCTGCTGGAGCTGGTTGTTAGCAGCAGCTTCCCTGAGCCACATCAGAGCAATGTTTCTCTGCTGCACTCCGCGACTCTTCAGCCATACCGGATCCTTCGGCCTCCGTCTGTGAGGCTTGGGAGTGCGTATGTTAAGATGGGTGGAGTGTGGAATCTTACAGCTATGCTGCCGGGAGAGTAGAGAAGTTACCACGGTGGATTTCTGTTCAGCATCTTCCACAACGATCCAGTGGAGATTGGGTACATGCATAAGAGTATAGCAAAGCCTAGTGAGGTCAGCTTTCTGGGTCCACCGCTGATAGGTGGGTGTGATCATATAAATAATGGGTAAGGTAGAGTTGAAAGAAGGCGTGTCCACCTGCTTCCATGATTTTTCACGTTTGTTATTCCTGGATTTGAAGTCTTCTAAGAGCTGTTCTTGGATGGCTATGGTATTCTTGTACTGTGCACATATACCTGTACGGTGGAATATTAAGAGTTCCGTGAAACAAGAATGTCTTAATGTATAGACAACACGTAATTATTTTTCCAATTCAAAATTATTGGGCATGACTATACAACAAGTTTTATGATGTTGAAATGAAGGAATTGTAAAATGTGATCACTGTCTTATGCTCTTGAAGAGTATGAAATATCGAGGAGTTTGTTTAGCTCGAGGAAACTTCTGCTCTAAGTAAGTTGCTTCATTTCATTTTCTCAATAATCAGTACGCTAATGTAAGTTTCTACTCACCAGTAAATAATGTCATATCCTCAGTGGGCTGTAATTTGCTTACGATTAACCACACCAACATAAAGACATACACATGAGCTAACAGTTCAGTTATCTACACAGTATTATAGCATGCACAAGCTGAATTCCAGCCACAAAAACTTGAATTGATAATGTTAAAGTTCACCACATGGCACACGAGGTCAATCTAGCTATCGCCAATGAAAACCATTTCTAGTCCTGTCGTCACACCTTCTCTCTGTAGCGCAGCATGAGTCACTCACGGAGCCAGTAAAGCTTCAGTTGGATGTCATTTTCAATGCCTATGTTTTGTTGTTTTTGAGAGCCAGCAATGTTGACAGACAGACATATAGACAGAAGAATGAACGTCACACACACTCATTCACACAATCAAGGTTAATTACATAAGCCAATATATATTAGTACATAAACTAACTGGTCTTACTTATAAATGTACAAGATGCTGTTGCTAATATTAATAACGATATATGCCTCGTGCAAACTAATCCTCCCCTCTAACTTACTTTCTTCTAACTTCGGCGTTTCTGTTGTTGCAGGAATGGACACTTGGCACGGTTCAGAGTGTCTTGGTGTGTTCACACTGAAAATATACAAACCTCCAAGGTTGATAACCCCTAGGCTTATACTGACCATCAAAAGTTTCCAATTCCTGCAGCATCTATTCAAAGCCATTTACTATCATAATGGTATTGAACAGGCGTGGTTGTGAATTTCGCGATATATATTTTATTTCATTAGGTAAAGCACAACTTCTGTTCGTGGGGAAAGAATGGTCAATACAAAACGACTTACATGTAATATTGTGTTGACAAAATTACCTACATTTACAGTTTTAGAAGTCAGGTAAAGGGTATCACTGCGTACCGGACGCATTTCCGTAGATTATTGTGGTTGTATAGTAATGTCCATTGCTATGCTGTGTGGGTGGGGGAAGGAAGCTGGAATATCAGAGCCCCACCTACAAATATCGTATTGAAAGCACGCCCGTGTACGCGTAGCTGAGGCTTTTGCAGTGATCTGTTTGCTTGTATTATTGCTTCGAGGGAGCGGTCGAGGTAAGTTCAGAACAAGTAACATTTATGTTTTGATGATTCGCTTGTATTTAGGTGGTTTTCAGCTCGAGGGTGGTTGGACCGCTTGACACCCACTCTCACCACTATCTGCCCAATTTGTATTACCACTATCTGCCCAATTAGTTCGTCACTCTCTGCCCATACTGCTGTAATATGGCTGCCCAAGGAATGAGCAGCTATGGAGTCAAGAATTGCCTGCTTTATGCCTTCAATACTCTAAGGGGCATGGATCGTCTTGTTGCAGATTCGCTGCAATCTCCATATGAACTCTTTCACGAAACCTTGGCCAAAAGCATGTGCAGAGGAAGGAAAATTGAGTACTCTATTTCCAACAGCGAAGTAGAAGCTTTCTATTTGAAGCGATCTTCAGAAAATGATTTTATTGCCAGTGTGCAGAGCAAGATTTTGAGTAAAGTGTGCTTGGCAGGGTCCGGAGGAAACACCTGCCCACTTGGGATTGCCTCCTCTACGTTTGCTGGCGTCCTGCACATGTATGGACCTCTCTTTGCCCACGTGTGGGACATCCTGAATGAGAAAAACTCAGACATTTTCAGTAGGCTACCCTCAACATCAGGCAGACAGCTATGGGAGATATTCCTCAAACTAGATACAGGTAGGGTTTCTGTATTGTCAGATATTCATTTTGGCAGTTAGCACTATTTGAAAAACTTATTAAAAATTGCATGCTCATGTTGGAAGCTTGGTTAGGAACCTGCAGCTGCTTTACACAGTAGCTACCTACTGTTCTGAATGGTAGGCTCACTGTATAGTTCTGGTAAAAGAGAGAGAGAGAGGTAGTACTAATCATACAATTACTACGCATATTTTTCCTAATGCAGTTACTACCAGCCGTAATTGTGAATAGCTGGTATGCTTTGTTTTTATATGGTAGAACCAGGAACCCATATTTACCAGCATTTGTGTAATAGGATAGTTCCTTTATTAGAATAAAAATAATGGCTACAGATTAGAAGTCATTCCACGATGGGTATTAGGATAAAGTTTCACCAGTTAGCCATATATATGTTTATGGTAATTAATATAAAATCACATGATATTGATGAAATAAGAATTGTGCAAAATGTAAGTATGTATGTATGTATGTGTGTGAACCACGTTGTGTTGTCACTTGATGAATAGTGAGTGAGTGAGTGGGGCATTATGTTATTTATAGAATGTCCACTTATTGTATCTGAACTAGTAAGACATGAAGTTCATAAGCTAAATACTTCCTTATTTCTAAAATCTAGTGTCCATTGTAAAGCTAGCATCAGAAATTTCTCACTGGTGCTTCTTTGTGCACACACGGAGCATCAGTGTTCTTGTTGTCCAGTTACTACCAATAATGTAGTTTGGGGAACTTCATGAATGCAGAAGTGACTGTGAAGTCTAAGGATGTTGTTTCTGGCTTCTCTCCAGTTAGCGTTCATTACTGTGCACACAACGTATGTGTGTATGTATGTATATAAGGACATGTATGTACGTACATTAAATAAACTGATGATTCCATTGATGACTTGTTCACATATTTCAAGATTCATGATACATCTCTAGTTAGCTAATGAATCAACAGAACCACTCACAGTTAGTGTAGCAACGTGGAGAGGTTGTTGCCTGAACGACTATGAAGAGTTGGATTAAACCACTTAGTCTTCCCTTGCACTGATTCTGAAATGTGGGAGTTATTTTTTCCTTAGCAGAAATAATTTTCTGAGAATTTGCATATTTGATCTTAATTTATAGGAATTTTGGGCTTTGTTGCTTTAGTAGAGAAATATAGAAGTAGATGAATTGATATACATGTGTAGTATTGAGTGGAAATATTAAGTCATACATGCACAAACGCATGCATGTGTTAGGGAGTGGCTTCATTGTTTATTCTTCTGGAGTTCCGTATTTGGAAACTCAAAAAGAAATGTATGTACACGCCATCTTCATCAACTTCTTTAGTTAGCTTCATAAAGTAGCAATTATTAATATTGCTTAAAATATGGTTGTGTCTAGAGCTATTTCATTAAGTTCATTTTTCATTTTGATCTTGTATAAATAGCTAAATAAACAGAATTGTTTACCTATATGATTAATTGAAGTATTACATGTATAAGTATTACATGTATAATGTTAGCAATCCATACAACTTCTAGAAATGCTAGCAGACATTACTGGCAACCTAATAAGCCTTTTGCAACATTTTTTTTTTTTGTTGTTGTTGTTAAGGTTGAGAGAGGTAGGATTACAGTTTGCATGTACATACTGTACATACTATTATCTTAGGTAGGCAGTGGAAGAAGTTATATTTTTCAATAGTGGATACGTCAGGAATGGTAATATACCAAGTCATTCATGTTTATCTCCATATTTTGTATGGAATGTAGAGAATGATGATACTATCACAAGCAGCAAACAGTCCCTATATTATAGCTGTATAGCTTACTCTGTTGTCCATATGCAACTCTTTGTGCCAGGCAATAGCATTCTTAGTGGCCTCTTTATTCTGGGTCATTGCCTTTGTGTAATTCTCCATTTAATCATTCTCCATGCCATAGGGCCATTCCATTTAGATACAGTAGCTGCATGTCTGCTTTACTTGTTTAAACAGTGCTCCTTCATGCCTGGATGTGACAGCACCAATATGGAGACTGGCATGGTTTATTACCAGCCTTTGTTTGGCAAACTCTGTTTCTAAACATGTCTCATAAGGAAATAAAAAGAACACATTGAGTTTCCTACATTTGCCCACATGGAAGGAACATAGTCACATTGTATAGGCAGCTAGACCGTACTGATGGCTTCATTTGTCCACGGTGTCACTTTGAAGAATGATTTCCTTGTTAATTTTTTATACATAATGTAATGATTCAATTTAATGTTTGCAAATTGTTTGCAACTTTGAAGTTGAGTCACTAATTCAGGTAACAATGGTTGCATGTATTACTCAAATTAATTGTGATTTCAGTCGTATACTTATGAAAAAGTTCTTGCTGAAGTGTGCCATGTGTTATCATCAAATAACAGGTTTTGGGTTAAACTAAAACATTGTGAGAAGATTGTTAGTTAAATTGGATCGATTAACTCTACTTCAAGTAAGAAGTATTTTTTATAAATTGGGTCAGATATTGTAGACCATATTAATAAAACAATAAGTTTTGCTTTGCCTGCATACCTTGGTTGATAATCCTGCTATTATATTTCATAATTATTTCACGGAGTATTTTAATAAAGTTTTAGATGAGTATCTGACACACCACTCTCTAATATAGCACTATCCGAGTGGTTGCATGCTGCAGTTACACGTACTCATAGGGCTGGTACGCAGTAGTGATGTTAGTGTTGGCATTTCTTATAAAAAATACATCTAAGGAATGCAAGCTTCCATCAGTAATTTATTTATTCTTCCTCATCCACAACTCCATACGTTCACACAATTAAGTCAATAGACATTGGATCTATTTGTTCCATGCTTCTCAATGTATTTGCAGGTGTACCCTCAGGTAGCAGATGTAATTGTCTTAACACTATGATACTCCAACTGCATAATTATTATTTTTGTATATTTTATTATTGCTATTGTTGTTATGTGTGCATATATGTTTTAGAGAGTGAATTGAAAGTCCATGTTGACGACATAGTTGAAGTAGTATTGAAGATATTCAAAGCTAATGGCCACAATGAGTCTGAAAACAATATCAAGGAATGGTTCAAAGGACACGCACTTCTCTCCTTTCTGGACTTCTTCAATCCATTGGTGGAGAGGTATGTGGGTCTTCTACAGGCACACACAGTCATGGAAGTGAATAAAAGCATTGTCAATGAGTTTTTCAAGGAGGGAAAGTTGGAGAAGAAAGGACATGTCGTTCACAATTGGAAGATGAGATGGTTTGTGCTGACTGGGAACTCATTGACGTATTATGAGACACAGGAAAAAGCAGTTGCCAAGGTACTTGCATTTAATTCAAGTTGTATCAAATTGCTATCGGTTTAATTACTTTATGTACAAACTCTTTAACACATCAGCTTAGCGCTGAGCTTGTGTTATACTGAAAGCTATCATGGAGGTCCTATTAATTAAGAGTTACATCTTCTGTGACCACACCCACCAAAGCCTAAGGTTCCAATTTGCAGAACAGCAGCAGCAAGTGCTGATGGCAATTTATAATGATTGGCAAACAAAATACTGTGCAAATATGGGGCAATTGCCCAACATGCTAATGCGAACTGAAATACATTACACATCATATCACAGATAGTAGTCATTGTTATTATCATCACAAATATTAAATATACTAGTGGTGTGCTTGAGCACAAATGGCGAGCGAGCCTAAAGACTATACTATTTTTATATGAATGATTTTAACTTCTAACACTGAAGCTACTGATAAGGTCCAGTTTTTTTTATTTAGCATACAGGGTAAAGGGATTTCAGTGCCATAGTAACAACTCTCTGCAACTGCTTGAATTGAAGGAAAAAAAAAACAAAACAATACACGATATTTAAAAGTTTTCTTTGTGATATTCTTTAGCTAAGTTGTGGTTGTAACACACAATGCTTTGACACAACTGGACATGAACCTACACAGACTTACCTTCGCAGTAGTCTAGTGGACAATGTATTTTCAAGTAAATACTGTTGCGCACGGCTTATAACCATGACAAAGAGCGCATTGACTTACCACCGCCACTAACTCGAATAGAAAAACTGCACCCGCAAAAGAATTCAAACGGTAAACAATTCAATTTCTAGGGTGATACGGGTACTGATCGATAAACCAGAGGATTCTGTTTAGTGCAATTTGGGACGGGGTCGACCACATAACTAACACAAAAACGCGAGGGTCAAAGTACAAAATGACATACGTACGTCCATATATATAAATAAATTAATTAATAAACAAACATCCCCGATTTTCGATTGTGTTACCCCTGTAAGTGTCTCGCTCGCTACGCTCGCTCGCCAAATACAATAACTTGATATGGTGTGCCGGTAGATTATTGGAACTTTTGGTTGTGTAGGGTTCCTTGGTGATCAACAATAACGCAGTGGTACAGAACATGCCAGAGTATCGTGCCAGACCGCACCGATTCAGAGTTATCTGTGGAGAAAGCAGGACAGTGACCGAAATATCTGCTAATGATGCTGCCACCATGCAAGAATGGATATACACCATCAGAATGGTAATGCAAGCCACACCTACGTATGTACCAATACAGCCTACGTATGATTATTCCAATTACTGTGCACTAGCTGAAGGCACTAACTTGTTTACCGTCAGCATGCCACAATATATGTATTGTTGAACAGATGTTTCTAGTGGATTCATTATGTCACATGTGCAAACAGATATACATAGTATTTTTAGTTTTATACTCCACATAACTCCCGCATAACTCTAATCGTGAGGGTTTTTTTTAAGATTCATTGTACTATCGTTTTTCTCCATCATAAAACTAGCAATGGAATTCTTGCTGTACTTCTTAAGAATTCACATTTAGTGATAATATTGAGGTTATGAGGCTGAAAGATCTGGATTTATTTGTGAGCTGAAGTTATTGCATTGCCAATTGTAGTGTACAACACATGTAGCCCGATTATACAACACTACAAATATCACGTGTCCAATTAAAACAACACTTATAGATGTATAATTCATGAGATCTTAGGATTATGAAGGAAAAAAAACTTGTCCAGGGATCAAGCCCAAGACTGCTTGCTTGTCAGTGTGAACATTTGCTAGCAACATGGTGACGTACTGCATGTCTGTAGTTAATTAGGAATGAAGCATGTATATCTATCAATGTCTTGTCGGTTAATTTTTTATAAGATGATGTAGTCCCTTTAGGGTTATATTTACACTGATTATGTGCTGCCCAGGCAATAAAAATTCACCAAACTCCTGGACGCAACTTCATTCATAAGTGGAAGCAGGTGTCAGGAGCCAAGAGTAATCGAAAAGGAGTGGCTCACAGCACATCTGCAGACACAATAGTGGCACCTCCCAACTACCCTCCTCCTAAACATAGGTATGGATGGCAGGCATACACTGTTTGTTGTTGTTGTATTTCGCATTATGATTTTCATTTGCTTTTATGTACAGTGCTTCCAACTTAAAGAGTGGATTTTTTTAAACTACTGTATAGACCCTCACTACATTCATTTAACATACACATACCTTTTCTTCATCATCCCAATAATATTTGCAATAGTAAAACTGCCCGTTTAGAGAATGGAAAATGGAGAACAGCACTTTTCTCATTCACTCTAATATATTTTACGCCATTTTTGTTGACGTCAAGATTTTGCGGTAGTTCGTCATTAAACGTAGCTAGTTAACGAGCTAAGGTCGAATGGTTATTTCCCTGAGCGGTAAGACGGGACTTTCCCTAACTGCAAGCGGCTGTATGGATTCTCATCGTTCTACTAGCAGCTGTAAGCGAAGTCTAAATCAGTCAGAATTGTTGGCTGGTATTACTAACTTGGAGCCAAGCCTATCCAAGAGGTCCTCTTTTTCAAGAGCTGAAGAAAAGCTGAGCGATGCAGTTGGAGTCCTACGGGTTGTGCAGCTCCAGACGGCAGCTAAAACGCTGGCCGTGATAGGTAGTAGCGCCGTAAAACTTGATATCTAGGGCCTGAGATACAACCGTAGCTAAATCAGCCATACCCGTGCAACAATTAGCGGTAAACTGGCGCCCTTGTGCCTTTACGACACAAATATGCATGCGCTGTTTTGTGACGTCGCGTTTACGTGTACTAAAGGCCCACAACCCGCTCTAAACGTCATCATTTGATGACCCTTACCGTGCGTAATTTTTTTTTAGTGAAAAACAGCCACAACTCACTTAATTTTCAAGGTATAGCTACCAAAGTTATACATAATAATTTTAAGGCAATTTTACATCATGTGTCAAAATTTTAGAGATATAACTCAATAAATTAAAAAATCCTGGCTTAAACACTTTTTTTAAAAATATTTCGAGATTCAAATTTCGTGTGCCCACTCTATAACCACAAACCCACAAAATTGTTTTTTGTCTGTATGTTAATATGACATTAATGTATAATAATACACATTTTTAGCTTTCTATTACACATACTTGAGAAATTATAGCAGAATTAGCAACCTTAACCAAAAAGCTAAAAAATCCACTCTTTAAGCACTGTATGTATTATCTGATAAAAATGTAAGCCATGTAGCTATTATTTCTCTAAGTTATTTCAATGTTTTGAAATATTCTGGTAGGGGTTTGTCAGCCACCACGTCAGTGCCCAATACTAGTAAGTCCCCTGAAGCAGAAGTAGAAGTGGCTGTGAGGGCAGCCACACCATCATCACCTACGTCATCTGAAGATGGCACCTGCAGTCCCAAACGTAAATATGTATACTTTATATGAACTTAATTATCAATTACTCAATGTATTGTATACTCAGGTCTCTTTCACTCAGCATCTTACACTGACGCTCCTCCTTTACCTCCTCAGAGGTTTGAAAGTCCAGATATCAAAGACATACATGTAAGGTTCCACAAGAAGTATAGACACAAGTGTGTGATACTTTACCATACTGAATGTCCTGTACCATGTAAGAGTTGAAATTTCACATGTAGGGGAAACATTGCCTTGCCTATGACCTATGGGTGATTTCTGACTGCACAATTTGTTGTTTGTGATTGTTTTTTTTTCTCTAGGTAAGATTACCTAATGTATCAAACATCCTCATAGTTTTCACCCACCCCAATTTTTACAGTTCACCCTTTATTATACAACTATTACCCACCCAATTTTATAGCAATCTTACCCACTCCAATTTCATGGTAAATTTCACCCACCCCATAGTTTCGTGGTACCATACCTACCCCAATTACACAGTATATTACTCCCAGCCTGTTTACACGGTAATCTCACTCACCCCATTGTTTCAGGGCACATTTCATGCACTCCATAGTTTCATGATACATATCTTACCCACTCCATAGTTACATGATACTTATCTTACCCACTCCATAGTTTCATGATACATATCTTACCCACCCCATAGTTTCATGATACATATCTTACCCACTCCATAGTTTCATGATACATCTTACCCACTCCATAGTTTCATAATATATCTCACTATCCTACAGTTTCATGATACATCTCACCTATCCCAATAGTTTCTTAGTACATCTCACTCATCCCACTGTTTTCCGTATTTTAATGATACACCTTACCCACCGCTTAGTTTCACAGTACATACACTAGGAGAATTTTACACGAACATGTCACCACATGTGTTCAGGTATTGGACAAAACTGTTCTGGCTGAGAAGAGAGTGAGAGAGCAAGATAACACACTGGGCCAGAGGCAAGGTTCGTTAGAGCCTCAGGATATTGAACATATTGTGGTTGAAGGAGAGGACTATGCTGTTGTCAAGAAATCGCCCAAGAGAAAAAAGAAGCTACCTGCAGATCTGTCAGCGCTCATAAATCCACCTGATAAAGCAGCTGGAAGGACTGAAAGGGTATTGCGATCAAATGAACCCGTTCCTCCTACAGGGAAGAAAAGTTTGCCCGGCAAACAAAGATCAGTTGATAGCGCACTACAAGATGATGCTAAAAGAAAAAAATCTGCAGAGATTGTTCAGTCAAAGTCTCCCAAACCAGCAAGAAGAAACAAAGATGCTAATATGCCAACTGGACTGCCAAGAAACGTACAAGAAACAACTGAAGTAGAACAGGATGTTAGTTACTCGGCTATCTCTCACATTACCAATAATGGACTTGATTATGCCATAGTTGATACAAAAATTAAAAAGAAATTTTCTACATCATCAGCACCATCTCCAATGTCTTCCAATTCGCACCAGCTGGATGGAGCTAGCAAGGAAATGGGAGCAAGTGAATTCAGCGAGCCTCGGCGCGGTGTTATACAATCGGATGACAACGAACCCGGAGACAGGAAAAAAATAGAATACAGTACAGTGGTGTTTGCCAATTCAGTGCCAGTGCCAGAAAATACTGAGCAAACAGTAGAAGTTAAGGATTTTGACCGAACCAAGTTTGATTACAGCACAGTTGTATTCCAAAATTTCAACCTCAGTGAAGAAGATAAGAGAGGTATCATTAAACCATCTCAGCCGCAGGCTAGAGGTGAACAGACAAGCAAAGGGAGCTCAAAAGTTAAGAAGAGTATATACGATAGCGATGACAATGATGGTCCACCCGAGAACAGCGAGTCTCCTTATGTGAATGTTCGAAGAGACGGCCGACCAATAACTGCCTCAAACGTTCCACCTGCTGTTCCTCCTAGACGTGGAGCAGCTGCTATCATCAACGATGATGATAGTTCATGATTATAGTTCATGATTAACATGCAGGAAGTAATAACAACAACAAAACATTATTTCAAATGGCAACACCAACTTTTACAATTTCAGACTGTAAATCTATTTTTAGTTTTATCTCATCGTGTGCTGTAGATCAATGTGTGACATAACCTAATAGTAATATTTATTTTGTAATTGATCTTGCATATGTACATACATATATGTATGTGTAACATACAATACTCAGATTGATACATTGGTTAATACTCTCACCAACTAGTAAAGAGAAGTTATACCACAATGTATAAACATATCAATAGCATATACACTATAAATATGGCGTTAAAATCAGTGACATGTAGACGAGTACAAGTTAGTTTATTGTTCAATAAATAGAGCAATAAATAAATATAGAAACCAGAGCATAAAATGCTTATGAAAAATATAGAATGAGTATTCTAATTAATTAATTAATGAAATTTAAGGTATATCAAGATTGTCTTCTTTTGGATTCCCCAATTTCTTCCAAATTTCTTTCAAGCCTTCGTTCAATAACACTCTTTTTCTCTGTCTCTGAAATGTGTCGCGGAGTTCTGATATAGGCCTCTAGGCTATAGCCTATAAAACCAACTGTGATGGTGATGGGGAGCATTATCTGGGGGAAAAAACGTTTCACCAGCACCACAACAGCTTGCAGCATGGTCACTGGTGCTATTCCACTCCCAGTAATAGCCTGTAGCAATGAGATACAGCATAATCAAGGTTTTGATAAATAAAAGCTTGAATTCAACATCCTAGAACTTAAGTGTACACAGCCTAAATTCTGCATAATATGCTAATGCACCTTATACATACCCATAGTTGTTGTTTTTTGGAACCATATTTAGAAGGAAAAAAAAAAGTGAAGCATCACCCAACTGTAAGTAATTACCATCTAGAAATGTTCTTTAATGCTTCCTTTATGGTAGTAAAACTTTACTTAGAGTCGCAGTATGGGGGGAGAAGGCTTTATTTGGCTACATTGCATTTTATAGTGCACACTATTGAAACTGTATCCAGACAATGTCAAGAACAGGCACCACGTGTATCACCTAGCAATAAATAACAGCTGCTACTATAATAGAGAAATAATGTACTTGGAAGGTAGGATCCTAACTGATGTTAATGGAGCAGAAACTGGGGAAGAATGCTTGAGCCATGTTCGAAATATCTTATTTGTCATACTGAATCAGGGTTTCATTTAGGGGGGGGGCGAAAGGGGGCATTTGCCCCCCCTTGGGTTCTAAATGCCCCCCCTTGGATTCTAAGTGCCCCCCACCCTTTTGAAAGAACCGATATTTATTAAGAGAAAAATGTAAACCAAATTAATAATAAACAATATTCACACAGCAATTCGTCTAGGTTTTTTGTTCCATACTGTAATAATGTCATTTAATTGTGTAGATGAGAGCGTCTCGGGTGTCTCCATGGCTATTTTCATCAAATAGGATAATTGTGATTGCCCAATTCGATTTCGAATTCGTGTTTTAATTAGTTTCATTTTGGAGAAGCTCCTTTCCACTGAAGCAGTGCTGACAGGGATAGATAGACATATGTTTGCCAGGGTGCTAATGTTTGGAAAAATTTCACTAAGCATATCACTTGTGGTGAGCTCTTTCAACTGCAAGTGCAGGTTACCTTTCGGCTTCTTCGATAAGTAGCTTCGAAATGTTTTCCACTCCTCTCGGGTTTCGCGGGAAATAAGAGCTTCTTTGGTGTATTCATCTCCACCAGCAGTCTTAGCAGGCAGCTCTGCACCATAGTGAGCTAATAGTACATCTATTAAGTCCTCACCATATGTATGGAAGTCAGAAGAGTCAGCAGCTGGCACTTTCTTCGGATCAAAGATGCCAAATGAGGAGACAATATCTTGTGAAATAAATCTGCTGGATATGTTTGCCTTCAGCATCCTGATAAACGGTTCAGCCACTTGTCCTTGGAATGTAGCAATGCTTTCCGTGGTTAACGTGATGTCAGTGACTTCTTCGATCTCATTCTTTGCATCCATCAGTTCTAATACCCAGTTAGCAGCAGGTAACATGGCATCATCAAGTGTATTGAGAGTGGCATCAACAAGAGGGGTGATAGCTGTCAAGTCTATTCTCTCAGTCTGGAGAGCTCTGCTCAACTTCGCCACTTGTGGCAGAACATAATCAAGGAGGTATATGGCCACTAAAGTTGAGGGCCTACATAAGGCTTTACTGATACCTAGAGCTTCAGGTGCATGTGTCTGCTCATAGATATTGTTTAGAGCAGTCACAATTGCACTGTAGCTAGCTTTGACTGCCTTCACACAGCGTTCATGGGACAGCCAGCGAGTATCTGATGGTTTCACAACTTTCAGCTCAGGTAAGTCAAGCACCTGCTGTACTGCTTTGAGACTCTCAGCTCGCTTAGGAGAATAGTGGAAAAATTTCCAGAGGGTGGTGAGTGTGATGTACACATGTTTTATCCCACTGGTAGCATTAGCTGCTTGAACGCATGCTAGCTGTAGCAAATGGCAATGGCAGTGTACGAAAAGTGCATGAGGTGAAATTTTCTTCAGGAGACTCTGCACACCATTGTGTTTCCCAGAGAAAGTAGCTGCTCCATCGAATCCCATACCCACCAGCTTGCTAATCTGTATGTTTTTATCTTTCATGAATTCAACAAGGGCAGAATAAATAGTCTTTGCATCAGTAGCTTTCAATGGAACTATATCCAAGAAGTGCTCAACAGGTTGACCGTCCATGTTCACCCAGCGGAAGAAAATTGAAAGCTCTTCTGTGGTCGTCACATCAGTGCACTCATCTGCCATTATGCTGAAATGGGAAGCTTGGCGAAGCCGTTTCAGTAAACATTCTTCAGCCCATAAGCCAACTGCCTCAACAAATTCAACAACAGCAACTTTAGATGTGTAGGTTGCATTTAATCTAGCTCTTTCAAGGAACCCCTTTAAATCTTCTGCACCACAACTTACGATTAGATCAATAAGTTCATCAAAATTTGTTGTGTGGGGAATGTGGCGACGAGCTAGAAAATGGGTGCAACGAATTAGAGCTTTAATGGCCATTCTGTTCTTCAACTTTTCCTCATCATTAATTTGTTGGAGTTGCTGAATGACTGACCCTTCTTGTAGTGCTGTAGCTGCAGCCATCTCTGCTTCACATGATAGGAGGTGAATATCACTCTTTGCATGAATTTTCATCTTCTCTATTGCCTTCTTCCAGTTCGTGAAAGGTTTTGAGATCCATGTTCCTCCTGTTCTTTGAAGAGAAATTCCTCTCTTCCTGCAAACCTTACAAAAAGCTCCTTGGAAATTTTTATCAAACATCAGCCAATTGAAGCTCTCTTCCCATTTTTTGTTGTATTTTCAACTGCTTGCAGTGATTTTCTTGCTTTTCTCATGTGTAGTTAATCTTTCCTTTGCATGCTTCTCATGGACAATTAATCTTTTCTTGGCAGGACTTGGCTCCAAAAACTCAGTATCAGATTGATTGCTGTCAATTTTATCTTCTGTGTCACTGCTACTTGAGTGGCCAGGTGACTTTGAAGAGCTTGCACCACAGAAGAAAGAGCGAATATCCATTTGAGACTATCTTAAGCTGTCAGGGACTACGAGTGCTTAGAGTTCTGGTTCTGGAAGTTGTAGAATCTGTATAGATCAAAACTCAACAACTGCTACGGTGAGCTGAGGGCTGGCCTTTTTATAGCCAGCCAGCAACCGTAAGTGTGAATCAACGTGTGATAAACCTAAGGGGAGGTGAGAGTCAGAGTTGAATAGTGTGTGAAAAGCATCTAAATAGTGAATGTCACAGTTGACTGAAAATTGCTAGACGGTGGAGGTGAAAATGAGTAGCTGAATTAACTTGTCAGGATCTGACATATGCAGACCTCATTAGATAAGATTATGTTTTTTTAATGTAGGACATAGGCCTTCCAATAATTCTATTTCACTCCCATGGTGACCAGTGCCGCCCGCCCCCCCTTACATTTTCAAAACTCTATTTTGCCCCCCCTTGCAAGAATGTCTGGATGAAACACTGTGAATGATAGGAAACGCAGTAATCAGCTAGAGTATAAGAGTTTATTATACGACTTGAGCTTGAGGCGAGTGGAGGAACACATCATACTAGCTCTTATTGCCTCTGAACAATAAGGAATATGCATAGGGTATTTGATAAAATGTACAAACATAGAGTAGCATACTTAGATTAGAGAGTTGATCTACGTATGTACATATTTCTCACCACAGTCAACACAATGGGTGTGGAGATTACTTCGATGCATTTATTCAGTTTTTTAAAACCACTTTTTGAATTAGTGCACACCTGGAAGTCAGTTCATTACAGCTTTGATAATGAGAACAATAACCTATATACACATTCATCACATGTATATGTATACATTTATTTTTTAATTGGCCTAATGAACACCATTATGTAGGAAATGTATTGAACTGGAAAGTATTGTATGGAAGCAATATTCCACAGTAAAGGGGGATTGAGTTATTGTGTTGGGTTATTGCGTCCCCTAAGCTTTATTCTTTTGCTTATTGAATCCCTTTAGGGTTGTGCCAATTATATTGATTTGGTTAAATAAAATAAGTAGCAATTATTATTATTATAATGAATGTAGCTATGTATATGATAAAATGAGTGCAGGCATCTATAGGTAGTTCACTAACACAAGAAGGAATTCAATTCTTTGTGATTGTTCCTTGCAAAGTTGGAGTGGCATGGAGGAATTAGAAAATATGGGAGTACAGGAACCCGTTGGTATTGTTGGATAATGTCTTCAATTGAGAAGGTTTATCGAGTCAAATCATGTTAGTACTGCAGTTCTTTATCAAGTCAAATCATGTTAGTACTGCAGTTCTTTTGCTTTCTAAAAACTTCCGTAACTCCTCATCGTCAACACTAGCTGACTTCCCACTGATTACAGTACTTTTTGCCTTTCACATTCTCTTTCTACTCCTCCGCAAATATTGGGGAAAAGGTTATTAATAACTTGATCAGAAGGAAACAAAAGATTCTTAGCAGCATCCATTACATTCGCCACTTAGTCTCTATGCCATTCACACATGGTCAGTACACATTAAATTGATTAATCAGTGGATACTGCAGGAATATCACTCATCTGTCTGTCGTGCTTGCGACACTCACATGAATGCTAGCCGACAGACTCGTGATATTCTGAGACATTCAGTGATTAATCTAATTTATTATATGGTTTTCCAAAAGCCATGAATTTTGTAGGTCTCATCCCAATATAGCTGAGGTATGACATCATAGTAACATATGTACGAGTCATGATCATGCTTGTCAGATTCCAATCCATGGTGACAACAAAAACAAAATCATAGTGATTCACAGAAACACTAGAAGTGAACATTTGCAGTAAATATTATGTTTAATTCTGGTGACAAACTAAATAGGAGAGGCAGAAATAATACAAAAATTTCTGTCAAATTGAGCTTGATCTTTTTTAAGAAAACTCAAATGGACACTTAGTGCTACAAGAGAAACTGGTAGACAGTCACTATTTCCTGGTCAGGCACTTAACCTCTCAAAAATATAAACGAACATACCCTAGCACTAGTTGTATGGTTTTACCTATATCTTAAACAGAAAGACTTACCTCTTACTTGGTAGCCAGTCTTTTATCACTTTGTTACAATGCATATACATGTAATATAATAAATACATATAGCACATCAAACGACCCTTTACCGAGCTTAATATTGTTCACCCATTTCCCATTAAAAACTTCCGTTATCTAGTAGGCGTGGTTATCCCCGGTATCTCCTGCAAGTATACAAATGTAACCAAACATGCCAGAAGTTGGTAATGGTAGAAGTGTGCCAACCAGTTTTTCTGCCACTCCTTTCGCTGATTATTGAAGGTGAAAAAACTTTGGACTGAACTTGCACACTGAAAGGTAAGCTGAAATATATAGTGCCTGTTATGACCAGTGCGGCTGTTAGCTTTCCAGTAAGTGAATGCCTTCGTCTGGCGTATTTATCTAAATGCTAGCGTGCTTACAGCCTGCAGTTTTCCTGCTATTGTATGCATGCAAAAATACAGATAACCTTATAAATTGTGTAAAGCTGTCATCACTATTTTCACAATGCATTTCCACATATTCTCCAGTACATCTAGTCATATGACTTTGTTATAGTACTTGGTGTTACTTACCTGGGAGAATGTGCTGTGTTTTTTTTTTTACAGGGTATTCTTGTAGTGGGGTGATATAGTATGTGTCACTTGCATAAGGGTGTATTAACATTTTCATTGGAATATTGTCATGTTTACCACATAGCTCTGCATTTGTCTGGATAACACTGCAGATTGTTAGCAAAAGTTGCACTAATGGTTTAATAGGTAAGGTTATTTGAGGCATGTTCTCACTCTTGCCAATTCATGTGTTGGCAGTTAATTGTCTATGCCTTTGTTAAGTATTTTAATTGTTTGAACAATACTTGATATTTTACCATTTTATAACTTGAAGGTCGCAGAACTTCCCACTGATATAGTTACTTTTTAAAATGTTCTTTAACTAACTGGTTATATGTAGTCTATATGTAAATAAGAATTATACACTCACATGTACTTACATAAATAGTTTCAGCTGTTTCACTTTTTTAACACAATTGATTTTCTTGTTGTAAGTTGGCATGTGACTATCTCAGTTAGACATAGTAACTTGGCTCTGTTGGCAAGCTCATTCATGATTTTTCTTTAAAACTGGAACTAGTGTTTCGTGATCCAAGTGTCAGTATCTCTCAGTATGCATGTACTGAGACTGGCAGTTCGTCTGTATGTGTGTCTACCTGCCAGTCTGTCTGTCTGTCTGTCTGTCTGTCTGTCTGTCTGTTCGGTAGTGTTATCAGTCTAATATCCTATTTGTTAAATTTTGATGTATTGTTGATGATTGTGATGTTGTGTTTTCACCACCATCCTTATTACTATCATACTCTTAATCATCATCATTATCATCATCAATTTACTTTTTTGTAAGTGGTCAGCCAATTTTTAATTGTTTGTAATTTCCAGCCAAGGTTTTGCATGACCAATATATATTTAAGAATGTTACGTAATTTGTAGGCGAATGTTGTGATGTGAATAATCAAAGAAGAAAAAAAGAAAACCTTGCATGATGCAAGCGTTTTCTTATCCTTTAGCCTTTAAGTTTCTTTCTAAGCTTCGGAGACTGATATCTTTCTGATACACTGACAGATACACACACACACACACACACACACTCGCTCGCTCACTGACTCACTTGCTCGCTCTGAACACTTTGTCTTTACTCCATGCTTAGCCGAATGTGCAGTTATTATAACATTTGGAATTCCAGTCAGCCCTGCTGTTGAATGCAGATGCAATGTCACATATAAACACATTTACACATACTTAATCACAGGCTAGCCACATTGTTCTCTGCATCAGGGCTGCAGAGCCTTAAAGTAAACACATAATGACTTTAAAAATGAATATACACAACAATGCCAACAGTATAATGTGAGCTTAGCTAAGCAGCTTATGTCTAGTGTTGAAGAATGCTATTAGTGGTGTTGACATGGATTGAGAGTGGGGAAAGAGAAAGAGGGGGTAGCAAAGCCTTTGTTCCCCAAGATTGCATGCATATCTTAACTTTTAATCAACATCATACATATGTATGATTTATTTTTATTTTTATTGTGTATATAGTTACAGAATTCATCACTTTAATAAAAATAAAAATAATGCAGTGCTTTATTAGGTAGCAGCATTGTTAAGTTATTGTTTGTTTGTTTGTTTTTTGTTTTGTTTTTTGTTGTTGTTGTTTGTTTTTTTGCTTAGAGAGAATAACAGATTGAGTGACTAATGATTTGTGTGGGCATGGAAAGGTATAGTGGTAACGGAAGTTTTTGTTAGAGTCCGTTTGAACAACACTAAGGTTCACCCACGCTACTTGAGCTCTACTTAATAGAGGGTATAGAAGTATGTCCAAGGCTTGTGTACTTTACTGTCTGTTTAACAGATTTGTCATACTCTAGCTACGGAAGCACAAGATGACCCAGGTGTGGGGGTGCGAAACACTGCTGTACTTAGCAACACCCATTTTTAAAACCCACACTACTTTGATGCACATGCCTTGTATGAAAGTGTGCATAATATATACTTCACACTGGTCAGTCACATGTATGATTTTATAATCTCACTACTCATAGAATTCAACTTGAGCTATTGTACTATATTAACTTCCAAAAAATTCTGGGAGGGGGGAGGGGGGATCTCAGGGTGCCCCTACCTTTTATGAAACCCTGATTCTTTTTTTTTTTTAACTGCATTACTACTGTATTTTGCGCTTGGTCAGTATATTCGTAGGCAGATATTTAATAAGCTGTTAGAAATGCTTTCTCGCTGGATGAAGTGGCAAAGGGAGGTGATTGGAAGTATGGATTATCTGTGATTCAATTATGACATTGCTGAAATCAAAGCAATTGCGATAATAAGATAATTTTGCAAGGAATTTATCCAGTATGTAGGCCAGCAGTTGAATTTAGGCAAACTTGGACTATTGCTTTGCTGCAGATCTATGTTTGTGTATTCTTCATCCTATAGTTGCACCACATTGCTTGGGACATGTGTTATCTCTTAGCCATCGAACGTGACTTACACACATTATTGAAACTCTAAAGTTCATAAAAGAAATGCGAGTTGACATTTTCGTGAAGAGCTACTATTCTTCTGAATGGTTGGCCATTTTATTGGAGAAGTGTTAGATGTTGACACAACACTAATCTAAAGTAACTGTTGAATTTAATGACAAGAATTGCATATCTCCTGGAGTTCAAAGATTTCTTTGCTATTTTTAACACTTCTAACATCATTCAGTAGTAGTATACACATCGATCTCTTTTACACTGTCTTTTTCCTCTTATTGTATCTTTTCCTAATGTTAAGTTTCATTGTAATATCCACCATTAGTTGTTACCCAATTTTGCAAGGAATTTATCCAGTATGTAGGCCAGCAGTTGAATTTAGGCAAACTTGGACTATTGCTTTGCTGCAGATCTATGTTTGTGTATTCTTCATCCTATAGTTGCACCACATTGTTTGGGACATGTGTTATCTCTTAGCCATCGAACGTGACTTACACACATTATTGAAACTCTAAAGTTCATAAAAGAAATGCGAGTTGACATTTTCGTGAAGAGCTACTATTCTTCTGAATGGTTGGCCATTTTATTGGAGAAGTGTTAGATGTTGACACAACACTAATCTAAAGTAACTGTTGAATTTAATGACAAGAATTGCATATCTCCTGGAGTTCAAAGATTTCTTTGCTATTTTTAACACTTCTAACATCATTCAGTAGTAGTATACACATCGATCTCTTTTACACTGTCTTTTTCCTCTTATTGTATCTTTTGCTAATGTTAAGTTTCATTGTAATATCCACCATTAGTTGTTACCCAGTCTTTGAAGATGTATAATTTATCTTAGTCACTATAAATAAGTATGTAGCTGGTTGCCATGGTATGGTCTATATTTGGAAGTCAAGAATCTGTATTTTACTATTTAGACAATGAGCAACTATTTGTGTAAGCTGCTATTATTGTTGCCATTTAAGTATTTTTACAGTACTAAATTAGACTATGCTATGTAGTCACTGTGAACTTTCAATGTAGTATAATATGCCAGTAAATTATTAGCAGCCGCTTGTGTACAGTAAATGACTTGTTATTCATGAGTGTATTTCAGTATTGATATCTTCTTAAATGTGTTTTTAAGTAGTTTTTATTAGTCATTGACACTACATTAAGTCTCTAAGGAAATGGGAGTCCTAATAGGCAATTTATAAACTGTAATGATGTTTGTGTATTTTCAGTGTAAACATTTCAAGGATAATGTAGTGAACAAATGAGTTCTAGAAGTGCTCCATTATTATTTTATTTACATACTTATTCATTTATTACAGTGAGGGAAACATTGTGTAGATCTTTTCTTATGGCAATGGTATAGGAAGATGTTCCTGTATGGGGGGGGGGGGGGGGGGGGGGGGGGGAACCCAAAGGCAGTTTTTTATATTAAAAATTGTTCATGTAAGAAATCACACACATGAGATAGTGCTCCAAATATGGGGGGGGGGGGGCTCCAGAGCCCACTCCCCCTTCCTATCCCACTGTGTGAGCATATTATATGAAGGGCAAAAGTAAAGTTGTGGTTAAGCTTTTACTCAGTCTGAGAGTCAAGTATTCTCTAAAGCCCTGGAGAGTTCAGTAAGTAAATGTGAAAGTTCATGTTGTTATAGTAATTGGAGTGTGGAACTCCCAAGTTGGAGCTCTGATGTGAGAAGTGTTGACAGTGCATGAGACGTACCAACGCCTGGACTCCTCAAGTTCCACAAACTCCTGGAAAGGATGACTTTTATTGCTGAGTGTTGTAATACATTGATTTAATGGTCCCTCTCATCTGCAACGACAGAGAAAAATGTGAAAGAAACTGCTCCTGGACTAGCGTCGTGTGTTCATAGCCAAGAAAACAATTAGGCTAAATCTCTAGATGATATGCACAATATCTGATCATAGCTAGCTGGGGAATATTGAACCACATTGTGCTTCACTATAGGTTTCTCATGTGCAATCATAATTTCAGGTTTTTGTAGTGTGTGTGGGCACTTTCTCATTTATGTGGTCATGCAAAGTTGGGTGTAACATGGCGGTTAATTTAGGTACATTTTTTTGGGTGGTGGTATTTAAGAGATTTAAATTGATTTAGGAGTTATGATATAAAGAGATAATAGACTTTTCATCTAGTGTTCAATTGTTTTGCATTGGTAGGCATAGAAACTAAACTTAGCCCCGTTGTATAGCTGAGAGGTGTAAGAAAGGTGTTACAATTTAGGGTAAATACTTTTATATAGAGTGTGCATATTTCTGATTGGGATATAATGCCATGCAAGTTTTATATGCAGCTACTTACAGCAGAGGGAAGCGTACTGGGTTTTCATATGTGTGTTAGAATGCATTTGCATGCCTGCATACATGTGTCTGAAGAAAGCCTTGGTTGTGTCCGTGTGTTTCACTACCGTACATACAAGATGAAGCATGCTGAGACATCAGCTGGTGATATGCCACTATTATTTAAGAGGCCAGAGAAGGCTAGTGTGAAGAAGAGGAGGTAGTGGTATTGTAAGGTTAGGTAAGGTGATATGTGCTAGTTCATATGTGTGTGAGTTGTGTAGGTTATGGGAGTGAGTTATAGAAAATTGGCTCTACAGGGATTCTGTGAAAGTAAAATGGAGGCAGGATAGCTTGGATAAATTACACAAGAGGTATAATACTAGGTGACTTTCTAAATGTAATCTGTGGACTTGTCAAGTTGATTGACTAGAGATAGTAATGAACAACTAACTGCAAAGTGTGTATGTTGTGGGGTTTATTGGAAAATGAGGTACACACAACATTAAGTAAGACAGCTCTATGCCACCTTCATTGCATATCAACACCACCTATCTCAAGAAGTAGAAGATTTTTTGATTTGGCCACAGGAAGTTTGAATTTATTTGAAACCACTTGTCACTGCCCCTTGACAAACAAGTGATAAGTTCAAATATTCAGAGTGATATCATGGACATCTTATATATTACTGGATAGCCAGTTTCCCAGTGTTTAAGTAACTGAACTCCAAGAATCTTGTATTTTGTGACCTCTGGAATCCATAGCATTATATGTGTACTTTTTTCCTGTTTCCTCCTTGACTCCTAGGTCTTGGGGATTTCTCAGTGTTCTTTACAGTTGTAGTTGTTAGCTATTCCACCATGGTACATAGCTTAAATTACATCTGGCATTCTTGGAAGTTGTGTAGTAGCAGTAGTAGCTCCTGTTGAGTAATACAATGTATATATACTTGTTACTGAATTGATGGATCATAGTAGTATGGACTGGTTCTGAGGAATGGAAGGAGGCAGCGATTGATTTGTTTGTGATGTGAGAACAGACACGTGGGAAAGAGTTTTAATTACTCATGCATCTAATTCTATCATTAAATGGGTTGTAGTAATGGTGTTACCTATTGTCTTTGGTACTGTGTGACAGTAAGCAATGTTGCCTAAACGCACGAGTGGTATACTCATACATATCATGTACACATGTCAGCATACATTAACTTGCTCATTTCTGGTGTCTCCCAGCTTCAATTTTAGCATATCAAGTGAAAAGCATGACTGAAATGTGTACATGCCATCCTTAGCTGAAGACATATGTTGTATACTACAATGAGTGGGGGTATGAAATGTATGAGCTACACATGTATGATATAACTGACATTGTACAGCATCTAGGCAATCATTGAGGTCACACGAATAGTGGAGAGGGAAAGCTTTGCAGCTATATGCATTGTATGATATGCATATGACTATGGGCAGGTTTGTTTCTAATAGCTGTAGGATCGCCTCCAATAACAACGATTTAATACATTGAAATTATTCTAATTCACAAGAATACTACTACTACTTCTGGTGAAAATTATGTTGTTGTTTTTGTTGTATTCATTGGTTATTGTTTATATCAGTAATTGTTGTTATGGAATTTGAAACATTTTCTTTTTGGATTTTTCTGTTAATTTATATTCAGTGAGAGGTTCAATCTTCCACTCTCCTGCTGAACTCACAAACATACATATATACTTACTGTACATACCAAGTGTGCTCACACACGTATGACCCATAGTGTATTCACACACGTATGACCCATAGTGTACTCACACACGTACGACCCATAATGTATTCACACACGTATGACCCATAGTGTTCACACACGTATGACCCATAGTGTTCACACACGTATGACCCATAGTGTTCACACATGTATGACCCATAGTGGCTGGTGGGAGTGCCAGAAGTCATGGACAGTTTGTTGAAATTAACCTAGCTGTCATGTTTCCTGTTGTTCGGGTGACATACTTCAAAGGTTTTGAGTGAGAATCTGAAGAATGCACAGCACGTGCATCACTCTACACTGGCAACATGAACTGCTGATAGAACTGCACAGTTCATACAAGGTCCATACATTGTTTCTCCCAATGCAAACATAAGTACTTTGGTCAACAGGTGTGTATGGTGCAGGTTACATCTTTACGGTGTGGTGCATTCTATACTGGTGTTAATTCCAATCAATTTATAAAGTATACCAAGGTTTTGTGCCTTCAAATATCTTGTTAAGAAATGTTTACAATATGAGTTTAATTTCTAAGTTTCAGTGTTCGTGCATGTTAACGTTTTTGTTGTCATTTACTCTGCATATTTCTGAGATAGAAATATTTTATATATTTGCTGCTCCAAGCTTAGATGTTTGACATGGCTAGGTGCCCCTTAGATTCCAGTGGGATTATGTGTGTACGTGGTCTAAAGTATTCTTCTCGCCACAAAGTTCAGTTCTAGACCATGTTATATGTGTTTTGGTATTGAATTTACTTATATTCAAGTCGTATTATTTGCACGCACACACGTATGCGTGTGTGTGTGTGTGTGTACATGTGTTTGAGCTTACTGTATGTAATTTGGAATTCAATTATGTATTAGTGTTAGATTGGTTCTGGACTTGGCATGAGATCTCTGGAGTTATTTGGTGCATACGTATACGTACATGTGAAATATGTGTGTGTATTGTTTATTGTGTGTAGGATGCATCATTAGCAATGCCTGGAATGCCTGTAAATGGACTGTCCTGTCATGACATTGTAGATTATGTTTGTGTGTGGATGTGTATTACTATAAATGTGCCTGTGCATGCGTGACCTTGTCATGTCCCAGAGTCTGAGGAATGATATCAAGCTATTCTGAGTAATGTATGATTGGTTACAAAGTTGGACATGGGAAGGGTGCTCAGAAAATTAGAGGTATGGTTGTGTTGAGCTATACGAGTGGATTTCCCCCGGATTTGGTTGGTCATTACTCAAATATCCTTTTTTCCCAGAATTGTTTACATTTGTCTATATTTTGTGTCATACATGTGTGTAGTGGAGTAGTGGTTTCATTGGTGTCAGGAGGAGTAGCTGGTTGCTATGGCTGGGCATGTGCCAAAGAGGATCTTGCACCAGCCAGAAGTTCACAAGTGTCTCTTGGAAGGAATTGTTCTCTTTAAATCTGATGATGTGAGTCTCAACTTGTGGTGTGCATGTGTGTGTATGTGTGTGTGTGGTGTATGGGGTGATGGGTGGGTTTGGGTGTGGCTGTATGTGTGCAAGGATGTGCCTATGCAAGATATTTTGGGTGAGTTATTAGTCCATTAGTCTTTCTTCATCCCCGCTTATGGTCATACATATTTGTATGATAATCAAGTGTAGACAATGAGAATAATGTGAAGCTGTACGAAGGCAAATTATTGAATTACATTGGATACCTTTATTGCATTCTGCTACATTACTTAAGAGAACAAAATTAGTATGAAGTAAGCTGTTTATTTTTTGGAGCTCTACATACTTAGAGCGACTTATTTAGCAGATATGTAGTACTGTCAGTATACTAATTCAGTTTAGCGTGGCATCTAGTGAGTGGGTCAGAATGTCGCTTGTTGTAGCACTCAGCTCCGTGCTCTATTGACCACTGAATATTGCTCACCCAGAAAGAAGATGCATTCTTGCATTCCCTTCCATAGACTATCATATTGGTATCTGCAGATATTTATTAGCAAGTATCGGTTATAAGAAGATTGGCCATTATCCATATCAGTGCAGCTCTAATTATGTAGCAATACTTGACTTTATCTTGAAAAAGTGATGGGGGGAATTTTCTCTGGATGTATCCACTAATTAACAAGGCATTAACTTCCTTCTGATTGTGGCATTATTTTAGTATATCAGGAAGCAAGTATTTCATTTACTGGAATTGTTTTATTGCTTTTACTGGCTAAGTGGGGTCAAAAGTTTGTGGGCGGCGGCACTAGTGTTTGTACAATTCTCCATTAGAGAGTGTGTATGTTTGTTTTGATAGGAAGTAATTATTTATTTGCTAATGAGTGATCAAAACAGAGTAACATTGGCGTGTTATTGGTATCATCTATACCTTCACCAATAATTGAATGAGGCTTTGTCAAGGTTGTCACCCTCAAAATATCATTTACATGTGGCATGGCTATTCCAATATACATACTAGCCTTGGAGGGAGCAGTATGTGTGTGTTTGTGTTTATTTACAATCGGCCTTCTATAATTATAAGAAATCTGCACCTTTTTTGAAGGTCCTGTTCATGTTTTCTTCTAATGCCCTGGCTTCAATTCTTACATGTATGTAGGTGACTGTCTTTAAGCGGTAAGGTAGAATGGCTGAACGACAGGTAGTAAGGTTCAATAAACTGTGCCCAGCAAAAAAAATTGGGAGAATAAATTTGATACCAACTCCAAGTGATAACAGACGCGTCTGGAACTATAAAATAATTGTCGTGAAATAAACCATGTGATGCTATGGGAACTGACACTATCCTATTTGTCTGATTATTCTAAGCCAATAGCAATGGGCTGGCTTCTTGTTAGAAAACAAAACAATCCCACAAATGTCACTTCAAGGCCTGGAAGGGAAGTCTCCATCTGTATCTATTCCATCTCACTTGAACAGCTACTGTGCATAACCAAGGATAATATTAATGGTTGACTTTGCTTACTGTCTGTTTTATAAATAGCAACTGGTGTCAACAAAATCACTATTCCACCCCACTACTGTGACCAGATAAATATCATTTTTAGTCCACCATAAAGTATGTATGGAATGTGGAATACTATATTCACATTAGGAGTATAGTAATGCTGTATTAACTTAATTATGTAGATAAGACTCTGACAATGTCAAGTGCCCTTGAATCTCACATGACAGAAAACACTGATCTAAATATGCAAATTGCCTAAGGGAGGTGGGTAATTATACTCTCTCCCACGAAAATGCAGTGCATCATATGTATCTACTGCCAGCTAGCTCTCACCATGATGCTCTCCCTGGGATGCTGTGCTGCCACAGTAGAGTGAACCTAACTGGATGTTGTTTAGATAACTTGGCTAACCAAACATTTCAAGTACACCAGAATATGACCAGAGTACTAGAAATGTATCGTAGTATACATACCAGAGAGTTATCTACTCAGTTAGAGTACCATGTCTGTTTCTCATTTATGTTTTTGCTTATATGTTTACAGCAAGGAGAAACTCCTATTCAAAAGCTCACTTTCAATGCTGATAAGAATGCTCATTTCTTGTGGGCCAAGGGGATTTCCCCCAACAAAAGCTTTGTAAGTATTTCACGATTAAACTTAATATAACCTACATAATGACCTAAATTAGTCACAGTGACTATTGCTGGAGATTTTAATGCACATTGTATTGGTGTTATGTTTGTAGGAGGAATTTATCTGGGACATTCAGTTCATTAGTGATGTAAGGTCGCGCAAGGTCAGTGTCATGTTACCACGGAGTCAGATTGGCTGTTGCTGGAATTGTTAGTATTCCCTATCTTAACCCTTTAACGACGGATAGGGGTCGAATCGACCCGGTCGTACCGGAGTTTAGATTGACCCCGTTTTCTCGCGCAGGCTTCGTGTATAAGCGTTATTATCTAAATAAACGAATTGCGCGTCATTTTGATATGTTCTGTGATGGGGTAGCAATAGAAAGTTTTCGAGTTACGGCTGAGAGAAGTGAAGAGACTTTACAACGATGAAAATGTTGACTTTGTCGGCGCTAAATGAAGAGTGTCAAGATAAAGCGCTGAATTTTTGCAGAGCTGAATGCTGAGAACTCTGTGAAGACTGCCCCTTAGGAGATGGCACTGCTCAAACTGGCTCTTCATTGCTAATTTCTTGTGAGTACCTCTCTTCTAGGCAGTGTGCTTCTCCATACTATTGATGCTACTACTCCTGCTGGACAGGAATCTTTACTCCTTCAAGAGATACATATGTTTTGAACTATATCAGAGCAAGTAAACTTTAAGAAGCACTAGCCAACTCAAGATTAACACGTATCTGAGTTATTTTCATGCATCAAACTACAGTAGGACCTCAGTATAACGAACACTTTGGGACCACAGGGTGTCCGTTATAGTGAAATGTTCGTTATACTGAGGTTCATTGAGTTTAATTAAATTTTTGACTTCAAATTGTAATTTTATACATATACATGTACAAGCAAAGAAAGATTACATTTACTGTACATAGAAAAAAGGTATTTGGTAATATATGGTTAAAGTTATGATAATGAAACAGTTGAAAATTTATTTTGAGATCGGGAAGTCATATATTGAGTTGTTTTTCTTTTTTTAAATTTTTTTGAATATTCAGTCATGGCAAAAGATCTCAGTTTGTTAAGAAGCATTACATGAATACTGCTTGTGTCTGGTTGCTGTTCAAGGTATCTAATGGCAGTATTAAAAGCAGCAACGGCTTCTTTGTGGCTCACAAGATCACCAGCAGAGGATTCTGGCTCGGATTCACTGTCTGAACTTTCAGCAACAATGTTGCTTTCTGGATCACACAATTGAGAGATTTCTTCATCTGTGAATTCCTCTGCTAGATTGTGATCAGCATCCAACCATTCGTGAACCTCATCAGGAGACAAATTCAGTTCAGTTCCGAGGGCTGACATGGCACCACCAACATCATCCGGATCATTGGATGCTACAGCTCCTGGATCATTGGATGCTAAAGCTTCTGCATCATCATTGCTATCCTTAGAAGACCCTGGACTATTACTTTCTTGAGCAGAACATATTAAAAGTTTGTTCCATGCATGTGAAAGTGACTCTGACCTGATGTCTTCCCAAGCTTTAGCACACATGTAAATGCAGTCTTTAATGTTTATTGATTTCACAAACTGCTCAGCTGTAATATTAGATTCAAGAGATATCAATACTTTTTGTAACAGTGCAGATTTATACCTCTCTTTAAATTTTCTAATACACCCTGGTCCATTGGCTGCAAAATACTAGTGGTGTTAGGTGGTAGAAATAAACACGTAAAAGCTCTATCTGGAGATTGTAAACAATCTGATTGTGGATGGCTAGGGGCATTATCCATAATTAAAACTGCCTTCCTACTTAGACCATTATCTCACAAGTAACTAGCAACAGAAGGAACAAAATGTTCAAAGAACCAGGACTTAAATATTGCTGAATCCATCCAAGCTTTCTTTTGGCTCTTGTAAATTAATGGTAGAGCACTGAGATTAACATTTTTGAGTGCTCTGGGACACTTTGATTTGCCAATCAAAAGTAAGGGTAGCCTAAAAGTTCCAGTAGCATTAGCAGTAGCTAAAATAGTAACCCTATCTTTAGGTTTCTTAAAACTTTTGGCTGTCTTCTTATACCTGCCAGCAAGGGTTTTATTGGGCAAGAGACGCCAGAACAGCCAGTTTCATCACAATTAAACACTTGGTTCAAAGTGAGCTCATGATCTTCAATAAACTGGGCCAATTTCTCACGTATCTCTCTGATACCATGGCGTTGCTTAAATCGGTGAAGCCACCCATGACTAGCTTTAAAGGAACACACTCTCATATCTGGATATATCAAAGCATGCAGGATTCTGGCCTTCTCCATAATCACTGGACCACTAATTAGATTACCTTTTGATCTCTCCTGAGTAAACCATAGGTGGACAGCTCTATCCAGATTGTCATCATCAGCAGCTCTCATTTTCTTTCTTGAACCCCCATCCTCTGTGTCTCGCTCAGCAATGTAACTTGTAAGCCGATCTTTTTGCTTCACTATGTCGAAAACGGTAGATTTGCCAATTCCAAACTCTGAGGCTATTCTATCATATGAGTATCCTTTGTCACGCATCTCCACAACTCTCAATTTTTCCTTTAAAGTTAGGATTTTTCTCTTAGAAGCAGACATTACGTTAGTGAAAATGCCAGCAATGGAGAACGGTGGGAGCAAAACAGCTGCTTTTGCAGTGTGGTTTGTGCGCATGCGCAAAAGTTTTGCAAATTGCACCGTTCGTTATACCGAGTCATCCGGATAAGTGAGTTCCGTTATACTGAGGTCCTACTGTAGCTGATTATTTCAATATGTAGGATTATATAGCTAAAATACAATAAATAATCTATAGAACGTCTGATAATAGTAGCTAATTTTGCAACTGTAAGTGTCTAATATAGTTACAAAATAGAATTATGAAATTATGAATGTAAAACAGAGTAACCATATTTATTGTTCCCAGCTCATCAAAATTAATCAGCAGAATCTCGTTTCCATGGCAACCCATGGTTTTTGTGGTTAGAGAAACTGAAGTAGTGTCATATTATATATACATTGTAATTAACAAAAATTTACGGTTTTTTAGTTCTTCAGGATTTAAGTGAACAGCTTAAAATCCTGCATTTCTTGTTCCCATAATTCAGTCTGGAAAGGGTTAATACTCAATCTCTGATAACAGTTGCATTTTGAACTGAATTATTATTAGCCACTTTTTTTTTATCATTTTAATATCATAGTTTTGTTTTGTTATAGCCAAAGGAAACAGATGGCAACACTGATGACCTTTACCTGACCCTAGTGTATCGTAGAGATGGAATTGTGAATCTAGACTATGTCAATCTCATTGCTCAATCTCCAGACACAGCTAAGTTATTCAAGGAAGCTGTCAATGCTCTCACCGTGAACATGCTACACGCACATGCAAGCCCTGAGGGCATGCTTAAGAAACAGTAAGATATCCTCTAACACATATGTATATCACTAATATGATGTGGGGTTTTTCTTTCACAGTTACCTGAAGATCAAACTACATGCGAATGCCAATGGCGAGATTGCACTGAAACAGTAAGGAAGAATTGCATGTATTAGTAGGATTTCTGCCACAGTTTTTAATTGTGGTAATAGCACAAGTGCAACAACAATAAAACAAAAGACAAACTCTTATCTTCATACATGTGGCTGAGACAGACTCATTAAATGTGGTATTGTTTGATTGTTTACGTACTATTTGTCAAATAAATATTTTCTTTTATTAGTACATGTAAAAAGTTTGAGTCACAGGAACCCAATAATAATGAACAGGTTAGCATGTGAAGCATCTTGGCCTAGGGTCTTACCTCTGTAACACCCAGGGGAAAAAAAGTTGGTTCTCCTACAGAAAGGAGATTCTAATAGTTAGAATAAATGTTCCACTGTGTCACAGTTCTGTTAAAAGTACATAGATTGCAATCACTGTAACTCTAACCACTAATTTAGTGTTGGTGTTAGTATTGGACCATGGTTCTGTGATATATTGTACGTGTGTATGTGTGTGTGTTAGTATAAACAAGCTGATGAACGTGCGTGCCACTGCTGACAGTGTTATCAACCAGTGGCTGGCGGGATTCAACATCGTCAAAGATTCTGTGAGTCCACTGTAGGGGTCTTAATTACGTACTTGCACTTACCATTGTATGGTGAGCGCTTCTTTATGGTGCTTTTATTGTATGATGTATTCAATTATCAGTGTTGCTAGTGTGTGTTCTCTCCCTCTTTATGTGTGTGTGTGTGTGTGTGTGTGTGTGTGTGTGTGTGTGTGTGTGTGTGTGTGTGTAGGTGGATGGCAAATCCAAGCATGTTTTAGTGAAGGATTTCACTGAAAGTCTATTTTTCAAGATGGTCGACCAGCTCCTTCATAGCAGAACTAATGACGTAGACTATGTATTCTCTATTCTGTAAGAAAATTAAATGCTTTATAATAATTGGCGAGCGAGCGTAGCGAGCGAGACACTTACAGGGGTAACACAATTGAAAATCGGGGATGTTTGTTTATTTATTTATTTATTTATATATATGTTTGGACGTATGTATGTCATTTTGCACTTTGACCCTCGCGTTTTTGTGTTATGTGGTCGACCCCGTCCCAAATTGCACTAAACAGAATCCTCTGGTTTATCGATCAGTACCCGTATCACCCTAGAAATTAAATTGTTTACCGTTTTGAATTCTTTTGCGGGTGCAGTTAAAACTTAGGGACTTCCATTTCTATTCGAGTTAGTGGTGGTGGTAAGTCAATGCGCTCTTTGTCATGGTTATAAGCCGTGCACAACAGTATTTACTTGAAAATACATTGTCCACTAGACTACCGCGAAGGTAAGTCTGTGTAGGTGCATGTCCAGTTGTGTCAAAGCATTGTGTGTTACAACACTACTTAGCTAAAGAATATCACAAAGAAAACTTTTAAATAACGTGTATTGTTTTGTTGTTGTTTTTTTTTTTCCTTCAATTCAAGCAGTTTGCAGAGAGTTGTTACTATGGCACTGAAATCCCTTTACCGTGTATGCGAAATTTAAAAACTGGACCTTATTTTCAGTAGCTTCAGTGTTAGAAGTCAAAATCATTCATATAAAAATAGTATAGTCTTTAGGCTCGCTCGCCCTTTGTGCTCAAGCACATCACTAGTAATAATAGTAGTAGTAGTAGTAGTAGTAATGATAATAGTAGTAGAATAATAATAGTAGTAGTAATAATAGTAGTAATAATAATGGTAATAAAGTAATAATAGTGGTAAATAATAATAGTCATAATCTTGCCATAGTTACAGAAATTATTGTATTTTATTGAATAGGTTTTTCTGTGCACCTCTCAATTCTTGTTATGTTTTAGATCCACCAAGTCCAAGAGAACTCCACAACTGACCCTTAAAGATTTCCACAACTTCTTGAACCATCAACAGAGAGACCCCAGACTCAATGAAATCTTGCACCCTCTCACTTCCAAAGATCAAGCATCTAAACTCATTGCAAAGTACGAGGGAGGAAAATCAGGTACAGTAATCCAACTCAGAGGTAGAGTGAATGTGTTATAGAAGATATGAAGTAAGTAGTGGGAAGGGTGCAGTGATACAAACTGAAATAGTAGTGTTGATTGATAAAAGTGTGTGTGTGTGTGTCAGGAGAGAAAGGTTTAGATGACATAGCTACACAATGACGTTTCAAAGGAACGGGTGGTATTTTGTAAGTCCGTGCATTGGCCTTCTTCTTCGTTGGCTTATTCAAATGTAGCCTAATCTTTGTGTGTGTATTAGATCGCCTGAGCACCAAAGGTCTGATGGAATTTCTAATGAGTGAACAAAACAATGTGATTGATATTGAACATTTGAATCAAACTCATGACATGGGGCAGCCCCTCAATCATTACTTCATCAACTCCTCCCATAACACTTATCTCGTTGGTCACCAGCTCAAGTCAGCTTCTACAGCTGAGATGTACATCCAGTGTCTGTTGCTAGGCTGTCGCTGTGTGGAGCTGGACTGTTGGCCGGAGAAGGACAATGAGTCCATCATTATCACTCATGGAGGAACTTTCTGTGGGAAAGTTTCATTTGAGGTCAGTGGATCAAGTACCGTATATACATTATATACTGTGTGAGTTGTTGTCGTGTGTATACGATAACGGACCAGCGAAATTTATGGTACAATAAGTACAAACTGGCAAGTGGAAGTATAGAAATAAAGAGTCAGTTATTCATTTGATTTAAATGAGAACTTTTATAGCCTTTTTTTCTTTTGTTTTTGTTGTTGAGGATTTGCTGTAATGGAGGTTCTAAATAGCAGTCCAATAATATACACAAGGACAGGATAATGGGAAGCCCTCAAGGAAATACTTGATAAAAAGAGCCAAGGGAGTAGGCTTTCTTCCCTTTTGATGGTTTGGCTGAGTGAGGAGTTCAATGATTATGGAACATGTATATGAATTATTAAATATATTGCATAGAACTTAGTTTACATGTTATCAGCAGTACAGTGATTAACTTTTTTTTCTGTGAAATGTCTTTGCTGCATTCCGTGTGCTCTAGGAAGTGGTGGCTGCTATTGCTGAGTATGCATTTGTGACCAGCGAGTATCCAGTTATTCTCTCTATTGAGAACCACTGTAGAAAGTATCCTCTCCTCATGCAGCAAATGGCAAACACTTTCAGGACTTACTTTGGAGACAAGCTCCTCTCACAACCATTAGATGAATACCCAGTAAGTATCAGTTTGGCACAAAACAAGTATTTACACTGTAGTCATAACCAGCAATATCATTACATACATATGTACTGTAGACCTCCTTCTCACGTATTAGATTATTATAGTCATAACCAGCAATACCATACTACATACATATGTACTGTAGACCTCCTTCTCATGTATTAGATTATTATAGGTTCATTCCGGTCTCATTGTTTTGCATGTGAGCTAGCCAAGCTGATTAAGTAAATTAGAAGGAACAAATAGTTTGAAGAAATTCTATAAATAGAAATAATATTCTTAAGAAATAATTTCTATTGGTCTGATGAGAGTGAGACTGTAGCACAGGAAAACTTATTATTTATTGGTACAGAATTAGAAAAGTTGGTTGCCATTGGTTGTCTCATTGAGTAGAGTGCTTGTGTGTTAATAAACAATCCTTGGTTCTACCTTAGTGTGGCAGTCAATTTTTCTTTTAATTGTGATATTGTTTAAAAGAAGCCCATGAAAGAGAGAGAATGAATCCAACACATGTTCAATTTGACCAAGTCATTGTAATGCACTCTGATTTGAGTGTTCATTGCATGTGCATTGGATCATTCAATATGCATTTTTCAATATAGGAACATATTGAACGTTTGCGCGATGTGGAAGTGCTTATGAAAAATATTCGCTGTATAAATATATTTTTACCATGGTACGTTCAAACCGTCCAATCAGATTGCTCAATTTGCAGTAAAATATTTCATACCCACCTCCTAGGAGATGAATAAGTAAACCTAAGAAATTAGTTCATGTGTTTCCTATAGCCTAGAGGCCTGGTACAAAGTCGGTATGGCATTTACGCTATCCTCGGTCCTTCGGCCGTTGGTTGTGTAAATCCCATACCGACCTCCACGTTGTAGTGTAACCTATCATATCTGGCCTAGGGCTAAAAGGCACCAGGACTTTTAATAATGCTTGTTATGCAAGACTGTTGCTTTCTTTACTTACTCGCCTACAAAATCTCTAGGCCTTGCTACTTGTACGCAAAGAACTACTGAACCATTTATTTATAAAATTGAGCAAATGAGCACATATATACATACATGTACATGTATGTATATACTTTTTTGTGATATATTGTATTATTTCACCTTCTGTAGTTGGAGCCGGCAGTGCCCCTCCCACCACCTGAGAAACTCAAATACAAGATCATCATTAAGGACAAGCTGATTCGTAAGAAAGGTGAAAGCTCAGCCACCTTTGGCACTCTGCCACGTGGTGCCAGCATTAACCTGGACAGCATTGAGGAAGAGCCATCTGACAGGAAGAAGAGTATGATTTCAGAGGGTACACCTGACTCTCCTTTACCCACTCTTTCTGGTAAAGGATACTTTATTGTGTTTGGTATAAGTAAAATTCATTTTTTGGGTGGGTTCTAAATCCTCGTTTTATTGTATATGGGTAGTATGATGCCTGAAATTATTACATGATCTCCTTTATGTTACGTTAACATTCTAGCTCTATCCAGTAGTTAAGGATATAATATTGTAGTAAAGTTATTTCTAGAAGTACAAGTACAAATTTTCCATTTCTCATTCTCATTATCTTTTACAAAAATAGTTTCTTCCTCAATTCTGTCCAAGTATGTAATGGTGGTAGCTTTGTTCATATTACCAGTAGCTCTGGATAATAAGCTCACCATAGCAAAAATTACATCTGATCATTGATGGCTTAAATCACTTGCTGCGATTTTTTTTTTTTTTCTTTTTTTTTTTTTTAGCTTAAAAGACATGCTTTTCAGGAAAATAATCACACAGTATAAGTCTAATGACTTACTTACACATCTGCTGTAGTATCAGAAAGACTTTTTGGGTAAGTCTGAAAATTTGTAATTTAGGAGAAAATACCCTACAAACACCTTGTGCCATCTAATAAATACCCCTAATATTATCTTGTTCATTCCACCGTTCATCTAGCTGAGTGATTTTTGTCAGGAGCAACTGATCATTTTGATAGTCAGAATGGCTTGCAGAAACTACCACTGCATACACACACAAAAAAGTAATTCCATATTTGTTTGCTAATAGCAAATTGTAATATGCAGCTTTTTGTAAAACCAACTTTTATTAGATTTAAGGTTTAAATTTAAAAGTGAGTTACGTACTAAGTTTTAAATTACATACTTTGCATGATGCCATTAGTGCTGAAGCACCTCACTAGTTCGGGATTTGAATAATCATTATATTTCATTTATTTAACTTTTTGGGGCACTTGGTCCCTCTATAGTAGCATGGGAGGTACCCTGTCCGATATTGTGGCAGTCTTTTGTATACATACATGTATGTTACTGGTTTTTATTTGTTTTTCTTTCAAATTTTCAATACATGACCAAGAAATATTATATGGTTTCATTACACCTTACCAGACTGTATTGGTAAAGTAACGTCAGTTTCATTTAACAGTAGAGATTGGTACTGGATAAGGGTGGTCTCATTAGAACACAAGCACATTCATCCATTGTATGATTGTGGAATTAATATGTATGTGTTTTACTGAAGTGATGTAATGGCTGACTGGGATGATCTTGTTTCTGTACTTTTCAATTTTATATTTTGAATATTTATTTATCTTATTGCTTGAGTCAGCGTAGAATATTCAATGATATTTTAAGAGCATGCGTAAGTATTTTCACGAGCCCAAGGCGGGTGGAAATACAAGTGTGAGGGTGAAATGGCATCCCATATTGTGCGATTAGTTGTTTAGTGTACATTGGATATTTTTTCCAAGCTGAAAAACTGTTGCTTGCGTTTCAAAGCTTCATTGTTCAGAGGTAACTCCACTATAAATTAAACTAAATACAGCTGTCCAGTACTGCACATGGGTACATGGTAGCGTTCAATATGCAGCATTCAATATGGGAAGTATTGAATGCTTGTGTGATGCGGAAATACTTAAGGAATATATCCGATATATAAAATATGTATATATGTATATGCACAAGGACTAAAATGAAGTGTTTATTGATACTAATGTATGTATAAATTTGATGTAATGAGTATTTTCCAGCCTTGTGGAGCGGGCAAATTTGTGCAGGCGTAGTACATTTTAGTTGACTACCATAAGCAGTTCTTGTCCGCTCTGTGTGAAGTTTTTTATATTGTACTTCTGCATGTTTCTTGTAGTTTGTGTGATTATCATGATGCGTGTCTTCTAATTTTGCAGAAGGAAATGAGAGCGCAGAGAAAGAGAGGTTTTCAGCCTCTCCTGTGAAAAGGAATGGAGAAGCAATATCTGATAATGGAGAAAAGCCTAGCTCAAGTGTGAGTGGTAGTATTTAACATAAGCATAAAGTGTCATTTGGTTGGGCATATTGAGGGAGGTGAAAGGTCAGTTTAATGGCAGTCAGCTTAGTGGCATATGGATTTTTTTACCTCACTTCGTGTGTAAAACTGGCATACTTGTACATGTTGTAGTGTGACCTTTACCTTTTTAATAAAAACAAGTACTATTTGTTTCTAGCTACTGTGTTAATTTCACAAGTGAAATAAGGATTTTTAAGTTTTCATGCACACAAAGCATGTACTGTTTTGAGTTCATACCACTCTGACCTCCATCTCACCAGAATGGCTCCAATAAGACTATGGAATATTTGGTCTATTCATGAAGTCCCTACAATACTACAGTACATACTTCAGTGAAATAGATTCTAAGTGTTTGCATTTGGTAGTTATACATACCAGACAATTTACCTAGAGTAGGTGATTATAGTAAGTGTGCAGATCCTGCTAAAGATGAGTGATTTTCATTTCCTTGCCATTCTTGGGGTAATTGCTTCTTTTTTTTCTTCAGAGCCTAGTGTAATAGTAGTAATGGGTATAGAGATGAAAATAAGGACATCGTCATCCCTGAGGTACACAATTTATTAGTTAAAATGTTGATTGAACAGTATTGACAAAAGTATACTAGAACAACATACGTAAGCTATAGTAACAGGAGATATGACATTATTACAGCATATAGCTACACTTTTGCACCAGGAGATATTACACTATAACAGCATAGAGCTACACTAGCACCCGGAGGCATTACACTATGACATCATAGAATAACACTATAGTACCAGCAGATATTATGCTATAACAGCATAGAACTACATACACTTTATAATGGTGAGGTTGCACATCACTAAGATTGTATGTTCTATGATGTATGTGTTGTAGGATACTGGTAGCTCCAGTCCTGAGTGCAAGTCTGAGACAGATGGAAGTGCTCAAGCAGATGATGGAACAGGAAAGGTGGATGAAGAAAAGGTAGATGAACAAAAGATAGATGAACAAAAGGTGGGTGAAGAAAAGGTTGGTGAAGAAAAAATGGGTGAAGAAAAGGTGGGTGAAGAAAAGATGGAAAGACCCAACAGTGCAAGTCCTGAGGCAGGAGAGAGCAGCAAATCTTCTTCCCGGAAGGTCAGTGCTTGCTCAACTGTTAAATTTAATTGTGGTGGTGATCATGGTAAAGATTTTATGCACGACATAAGTACTCTTTCTTCTTCTTTTTTTTGCCTGTAGGGATCCGTACAAGATGAAGGAATAGGAACCTTGTCTAGAAAAGTAAGATGAAATAGTTGTATACCACATTACATGTGTGTAGACATTTTATTAATTAAATGTTGATTTTTCAGGGGTCTGCACAAGAGGATGCTCTCTTTCCAGTGTATCGTGAGCAAGGCGCAGATGTGGACATTACTACCATTAATGTAAGTTGGACTGACAGGATGCAAATTATGTAATGGCATTATTGGGGAGAGTTGCCAGTGTTCATTATTATTAGAAACTAAAACATACATGTGGCTAAACTTTTAGCATTTAGCGTAGTTACTTTCCCTCACGTAATACCACTGCAAGTGGTACCTAATGTATTATTATTACTGTGTAGTGTAATAAATTGGTTATATACTTTCTTATTTAAACTGGAATTTGATAACAAGTTCACTTTTGCTATTACGTAAAGGTTTATAGTTCATAACAACAAAAATGGCTACATTTTGTTTAATTTACCTGAAGTAAAGCTCTAGCTCCTATTCACAAAGTTTAGGAAGGCATCATTTAGTCTAAAGTGCAAGTACATATATACATCACATACTGTAGCCGTTGACATTTAATTTTTATTCACTACACCTAAATGCTTTCATAGCTGAGTTGTTGTTGTTGTTGTTGTTGTTTTTGTGTGTGTGTGTGTGTTTTTTGTTGTTGTTTTTTATATTCTGATGAATGGTTTTCAATGTCATACTACCATTCCCAGCAACTTTTTGTAACTTACAAATTGTACAGTTTCAGTCCAACACTGTACTCACTGCTTTAGTACCAGAAGAAATGAAGCATCAAAAGTGTGAACCTTCAGTGTTACTATACACTATGTTGCTAACTATTAAATTATTTGTCAGACCAATCGGGTATCAATATAGCTGTTCAATGAAAGCAGTAGATTAAGAGAAACTAAACATGCGAGAGACACTCACCGATAGTTTCAGCGCAAAACTCCAATTCAAGCACTCGGTTAACTCAAAATGAAATATAACTACCTCTGCAAGAAATTATTAGCTCACTGGGTTATGATGTGACAAATGGGGTGTTACTCACCAAAGCTATGTAGTTCCTACACAGACCTAATAGCTTCACATTTTCTCAAATCAGCCCGAAATCCATTAAGTATCACAGTAAAAGGTCCTAAATCGTCATTTCGAACAAGTTTATACCTACAGTACCTAAATCAAGGGTTAATTATTAGCAATCTCCAAAATCAGAGCCAGCCAGACAGACAGACAGACAGACAAGATGACCACTATAACCCTCTTCCTCATGCACGCTGAGGATTAATGAAATAATCTAAAAATTGTATTTGTAGAAGAAAAAGTAAATGCGCAGGCGTTCATGTGCCCATGTATCAAACATGCAGTACTAAATGTGTATATAATATACACTAACATACGTATACCAGATTTCAATTATTCTCCCCTACTACTATCACGCTAGCTTCAATCACTTGCCAATTATCATTATTATTATCATTATCATTATTATTATTATTATTATTATTATTATTATTATTATTATTATTATCATTATTATTATTATTATGTTCCTTTAACATATTAATAACATTAAGAATAATAGTAGTAGTAGTAGTATTTTAATTGTGGGGGCTTTTTCAGAACCTTTTACCAATTTTGTCTGCCTTACTATACAGAATATAGCATTTATGCTTACCTACTATATGTGATTGTTGCAATGTATGTAGGTGGCACTTATCCATCAAAGACCATCTGAGATAGAAGGTATTAGCACTGGACCTCTAGCAGAGATACTCAACTACACCACCGGCATCAGCTTTGAGGGATTCAATGCTGCTGAAAGTGAGTGAAGGAAGACATGCACATACACAGTTACATCACTGCCCATTAGTGTTTTATGTATCTCCTACAACTGCCTTATTGCAGTGTTTTTTTACTATTGAGTCAGGCATGGTCTAATAAGAAGGGCCACAAGTAACCACTTCATCAACATTCAAGGGTTAAAATGTGATGGTACCATAATGCTTTATGTTATACCACCTCACAGCATAATGCATGTGTGCTGAACTGTAGCTATCATAGCTTGTATATACAAACTGGTACATGTGTTGTAGAAGGAAGAAGTTTACAGACTCTGTCTTTGAGGAGAGAGAAAAAATCTTTTAAATGCAATTATAAAAGAAAAAACAAAAAAAAATGTTGGTGTACTTTTATTCCCCAGGAATGGTCGCTATGAATATGGTGTGTCTTGTGTGTGTGTATGCAGAGACCAACTGTCACTTTTACATGTCTTCCTTTGTGGAAGACAAAGGTGCCAACCACATTAAAACAAAACCCAAGGATTTTGTCAAGTACAACATGCGGCAAAACAGCAGAATTTACCCTCAGGGGAACAGGATTAACTCCAGCAACTATGGACCTATGGTAAAGAATGAACGGATGTGTGTACATGCACATATGAGCACATGTGTACCATTGACTGTTGTAATAATATGAAGATTGGAGCATAATAGGACACTTTTATACTCCTAGACTCTTAATTGTATGTATATACATAGACATGGAATAAGATTGTTAAATTGTTCTCTGTGTGTGTAGCCATATTGGTGTGTTGGTTGTCAAATGGTGGCACTTAACTTCCAAACCTCTGGTGAGTGAGTCAGTACAGGAATATTCTCAGTGTTGCACGCGCACACACACGCACACTTTATGCTCACTGGTGTGGTTATATCCCAGATCTTCCTGTCCAACTAAACACTGCCAAATTTGAGTTCAATGGCAGCACGGGCTATCATCTGAAACCATGGGTGATGAACAGAGAAGGAGCATCTAGAGGAGTGTTCAGTCCTTTTGTGCAAGTGAAACTGGAAGACATTGTGCCAGCAAAACTCAAAGTCAAAGTAAACATTGATTGTATAAAGTAATGATGATGACGATAATAATAATAATAATAATAATAATAATAACAACAACAACAATATGCTGTTAATCATCAACATACTGTATTGATCATCCAGGTTATTTCTGGGTATTTTCTGACTACTCTGGACAAGAAGTGTTATGTGGAAGTTGACTTGTTTGGACTGCCAGCAGATCAGATTCGAAACAGATACTACACCAAAAAAATGCCTGGACCCCATCCATCATGGAATGAGGACGAATTTGTCTTCAAGCGAGTATGTTTTTATCTTTGAATTATTTAATTTGTTAAGTACAGATAGGTTAACAGTGAAATGATGGGATATCTGTTGATGATCGTGATATGTACAGATCTGCATGCATACTATCAGTACTATTGAGTATAGTAAAATTAGGAGCAGTCAATTAAAAATTTGATCCAATTGGGTTTGTGATTTTTTTAACATGCTGTGCTTTTCGGTATTTGGGATGCTAGAATGATTGATGTTGCTATCATATCTTCTATACTGCTATGTGCATTGTGGCTGTATTTTTGTGATGTGTGTGTATATATACATATATACATTCAGGTTCTACTTCCAGAGATGGCATTGCTGCATGTGGCAGTGAGTGATGAAGACAAGGAGTTAGTGGGTCAACGTACTTTACCTCTGAATGCCATTAGACCTGGCTTTAGACACATCTGGCTCAGAGACAAGCACAACTCTCCCTTACCTCTGTCCATGCTGTTTGTAAAAATTAGCGTGGAGGACTGGGTTCCTGATGAGATGGAAGGTATGGGTCGGCACAGTTATGAACTACCTAAACAGTATCAGTGACTAGAATTTACTAAGTCCTCATTACCTATCTATATTGACTTATGGCAATGTTAGTGAATTGAGTTGTTTTGTCAAGTCCACACTTCCCAGAATGAAATATCTTGATACTAACCTGGCTTTTATCATGTTTTGCTTGTTTTATTACTACTAGTCCATTTTGTTTACTCTGTTGAAAAAAAGTGATCAGTTACCAATATAAACATACGTACTGATAAATTGTATTATGCTTGCTTGCTAGTATTAGAAGTTTTGTTCTGCATAGATCTCGTTGCCATGTTGATGGATCCCATCAGTTTTGCTAACAGAGCACTGCAGGAAATGTCTGAAGGATTGGTAAGCCTCCTAGGGATGTGTGAGTGGTTGTTATGGTTGTGTTAGTAACTGCTATGGGTGGTACTGATGTGTGAGTTGTTGTAACACATGGTTGCTAGGACGAGTCAGAGATGGCATTTAGTGCAGTACAAGAAGGCAAGTCAGGCAAGACTACCAAGGTTTCAAAGTACAGCAAACCTAAAGTCACTACTAATAGTGCAAGTTCATCAAGTAGTAGTGCTAGTCCGGGAGCCGTGAAGAAGCCCACTCAACCAGCTGCAAGCAAAGTGGGTCTGCTACCTCCTCAAGTAGGCACCAGTGGTCCTGCAAGTAAGGTTCCAATAACTTGGCAATTGTGTGTGTGTGTGTGTATGTGTGTGTGTGTGTGTGTGTGCATGCTTATGAACGTGCAGTGCATTATGTGTGATTGATATTGGGTATTTGGATATGGTAGACTTTAGGAAGGCCTCGTCTTCCCCTTCCCGCAACCTCCTCTCCACCCTTGCTTGTCACACACCATCACGCACACACTTGCTTGTCCCACCTCAGCAGTGGCTGCAATGTTTTAGAGCAACACATGGTATCTATGTAGGTGTTTACCATAGAAGTCACCAGCTATGAGAACGCCACTTGTTAAAACTCTGAATTTTAATTGTGTATTGCAGAAACCAGCTATTACTGGTACAATAACTGAGAGAACTGTTGTTTTATTTGAAAGTAAATTGTAAGCTGGTTGAAAATGTATTGGGTGGTAATTGAGTTCTTCATAACCCTAAGAGTTAAGGGAAAGGGTATTTCCTAATGGCTGAATGATCTCTCCCTTCCTCCCTAACATATTTTGTTTCTTTCTCTGTCATGCTTAGAAGATGCTTCTAGTCTGCCTCGCAAAAAGCCAGCTACTGGAGCTTCTGCTGTAGCTGACAAGATGAAGGGGTTGTTTGACAACACCGTACCAAGTGTTGAGACTGCTCTAAGCAGAGCTCCTCCAGAAGCCATCAGACAAGAATCTAAAGCTGTAGTTGGACATCCGGTAAGGTGTAGTCAAGATATTTAGAACCTTATTTAATACTGTACTATTTCCCCCCCCCCCCCCAGGATTTTAAGAAGCTAGATAAAAAACATTCTCAGCTTCGGTCAGCCATGTTAAAACGACATGAAAAAGTAAGTCACTTGTTATAAAAAGAGGCATTTAGAATAATGTCGGAATAATAGTAGGTATATTTATTATGCTGATCTGTGTGATGTTAGTAAGCGTGTTTGTTTGCTGGTGTATGTGTTCGTACAGACCATGAAGCAGGTGAAAGACAAAGTATCCAAGGGCAAAGGGGACCAGAGTGATCTGGATGTGTTAGAGAAAGCAAACAGGATAGAATCGCTAAACTTCAACAAAACGTGTTCTCAAGAAGTACGTATGTGATATGTGGTGTGGGTAAGACTTACACTAGCTAGGTGCTACCATGTGGTGTGGGTATGACTTACACTAGCTAGGTGTTACCATGTGGGGTGGGTATGACTTACACTAGCTAGGTGTTACCATGTGGGGTGGGTATGACTTACACTAGCTAGGTGCTACCATGTGGGGTGGGTATGACTTACACTAGCTAGGTGTTACCATGTGGTGTGGGTATGACTTACACTAGCTAGGTGTTACCATGTGGGGTGGGTATGACTTACACTAGCTAGATGTTACCATGTGGGGTGGGTATGACTTACACTAGCTAGATGTTACCATGTGGGGTGGGTATGACTTACACTAGCTAGGTGTTACCATGTGGGGTGGGTATGACTTACACTAGCTAGGTGCTACCATGTGGGGTGGGTATGACTGACACTAGCTAGGTGTTACCATGTGGGGTGGGTATGACTTACACAGCTAGGTGGTTACCATTTGGGTTTGTAAGGCTTACACTAGCTAGGTGCTACCATGTGGGTGGTATGACTTACACTAGCTTTTTTTTAAGATGTTACCACTGTGGTGTGGGTATGAGCTGACACTAGCTAGTGTTACCATGGGGTGGTTATGACTTACACTAGCTAAGTGTTATGTTACCATGTGGGGTGGGTATGACTTATACTAGCTAGATGTTACCATGTGGGGTGGGTATGACTTACACTAGCTAGGTGTTACCATGTGGGGTGGGTATGACTTACACTAGCTAGGTGTTACCATGTGGGGTGGGTATGACTTACACTAGCTAGGTGTTACCATGTGGGGTGGGTATGACTTACACTAGCTAGATGTTACCATGTGGGGTGGGTATGACTGACACTAGCTAGGTGTTACCATGTGGGGTGGGTATGACTTACACTAGCTAGGTGTTACCATTGAATGTAGTAAGTATGAACTCCACATGCCACCAGTAAATGCATGCCTTACTCTTTGCTGTAGTCTTGGCACTTGGCACATATTGAGTGACTTGAGAATGTGATGGTTCTGTCTGCAATACAATGTATGTGGTTTGTCTTAAAGAGTACGTTATTTTATATGAAAGTGAATAGGATGCTGATAATTCACGGGTTGCGCAGAGGTATAAATATTTAAAGAGGAAACTTGCCATTTCTTCGTAAATAGTGGGTACACTTGATTGATACATGGTGTTTCTAGCTTAATAGTAGCTTTAATAACGCTAAGCACTGATGTGTGTGCACTCCCAAATGCTTCATGCTATTGAAGGCTGTTGCAGTCTTGTAGCATATACAGTGTACCTGAAAAGTGGTAGTATTGTTATTGCTGCAAAGATAAACTTAGCACAAGATTAGTCTGCCATTAGAATCACAGGATAAGGTATTAAGAATACAATCATGATTAGTCATGAACGTGACCTTGTCAAGCATGTAAATTTATAGAAAAGCCTCCAACATAGTATTTATTGCAGTTACATATACACCTGGCAATTGATACTACATGCAGCATTGTATTATGCTCCGAATACAATATTAGTCCATGGTTTTAGCATGCGTAGATATTCAGGCTGAAAGCAAGTGAATTCACTTATATGTATTAATAGTGAAAATACATATTTTAAGACATGATTTGATGATATTTCTAACGGAATTAAATTATTAACTTCAGTGGAACATTATTAAAACTTAACCATGACCTTTCGACTTCTTGCTGAAGTCCTCCTCAGGAGTCACTGATTATTTTACTGTTTATTTTCTGTATTCTCACCACTGATAGTTTGACCTCATTGACCCCCGAGGATGACTGCGGCAAAAGATCTAAGAATTGAGTTTAGTTCAAGTAGTGCTCCTCATGCGCTGTTAAAACCGATAAAAATGCTATCATTTATTTTAGCCGAGAATGACTGAATCATTTAAACATATTATAAAACACTAGCAAGTACCCCGCCATACAGTGGCGCTTGATGTATTGCAAAGTAAAAATGCAGTAGCATAAGTTATCTTGCTCAGTAACCCTCTCCTGCTCTCTTTTTCTGAACAATCTCAGCTTTTTTTATCCCCTACCTTTCCTTTCTTCAGCTCTTTCTATCTCTCTCTGTCCTAGATAGTGGACTTAAGCCTTGCAGAACTTTGGCCTTCTTTTTCGTACTTTTGAAACTGAAGCAGCCTTTACTGTCAATTCCACCTGCATTTTAGTTATAATTTAGCTAATATCAGGGCTTTTTTCTTTTCTGTTCTCTTTTAAACCTACATTGCCTTACCTCGCCGATTCCAATCACTTTTTACAGTTAATCGCCTTTTGCCTTCGCTTTCATACTTTTGCCTTCTCTAACTTGAAACATACGCCACCTTCTCTCGTCTATTACACCCGCTTTTTAGTTACAATTAATGACTTTCTATTGAATGTGATGACACTTTACCCATCCATATAATGACGATGCTTTACCAAACTTTTAAAGCTCTCTAAGTATTCATGAATACATGCACCGTCAGTCGTCGTTACTGGCACGCAAGCGTATTATTATATAGATGCTAAGCTATTCCACAATGAATACAAAATTTAGTTGCAACGTTTGACCTTTATTACTTTCAGTATTTAAGTCTTTCATTACTGGTGGGGCCAATGTACTGATGATCCATGCCTTATTATGTTATAGTTTACTTTAGTCTGCTATCTATAGTCAGCAATGATTGGTAGGGACACATACCTTATGTGATGATGGCATGTCATTGTAGCGATATGAGAAGAAAAGGATGATAGTAGAGATGGCTCACAAAAATCAGATGAGAGACTTACAAGAGAAAGTCCACAAGAGGTAAATGGTCATGTGTCTAATAAAATACAAGCATTGGCAAGCATTGGGGGGGGGGGGACTTTTACAACTTGTTCTGGGTAAACCGGCTAATAGGTACTTAAGGTTGTGGTTTCTAACTTCAGACAGCATACGGAGGAAACACTAAGTTTCAAATCAAGTAGTTTGGTTGATGGATGAGATAATATATTCATAACTTATTACATCCATTTACTGTTGCAATAAATCATGGAATAGGTTTACTGCTTATAGTAGTGGACAATATTTCAATATACTGTATTATGGTACCATTTCTTTTGATTTATAGGCTGGGTATTATGCATGTTCGTATTGTGTATTGATCCGCACCTTTCTTGCAGTGATTTGAATAACCTGACCAAAGATCTGACCAACATAATGAAGCAGAGTAAGATTGAAGCAAATTTGAAGGAACACAAGAAGCAGTCAGTGAGGGAGATTGAAGACAGAATCATCAGCATGGGCAAGAAGGCACGCAATGAGGTGAGTTCAGGATATATAGCTAACTGCATGGGCAAGAAGGCATTCAATGACGCGAGTACAGGACATATAGCTAAGTGTTTCTAGTTTTATTTTTATCATCTCTTTCAAAAGACCAAACAATCTAAGCACTATTTTACTTAATGTGATAAGTGTACATATACATAGGACCAAATATTCAATATGGGCAATATTTGCTACTTGAGGCACAAGTCCCATTTTCGACGGTCCCACATACATTTTTTTACATTTGACAAACAGGACAATACATTATTATTCTTAGTTATGTGTGGAATCTACCGTTAATCCAGTGTAATTTTATTTATTGTAGTTTGAAAAACATCACAATTCTGAGATCAGCAAGCTCGAGGAAGGCCAGAAGTTTGCTATTCAAGAAGTTGTGAAAACTCAAGCCAAGGTGAGAGGTGGTGTTCAAGTTTGTGAAGGTATTTATCAACTATTTTGTTGTTGTGGTTCTAGGAATGGGATGAACTGAATGAAGAATTAGCAAGCCTAGATGCTGATGGACAAACTCTCTGAATCTACTGTATCACTAAGAACTTAGTGTAGCTATAAACCAGAAACTGCAACATTATATTTTATCATGACTCCTGTAGAATTTCAGTTTTTATGGCACTAGATTTAATATTTAGATTTGCACTTGTTATATCATTCTAATGGTTATAGTAACATCATATGAAACATTATATTGATAATACTCCTTGTCCTCTGAAATGTAATACTCAGTCCTCTAATATTAAGTATAGGATATACTATAGTATGTATATATGGTTTTTGAAATTATATTGCTGTGTAAAAGTTCATTAATAATCAATATAATCCAAATACGATCAATTCTATTGATAATAAGTTCATAAAATGTTATCTCAAATCAATATATCTACAAAAAATTATCTCAACTAGCACTATACAAAAGTTTAAATGGAAATGAAATGACCACCAAAATTCAATAATGAGTTCACTAAAATGTACAATAGATTTAAGTGATGTCACTACAGTTACAGTGACACATGTTTGTCATCCTTGCTAATATGTATCTGCTGTGATCATACTTTATGTAGCAGGTTGAAGTAGCTTCTTGGTGTTGACATTAGCATAAAATGCTACTCTTAGCTCTGATTGTATTGTTGTCTATGCGCTTTTGGTTTGAAATGGTCCAGGAACAACTGTAATGGTTTAGGGTTGGATGAAAAACAATCAAGATAAAATGTGTCAGAAAGACCCGTGGCGGTACAAATTTGAAGACACCTTTGATGTTGAGGCTGAATTTAAATATGCAAAATTAAAAATAAAATATCTTTCACTTTAAAAAATGTTAAGTATGAGTAGTTCTTATTATAAATATCAATAAAATAGGCCTTACATAATAACTTAAATGTGTCCGCCATTTTGAAAGATTGCATCTAAAGTCCAGATAAGCTACCTTTGTGACAAGTCCACCACACATTTTCAGACACTACAAACACCAGTGTAACTGATAATCAAGGTAAGAATTACTCCCCCAATTGATACTCATTTTTCATCTGGCTCATGGACTATACATTCGTATAATGTAATCTAGAGTATTATCAAAAATCACTCAGACATTTAAAAAAAAAAGTAGCAGGTCTTAAATTGTCCTTTTGAGTACCTAAATCAATGGTATCTCTAATATCAGACAGACAAATAGACAGGATGACTACTATATCTTTCTTGTGCATACTACAGTACAGGCACCTGTTCTGCTGACTTGCAGTGGTGTAGGAAGATGTTTCCGTATGGGGGGGCTCCATAACAAAGAAATCTGGGCATGTGTTTTGTGGTTTAAGGGTGTTCATGTGAGAAATCACCTCTTCCTAGGGCAATTTCAGTGTGGCAGTGAGTTATTATTATGTCTTTAATTTACTATACCCATGTATATTCAGTAAAAATTGCTTAGATGATGCTTTTTATAATTAATCGATTTTTATATTAATAATGTTTATAATAATTGTGACGTGATGAGTGAAATACAATTTTAAAAAAAGGAGAGAAAACACATTTTATTATTACACCTTTCCAAAATAGTTAAGTCTTCTGGTGTTCACAGAAATGAACTCTTAGCTATTTGGGAGAGATCTAAATCTTCAGTTTTGGTTGGATGAATATATAAAATAAACAGTTTGTTCAGTCTTGACTGAGTTATTGAATTTCTCAAAAATGTTTTTATTCTTTTCAAGGATGAGAACGATCGTTCAGCTGTTGCAGTGGTTACTGGAAATGTGAAATAGAGTTTCAAAACTTTGTGTACTTCCCCAAGCATTCTTTTAAACATTTCACTTTGACTCATGCCTTCAGCTATTGTTCTAACATTAGTTACAGACTTAATAGGATGATTCAGAAAGGCATTCTTTATCATATCTGTAATCATATGCAACTGAATAGCAAATTTCTCCGTGTCTATGTCACGCTCCAAGTATTCTTTTAAACATTTCACTTTGACTCATGCCTTCAGCTATTGTTCTAACATTAGTTACAGACTTAATAGGATGCTTCTGAAAGGCATTCTTTATCATATCTGTAATCATATGCAACTGAATAGCAAATTTCTCCGTGTCTATGTCACGCTCCAAGTATGCAAGTAAGGAGTGCTAGGGCTTCAATACCTCTCCATTAGCTGCTTTTAGTAATAGATTCTCTAAGGACTGCATGATTCGAAAGTCTGCTTGATCAAATCTACTTTCAATTTCTCCATATACTAACTCTAGCACCTCAAAATAAATGTGCCTATATCTATCTTTAGGTACTTGATAGTTATGTGGATGCTCTCCGTCATCTAATCTTCTAGGTCTTCTACGATACCAGCATAAAATGCATCAAATTTGGACTCTGCATGCACTGACTTACAATGAGAAACTAAAAGGTTTGCTCCAATAATTAACTAAAGTAAACTTCAGGACACGCAATAACGACAGCAAGAGTAGTAAGACAAAAGAGTGGTTCTAGGGATTTGCTTTTATATAGTTGTGATCGGCTCCTCCCAATTACAGCTAGACAACTGACAACCAGAAAATATGCAAGCATAAATGAGGCCACTGATCAACAGATAAAACTATTCACAAGGACAATGAAACTAAATAATTGCACAAACAGAAAACTAGTGTTCACTTCTCCAGGGAGTGCATTCCTCACAGTCTCATGAATTGTCTGGGGATGTTCCCACAAACCTGTTAGTCCTTTAACCCTACATGTATATGTAACAGTCAATTGAAAAATATATAAAGCAAGTTAAAAGGAATAAACATCAGAAATATTTCAGTGAATTTGACACAATTTAAAGTTAGCTCATATGATAATCATGTAATCAAGTTGCTACATTAAAGGTATGATGACCTACTGGTTGGAGCTGCAACTTAAAAAATACTTTTGGAGTGTTTTGATACCCTGTACATTTAAATTGGATAAAACTTGAGGGTGGAACAACGTTAAGTTTGTCAGATGACTTTAAATTTAATGTATCCACAAGAGGATCCAAGTACTCAATAGGAGCTTCACAATTCTTCATTATGTAGAATTGGATTCATTTTTTACTATTTGTCATTTATAATCAATATATATTCGATTCTTCATTATAGTTACTTGAAAATACCACATCCGGTGGCAACACTGCATCAATGACTTGTTAGGTCTGCAATAGATGCCATTCCTGCTTACAAATTTTTCATTTAAAAAAAATGGTAAATTGATAATTCTCTGAAAGTGATAACATTTGAAGAAGCTCTAGAAATATTGCAATTTTTCCCACTAGATATATATATCATGAATATAATGCTAAAAAAAAGTTCCCTTGAGAACAGAAAATGATGATGGCACTTCTATATAAAAACAACAACAATCATATGTTCCTTCTCCTTTTGAGGCAGTTCTTCATATATCATGCCTTAAATTTTGGGTGACGCAAATTTGACACAAGACGTTTACATCCTTCATTTCCATGATACTATCAGTCTCATTGTAGCAAAGAAAAAGACATTGACTGAACTCTAACCTTTTGGTCCACAATAACGCAGAATTCCACCAAACAAATCATATTTCTCCAATAATTTCTCCACATTCATATTAAACAACTGAGCAGCTGTTTTATTTTGAGTTTTGACCAAACTAGCTTGTTCAATCTACAATAAGTAAAGTTGGGAGTAGTCCATACATCCTTAGTATTTTCAGGACTATAATGCAAGTATAAGAATTCTGAGGATGATACAAGGCATAACTCGGCAAATCTAAAACAATAAATTGTGGAGGCCATTGATTGTAGCATTTTACTGCACCTTTGTCAGGGTTTCATCTAGTGGGGGTGCAGGGGGGGAAACTTCCCCCCCAAAGTCCTCAACTTCCCCCCCAAATTCCTCAACTCCCTCCCCAAATGAAAATATTCAGATAGATGATGTCATCTTAAAATAATTGTGAGTGGAAAAAATTGTGAGTGTGTGCAAATGTTTAAATGGCAAGTCTGCGCTTTTTCTGGTTCTTCCAGTGTTCTACTATTGTTTCTAGCTCTCTATAACTTAATTTCTCAGGACCTTCAATGCAAACTCGCATAGCTTGATCAAGAGTTTCTTCACTGAGCCTGCTTCTCAACCTTGTCTTTACAAGCTTCATGTCACTAAAGCTTCTTCCCCCCCAAACCAAAAATCCTAGATGAAACCCTGTTTGTATGCAACTGGAATCCCTTAGGCTACCAAAACACAGAACAAGTTTTTGATGCCTTTGCTTTTGAAGTTGTTCTCATAATTGACTATTAATGCTATTTAATTGTAAATTGCATACACTTGAACTAATTCTGAAAATGAGTTAACCTGCTGGAATTTACAACCCAGTCAAAGGTAGCATTATTGAACCATTGGTTGGGTCAAATCAGTGGTCCAATTAAGTCATTAAAAAGTCACATTTCAATAACTTCTTTAGCCAGGTAGCTATAGCTTTGCTTTTTGAATATTTCTAAAATTCTGTCAAATTATATATTACTTTCCTAAGGGATTAACTAAATATGTCAACTTAACTATGAACAATTTCATCTCTTAAAAATTTACATTTAAATTTAAAAGTGATTAAAAAAGTATTGCAACATTACCTCCTTAAACAACCTATTATAACTTCTAAGTGTATGAAGTCACAGAATGTCAAAACAAAATAATCAAAAGATTAGGACTCATTAGCTCCATCAAGAGAAACTATAACATTTCAATAAGTTTTTGGAGTCATACTACTTTGCTTGTAGAAGATAAAAACTTTTTTCAGTAACTTTGGAAGTTCCACCCATTTCATGTAAGGTGTGGTCTGTGAAGTGCGGTATTTTAATTGGGTTTAGATACAACATCCCCTTAGGTAACTAATGTGTAATGGATTGATAAACCTTATTTGAATTGAATAGTGTACGGAGAACATCACCACTAATAAATTCACTGCTAACATTACATCTGTGATTGTCAATGAAAATGTTTCACTAATTGTTACTGCCAGCTCTGGCAATATGAAAACCTCCAACCACCTTACCCTACCTTTGGACTGCTGCTATTACCTCCTTGATTATTACTTATTACATTAAAATTGTGTGAACTATGAATTTACCTGAAATAATTGTTCATGTTTTTTTTAAGGGAACAATTAAATTACAAAATCAGGAAATAAAGTGTAACCATTGTAACACTTATAAACAAGCAGCTAGAATGGGTCTAGTATGTCTACTCATGAAGTGTTATATTTTAGAAGATTTAGAATCATCAACAAGACACAAATAACAATGATGGGGTTGTAATAACTCTAGCTAACTGGCAGCTGGAAATGGTGAATTATCCATGAGCTGTAAAGTGAAAAATACTGAATTGAATCCACTAGAATGTTCCGATGCAACTTCTGGATTACTGCTAACTCACTTTTCTATGCTTGGCTGTGGTGACAGGAATCTTATGACGACATGATCTTGAAGTCATGATTAATGTATAGTGCATAATGAGTTCTATTGTAGCCAGGTTCAGGGCAAGTTTTTATTCATAAGAAAACTGCATTGATACAGACATACCTAAGAACTGACTGAACTGTGGCAATAAGGTTGACCACTACAATATGAACAATATAACAATACACACATGCTCCATAAGCATGAGGTTATTACAGTAATGTGAAAACACTAACTCATTTGACCAGCAAAGATTCACTATGGAAATAGAGGAGGAAGAACAGGCTACATGAGAACTCTCTCAGTCTAGTACCAACCAAGAGCAGAGGGTTGTATGCCTAGCTCCAAAGTACAAAGGTTATATAACCTTGGGCACAGCCCTTACAAAAATGAAAAGTCAAATCTTGCCTGACAACGGAATGCCAAACAACTCAACTGTCAGTTCTTTGGCGTCCACACTCAATAATAGCTTATCATGTCTCTGTCCTTCTGTTCTGGTTAGGCTGACCCCACAGTGAGCGTGACCTACACTGGCTGATTATTCATGGATAGAGAAGAAAGTTATGAGTGTTAAAAGAAAACTTGCTATTCCTCCATGTACGCTGGTTACACTTGAATCTTGTTGTTAAAACTAAGTTTCTTGTTTACTATGGTAGATTTAACAGCACAGAGTACTGAGGTTTGTGTACTGCTATTGCGTCATGTTGTTGCAGTTGTGGCAGTCTTGTACCTGTAAGTTAAACTTAGCATACAAGTGGTATTAGAAGATTAGTCTGCCAGTAGAAACACAAGAAGTGGAGATGTCATCAAGAATACAGTCAAGATTTGTTAAAAAATATCACAGGATATTTAAATATAATATTCCAGTGTGTAATTGAGGCAAAAATCTTCAGCAAATTTAGTATTTGCTGTATAATAACATATATTATAGCTACACTTGGTAACTTCTATCTATAGAGTTGTAGCTACTTCATACTATTGCATAAACAGGTCAGCAAAATGTCAACCAATACCTAACAATAGTGATAAGACATGTGATTTACTCTTGAATCACAGGCATTGGCAAGAAGGCAGGCAATGAGGTGAGTACAGTTTAAACACAGGTGTACTATATTTCCAGTAATTATGACTACATATACATGCAGAAAAGAGCATTCAATTTATTTCTCTTATGATCATTTGTTGCCAAGACACCAAGTCTATTTTCGCTCCTTTTCTCTCATCTTTGCAATGCTATTTGATAATAATAGCATGACCCCAAATACAGTATTATTATGTAGCTATGGAATTTATTGTTAAAAGGTGTGATTTTATTGACATCACAATTCTGAGATTAGCAAGCTCGATGAGACAGAAGCTTGCTAAATGAAAACTCAAGCCAAGATAAGTGCTGACTTTTCAGAGCAAGCATTCCACACAAATACAAAGTTGCGTGAACTTATCTATCAAACTTTGGTTGCAGTTCTTATCTAGGAATGTGATGAACTGAATGAAACTTGCTGGTCTAGTTGTTGATAGACAAACTCAAATGTATTGCTAAAGACTCTTGGGAAATGATATAAACCAGAACTTGCAAGCAGGTCATGCAGAATTTGTGCACTAGCTAGCTAGATGACTATGATTCTTTTGTCTTATACCAACTTGGTTTTGTGTAGAAGTGTAAAAAAAAAATTAAGGACGCCTCCTTACCTAAATATGTTGTAGAATGTGTAGATCTTGTGCGCGTGCGGGAAGTACTACCCGTTAATCACTTTTCTCGTAAGTAAAAATGTTGGTTGTTCGTTGGCTAGAGTTGTTTATATGCGGCTGATGCTCTGCGGGTAGTTCATTCCCGCGGAGGAGCGTCCCTGTTCTCTTTGGGAGGTGAGTTAGTATGGAGTTTGTCCATTAAGACTTTGAGTTGTCTAACCAGCTAGACCTGTGGGTGTCTAATGCCTAAAATTAAGATGAGTAGAATTGATTGCTCTTGTTTTAGACTGGAGTTGGAGCTGAAATAATATTTTGGGATATTTGTTGCATGTGTGGGTTTTGCTAAATTAGATAATATTATTAATATTATTTTGTGCTTTAGTTGTTTTATTGCATGAGATGTAGCAAAGATCAATTAGAGTGGCATTTGATAATGATGTAACTTAGTCCTTCAAATACTTTCATGTTCTTGTTGGCTATATTCTTTTCAACTGCATTTTAGTATTTGGAGGTTCTAGCATTAGATCAGCATTTTTTCCTCCCAAAGTTTCATAATGGGCAAGAATTCCAGTGCAGTGTATGCATTAAAATAAAGCAAATTTGAATTTTATTTCAAGAATCTTCTTTTTCTCTCTTCTCCTGTCTTCCTATAATTACATGAAGTAATGTACTTTCTGTATGAAGAGTGTACTAGAGATTTGACAGTCTGCAGTTGGATTCCTGTTTTTGTTTGCTTGCCACTTGTTCTGTTTTCAATGTTGTTAATTCAATCCATTTGATTTCTTTACAAGTTGGCTTATGTAATATACGCCATTTTCTTGTGTAGCCCCAGAGATAACTGACTTTGTAATGTGTGTACAAAGTTCAGCTAATGCATTAAATTATTTGAAATATTCCAGAAATAGTTGAGTTGATATTCTTGCTATCAAAATTTAGCTACCAGAATTTAGGTTTTTTTAATTTACATTAGCTTGCACGTGAAAATTATTGTACTCATTCTTTATGCTCATTATAATCATCTGGCTCTGCTCTGAAGGTCTTCCCTTTGGGTTTATTTATTCTTTGCCATCTTGGAAGCCATTGTTCTGTGGAGTTGTGAAGTAGTAGCTGGCAACAAATCTTGGCTGCTATATTTGTAGAAGTGACTGAAATTGGCTTCATTAATGTGAGACTTAACAGAATGAGCTAATATTGAATTATTTTTAAATGCAGAGGTTGTTGAAGCAGCTGCATGAAAACTGTATGCAAATTAACTTATATGATCATAAATACTAATTTACATTTGAACTAATTCATGCCTTCATTCACTCACTAGTATTCCTATTTCTGTCTCTCACACTAATTACTGTTAGAATTACTCCTTATACTGATTACTTTCTCTTACTTGTTCAGTTGTTGGTTCTCTCTATCTAAAACTTTGTGATTTGGACTTTTCTCTCCCTATTATTTTTGGTCTCATCTCTCATTTTGGAAGGTTACTACCTCTACTAGTTTGTTTTGTGCTCACCGACTGCCTTTGATGTTGTTCTTGTAATTTACTATTAATAATATTTATTTGTAAATTGTATACACTTGAACTCATTCTGAAGGAGAGTCAAACAGCTGGAATTTACAACCCAGTCAAAGGTAGCTTTCGTCAGTTTATTTAGCCATCGGTTGGGTCAAGTCGGTGGTCTAATTCAGAGGTATCATGTAATTAAATTTCACCAATGCAGGGGACCAATGCTACCATTTAACTATAGAGTATTTTAGTCTCACAGGCTACATTCTCCTCCCCTTCCCTACTGCTTGCTGGGAGAAGAAGGGCCTAGGCCTATAGTACTACTACTTCATGGTTCTGGTGAAATAGAATCAGAAAAGAATTCTCGTGACCTGTGGTTTAATTTAATCTTGAACTACAGGATGCCTGCGGTGACTTTATCTGAAGGAAAGCTAGTCATTTGTGAGGAGTTTGGAGTGTGCACAAAGGAATATCTTGCTGTTCTTTATGAGCAGCTTTGTATCTTCTACAACAGTTTGCAGGACTTTATTTTTTCATACCTCCCACTGGCTGACTTTCCAAGGTGTGGTAGAATTGTAACTATTAGTTAAATAGTAGGAGGTTAGTCAAGTGATTGGTGCAATCTGATTATCTCTACACACATTCCTTTAGAGAGCATGAAAACCTTACAATTGACCCCAGACCTTCAGCCAAGTGGTGGTATGGTGAAGGGGCTGGCCCGCAAGACTAAATGTGTTTAGTAAGCAAAGTCTGCAGTCGTTTTGTATGCTTCCCTCATATTTATCCATTGGCTTATCGTGTAAATACCACATTCTCATCTCTGGTTATGTCTTGGTCGAGTGCTGCTTGTTTCCATGATGACTCATTTTGAAGTAAAGAACTGGGTCAGCTCTTCAGAGTGTATTGGGTATGTATAGATCACAAACATTTTGGTTAACTTTTTCCAAGGATTTAAGAATCGTGTTTTTTTTTCCTTGTGCAAGAATTAAATGGGCTCCAACTTGTCAATGGTGGTCAACCACACAGTTTGTCAATAACTGGTATTAAATAGTACATATCAAGACTTAGTTGGTAAGCATGGGGAGCGTAATAACCCATGTATAATATATATTATATATAATATACAGTATGAGTAGTGAGCAAAGCAAGAAACTCTATGACTCTAAATTAGCACACCTCTATTTTCTTAGAGTGTGTATTTTTTTTTGCTAAACATATTGGGTCAAATTAGGTACACCCTTGAGAGTGTCTTGTTTTGTTATGTTCGCTCACCAATTAATTTCAGGTGGTTATTGTGTTTGTTTTAGACAGTTTAGGTAAGTGCTCATAATATTACATTAATTCTGTTTTTCCTTACTCCGCAGTGAATGAGATGTATTAACTCTTTTTCCTTTTTGTTATCTTTTCATTTTAAGACTATCAGTTTTTGTGTGGTCAGAAGTTGTTAGGTTTACTTTACTAAAAGGTGGCTATTTGCAGTTTCTCGAAGGTTTATTCAATATGGGGAGATATTTCACGAGGGCTCTTAATCTAAAGTCTGATCTGGTGACTTCAAATCTTTGTCCATCAAAGCACAATACTCTTTCCTGTATATACTGAACGTTGCATATTGAATGCTCTAGCATTCCTGTGTGTAGTTCTGGACAACTCAGTTTTTAGAAGAATGGCAGAGTGAACTCTGAATGCCGAGTCTTTCTTTTTTTTATGGCTGTAAAGAAGAGAACAGGGAAGGAATACAAACCTGGTAGCAGATGTTCTGTAGGAAGAAGCTTCAATAGACACATACATGGTTTGGGAAAAAGAGTATTGCATTAAAAGAAAAACTTGAAAGGTGTCCCCGGACATTACAAGCGAGGCGGAAGACAGGAAGGGTTCTAATAAACTGTTTATTACACTATATGGGGATGACATTTCACTCTCACGGTTGTTGTTTTTTCACTATCCTTCTGCTTATACGCTCGTAAAATATCTCCTGATTGTAATGGTGACTGGTGCACAGTGTTACATATATATTCACTTATGTCAGCTGGACAAGTTATGTCTCCCATTTTGTGCAGTTCTTGCATGCATGGATCTAGTGCTTGCTTGAATCAACTACTAGCACGCATGCTAATAAATGAACTGAGTGTGGTAGAAGAGGTTGAACTAGCTTGCCCACCATTTGTGCTTCCTCCCGAAACAGCGCACAAGATAAGTCATTTTTGTGTATTTATTGGCTGTGAGAATGTGAGCTGTACAGTGCATGTTCCTGCAGTAGGTCTGCCATCATTCATTCCTATCATGTGTAAATGTTAGTGTAATGGTTAAATATATGCGTGTGCTATGTGTTTTTTTCCTGCATGTATGTATGCATTGTGTATGTAAGGCTACAGTAACCAGTAACAGCCAAATGGAACTCTAAATTATAGATTTTATGTACTATAATTCATCTCTTTATCAAGTTCTGACCCTTCATAAAAAGTGAGAAAATTTCAATCTAATTCATCTCTTATTTTGTGTTTTTGGTGGAGCCATATAACTAGTGTGATTAATCCCTTCACCATTTTAAAAAGTTTCAGTTCACTTTTAACTTAAAATGCTCAACACTGGTAGTATTTGATAATAACCTAATATGAATATAACTTGTTAGTCTTTTCTTGCTGGTGGCTCACTCACCATTTCTGTGCTGTCAATTGCACTAGTGTGTGCTGCATGTGTGCCAGTGTACTATAACTATGTCTTCATGTATGTATGTATATCTAGTACTGATAACATGTGGGTGCTACATGCTGCCATGGCTACCATCTTGATCCCGCTGATAGTGTCCGAAGATGAGTCTTACCCACATCAGATCAAGTGCCGTGAACCCTCGGGTGTTTGCCACGTCCCTCTTCTGGCATTTGTGCCATGTCTCCATGGCAACACTAGCATTCGTGTCACAGGTGGAGGGGTTTACGAGTGCGATGTATTTGTGCATGCGGCCATCTTGCAGGCGGTGGAGGATGTGAATAGAAATGGAAGTTTTGTGAGGAGGAATGGACACGAGGAGAGAATCAACGTGCGTCTTCAACTGTCACACATTGCCACTGAAGTAAGGATACTCTGTACCTCAAGTGGGTTTGGTTTAAACATCAAAGTAGCAGTGGTTTATCTTAAAGAGGATGTGGTTTGTACCTTGAAGTTGTGGTTTACCTTTGAGTGGGTGTGTTAGTGTTGCTTGTTCATTACCTCAATGTTTTCCTTGTGCGTAGGCATGATGCTGGTTGTCATGGTGAATGTAGCATTGTATTAAAGACGAGTAATTTGCAACACAGATGATAAACTTGATTTGTATAGTTACATAGCTAGTGGGTTTGTCACCATCAAGTAATGTTGTTGTTTTAAATAGCATGTTTGTTTTTTATGCGCGTGTTTGACCATTGTGTTATGTTGAATATGTGGTATTATTAACTTTTGAATCTATTTGTGTTATGCAATAAATCTATCCAATGTGTTATCTGGTGTCACGTACAAGTCATATTGTGACACTCCTGGGCAGAGTTCAATTATACTATGTCATTTTCTTTTGTTGCCACGTATGCTGTCAGATAGCTACAGATAGCCCCAGGGGCTGTATTTTTCAGTTATAGTTAATAGTAACTTTATATCAACCAGTGAAGAACAGGGTGGTAATTCTTGCCTGGTGGGAGGAGTTGGGATTGGTGAACCCTACGAAACTGTCTTGGTCTAATTCCAAACTGTTGGCTTACTCTAGGAGACGTCTAATTAAAATAGTGTGAGTTCCAACCAGCCAGTTACATGCCAACCAGAGGTAATTAGCTTTAAGAAGGCTTTAGATACTCAATGGCTGTGGAATTTAATCATGCGAAGTGTGTTGATCATGATCTATGAGCATGACTTCATCATATTGCCTGTTTAATTTGAATCAGTGAAATGCTCTGCTGTGTGCATGTAACTTGTTACTCCAAAATAGTTCTCTGTCACTATTGGAGTATATGTAAGCCATACAAGGAGTTGTAATAGTAAATAAATTCATCATCTATTATTGATTCCGCTTGATCGCTGACACTCTCTTTGACTGTTATCATCTGAACATCACAAAGTTGCTAGAGAAGCACATTTCTGTAGGCTTGTGTACTGAATTGATAATCTATGACCACCTTTCATCACAATCTTTAAAACGTAGCATCAACAAAGCAGATTGCCACTGGTCACAGAATTAGAATGTCACGTTCTAGAGATATAGTTGTCTTTATGTCAACAGTTGTCATTTTGGAATATCAGAGATATGTTCAGACATCAGTCTTGAACATATATATTAGCACCACTGGTGTGCCGGTAGAATGGATGCAGCTGTTGTTTATTTATTTATTTATTTATTTTTCTCCATACCTCATTAGTACTGTTGTTTACTTTTTTGTGTGTATATTTTGTAGGAAAATGCTTTCAAGACTTTGTTCTCCTTCTTCTCGGCTTATCCGGCACATATCTCAAGTCCACTGGGAATGGTTGGCCCTAGCAACAATTTTGTCACTGAAATGATGGCTTACATTTTTGGCCAGAAGCAGCCAACTATCACAGTGAGAATTAAATAAGAACAATTAGACTTTGTTAAACGTAAATGTATGTATGTATGTATGTATGTATGTCCTCTTACACGTCATTGGTTCACCTGCTTTATTATTTAAATGAATCATCTCGTCGTCATGCAACCAATGAAGTCCTGTTCATTATTGTGTGTGTAGATGTCTTATGGAGCTACAGACACTTTGTTCGCCAATTTCCCGGGATGCTATTCCAATTTGTATAGCACAGTTTCATCTCAGAGAGCATTAAATATGGCAAGAATAATCCTGCTGAATAGATTAGGCTGGAGAAAGATTGCTATAGCAACGTCAACAACGGACCACACTCATACCAGGGTATGTAGAGGTAGTGTATTTTCCACTACAATGAGACTACAACTGAAGTGTACAAACATAGCAGCGTGAACGCATGGAAGGACGTACCTATAGTGACTCCTTCAGCTTGTACATGTATCATGAATACTGACACATATGTGTCAGATTGCAGCTGATGATTGGTGGCACCATGCAGGACTAAATAAACACTTCTATAATATTGTACTAGGAAATGTAATTGCCAGACATACTCAGTCTAATTAACAAGTTATCGGGTTTCAACACTTCCTTGAAGGAAGGAATGTCTAACCACAAAGTTTGTGTGGTAGAATTGTGAATTAAGTCAGGGAACATACTTTTTGGATTGTACAGGGAAGTAATTGAATGGGATGAGGACTTGATTAGTGTCATATTCAATATTGCATGAATCTGTACGACTACTGACTTCTGTGTGAATGCATTACAGATAGTTCTCAGACATTGCTAATTATCCCATTCGATCACTAAGTTTTTTTTTAGAATATCCATGTCTAAAATTAGAATTAGTACTGTCTTTCTGGTAGAGTAGTCAGGCTACTTAATTAGTAGCTGATGCAGGGGTGGGGAGTTTGTAGATGCGGTCGTGTGCCGGCCACCAGGGGAACAAAGTCCACATATAATGCACGCATACTTTGTGTGTTTGTTTTGGGTGTGTATTTGAAAAAATAACCAGAAGCCTCACATGTGTACTGGACAGCTCAGGTATAGCTACGAGCCATGAAGTATATCATTTTGGAGACTTAGTTTGATATTTTAAGGCTGAGGGAAGAATGAGCTACAATCACTTTACTTCTCTACCTCAAGAAAGCCAATACAAGTGTATATTATACATAACCTCTTATGCTTCACTTTTTTGACTGATTTTATCTAGAAAATAAAAACAAGCTTCCTCACACCTTCCTCAGATACTGTCACTGTATACTGCAAGGAGTATAACATTTAATTAAATTTAGTTGTTGTCATTAAATTACAAAAGTCATTCACATGTTTCAATTGAGCTCTTCTGGTTTTCAACATTCTAAATTATATAGGCTTACGGAATGTAGAGTTAACCCAGTTAATATACTTCCATGACCCTAATTGTAATAATTGACAGGGAAGTAAGCAAGATATTCTACAATCACCTCTAAATGGACTATTCCAAGCATTGTGATCACACTTACTGAATATTGAATAATTGGACACTTTTATTTACAGTTTTCGAGTGCAAAAAGGATTTTAGTTTTTGTGTGCAAAAATGAAATTTCAGTTATCTTTTGTGTAAGTGTAATTATTAATACACGGATTGCTCTATTTATCAGCCCCCAGACTTATCAATTATTTATGTGAACAACATGATTCTATCTATCTACCTGTCTGAATAGATTTACTGGTCCACTAAATATGACAATAATAATAGAATTTCTAGATTATGTGTATCCATAGAGATGTTCTCAAGGTGAGTGTTAGAGTATGGACATGCAGTCAGTTGGTATGTGTGTGTGTGTGTGTGTGTGTGTGTTAGGCGGCGGAGCATCTGGCTATGTTGGCTAACCAGTCTTCCATTAAGGTTACTCTGCATCATATAGAAGGCCTCTCTGTGGATGCAAGTCTCGTGTTCAAGGATTGGACGTCTGCCCGCACTAAGATCATTGTAGCCCTGCTCAGACCACTGGAGGCCAGACGTGTGCTTTGCCAGGTACAGTAGAGGAGGAGGGGGTGAGGCTGGGATGGGTGGAGGATAGGTTTTATGTTTGTTTTATTCCAAATATTTGTTTGTTTCTTGTTTTTTGCTAGTTTATTTAATTATTAACCCTCAGTGCGCATGCGCGAGAGGGTTATAGTAGTCGTCCTGTCTGTCTGTCTGTCTGTCTGTCTGTCACGCTCTGATTTTGGAGATTACTGACAATTAACCGTTGATTTAGGTATGAACGTACTCAGAATGACATGAATTAAGACATTTTACTGAGCTACTTTTTTAATTGCAGCTGAATTTTGGGAAAATGTAAGCTGTCATATAGGTACTAGTTCTTGTGGGTAACGCCCCTATGTTATCACATCGTAATCACATGAGCAAATAATTTCTTGATGTGTGCAGTAGTTTTACTTTATTGAGAAATTAGTCCAGTGCTGGATACAAGTTTCGTTACTGGTGAGTGTATCTGGTCTGTTCATACTTTTGGTCTGAGATGATTTTGTAGTAGCTAGCTAGTGTATAGTAGCACTGAGGGTTCGCACCTTTGTTGCTGTAGTTATTAATATAATCATAGTAGTTTCAATACTATTTCTCCCTACAACAATAGTAACTATTACTTCTGTTGTACAGAGAATAACATTATTGAAACTGCTGATGATGCTAATTATGTTATAGTGCTAATAACTATTGTTTTACTTTTTTTTTTCATTTTCATTTCTACGTTATGTCAGTTTGCAATTTCTCTTTTTTTAAAAAGCAATTATTTTGTGTGGGTGGTAGCAGTGGCATTATTTCTCAAAGTCACACTATAACCATGCGACAGGAAGCATTATCAGTTCGCGTTTGTCGTGATATTTAGTGGTGTGGTAAGTGCAATGGCGACGGTCAGGATGCGTTTATCTAGACTTATGGGTTTTCTTAGCCCTGACACTTTGTTGGACTAAGGGACCACAAGTATCGTAGAATTCAGTTAGTCATTCCTTCAAACACAATGTGCAAATTGCACATTGTTGTGCATCATACCCAAACTATACTCACACGTGTGATACACGGGTGGCTGTTAGAACCGAAAGTCTATATCTCAATTACTTTACTCATCGCCTGCCAAGATTAAATTAGGTGTGTACATTTTTTCTTTTGGCATTATTTGTGTGATAAATTACCTTGTAGTGTGGAGTATTTTTTAATTTGTGTATGCACCAGGATGAAAACTCGGAGCATCATCGAAACATGATTAGGTCAATAGGTCATATCAGTGTTGTTATAATTTGCAGGGTGTATTTGGGAGTGTTTATAGCCTCAGGGGTAGACACTCGCACGAGGGTACAGCAGAGACTGTCTGGCACTTGGCATTTGAGTAGATGTTTGTAGCATATTATGATAATGACACCTGCTTTTGGTTGTTATTTTAAAATTTGATTTGTTTGAAATGTAGTTTCAAAGTTGGTAAAGTTGAGAGATGTTTTCTAGGTGTGAAATGGTATCAGGATTTCTTGTATAACATATTTGGTGCTTATTTGGTCAACTACAGAATAGCAACCTGATACTACATGTCATAGATACATAGTTAATTTCATAATTACACTTTAGTTTTTATTAAAGCAGCTGTCCTATCCGGACTGAGTGCTTGCAAGAGTCATGTTTCTATTTCCCTTTCACTTTCTATGGGTTATATCTTTGAACACAATGTTACACTCAGCTATCTTGAGACTTGCTAACTCTTATGTCGTAAAGGCCTACAGATGTCTGGAACGTTCCAATTTCATTTAATTAGAATACCACAGGAAAATAGTTTTAGTGACAAAAACAATTGAGTTGGTGGTATTTATGTTTACCTCATTGGAATAGTTGGTTGATATAGTTACTGTTATGAATTGCAGTATTATGGGGCTCTGTATTGTTCAGCTAGTTGAGTTATAGAATTAAATGATTATAATAGCTGTATGGGTTGTTGGTTTTTGCTTTACCACCCTAGGTGAGCTTATTGAATATTGAGGGCTGTCCAGAAATGCCGTAAATTGTCCATCCCATCCCACGGTCCCATGGGTTAATGGGATTACATGGGATTGTCCATCCCATCCCACAGTCCCATGGGACTCTCCATGGGATGTCCACCTGTCCCTCTACAGATGCATGTGTCCTACTGTCCATCCCATCCCATGGGACCATGGGACCATGGGACATTCCACGGGATGTCCACCTCCCTCTCACTGACACATGAATGTCTTACTGTTCATCCCATCCCACAGTCCCATGGGTCTGTGAAATAAATTGCGTGTAACATTTTGTACTGATAGTGAGTGGTTTTTATTAATATTTGTTGGCGAGCGAGTGGATCGAGCGAGACAGTATTAAGGGTGGATAATGCAAAATCGGGTATATGTTATATGTATATATGTATGTATGTATAGATGGTTCGTATACCTCTCAAATGCGCGCGCGGGGTTGTTAGATTTTAAAAACACAGCTTTTCAGGCTTGACCCCCAGTTTCTTGGGATACTACGAGTCTTACTTTAAACTTGGGCTAAAAATTGTGAGAGAATTCCTGCGAAAACGCTTGTTTTTCAAGTCACAGACAGTTGCTGTGACCGGTTACTAAGGCATTGAAGACCCTTTACCAGACTTAATTTTCAAAACTTTGCCATTTCAGTTGCCACAACTCAAGAATATGAGGTAAGAAGGTAATTTTGTATTTGATTGCTAAAATTAAGGTCTTTTGTTTTTGTAGCTTTGAACTTGTCAAAATTATCAGTAATTCAGATAGTCAATACCCAAACTCGGTAAGTAGTAACTCTATATTTGTTGTCTGAATTACAAAAATAACACTGGCCTATTTTTTTTTGTAGCTGAGAGCTTGCTCAAGAGTTACTGGTAATTGAGGTAGTCAGAAGTTTGATAATACAGAGGTTACCATTGTTCATATAAGAGAGTAATTTTGTATTTCTATGCTAAAATTAAGGTTCAACTGCTATTATACTAGTTTTTTAAATTGAAATAAGCATAATATAATTATGTAGTAGCAATACTGCAGCAGTTTTATGTACTTAACTTGAGGTTCGCTCGCCATTTGTGCTCAAGCACATCACTAGTATAACTAACATATTTGTAACCTTGTCAGCAATTACCCTTTCTTGCGGATTAAACCTAGCATGACACCTCCTTCGCTGTGCTCAGTCGGCTTGTCAAAGTGTGTTGCGCTCCGCTAATCTAACGCTAATCTAATGCTAATCTAATGCTAATCGCACTTTGCATGTGCGCTTTAGCTTGACTCTAAGTGTTCATTGTGACGATACTTTCATGGGATCATGGAATGGAATGAACAGTGGGAGTATCTGTAAGAAGGACATGTGGACATCCCATAGAGTGTCCCACTGTCCCATGGGATACTGTCCCATGGGATACTGTCCCATGGGACCATGGGATGGGAAGGACAGTGGGACACACGTGCATCTGTAGAGGGACAGGTGGACATCCCGTGGAATGTCCCATTGTCCCATGGGACTGTGGGATGGGATGGACAATTTACGGCGTTTCTGGATCTACAGATGCCTTGTCCTTTTTATATGTCATTAGTCAAGTTTCTCTACCAGCAACTGTTGCAATGGTAGACCATTTGACGTTTGTGTGTTTGTGTGTGTGATGTTAATTAGTTGTAAGATTAGTCCACAGTCCACTGCCTCTGTGAAACTGAATGATTGTGAAGGATCAAAGTTATGTACACAAATTTATCACTATAGCTACGTATGTAACAGTGAGTTTGTATGTGTGTTTGTATGTGTGCGAATCACAGCTACAAAATCACTAACTTTTTAAGTCTTTGGTTGTCAAATTAGCTTGTACTGTCAGTGGTGGCATGATGCTCAATTGGAGGTGTGGCTGCTGAGAAAAAAGGGGGAGTGGCTGGAGAGGGTCCGATAAAGGCATGGCTGTGAGTGTTGAGGCATGGCTGTAGAAGGAAGGAGATAAATGGAATTGTGGAGAAGAACTGTGTGGAGTGAGAATGAGGAAGGCTTGCCGAGAAAAAAAAGGAGGGCTTGCTGCTTAACAAAGAAGGGTGGGGCTGTGGCGGATCTAGCCTTGGCTTCAGGGGTTCCATGGGGTCCCCTTTTTGAGCTGTAAGTTGGGTAGTCAGCACAGCCATTTTTTAACCAGAAGCACAACGCATATTGTCTGCCAGACCCTTTTCCAAACCGCTGTGCGGGGGAAAGGGTCTGTACAAGACAACAACATTCCTGCATGGCCACTGCACAAGACAACAACATTCCTGCATGGCCACTGCACAAGACAACAACATTCCTGCATGGCCACTGCACAAGACAACAACATTCCTGCATGGCCACTGCACAAGACAACAATATTCCTGCATGGCCACTGCACAAGACAACAATATTCCTGCATGGCCACTGCACAAGACAACAATATTCCTGCATGGCCACTGCACAAGACAACAACATTCCTGCATGGCCACTGCACAAGACAACACCATTCCTGCATGGCCACTGTACAAGACAACAACATTCCTGCATGGCCACTGCACAAGACAACAACATTCCTGCATGGCCACTGTACAAGACAACAATATTCCTGCATGGCCACTGCACAAGACAACAACATTCCTGCATGGCCACTGCACAAGACAACACCATTCCTGCATGGCCACTGTACAAGACAACAACATTCCTGCATGGCCACTGCACAAGACAACAACATTCCTGCATGGCCACTGTACAAGACAACAATATTCCTGCATGGCCACTGCACAAGACAACAACATTCCTGCATGGCCACTGCACAAGACAACACCATTCCTGCATGGCCACTGTACAAGACAACAACATTCCTGCATGGCCACTGCACAAGACAACAACATTCCTGCATGGCCACTGTACAAGACAACAATATTCCTGCATGGCCACTGCACAAGACAACAACATTCCTGCATGGCCACTGCACAAGACAACACCATTCCTGCATGGCCACTGTACAAGACAACAACATTCCTGCATGGCCACTGTACAAGACAACACCATTCCTGCATGGCCACTGCACAAGACAACAACATTCCTGCATGGTCACTGTACAAGACAACAATATTCCTGCATGGCCACTGCACAAGACAACAACATTCCTGCATGGCCACTGTACAGGACAACAACATTCCTGCATGGCCACTGTACAAGACAACAACATTCCTGCATGGCCACTGTACAAGACAACAACATTCCTGCATGGCCACTGTACAAGACAACAACATTCCTGCATGGCCACTGTACAGGACAACACATTCCTGCACCAGTTTGGAAAAGGGTCTCTCAATGCCAGCCTACAATGCATACACCAGTGAAAAAGCTTGCAGGAACAGGTTAAAAACATTCCTTTGATATGGCCACAGAAGGGAAAGTGCTATTCCAGAACCCAATGCAAAAGTTTGGGAATAGAAATACTAACACAGCTTTCCCACTGTACACACCCTAATTTAGTCATGAAGTATTTATTCCATCACTCTCTTGTAAAGTGTTGGGCTGTTTTACAGAGACTAAGAGCAGGTAGCACTTGCACAAGCTTCATCAGACAACAGTGAGTGGGTACTCTCTGGAGTCAAAACCATTCGCTAGAAACTAAAGTGCTACTCACCCTTTACCACCCTTGCAGTCGTCCAACTCCACGTAGGCAGACTTGTATAATTAATTATGTCACTAGCTAGTTATTGTGTCCACTAAATGAATTAGCATTTCTTTTTCTCTTTTTTTAATTTCCTTTTTTATCACAAGATCATATTTCGTTCCACAATAAGTGGTTATGGTAAGGTGTAGTCTATATCATGTAAGAGTAAGGTAGTACAAAACAAACAAAAATGAAGCTCCAAAGGTGCGAAGCCTCAGCGTTATTATACTCTAGCTAGCTATATAGCTATCACAAAGACAAATAGAATGTTGCTCGTGGTTGATATGCAACTCGTAGACATTAGCTAATTCTGTCTTAATATGAGAAGCTAAACATTCAAGAAACACTCACCTCACCAGTAGTTTCAATGGAAAGCTTTAATTCCAGCACTCCTGTAAGCCACTGAGAAAATTACTGCGGGCAATCAAAGAAAACATTTGCTCATGTGATTTCGGCATGACAATAGGGGAGGTGACCAACTTTAAAAGCTTCCGATCGTACGGCTAAAGAATAACTAGTGTTTTCTGAAAAAATAAGTCGGAAACAATCCAGGACACCATCACAATGTGGCCAGGGCACCATCACAATGTGGCCAGGGTACCATCACAGTGTGGCCAGGACACCATCACAGTGTGGCCAGGGTACCATCACAGTGTGGCCAGGACACCATCACAATGTGGCCAGGACACCATCACAGTGTGGCCAGGGTACCATCACAGTGTGGCCAGGACACCATCACAATGTGGCCAGGACACCATCACAGTGTGGCCAGGGTACCATCACAGTGTGGCCAGGACACCATCACAGTGTGGCCAGGGTACCATCACAGTGTGGCCAGGGTACCATCACAGTGTGGGTGAATCTTTGAGTGGGTAGTTTTCAAGTGTGCAAGAAAGACTTGATGTAGCTAATACATTCTGTAGATGTTAGATAAAGCATTAGTTACTTTAAGTTTGTGTCTTAAGACTTTAAACCCCCTCTCCCCTGTACAAAATCCTAGATCCACCATGTGGGGATTGTGACATGGCTGTTATTTATTATGTTTTTCTTTCAGGCATACAAATTGAGTCCAGTTCTGTTAAGCAAGGATCATGTTTGGCTCCTCCCTAACTACTACTCCCCAATATGGTGGCAAATAGACCATACCTCTTTGAGTATGTTACCAGGAGACCAGGCATGTACCAACAATGAGATGGAAGACATCTTGAGTAACATGTACTTACTAGTTCTTGACTCGCTCTACTATAATGTGATAAAAAGTGGAGTGGTGACATCACAAGAAGGCACATATAGTCTGGTAAGGGATGAATTATTAATAGATTATTCTTAAAAGCCTCCAGCTAATTACACTCAACAAAAATGTCAGATTATATTATAAAAGGCAAACCTTTAATTATCATTTTATAGAAATTATTTCTATAAAGTTGGCACTTAGTACTGCTAAATTCGTTACTTTTCTGAGCCTAGGAAGCGATGTATAGCTGATAAGCCGTATTTACTTATATTTTAGCTTCATAGTAGTGGCAGTGTAAAAAGTGAACCCTGGATTTTCAAGTTGCTTATTACATTTATATAGCTAGCTAGCTACAATATATAGATATGAAACATTGATACAAAGGCAGTGGTCTACTATTTGAAGGAGCTGTTGGCTCCTTTCATTCCTGAGTGCTAGCATTATACAAGTTTTGATATTAGGAACAGACTGTTGGAGATCTGGTAGGTGATGTGATGGAGCGTGCTAGAATGTTGAGTCCTGGCCTGCAGCTATCTACCACTTTCCTGAGGCAGTCTCAGTGGGCAGCTGCATATGACTCAGTCTGGGCGCTGGTGTTGGCCTATCATAGGATCCTGAGGGACACAAAGAACGTCACATTGTATAACCTTCGTCAGGAGGTTGCAGCACTTGCACTTAGGGGATTGGCGGTGAGTGGTTTTTAGATTGTAAAGATATGCTTTGATTTGACTCTTTATAACACTTAAAAAAAACTCCAAGCAATAGTCATAAATAAAATTACTGAAAGAATGTAAATTTTGTTCTATCATTCAAGTAGTCACAATGTACAACATAATGTTCATTCATTTATTGGCACTACTGTGTCCCATTGACTATGGAGAAACTAAAGTCCCATTTACAAATACACACGTAGAGATCGTTTAAGAAGTCCATAAGTCAACACTTACATTCGATAATTGCCTAATTTGTTAATTTTGTTGTTGTTGTTTTTTCTTGGCATGCAACAGAAAGATCATAATTTTGGGAGCACAGAAGGCCAAGATTTTTCTGCAATGGCATTTGTTGGCCAGTATATAGGTACGTATAACATATTGTGTGTTGGATCTTACAGATTCCATTTACCTTGAGGGAAAGTTATATGAGTACATTCAGTCTATTTATGAAACTTTTCATATGTAGCACCATATAGCTAGTGCACCTAGGGCATTTAATAAGTTTATTAAAGAACATTATTTGCTGCAGAAATAATGTATTCATTATGATCACAAAACTATAGCTTACATTCTCTTGATGACGCACTGACTTTACTCGACCAAGTATGTAGCTCAGACTATACGATAACGAGTGACTAGGTTGACTTGTGATCACCTTACTTTATTCAGAAAAAGAAATACAGCGGCTAAAATATTCAGTCAATTGGTCTAGTAGATGTGGTATAATATTGTCAAATGACAATTTGTCAACTATGTATAGATTGCCTTATCTTGCAATACATTTATAATTCGTGACTTTTTATGTAACAATCTTTTCTCTCTATCATATGATACATCGACGTTCAGTCATAATCAAATATATTGCATAAAAATTGTCGTTTAAAATTGGGTGTGGCTACATAATTAGTAGTGGGTGTGGCTATGATCCTCTGAAGCAACTGAACATATGCTATTGTGTTTATTGTGTATGTATGTTTTGTGTGGGTATGTTCACAGATGGTGTTTTACAGCCAGTAATACTCATCAATTCATCTGGATGTATAAATATAACTGGGAATATCTCTCTCCCAGGATATCACAGATATGCCAGCGGCTTCAAATGGGAAGGTATAATATGTACAGACTATATATGTAAGCAGTATTGTCTTGCCAGTTTCTTTGAACTATTGGAATGGAAATTAAGTAGGGGTGCCATTTCTGTTGCTTTAGTATATGGGCTGTGGTTGTATCTATTGTTTCATTGTGTAGAGTGTGGTTTCATCCATTGTGCTATTGAGTTAAAAGTATGGTTCTATCTGGTTGTGGGGTGTGGTTTACCTGATTGTTTTATTGTGTAGGGGGTGTGGTTCCATCTGATGGCATCACTGTAGTGAATAGTGTGATTCCACTCTCCATGCTTCTATCAGCCGTGCTTCTCATTGTTATAGCAACTGGCCTCTGTATGGCCATGGTAATTGCTATGGCAATCTTCTGGAACAACAAGTGAGGGGAAAGAACATAAACATCTACTTTTTTCCTCCCGTTTATTAGCAGCTACCAAAATTTTCTATGCTCCTTATAATCCTAAACTGCTGGGATGGTGGGAAACCCTATAAATCCTTCATATACAATAGAGAGTCAAAACTGTAAATGTGCTGAGTCATCTATTCCTATGCTTATCTATAAGTTGCTTTAGTGTTTTTTTTTTATTCAGACATATCAAGTCTACCAGTCCGAAATACATGCTCTTGGCCATGTTCTCAAGTATGACTGTCCTGCCCTCTGGCATTCTGTATGGACTCAGTTTCTCTTCAAAAGAGTACAAATTTGAAGATGGCTGGAAGCAGTTTATATGCATTGTAAGTGTCAAGAGCCAACCTTATATATCTTATTATTAGGTTTATTTCTTAGTGGGAGAGATGAGGGGCTTCTTCTCCTCAATTCAGTATCCAGTATTGCTAAGGTTTATGTGTACAAGACATCTTTACCACTGCAAATTTTGTACTCAATACTAATTCTTGTTAAAAAAGTATCCATGTAATAATACACTTGTGTGTCAGTAATGACGACCATGACTGTGTGTATACTCAAGAACAATTTATTTATTAGCTGAGCTGGGTTGGTTAAGAGTCACCACAGATTGAATGGGTAAAGCATAGTCACCTTTCAGTGGGAGGCAATTTAAGAAAATGGCCACTATTTTGTGGCTAAAAGCAGGTGAAATCCACAAGGAAGCCAAAAGGGAAAGGCAATAGATTTACAAAGCCCAAGTCCATAATCGATATAAGGACAGAGAGACCGAGAACAGGAGAGATAGACAAAAGAAAGAACTGAAGAAAGGAAAGGAGGAGAATAAGAAGAGCTGGGATGGCTCAGGAAGAAAGAGAGTGATGAGCATTTTGTGTAGCTAGTTACAGAGTTAAAAGTGAACTGGGGATAATAATAATGGATAAAAAAATACTTTATGCTACTGCGTTCCTACAAAAGAGCCATTGTTTGGTGAGATTGGTTGCTAGGTTAAGCAAATATATAAAAAGTAAGAGTTACTCTGTAACTGAAGCACCAAAGGTATGAACCCTCAGTGCTACTAAGCTATTACAAAATTATGTCAGACCAAAAGAATAACTTTTGGCTATTCTGATCAGGTCAGGCATCAATACCTTTTAAGCAATGAAAACAGTAGATGTAAATGTAGTCTTCATAAGAGAAGCTAAACAGGCCAGAGACACTCATTGGTATATATTTTCAAGTTGAAACTTAACTTCCAGCACTCCATTAACTTCCTGGCATAAAGCCATCAAAACTATTACAGGGCAGCAAGAAATTATTTCACGTAATAACGACTTGATGCCTACGCAGAGCTGACAGCTTCACATTTTCTTAAAAATCTGCCCGAAAAAAAAGAAAAAAGTAGCACAATAAAAGTCTTAAATCATCGTTCTGAGTAAGTTCATGCCTAAATCAACGGTTAATTGTCGGTAATCTCCAAAATCAGAGCGTGACAGACAGACAAACAGACAGGATGACTACTATAACCCTCTCAAGCATGGTTAATAAAATAAATGAAATGAAAACACTAAGACAAAGCTACTATATAAATACATGATTTAGTTTACATAAAGTTAATGTTTCAGCCCCTATTTATTGACAAGGGTGATATCTTTTAGTAGTTTTATTTTGAAAGACAAGTGCCATTGACCAGTAAAACTTTAGCATCTCATCTCAATTTTGCTGAGGACTGGCAGCTCCTATCACAATTTAGTTATTCTTACTGCTCTAATTACCAGTAGCTACAAAAAAAGCAGTTGACAATTTTTTCTGAAGATAAAACAAACAAACAAAAAAAATAAAAAAAGCTTAATATGAATTTGTGGTGTAGCATGTGTGCATAGTATTCATGTGTATGTGTGTGTTTATGTGTGATGTGTGTGTGTAGGTTGAGTATCCATTGTTCAGCGTGGGACAGCAGATAGCTGTTGCAATCTTTGTGGCTAAAAGCTGGAGGGTATATAGGATATTCTATAATTCTCAACAAAGCAGCGAGGTTTGCTATGTTTATGTGTTGACTGTCTTACTTGATTTTAAATATACTTAATTATCTTTAGGTATCTGGCATAGGACCTGGTCATTTGAATGCTCTGATAAGTACTATTTCATTCTTGTATATTTTACTACTTGTACTGTGGCTGGCCATTGATAGACCTATACCAAGTGAAGCTATTCTTTCAGTGAGTGATTGGTATTTGGAATAAAACAGGAGAATATATTTTAGACTTGATCTTTGAAATAGTATGGTATAATAAATTGCAGCTAGTGCTGCTAGCTTACAAAGTGGTTGCTATACTTCTAGGCATAGCTTATATTATACTTTGACAGATACTAATAATAATACATGCAAATATACTTGGTGATTTGAAGAAGCAATTTACTGAACAAGAAATGGTGCATCTTCAGTTGAATTAGTGTTTTGTTTGTGATTTATTAAAGGACTTACTCTGTTAGTCAATTATGAACACAGAGGAGCATCTTAGTTACATCAAACTAGTGCACTTGACCTTCAGTGTACCAGTTGTCTCGGTTTTAACTAGAATCATGCATATATATTTTTGTGATGCCATCTAATATATCCCATAATAAAAATTTGCTTCAATCTGGTGTAGTTTATTCCAGCTGCGGAGTAAAGACTCATTTCAAAGCCTATCTTAACTTTTACTTGGTTTTGTCAACCACAGTAGAACTATGTCGTGTGATCTCTAAATTCTTGTGCCTGCCAGTGGTCACATTAACTGAACTAAAATGAGTACCACATGTTTTTATGTAATGGAATGAATATGAAAGAGATGTGTTTTTACAGCTGTCTCCATCAGTTGATCTCCGACTGTCTCACTGCTTCAATCACTCAACTTTCTTTTCCAACTGGAAGATTGCTCTCGTGATGTATACTATCATTACATTGCTGTTGCTAGGATACCTTAGCTTCAAAAACACCAAGATTAAGGACCTCAGATTTCAAGAGGAAGGTCAGAGCAGTGCTAGACTGGCAGTGGCCATTATAGTCTCCTACTTGGTCTTGGCTATCCTGGTGGTTACTAGTCTTGATCCTCAGCATCAATGGCTGCCTAGGCATGTTCAGATGTTTTGGTCTCTCACTACATACTCTACTCTTTCTCCGCTTGTCTTCTTTGGAGTCATATTCATTCCTAAGGTAGGTTGCTAGCAAAGTTTAATTCACAAACACACTCACTCTCACAATTTTTAACATGTTCGTGTATCATCATTGGCTCATAATAATGTTGCTTAAAATGACTCCTTTGAAATCGTATAATGGTTGATTTACCTTCTTGAATTTTCATTTTTGGAAGTAACATGCCTTTTCAACACCACTTTGTTGAATATTCAATCATCATACTGATTTAATTTAAAATTTGTTCTGATCATTTAAGTTTATGCAGCGTAACTTAACTTATTTTAATATTTGTAGTATGCTAGAATATACAGAGATCATAGGACCAGGAAGAAAGAGAAAGGAGACATGTCCTACATTACAGACATGATGTTGAGGGAGAGAGAAATGTTAAGAAATGACCTCTGCAAGGTAATTAAAGAGTTTCTTAGATTACTGATTCTGCTGGTAAAATGAGAAATTATAATGTTTCTTATGGTCAGCATTTAGCTATACTAAATTTTATGTCATATTTCCTACAGAAAAATGAGCGAATTGAGTTCTTGAGGTCAAGAAGTTCGTCACTATTGATTCAATAGCCTCATAGTGTTTTTTTTCCTAGTATGTCAGCTCATCATCCTCCCGTCTCCATCAGTTATTATAACAATCAGTATTGTTTGATGTCACTTAAAGTAAATAAAGTTATTTTCCAAATTTTAGTTTCATTTAGAGAATACTTTTTAACCTTAATTACCCAAGCAACAGGATTTTTAAAAAAAAATATCTGTATAATCCCATGATGTAGCTATCTCATGGTACTGCCTATGGTAATTAGAGAATTAACTGTACTGTGTAACAAACACATGTGGTAAGGTAACAAACACCCTAACACATTTCCTTGACAAACACATTTCCTTGACAAACACATCGAGTTACTTGAAAGAGTGCCTTGCTTTCTTGCCAATCATATATTTCATAAAAAAGAAATGTTGCAAGGAAACTCGGCACAAATGGCACTTTTCTTTACGGCGGATTTTGTTGATAACAGGACAAGTTTTATCAGTAGAGAAGCATCACATAGCTAGCGGTCATTGTAAAGGGTTAATTATTTAATTTGCAGTTAGTAGTACATTACAAACAACTTTGATTGTCCTCATTTCCACATCATTTCCACATCATTGACAGGTGCCCTGCCATGCATTGCACATCTGCAGCAATCAAATTAGAATATTCGAATTAAGTTGAAAGAATGGCAAAAATCTGTCGAGTAATTTCTTCTCTGTCATTGTCTTAGCCAAAAGCTTCGGCCGTTCCACACAATGACTCAGTTCCCAGTCATTTGTGAGGTATTTAGGACTACAACAAATACCCATTCATACTTAGGTAAATAATGGACAATGGCTGATTGAGAACCTCCTGCTTTATTCTGCTCAATTCTCTGACGTGTAAATAGCAACAGTTTGTTTTAGATTCGTTGAGCTCATAGAGCATAACCATGTGCTTTGAGCAAGTTTCATAATAGGTCAATGTTGCTGAGAAGTACTCTTGCCTTCAGCATTGCAGTCGCAACCTTTTACTTGAGTAGAGTCAAGTAAGCCATCACCAACTAACCAGGTTCAACTGTCATACACATGTAGGGGTTTCTGAATTCCAGACTCTTCTTTACCCACCAATGCAAGTTGGACCTTTGATATGATACTCAATAGAACCTTTTTCAAAGCCAACTTTTCCCTACATGCATGCATGACCAAATAATACTTCTTACAATAAACTTGTCAGTTGGATACAATTTCACTCGCTTGTAGAGACTCATTCAGATTCCACTTCTCTTCTCCTTACTCGTCTGAACACGTTTAGGACGAGGATTTTACCTCAGATGTCTCTTTCTGGATAAGTTAGCAGGAGTTGGAGATCATAGGTGATCCAGCGAGGAAATGGCAGTGGGAGAACCAGGTTATATAAGTTGATTGATCCATGCTTTCTTTGGTATCATCTCTGTCAATACAAGACTCCTTATTACTTGATTCGTTCTAAGTAGCAGTGAAGTGGTTAGCTACTATCAGTATACTGAAATTCTAGCAATTAGACAATAACTGAACAACTGAATGCCTGGTAGTTTTATAGGCATGCTCAAGGTGGGGTGATTAAGGTAAAGTATGATAGAGAATAAAAACGATGTATGCAGGTAGAATTCCATTAATGTGTGCAAATTAAAGGTGTGAAGGTCTTTAATTTGATTGTAATTAGAGTGTAGTATATACTAGCAAAGTCAATTGTGTAAATATCATAGTTGACATTTAGATCCCAGTTCAAATTATGCTATTTGGCTACTAATTTTGCTCGAATATTGCTTCTTTCTTTAGGATACCTATTTTGCTCAAATTATGCTAAGCAAATTTAATCAAGGCCGAGTAAAATAGACCAGCATACTTCACTCAGTACAATTTCTTCAATTATGCACTATTGTATTGCTTACTGTTTGGTTTTATAAGCTGAATAACATCTAGAGACAAGCAATTAGTTTTGGACAAGTATTTGCAGGTATTGTAAGATGTTTTCTTAAACCTTTTGATAAGAACAGCTCGAGTTAATTACAACCTCTTGCTAATTCAATTGTGCCCTAATTTCATTATTTAATTAGTTACACTGGACAGGTAGTACTAGTTAGTACATTGGACTAAGTAAGGTAACAAGTTCTGTGAATATATAGTATAGCTATTGAGATTGTTATTTAGTGCATACTTAATCTCTTTAAATATTTAATGAGTAACTGCAGGGTTCAATTGAAATGTTACTATAATTTAGGACTGTTTCTCTTTTGTAATCCAACAAAAATTAAATTGGCAAACTATTTTTAATGGCTTGAAATGGTGTAGCTACATGCGTAATAAAAAAGAAGACATTATAGAAGAGAAGCACTCTGCAACACAACTCATAACTTTCCAAGTACATCAGTTAAAATTTCAACCAGTCTCTGTGGTGTTTCAGCATGTATATGGTGACTTGATCCATCCACATATTCCACATTCACAAGACCCTCAGGAGCTTTAGACTGGACAGCATCTCCACCACCATTCTTATACGGTGATTCATTGCCATATATAAATGTTAGTGGCAGATTCACTGATCTCAGCCTATCAATCAATCTCTTCTTCAATGGACGGACAGGGTATTCAATTTTGAAGTCACTTAAGATTAACAAAGCTTTCATACCGCTGCAACATATAGGTTTGAAGAAGAAACAAAGTGCAAGACGGCATTGAGACATTTACACAGTCGTAAATTATGCAGTGACCAATCAATAAGTGTCTATTAGATCAAAGTAACAACAAAACAACAATAACGTACAAAAATATTGTGCAGTTTTCAACTGAGGCTGAAAATAAATTTGTTAGGGCATACGGAATTAATTTAGGTCTCATGGGGGACACTTAATGGCAATGGAAACAAGAAATAGTCCCACTCATCATTATAAAGTATATATAGCACAGCGATTTTTTTACCTGATTTCTCCAGTTGTATTAGCTATTCGCAGATATTCCATGCAGTGATCTCCATAACTCTCTTTTGCCTTCTCAGACATGTAGAAATCCACAATAGCATGACCTGAAAATAATATTAGCAAAGTTATCATAAATATGCTGTACATTAAACTTCTATAAACTTTGCAAAAAGGTCACATGTGCACCGTTGTCCACCTTAAATACATTTTTGGTCCTCATGTCAAGTAATGGAGTAAAAGTATAAGTAGCTAAGTGGGAGTTAAATAATAGGTCAACTGTTCTATCAGTGCCACACCCAACTTTGTTAAAACACTCCTTTTTTTTTTTTAACCTCTGGCTCAGTTAAAGAGGACTGTGGACAGAATGCAAAACTTTGAAAGAGAGGCGTGTGGACAGAGGAATTTAACTTCTTTTAAATAGTCAGATCATCTGAACTAACTTAGCAGAAAAGTACAAGTGGATTCATGCAACAATGCATGGATAGACATAGCTATAGAAAACCCTCAAGTTAAAAACAAACAAACAAACAAACAACTTAGCTATGCATCATAACATTTAAAACTTGTACCTAATTCCGATAAAAATATTAATGGTCTATAAATGCATAGTGATATGTAGCTGATTATTAATGGTCTATAAATGCATAGTGATATGTAGCTGATTATTAATGGTCTATAAATGCATAGTAATATGTAGCTGATTATTAATGGTCTATAAATGCATAGTGATATGTAGCTGATTATTAATGGTCTATAAATGCATAGTGATATGTAGCTGATTATTAATGGTCTATAAATGCATAGTGATATGTAGCTGATTATTAATGGTCTATAAATGCATAGTGATATGTAGCTGATTAATAATGGTCTATAAATGCATAGTGATATGTAGCTGATTATTAATGGTCTATAAATGCATAGTGATATGTAGCTGATTATTAATGGTCTATAAATGCATAGTGATATGTAGCTGATTATTAATGGTCTATAAATGCATAGTGATATGTAGCTGATTATTAATGGTCTATAAATGCATAGTGATATGTAGCTGATTAACCTCTGACTTGTCAATATTTTTCAGAATATGTATACCAGGTATTTAAACTCTCGTGATTGGACATACCAATCAAAGAACCAAGATGAGGCAATGGCTTCACTGGGTTAACTTTAAATGTGGCACAGAATTTTCTTGCAACTTCATAGAGCAGGCTGTGACACGATGTATCCACTTCTTCTGCTGGAAGAATTCCCCATGGATCAAGAAGGATCAAGTGTGAAACATGTTCGTAATATTGTATGGCATAGACAGCACACACATAAGCACCAAAACTATGCCCAAGTAAAATCATCTTATCCAAACTCATTTTACTCCTCCATATTTCTAATATACGTACAAACTGATCTTCACACGTATCTGATTCAAGAGGGAAGTCAACTCTTGAAGTCAAACCGAATCCCGGGACATCGATGGCATAGATGTCTTGTATCTGAACCAATTCACTGTATATCCTGTGAAAACATGGAACACCGCCTCCTGTCCCATGCAGCAGGACTAATGGAGGTTTGGCTGTAATCTGACTTTCATACAATAACTTGGACTTAAATTGGACTGTGTGTACAGTGACACCTCCTGTCACTTCTATCTCTCTTGTTTGGGTCTCAAATGTATCCATATTTCCTGGTATATCTGCAACAATACACAATTTGCACTTTCAAATGACACTACATGACGAAGTGCAGTAGTTATAACAAATGCTTAATTTACCAAAAAAACATTTCTGTGGTAAATATGAGAGCATTAAAAGTTAATAACTAGCTAAATAATTCACATTGTTTCATAGGAAAAAAGTATTGAAGATTAAATGACAACTTTGGTCTTGTGCAGTTTTGTACTTACTGCATGTTCGGGTTTTATGACTTCGTGAAAAAAAAAACAAAAAAAAAACAGTTTAATATAGCGTAACCTAAACTAGTCATCAATGCATCTTAGTGAATCCATTGATAACAACAACACTAATAGCTACCTGCCAAAACTTTCTCTTCAGCTTTTCTCAATTTCTCTAGCAAGTTCTTCCTGACAGGTAACACTGCCACCTCATTTCCATTTGCTACCTTGTCTCTTCTTTGGCTGTGTGAGATTGGAATGTTAGTGATGTACCAATAATCTGCAGCTCCATAAGGAATGTTTGCATCTACAGCTGAAGATTTACCTTCCAAATTTCCACCATCTATATGACATACTGAGGAGAAAAAAAAAAAAAAAAAAAAGGAAAGAGAGAGAAAGCACATTAAAACCATACTATTTTGTTTCTGTTCTTATTCTTTGTCTGGAGAAAAAAAAAAAAACCGGACGACAACAGACAGAGAGAGAGTGTAACAAGAAATAATCAAGAATTTCAATGTTGTTGGCAGAAATATATTCTAAGCTAGCTCTTTTGTGGTCTTATAAAGATCCATAGCAACCACATTTTTTCTGAAAAGTGTTCCAAAGTAATGCAATTGTATAAAAATAATTTAGCTTTAGTGTGATCAAACGGTAACAAAAAATTATCATCTTTTTTGTGTGAATAAGAACAAACACTTCTTACATACGTAATGTTAGCAACTTACATATTCATCTAATTGGCATATTTAAAACAGGCATGATTACTATGTGTGGCAGAGAGTGTAGCTACATTATTAAAAGTTAATTTATTGCATATATACAAAGTAACCTATATAATTATGCATATAATATTTATAAGGATACGTTCATGACATCCCAACTATATATGTTCACGACACCCCACATATGCATACACAAACACAATATCATTCAAGAATAATTTTACTATATCTAGAGATATAGCTACATACATACATACATATATTATATATAATATATATAATACTTATAGCACGAGTCAGAGTACAATATGGGAAAATATTTTACGAGCACGCAAAATATTTTCACGAGCCAAAGGCGAGTGAAAATGTGGCGTGAGAGTAAAATATCATTCCCATATTGCACGACGAGTGTGATAAGTGATTTATTGCTGCCTTGATATTTTTTCTCAACCGGTTACAATTCAATTTTCATTGATTTTACTCGCTACGCGCATGCGTAGTGTACCGTACAATATAAACCGTACAATATGGGAGAATACAGAACGCTCGCGTGATGCGGAAATATTCAAGTAAAAATATCAAAGCTGCAATAAATATATATATATATATATATATATATATAATCTCTTGAACAGTTATTTTGATATATCAAACAGCTACTACAACATTAATGCAATGCACTGTTGGAGTGCATGACAACCATTACCTTCCACTATCCTTTCACCCTCTATTTTTTCATCAGTTGGACCAGGACTTGCACAACTTGAAATACTCTCACTCACAGCAGCAGTATCATTACAAAAGCTTCCACCAGTCCTGCTTTCCTCTCCCCCATCCCCAGAGTTTGCTTATTCTCTAGTAGAGTTGCAATAGTAAGACTTCGCAAAATTAATGAAATAGTCCACGTCAGTCTCTCCGTCTAGCTGCGCACCACCGCCCTCGACTACATTCATGTTTACCTCATTAGCAGCACCGACCTCTCACTGGTAAAGGGTCAGTAGCTTGTGCACAGCGACAACCCTTTGTTAATTAAATAAAAAGCTCATAAATATCTTTCACTAGTTCTGTAGTAAGGTCAGTGTGGATGCAGATGTATAATATTGCTATCTGTGAGTATACTTTGACTTAGTGAGTTCTATTTTTTATGTTGCATGGTCACTACTCATTACTATAGCTATGTGGTTTCCTGGAGCAGAGCCTCTTACTATATACATAGCTCTCAATTATTCTGTGTTTTCCAATAGTTCGTTTGTGATAGTAACAATTGTGTGATATCTATATTTAGTCGAATGTTTGATGTAATTTTCTCTGAGTGTCTGTGAGTATATTTCTCAGTTGTTGTTTTCTAAATCTGTACATTGTTAAATTTAGTCAAACTCAAAGCTGTCAACTAGCTGGCTGGTTGAACTCACACACTGGATTCCATTTTTATAGGGAGCTCACTTATATAAGCCCCTGCCTCCCCCCCCCCCCCCCCCCCCCCCCCCCCAAGTTAATACTACTAATGTCTCATTATAATCTGAAATTGTCTCATAATCCAACGACTACAGGAGATAATTCCTGCTTTTGCTGGACTGTCTGGAAGCAAGGTATGGAGACACCTGAATATGTCTATCTTTCCCAATAGCTAATACAATGAGTTATGAGACTATCAATTATAGGAGCCTAGCTTACCGACTAGTCTCGCAAGCCAGACCCTTTATCTAATAGCTACTTTCCCCGGGTAGCAGTTAGGTATAGTCAGGTGGCTTAGGGTCATTATGCAAGTTTACCAGTTTCCATTGGACAAAAGCATAAAATTTTGTATGGTTGTTCCTTAGGGCCTACTAAAGAATTTTAGCCTAGGAGCCCTCATGAAACGCGTTCGTAAAGCAAGATGGCTGCCAATCAAAAATAATATCGGACAACTGTTTGGAGTTTGGTGAATCAAAGTAATAACAAGTGTGAAAAATTGTCACTTATAGGGAAAAACACTCACAATTAAAGTGTGAAGTAGTAAAAACTAAGCCATTACATAACCATCCTTTGGTGTCTGGCTAGGTCCATGCAACTGTGCTATGTCATGGAGTTAGATTGGAAACGATGTGTCATTTGTCAGCAGGATTAATGACACATGATGATGACCAATGTACAAGTAGTTGCGAAAACATGGAGAAGGATTTTTAGGCAACATAGCTGAGCTGAGGGACCTGATGCCCTTCCTGCATGTGTTTCTTTTAGTGGCAGTACAAGTGCATTAGATTTTGTTGTCAAGTGCATCTTGGCACAAATCTCATCATTTAAAGTTTAATAGTTCCAAACAGAACAAGCAAGGAAACATAAAATACAAGAGTGTAGATGACTACAATGAAGAGAGACTACCCAGCAAGAGTAGTAAAAGTTAACAACTGCATTTTTTTTGTGAAAAACGTCTGAAGAAACGAAAAAAGTAATCTCCACAAGTTTCTACTTTTGCTGCCGATAGCAACATACGATGAATAATAAGCCTCAAGCCTCATATATCATATTCCTTTAATTTTCAATGGTACTAATTTGAAAGACCAAGGGCGATGTGAAACTCAGGCATGACTAACTGTAGGTCAAGTCATTTTAGCACATAAGAAAGCTTCTGAATCTTGTACCATGAAACAAGGCATTCCTCTGATCTTGAGCCACCTCTTCCCATTTACATTGGTCTAAACGTTCACCACATGGCTTGGAGCAAGAAACTCATTGAACAACTTATCACATGTGAATTTGTATTAAAGTTTACAAATTGAAAGTATGATAGCTGCAGCAGTATCTGAACAATAAAAAGAAGGAGTTGTGGCCCCGGCCTGTCTTATATATAGATTATTCACTGTTGGTGCTCTGGATAATTTTGACCATAACCCCAACTCAACAACTGCAGTAAAGTCATTTTATGGAACTGGAATCAGCCTTTTTCAGTTTCTTATAGTGCAAACCCTGGTGAAATTAGACCTCAGTTATAAATATCACTTTCTGGAAGCAAGCAGCATTACCTTGCAGCTCCAATCACTTTCAAAAGATAGAAAGATTAACAGTTGTGCTATAGGATGAGATCAGTTTGAGTTCAGTGATGGGGCCAGAGAGGAATTGTTTAGCTGTAAAAGCCTAAACATTAACATAGTAAGTAAATACTAGGCTGGAATATGGACTTCTTGCACTCAACCCCACCAAGTAATTTCAAATCCAAGTGAATTTGGTCAAAAATTGCTGCTGCACTGTGTTGAGAACTGGTCTGGCTTAGCATACCAGAAGTTTTTTTTTTAAGTGTGCCTGCAAAGGAGATTACAGTAGATGTAATTGTGCCAAAGTTAATGTATGCTGCTCACCACTGTGTAGTTGCTAATGCAGCCATAAATATTCAATTATTATCAATCTATGTTTTAAACTTGAAAGTTAACTAGCTATACAATAATTCTTGCATAATAATATTGCTTCTAAAAACAGAATATTTAAAGCATAAATAACAATAAATGCTCTGGCGGCCATTTTTAATTAGTGGGCTTAATTAAATTTTTTGGGTGGGGCTCCTAGGCTAATAATATTTATGAAGTTGAAAGAAAATTTCATGCAAAATTTGATCCTTTTGTGCGCCAAAAAACGGTAATTTCACTAAGCCACCAGGCTAGTAAGGGTGGCTTGCGAGACTACTTACAGACGTGGGAATGCCTACAAGCTAGAGACACGAAGTCTCGCACTCTGGGCAGGGAGAACCCAACAGAATTTACGAAGACATCTATTTGTTGTATGTACGAATGGACCCAGTATTGAAGTTTGTGACTATTATAAATGTTTGTCTATGACTATAGTTGTGCAGATCTATTAACTGTTAGCCAATCAGGTTAATAGATGGGGTGTTGTGTTAATGGATGGGGTGTTGAGTGAATTTGGTTCACTCCCCTACACTCATATGACTATTGTCACTTTGAATGTATTTATTAAGTAAGCGATACCAGTGTAAAATGCTGCGCTACATAAATTCTTGGGAAGATTTATTGCAAGGAAAAATAAAATAGCTAATTGATAAAGAAAAGAAGGCTAAAAATGACTATCTAGTGGATGTGCTTTGTACACCTAATCACTTTCCCAGCAACTAGAAGAAAATATAGTTCTATGTGGTTTTCTCCACTATTCAGAAAGGTTTGTCATTTTTTTTTGTCATTCTTTTGTGTTCATGAGTTCTGCTAGCATTGGCATTCGTTATTTTGTTAGCAATGCTGAGTCAGTTTTAATTAATAAGTCCTAGATTGCATATACTTCGGTTTGGTTAGCCAATCATCAAGCACCATGTGGGTGATTTTTTTATACTAAGTTTCAACTAATTTTTCTTCTTCCATGAATGCTCACCCTTTGCACTTACTGCTACAGGAGGAGTCCAAAGTTGTCTCACCAGAGTAATAACCTAATAGTCTCTCCAGTTATAACCCAATGTTCTGTCACCAGAGTAATAACCCAATGTTCTCTCACTAGAGCAATAACCCAATGTCCTCTCATTGATTAATAAATGTCCTCTCTCCCAGAGTAATAACAAGCCCGCTTGTTAACTAACTGCTTATAATAAGTCTTATTTTCTATACAAATAGATTGAATTTAGTTATTACAAATTGTTTTTGAGAGAAAATGTTGTTGATCTGGTAATTTATTTCAAATATGACTCCACAAATTTGATAAGAGTTCTGGTAGGTCTCCCTGAAAGTAATCACAACACATACAGACAAAATTATAATTGAGTAATAAGGTAAAGATCACATTTAAATACCTGACATGCCCTTAGATAAATAAGGGAGTTCACCATGAGACTCCATTACCCCAGCTATATCAATATGAGCCCATGGCTGCTTCTTGTCGACAAATTCCTGCGACACATTACAGTGTGAAGAAAGCAAAAGACCACAAGGAATAAATCCATGCAGTACATGAAAACATTTTAGAGGAAAAAGCTGTCAATATTGGATTGAATCACATGCTTCACAATTATGGCACATCAGGTCCCTCACTAGTTATCCTTTCAGAATGCTTTACCTAATAATGCCATTTATAGTTGTTCTTTTTTAGTAATGCCATCCTTTCCTTACTGATTTCATTTTATTCCTTATCATTAAGCCTCAGTGCGGTCAGGCAGTCGGGCGGCCATTCTGTCACACAACCTCCCCAATATCGAATGAAACACCAAACTGTTGTACCGGAAAATTTAAGTCCTTTAATGTGCCAGAATTCATTACTTAGACTTAAGTTTTCTAGAAAAAAGCTAGTCATTCTTTGGCTATACAACCATAAACAATGCCCCCTATAGTCACGTGGTAACCACGTGAGCAACTGACAAACGTATTATTATATTGACCATTACGTTTTAATTTACCTGTAGAAATGCAGCTGCAGTGCAGGCTCCAGCATATCTATAAAAATACAACAACCAGTAAATAAGTTTCTCGTCATCACATTTCTTCTTATTCTTCTTAGTATTATCATATCATCATCATCAGTATTATTCTTGTAGGAACCTCAGCTCTCACTCCAATTAGTTCCGCAGACACAACTACAACACTATTCTCAACCACTCTTTCAATCCTTTCATCATTAGTTAATGCATGCGTACAAAACTCTAAAGAAATAATTGAATAGAAATCTCCAGCATGGAACGATACACGTAACTAAGTGAAAGAATGACAAGTTCAAAGTTCAATAGTTCCTGACAATTATTATTTACATATTATTATGGAGGCTCACCTTCCTTTAGTTCCCACATTGCTGATGTCAGCTAATTGTGACTCAATTTGTTTGGTGTACTGGGTGAAAAGTGGCATTCTCCACAAGTAGTCACCTGTAGTAGCCGACGCCTACACCACACCTCACAATCAAATCAGTCAATACATAATAGCACACATAAAACACTGTGCCCCATAATAGCAACTGGAACTTAGCTAGTTCAGCACAAATGGTAAGCGAGTGAGGGAGCCAAGCTATAGTCTGGCGTTGCCGACCCTTTACCCTCTATTAATACGGAAGGGGAGGAGGGAAAGGGTCTGGTAACAGTAGTATCATAGACTTGTTCGAGCTGCCAGTATAGTGGCGTCGGTTAATTACCTTAGAATCCCTCGTGGGTGGATAAATGACGTCATTTTGTGCAACGTAAGCACACTGCCCATGGTGGAAGAAAAAGGAGTATAGAATGGAGTCTAATGCCGAACTGAAAGCGCTAGCATCATGTTCAGCTGGAAAGTTGGGGTACAGGAAGTTGAAGGAACATTAATTGCAAGTGATTCTTGCTTTTGTGGAAGGGAATGATGTTTTTGGAGTCCTTCCAACTGGCTATGGAAAAAGCTTATGTTATGCTATTCTTCCTGACCTGCTGGACTCACTGCTACAGCCAGCTGAACCTCCAATAGTAGTGGTGGTAACTCCTCTGACGGCTATTATGGATGACCAAGTACGTTTATAACAATTTCATGAATGTATTGAGCAAAGTATTTACTTCTAGCTAGATCTAGCAATTAGGTCTATTTGAAAGTAATTCCATTTCACAGGTGAAAGGGCTTTCATCCAAAGGATTCCATACTGCCGCAATTCATGGAAATGCTACTGAGGAAACAAAAGAGGGAGTAAAAAAAGGAGCTTTTGTCCTAGTTTTTTTTACTGCAGAGTTGCTACTTGAAAGCAAAAGATGGAGGCGTTTATTGCAAACCGACCTGTATGTCAGGAGGCTCAAAGCTTTTATTGTTGATGAAGCACACTGTGTGAAGAAATGGTAAGTTTTTTGTTTTTTAAAAATACAAAATGAGTTTCTGGATTTTTTTATTACTTATAGGGGAGAAACATTTCGAAGTTGTCTTCTTCGAATAGGAGAAATTCGGAGTATTATTCCTGAAGGAGTACATATTATGGCTCTTACTGCAACAGCAACTAATACTTTAATGTTAAGTGTGGCTAGGATATTGGGAATGCGCACACCAATTACAGTTGCTATGTCACCAAATAAGCCTAATTTAATGTATTCTGTGTCATCATTTTCTACAATACCAGAAACATTTAAACCTATTTTGTCTAGATTGAAGCAAGAGAAAACTCAGATGCCTCGTATCATTATTTATTGTTTACGGCTGGAAGAATGTGCTGATTTATATATATACTTTAAGGAGGGACTTGGCGAGAACTTTACAGAACTAGCTGATTCTCCTGATCTATCAAGGTTCAGATTAGTTGAAATGTATACCAGTTGCACTGATCAAGAGGTTAAAGATGAAATTCTGGCATCATTTAAATCCACCACTGCACCGCTCAGAATTGTATGTGCTACTGTAGCATTCGGATTAGGAGTGGACTGCCCTGATGTTCGGCAGGTGATCCATCTTGGAGCACCAGTGGATACCGAGTCATACATCCAGGAAAGTGGACGAGCTGGAAGAGATGGCAATGCTGCTCTTGCTCTTCTTTTAAAGAAGCATGGAATGCTTACTTGCAAGGGAATGAGAGATTACCAACAAAATGCAAATATTGGCAGAAGAGACTGTTTATTTCATGACATACAAAACTACGAAAACATTCATTTAGGTTCACTGTGTTTGTGTTGTGATATATGTGCTAAAAAATGTGATTGTGGCTTTTGTTCAGAGAGATGTGTACCATTTACTTTTATTTAATCATATGATGATACCACAAGAAACAAGTCAGTACAAATCAATCAAAAACTAACGCGATCAACAATGTATGCTTTGATTGCATCAAAACTCTTTTCATAGAGTGGATGACGTGGCTTAGGAAAAGAAAAGTGAGCTCTACCTGGAATTTCTTTAAATGATGTTGAAAGTTCCTTGAGTAGTAAGGAAAGGTCAGTATCCATACTAGCAATTCTATGATTCCCAGATGTGTTCCCAACAGTTGTTTCAGCATCAAAAGTATCCATTATTGGTCCCAATAAACCAAGTACCCTGCCAGCTGTTGTTATAGCCTTTGGAGTCTTGTTTGCTCCCAAACCGTTCAAAGACATTTTAATCAGTCTATTTAGGTGTTCCATATGCAAGTCATTGGGAATGTTGTGACCAGGTAAACCACGACTATTGATAAACCTGCTCCACAATAACTCAGCAGACTGTCGTGGTGACAGTGTAAAGGCATGTTGAACCAAAAAATGTAAGCTTTCAAGGGCATAATTCCTTCTTCCTGAACTAAAAAACATAGGAAGTAAATATCTCCAACATCGAAGAACACGATTGCCATCACCTTCCCTAATTCCATCACTAAATTCCAAGTAAAAGCATCCAAGGCTAAGCAAATTACTTGCGTACATAAATACTTTGTCATTGGACTGATACTTAGATGTAATGTTCAACTGGATACTTGCAAACTTTTCTACTACTGCAATGCACACCTTATGTAAGATTTCTTTCTTCGCTCTTTCGACTCCATCCAAATTTCTTCTGGATTTTGCAGTAGCTGATGTGATGGGATATCTTTCACATTCGTCATTCCCAACTCTTCCATTGCTGCAGTGATTATATGGCTGTTTATTACTAAGACAAAGAAATCATCACAAGCATTGAAATTTTTCAATGGATCAGACACAACATTGACTCTGTTAATAGCATTCCGAAGCTGATACAGTGTACCATGGTCTGCAGAAGACTTCGTACTATAAAAGTATTTCCATATTAACTACAAGAAACAAAAAAATAAATAAATAATATTTCACTACAGGTGGGGGGGAGGACATGGCTAAATGATACAAAATAGGCAGTGCTGCAAATTAAACTAAAATAACTCAGTGTAGCCAAATAAACAATTAGCTATTCAACACCACTCATAGAGTGACAGGTTAATAAAAACAAAACGAAAAAAGTTTCCACTTACACTGAGAAAGTTAGCCTTAGCATGCCAATCCTCTATGACTGGAATTAGGCCAGATAGCTTCTTTGTGTCACTTTGGCTGTTGACTTTACCCTTTCTTGCTCCTCTACCTCTGGCTACTGTTAGCTGATCTCCACCAAAGAGGACAGAATGAAGTATGGCTTTTTCCTTCACTGTCATTTCTCCTGTACTGATAGTCTTCCTCTCCTCAAAAGTAAGTGAGAGAACATACTGATGAAGATGTGTCATGATTTCAATCATATCATCACTTTTATTCTCATTCTTGAGAATAACACCAAGAGGAACCTATGAGTTAGAGATATGCATAAAAATATATAGAATAAAATACTGTGAAATTCTTACTACACAAGATTTGCTGGACATCTCCTCGTAATACTGATGTTTTATATGCCAATCCACCACGCCATCAAAAGAAGACTTTGCTACATCTTGTGTTGTACTGCTTGCATTATCTGGAGGTACATCAGACAGTAATGAAGTATCAATTCTGTTTTGTACCGCATAGCTGTGGAAATAATGGAGAGACGAATTTCTTTTCTCCTTTCGCATATACCTGGCTCGTACTGTTTTATCAATGTTGTCTCCACACAATCTATATCCATAGCATGAACTTTTGTTGTTGTCATCCATTTTTGTGATGTTAATGGGCTCTTCCAGTACTGTGGGTGGACCAGCTACGAATACAGGATCATCATATTCATCTTCATCATCACTAGAAGATTCTTCGGAGTTGTCAGCATCTTCTTCATTTGACTCAGCGAATGACAAATTTGAGCATAATATATCAGAGGCTACTTCATTGTCGCTGCTACTACTGTCACTCTCACTGCTGTTGCCATCAGTGTCCCTGCTACTATTTCGACCCTTGTTATCTTCCTTGAAATCTAAATCTTCCATATCGGCAGTAACTCTAATGATGGGGCTTTTCTCTGAAGTGCTGTCCTCCTACGTTAAGAAAGCATGTAGATTAAAAAAAAACATGAAGAAATGATTTGTTGAAATAGCTTACTTTACTCTGCAAATGCAACTTTAATGCATCACACCATTCCAATACTAATCCATCATGGTTCGAACCCATCTCAGATAACAGATGAAGAAGTGACATATGTGATACTGTCAAGTTTAGCTTCTGGAGACGCTGATATACCTATATATTTTTACATAATATTAAAGTCATAGTGTAATATTCCCCTATTTTATTAACATACCTGCTTTCCACAGTGCCCATTGTACAGAATCAAAGTGATTATTTTCTGGACAACGTTCATTCTCAAGTATCGAAACTTAAAAAGAATTGCTGCACATAAGCAAACCATTGGCACCCTGTTATTTCTAGGAACTTTAGTCTTTGTACAGGCAAGAAATATATTGACTAAGTATGGTGCATGTGTTTGCATTTCTTCCATGACTGAGCTCCATCGAAATTCCTTTAAACTCTTGGTATTTCGATTACGTAAAACAGAACACACAGTATCAGAACACATATTTCTAATATCTTCGCGAAGCAAACGTCCAATGTTGTCGAAAATATAGCTTCGTGTTATATTATCATTCCTCTACTAATGCCTTCTTACTTCCTCGTGCAATACATTTCCCCACATGCCTGCGGTGTGGTGTCAGTAAGGGATAATGCTGTGTAGCTGATTGGTATGCTATGTCAACCTAACATTCATAAAAAAATATTTAATATACATATTTATATATATATATAACTTCATATTTACTACAACTGTGGGTGATCCAGAGCCCTGTCCAGTTGTTTCAGGCGAAACCAATTTTCTAGGAAAATTGGGACGATAACATCTTCTCTTCCTTGTTGGAGTGGAATCGGAAGTAATACCACTACTACTGCTGGCCAAGTTTCTGGAGCAAGTTGTTACAGGACATAGTTTCTCAACAGGCAAAGCTAAGTTTGCTCTAAGCTGACTAGAAATCTTGCATAATTTTTCAAAATTACGAAAACATTTCTTACACATTTTGCCTGGATTTTCTGGGTCTCTGAATACCTGATAGTAAGGAATGCCTTGAACCTGTAGTTCATTACTTATCAGAATTTTCCACTCTGCAAAAACACTCTCTAGATCCAGAACCTGAAACAGAATCAGAACCTAGCTTCCTTCTTTCCCTGGACACTTGTAGGTCTTCCCCACAGCCTAAACAGAATTCGCGGTTTACCTCCATCGCCTTTCAAAGTGGTGCGGATCGTTATAATAAACGTCATTTTACGTCATTATTATTAAATTCCTGATAATTTAATTAAATTCCTATAGAACAAGTCTATGATACTACTGTTACCAGACCCTTTCCCTCCCCCCTTCCGTATTAATAGAGGGTAAAGGGTCGGCAACGCCAGACTAGCCAAGCTATACATATGCGGCATATGTACTTGATTATATATAGTAGAGGGGCATAGATGAAGAATCATGCACTGTGCAAAAATGTGTGAAATCTGGTACACAAGAAAAAGAAGAGAAAAGTATAACTTGGGAAGCTGTCTAAATCTGAGTATTATAATACATAATCTATTTGGCTCAAACTAGTATATTTCCCGATAGTCTCTAGCTTCAAGTTGCTAGCTAATATGACATTAAGTGTTCCTTTCCTACGTATCTAAGTGCTCATAGAACAACACAGCTTTACAGAATGTAATTATCAGAAAATATACTAAAGTGCAAACTGTGTTTGTCCTCATTGGGTAAGGATGGTTACATTTAGTGACTCACACTACTGCTGCTAAGTAGTAGCCATTCCATGTATGTATGTATGTATGTATGTGTATGTATGTGTGTGAGCAATGCGGAACAATCTGAGAAACTATTACCTCGGAGTCAGCAACTGACATGGTCTGAGATGTGGCAGATATTTGTTGTATATTCAAAAGTATCATTTTAAGGCAAAGAATTACCTTATGCAGTTCCTGCCACAAAGGGGTGGAGTTAGTGAACACTCCTGCTGCTGCATTACCCAGGGCAACCATTATAGCTCCAGTCAGGGTGGCCAGATCTACTATGACTTTGGGGTGTAGACTTTTAGCGTACGTCAGAGCATCTGCCAATATGAGGCGACCCTCAGCATCAGTGTTGTCCACCTGACCAGTAACATAGCAACACATTACTAAATACCCTCAGCATCAGTGTTGTCCACCTGACCAGTAACATAGCAACACATTACTAAATACCCTCAGCATCAGTGTTGTCCACCTGACCAGTAACATAGCAACACATTACTAAATACCCTCAGTATCAGTGTTGTCTGCCTGACGAGTAACATAGCAACACATTACTAACTAGAGCACCAAGGATGCGAACCCTCAGCGCATTATTACACAGCTAAGATTTTTTGAATTGCTTCACTTCTATCTAAGGACACACACGGTTAAGAGAAAATATGCGAAGTATAAGTGATCACGTGACTGCAGTATGACGTAAACCAATGTACGCAAAAGGTAAGGGTCGTTGCATCTAGCTTGCACTTGTTTGGAGCTGAAATTTCTCCACATTTACTCGAAAACTAGCTCGAAATTTGAAAAAAGTGGTTAATTTAAGGGACTTAAATTCTCCTACTGCGTCAGGTCATACTTGTTTTAACAGTTAGTTCTCAGCCATTCATGAAATCAAACGTTGACAGACAGACAAATGTACTACTATAACTCTCTCGCGCATGTACGTTGAGAAATACCCTCAGCATCAGTGAGTGTTGTCCACTTACCTAAGAGCTACATAGCAACGAGCTATTCTATACTAAGGAATAACTTGGAACTATGTTATTCTAAATATCAACACAGCAATAACTGCAAGCTCTCAACTTTGCAATAAAGCGATGCCACTACAAAATTGAAATCAACGAAACCCTTTACCAATATTTTTACACGATTTAAAAAAATATATATATCATCACAATAAAGCATAGTCTTAAATGAAAATACAACAAACTCTCATCTGTTGAGGCTTCTTTAATAAGCTAGCGTAATTAAATTTCACAAAGTTTTTGCTAATAGTTCAGTGTTCACAACAAGTGTACCATGTATTACAGCATTCTACCATATATTGAAGTGTAAAATACATAGTTATGAAAGATATACCCATTTAGGAGTATGTCCATCACATGTACATGTATCCATCACATATGCATATGTCTACCACATAGTAAGAAGTATTATCAGCTTAATCAAACAGGAGTGGTTATACTTTATACTTATTAGAATACAGAATGGAGAACATGAATTATCACTCTAAATTCCATTATTTCAATGAATGCATAAAAACAACAACAACAAACAACAAATAACACCTACAAAACATTCTATATAATAGTTAGGCGCTGCCTCAGAGGGAACTACTGTGTTTAGGGTCCCGCAGGCCTCAGGCTGTGGCGTCCCAAGCGAGCGAGGGCGCTACTAATGGGGCCTGAGGGACCCTAAACACAGTAGCGCCCGATGGTGCGCAGTGCCTCACTAATTTAGAACATAGCAACCACTAACCTGTTTCCAATGCCCTGAGAGGCAGGGCACTACATATAGTAGCCCTCTGTCAGGGCACTACATATACATAGTGCCCTCGTCTGAGGAACTACGCGATTCAGAGCCCCGCTACGTAATACAAAAACTACAGTAGCTATGTTCTAAGATGTAACAGAGTTAGTTGTATTATTAAGTGACCTCACCTCAATGGTTGTTCCACTCATGGATGTCACCACATCCCCAGGTTTGACCGCTCCTCCTGACACGGTATTCTCACAGAGAGGTATGAGACCCACTACCGGACCATCCACGTTCAGAGCTGCCAGACCGAGGAGTGCGGAAGCGACACAAGCCCCTCCCCCCATGTCCCCTCTCATCAGGCCCATGCCAGATGCTGGCTTGATAGACACTCCTCCAGTATCAAACGTAATACCTATTATAATATTCACTCACCATAGATGTTATATCACACAATATACAATAGAGTTATAATTACATAATCTTGCCATCTTGGTAGATAACACATAATGTGGTAGAAACTAGTGGGAGTGCTATAAAATAGTTTGTTGCACTGCGTTAGACATTGGTCGCACAAACTGTTACGTGAGTCATCGAACAAGAAGAATTAGTCACTACATGTGCAACATCAAGGAAGAGAGACCGTGCCACTAATGAGCAGATAGATATAAAGGTGCTGGCAGCCCAAAGGTGTTGACAGGAATTTACATTTTAATGGCACACAGACTAGAAGTAGTGTTATCGTCACTTCAGGAGGCTCTCTAGGATGCTATGAGCAGCTACATACAATGTGTTGAATTTGTGGGTTGAAAACGTAAACAAACTCAAGCATCAGATCTTCCCAGCTCTGTTAGAATTGAAACCTTCCCATTGAGGTTTAAACGTCTTACTTCTTATATTTCTCATACACACTTCCATATGTGTATATATAATGTCGTATTAGTGTAGGGAGTGTTGTATCATGGTACAACCAAACCATCCAATCAGATTGCTCACTTCGCGGTGAATATATTTCAATAAATCAAAGGTTACATGCAGGAGCCATGTCGGCTGACCACTCCATTCAATCAGTACAGGTTTACCCTATCTTCGGGGCTTTGGCCCGTGGTTGCGTAAAGCTCATACTGACTTCCACGTATTATACTTACAATATAAAACTCATACATACATTAATTAGAAACTAGATACCCAAAAGGCTGCTAAAAATACGAATACTAAAACTACTACTACTACTACAGGAATTCTCACCTTTTCCAACCAGCACTACAGGCTTCTGTGTTGATTCTTGAGTGCCATCTCCGACCTCCATTTTCTCCGGACAGTTCAGTCTAATTTCCAGGAACCACGGCACCTGTGGCGATCCTTGAGAAACACACAGGAAAGCACCCATTTTCTGATCTTGGATCCAGGACAGAGGCCTAACAACAAGGGAGCAAGAAGAAATGAAAAGAAGGAAACGTGAAACTATTGCCAAAAAATGTCCAACCTGGGAATGATCTGTAGTCTGCTGGGATCCTCCATTCTACCCCTTACCAGTTGCGCCTTCTCCTGTACAGTTTCCACAAATAGGGTAGGGGTCATCAGATTAGAGGGCATCTCCATCAACTCCCGAGCCAGATTCTGCGCAGAGCCTTGGATGACACCCCTAGACCACTCCGGGAGAACACCCCTATGAAAAGGAGAGGTCATCCCCAATACTTAAAACTAGAAAGTTAGGAGATTCATCCTGAGCACTAACCAAAGGTGAAGTGGAAGCAATATAGACATTGCTATGTCCACTCACCTCTCTCTCTCCCTCCCCTAGAATAAGGTTGAATACAAAACAAACAAACAAAAACCAACAAAACATGGCAGGCCAGTGCATGCAGCTGGCAGGGCTTTTATCACAATAAGTGTTCTTCTCAAGGTGTGGTCTTATTCTGAGATGTTCTTTTATCTTCACCAGTACCCTCATTCGCAGTGAGTGCTTCTATTGAGGTAGCATCATGCCACTTACGAAACCCAAATAAAGTCTGCAATACACTCAGCAATATCCACACCTTACCAGTTTTACTCACTTTGTTGACACCACCATGATCACACATAATATTCACATCAACTCCAGACCAAGTCACACCTTACCCAATCAGATTGAGCTCAGGACTTGGCTTCTTGTTCTTTGACTTGCACTTGTCAAAAGAAAACTTTGCTAACGTAGCTCCCTCACCAGCAGCTGTTGGCCAGCATACAGTGAAATAAACAACAATTTACAACCTAACAATTCAACTCTCACCTTCTGGCTCATCAAAGTCTTCCATGAATATATTTTTAACTTTATTGGCTTGCAGAGTCTTGGTCGCCACAGCTACAGCTCTTCTCACGTTCTCTCTGTAAAGGTGAGCAAACTGTCCGGATTGGGTTTCTTCCTCGGGCTCGCACGCGTCCATTCGAGGTCCCACGCCCACAACCGTGACGTGGGAGTGAGCCGGAGACACGTCATAAAATAGGCGAACATCACCTTTCTTGATTTTTCCGCCAGAACTACAATAAAAATTCAAAATTATATCCTTATAACTCGAATAGTTTTTTTTTTGTACAATGCCTTACACATTAAGTAGGTGGGAAATTGATCCATTAGTGTCTGTATCTAACTGTTTAGCTCCCTCAGTCAGTTCAAATATTTTCTTGTCACTACTATCATAGCAACCAATGATATACCCTTTTTCAACTAGAGTTTCCTCCTGCTAAAATGATTTAATGGACATGAAAATGTAGGTAGTGGTCGACAGGACACTGTACACGTACCTCAGATAACACTGTAGTAGTTGAAGATATTTTTCGAATAAATGGTCTAACATTTTTTAAATAACGCTGCATTGCTTTATCGTGCTCAGGACCTAAAGACGCAATCAATCAGAGTTCTATTTGAAAAAACTCAAAGAAAGACGAGGTCATTCACCACAATTTGGTAAGAGGTCGTCATTTTTTTGTCAATGGCAAGATGCTTACGAGTAAATGTATACAAATGCTAGGACGTAACGTTTTGAAGAGTTTTCATTCCTCAACGTTAATAAAATCTGGTAAGTCGTGTGGAGATCAATTGGAACTCTTGCGTTGCGTCTTGCTACAAATGAAAGTTTTTTTTTGCCTAGCTACTTTGAGAGCAGCACAGCCAACTATCATTCTTCTATCAGTGAGGGCCTTGGGCCTATTTTTATTTTGCTACAGAGTTGATGACTTGGGAGTGGGACAGTTGGATTTCTAGATAAGCTTTCCTACTGTGTGGAAGCAAGTAGAATTGTCTAAGTGGTTGGCGCCTTAGAATTATAGAATGTGTGTATTTCAGATTCTCAGCTAGGTAATATGCAGAGGAATTTAAAACTAATTTGACATTTTTGGCTATCATGCAAGAAAATTTAAGGGAAGATGCAAGATAAATATTAGTGAACCCTATTGACCAAAGTAATTTAGCTATGTGGCACGTGCTTTCTGGGAAGTGAAACTATTTTGTAAGCTTCAACAGCAACATCCTTATAGATTTAAATGGTCATATTTTTAATTTAGTGGTTTGTAAGAAAGAGAAGATCCAAGTAAGAGTCACAGGTTTCCCCAAGAGTTTAATAAGCCTGTTATCAAATGTGCTCTAGTCAGTTTTCTGTCACTGATTGTACTTATGATACCATTGTTAATTATACACTAATCTTCTTTTAGTGTGCTTCATAAATAAAATAAAAATAGTTGTAATTTTTTTCCTTGGTGTTTTTTTTGTATAGGTCGTATTGCTAATAAAGAGCCTTTTGAAGTAACTCTGTTGGCTAATAAAACTTATTTTTGGTGTCAATGTGGCCTCAGTAAGAAGCAGCCCTACTGTGATGGCAGTCACAAAGGAACTACTTTCAGTCCCATCAAAGTGAAAGTCACAGAGGATACTCCAGAAACATATCTGTGTGGGTGCAAACAAACTGGCACACCCCCATACTGTGATGGAACTCATGCCACACCTGATGTTCAGAATGCATAATATATTTATACAGCTAAGCAGCACTTTTGTAGTAGCTAATTAGATTATAATAGCTAACTTCTAGCAATATGCAGACAGCTTCAGTTTATTATAATTCATTCTATGCTTTCAGACATGATATACTCTAAATTAATGTACATTCAATTTGATTCACAATTAGCTAGTATGAGTAATAGCACGGGTAACCGTGCTATTGACCCCTAATAGCACAGGTTACCCTTGCTATCACTTGCTAATAGTAGGCGAGCTTTTTAAAAAGTCATTTGCAATTGTAGCTATACTACACTATCTCCTTACTTCAGGATATAATTTATAAGCACATTGTTCAGTAGAACATAAGTTTGATAATAATCAGCAAACTAGCTATTAAGTTTTTACCTTACAATTGTATAACTTACAAGTGGCTATCTATTTATTGCTATAAAGACATGAGCATTTTAGAATTATTTTGTTCTGAACAATACAGACATGCTCATATTAGTTTCAATGACAACCCCATCTTTCTGAATAGAGTCACAGACCCGCTATTATAAGATTATAATATTGTAACTGTGGGGATTTGTTGAATACTTTGTATTCTTATGATTAGCTACTTTATCGTAAACAAGTTTAAGTAGTGGATAATTTTAAAGGTATATAAGATTAGTTTTTATATATACTACAGTGGACATTATTCCATTGAGAGGTTATGGCTATTATACTTCAACTGGAGAGCCAGTTTAGCTAACAAAGGTTAGCTTTAGTGGTCTTAACTTTTGAACAAAATGTGTTTGTATACTGCTGCATAATTCTTGTCTCAGTTCATAAACTTGTAACTTTGCACTTCTTTTTTGCTAGTATCAATCACGTATGAGACCCACGCATAAAAATCATGCATTTGGAATGTGTTAACTTGTACTAATCACACCATATTAGTTACAACTTAAAGATGTGTTAATTTAGGTGTCGTAACCCAAATTAATTCTTTTACCATACGTTTTTTTTAGAGGTATGCCTTTCAGGTAAGTAGCCTCCTGTGCCTGTGGCTTCTTCTTAGAGATTATTACTAAGTACAAACTAAAACAAGAGATTTAACATCAAATCCATGACGACAGTTTGGTCTGCTACATTTAACTATTCAGCATTTGGACAGTAGGAACCCAGGGCCTGTCTTCTCACAACCAGCAATCCTTTCATGACCATTTATATACTCCTCTCAATGTTAAGTACGGATGTATATTCCACACTAGATATCTTCACCATGTTATTATTATTATTATTGTTGTTGTTGTTGTTGTTTTTGTTGTTATATATTATTATTACTTCACAATTTCTTTCTCAGCCTTCTTTTACTCGTTAGATGAATTCTTTCTCTTTCACAGGCTTTTAAAAATAATACAGAATTAAAAATATTTTGTCGCCACCAGGAATCGAACCCAAGACCGCATATAATGCACAAGCACTCTGTCACTGAGCTACAAATACAAAAACCAGCCGGTGAACAAACACTCCAATTCTGTATTTATACTGTTAAGGGGTAGCTACTGCTATGCTACAGTCTCACTCTCGACAGACCAACAAAAATTCTCTTTTTTAAAAGATTCTTATTATTTTTTGAATTTTTTTACTCCTCTAATTTATCACTTCACAATTTCTTTCTCAGCCTTCTTTTACTCATTAATTGTGAAGTGATAAATTAGAGGAGTAAAAAATTCAACAAATAATAAGAATCTTTGAAAAAAGAGAATTTTCGTTGGTCTGTTGAGAGTGAGACTGTAGCACAGCAGTACCTTAACAGTATAAATACAGAATTGGATGTAAGTTCGCCGGGTGGTTGTCGTAGCTCAGTGGCAGAGCGCTTGTGCATTATACAAGCGGTCCTGGGTTTGATTCCTGGTGGCGACCAAATATTTTTAATTCTGTATTGCTTAAAAAAGCCTGTGAAAGAGAGAGAATACATAATATATAATTATTATTATTATTATTGTTATTGTTGTTGTTGTTATTGTTTTATTAATTATTATTATTGTTATACTATTATACTATCACCAATGATATACAAAGAGTATTTTTTTAAAATATATACATGTATGCATTTTTAAATGATTATTATAGAAACCAAACAATCACAAGAATGTGGAGATATCAATGTTTCTAATGCAAGAATATTTTATGAAGTAGATCCTAACAACAATTAATCATACTGTGCAGAACTTCTCTGTAGCTAGTGAAGGATACTTATTACAGGGACTAAACCATGTCACTTGTTCTCCTCCTTATGGATGGCCTGAAGTTATGCTCTGAAATAGTGCGAAGAGAAGTTGGTAAAAGCCAAGGAAATGTCTTCTACAGTACATTACCTAATGAAGTTATGAGAATACCCATGAGAGAAAAGTCCATTCTACAAATGATTTAATGCTTCATATTTTATTGAGAAATTATTCAAAATAAATTGTGTATCTAATTATTCATTGATGTTGCCCTGTTTACATTAATTTCATTTAACATTGTGAATCATTGGTATTTTCTCTAAACTATTTAATTCCCATAAGAATTGATGTTGTGATGTTCAAAAAAATTGCAGTATATAATTCTTGTATTTGATAATACTGATATCTGTTGCACATCTCCTTTATCACTTGCAATACAGTTCCATTCAAATCAAATCTCTAGTGTGGTTGACAAGACTCAAACTTTTAATTAAAAATTTCTTTTCATATATTACATATTCACTAATTTTGAATAGTCAGTAGAAAAGACTGCACAGTTAAAGCACAGTTATGGGAATTAAAAGCCGAATAGCCAAAAAGTGAAAAAAACCAGAATTAGCTATCATTATTATTATCATTATTATTATTATTATTATTATTAATTGGTTTGAAATTAGATAGGATAGGATTGGGGGTGGGGGAATATATGATTATAAGAGTAGGATACATCTAGAACTTGACTGGTATTGAAAAGCTCATCACAGATTCTATCCTCGTTGGACTTGCTGACCTTGTCATTCATTCTTTCACTACAGAGCTAAAAAAAACAAACAAACAAGTAAACAAACAACAACAAAAAAACAAATGAAAACAACTGACAATCACATCTGCAATAAAATATATCTCCAATGTTGTGGTAACTGGATGGATGGAGGCTTCTTAATGGACATCCAAGTAATTGAACAGATCAAAAAGTCCCCATCAGCTATTAGCTTCTGTCTTACATCTAATTATCAGAAATTTACTCTTGTTGATGATTGCTAGTGCTTTCCTTGCACTATTGCATGCAATAGAAGTGCTAGGTAATCTTTAGTCTCGTGAGCCTAACCTTTAGCTACCAACTGCCAGGAAGGAAAACTTTCCTGAGACCACACTATCGTTTGCACACAGGAGGTGTTTATTCAGAACAAGTCTTTTACCAGTTACGAAAACCCTAAAACTTTTCTGCCGAGAGAATGTTTCGTGTGCACGCGCGCTTCCCGTGAGCGTGCGTCTTCGTAGCGTTTGGTTTGCGCGTGCGTTTACTTAGCGTTCGCTGTATGTGACGCTTGATTCTTGGGAGTTGCATCCTGCATTATTTTGGTGAAAATGCGGAGATATCTGTTGATGTTACTGCCAGTTATTATTATAGTGAAGCTTAGCCTGGGCACGGAAAAACCACGTTGTACTGGTAAACATTATCATGTTTATTAATTTATTTAACTTATCTACTTATAAAGTTTGTGTTCTACTTGACAATAATTAAGGCGTTTGATAGCACCATATCTAATATTATTCTGCTGCTAATTATCATTTTAACTATTTGATAAAAGATTTATTATACTTTAAGCAAATTTAAAAAATAAATAATGAAGTTTGATGATTAAATGACAATCCTATTATGTCCCAGTCACATCTAGTTTTAAAATAGTATGGTGTTGGCTTGATTTATTTATTTTCTCTAATTGTTTCTTCAGTTATTTTATATCAAATTACCTGTGTATTGAACTTCTGATAGTAGCTATTATTAAACACCAAACAGTACTATTTAATTTGATAAGTCCAAAGAACCAGTGAAATATAGAAGAAACAACAACAACAACAACAACTACACATTGTCGGTGTTATATGCAATTTAATGTGTAATTTATTACTTTTAGTTTAATTTTTATTGAATTGTTCCAGGGTCATTTTTGAAATTTCCGAAGAATAGTTCGACATTACAACATATTATAATCACTTTTAAAAGCTGTATGATCATTGATTTTACTCTATCGGATGTTCCATATAATATCATTGAAAATGGATTACTTGATACCAAAGTTAATGAGACGGTCATTGCAATAACTTCTTCTGCAAAGTCTTTTATACTTTCTACATTACATTTGGTAAGATTTTTTGACTGGTTACCTTCAAGGTAATTTTAGACAGGCACTTATCGCAGTATAAAATTGCATACACTAATTAACTTTTCCTGTTAAAATACAGTTACTATCTTTTAATAGCTCTTTAGTTTATCGTATACGTTGACATATAAATCAGTATAATTTATAATAAATCTTTTCCAGTAGAGTTGATATATATAATATATATTTATCTGTTGTTATTTGCAGAGAACAGGAATTGAAATTCTATTGGTGATGATGGCAGTGTGGTGGATTTTATATTGCTATAGGAAAATATATACACTGAAAGTTGACTATGGTAGGCATTTATTTCTTTAATTTTATGTCCTCTTATGCTTTCAATTATTTATTTAGAACATTTTTGTGATGGAATTAACATTGGTGTAGAGAAAATGAAAAAAGTGTTATCTTGTATTCCAGCAAAACTGAGTTTTATTGAGGGGAATATGAATTACCTGGAAAACCAAAATGTTAAATTAATGCAAGAAAACGACCATCTGAAAGCCAGAGTAGCAAGTCTTCAATTGCATTTAAACAATTCAGAATCTCGAATCAAGGAACTAGAAGAAGACAATTATTGTTTTGAAATTAAACTCTATCAAAGTCAAAAAATGAATACACAGGTAATCCTGGCAACAACTTTCAATAGTTAACTATCATTGCAATGTTGGTGTAATTTTAATATTGTATCAACTAATATTTTGACTCAATTCATTCTGCTAATGATATTTTTAGCTATCTAAAGATGCAGAAATTGTTCAAAAGAACTTAAAAGAACTCCATTCTGAAGTAGATAAAAAGAACTTGGATATTATAAGAAGGAAAAGTTTAATAAGTCGACTAGAAAGCCAATTACAACTTGTAAAACAATGTATTCTGGAACTATTCTGCATGAATAGCAATGGCGGAGATGATACAATTCAAACTTCTAATGGCATAATTGATATGCTTACTGCCCTGAAGGTAACAATCAAATGCACACAATATAAACAGTTCATTCCATTTCTTTATACTAATGTAGAATCAACTTTGTGAGATGGCAAGCCAAAATGATTGTTATAAAAGTAAGTCACTAATTTTAGTAAGTGAATCAACAGTAGCTTAATATTCCATAAAGAGTTAAACTCATTATTTAATATCTTGTATATTCCAAATATTTATTATTTTACTTTCTAATCATAAGTTAAAATTTTTTTTTTTATCTTAGCAAAAAACCAGGAGTTGAAGGAAAGTGTAAAAGCTACCAAGAAAAAGTTAAAAAGGTGCAAGAAATGTTTGGATATAGAAAGGAAAAAATATGAAACAATGACAAGCAAAAGCACACAGACTGCCGAAAAGACAAGGTAAAGCAGTTGAAATAGTATGCGTATTTTATAACAAAAAAGGAGAAGCAAAGACTTTCAAGTATTTTAACTACTAATTTTATATTGAAACCAGTTGAATGCTTTACTTTGGTTAGAGAAATTGATATCAGTGGTCACTGAACACAAAGTCTTTTAAAAGTACCCATATTCAGCTTTGTATTTGCTAATGATAAACAAGAAGAGTCAGTAGCATAAACACAATATACAGTAATTGAAACATGTTCTTTTTTGTGGTCTTTGTGCAGATTATCTTGTGAACAGTTCACATCAATGACTTATACGGAACCTGACAACACTAATGGATTTAAATTATCTGATACTGTGAAACGTAAAGTGGACATACCTCAATTACCTGGGTAACTAAACTATTTTATACGCAGTGAATGAGTGTGTTAGTGGAAAACTGGTTATTTACAAAACAATACAGGTATTACTTGTGGTTATTTCTGATGCAAATAGCCATGAAGAGTCACTTGTATGTAGTGCACTGCTGGAAGCTTATGCTTAGCTCTTCTGAATTTGGTGTAACAATAAAATCTTTGGTAGCAAAAAAGAAATAAAATAACGATGATAAAAAATAAAGAAAGAAATGGACGATCAACCTATGTAGTCCTTGGTATATGGACTATTAATCTAAATGAGCTAGTTCAAGATAGTTTCCTGGATATCCTGCTGAGTGACAAGCTATATCAGTAGAAGTGGTAGTTGGGGAAGAGGCAGTTAGGGGTGAGAGGGAGGGGGCATATTCAAACGGGAGTTTTTATAGTTTTATAGAAAAAAAATGCAATGATCATCTTGGTAGGTAGGCTTTTAATTTACTATTTTTTCTGAAAATTGGGCTTACTTTTTTGTGATCGGCATGTTTAGAAAATTACTAGCTATAGTGGTAGAGGTATTATGGAGAAGAGGCTGTGTGAGAGTCATTCTTTGTTGTGAGTGGTATAGTTATGTTCATTATTGAGGTAATAAAGTAGAACATGTGAGGTTCATTATGAAGATGATTTTGTAAACTTCTTTTATGGTATTAGTATAAAAATGGTGAGAATGAGTAATAGTATAACAAACCAAATAAATGCATTATTATTGTAAGTATGTTCTGTACTATAATTAGATGCAATCTTTCAAAATAATATTGATTATTGGTATTATTTTTGTCAGTATTTCAGATCACAAAAACTTAGCAAAGTCACTTGAAATAGTCAATGATAGGAGCGCCTGTCAAATTACCACCCACAAATTAAAGGCCACGCCTCCAAGAGATAAGTAAGTTATATCAACATGGTGTGTATGTAGAGTGTAGCTACTAATTCGATTATAATAACTACAGTAATAAATTAAATTTATACTAAAAAAGTCAAATTGGCAAAAACATTTTACACCGTTATGTAGACACTGTATGTGATGATGATAGTAATGTAATGATATTACTTTAGATACAATACATTGCCTCAGTATACCTTACCACCTTTGGAGCCACTCATAATACCTCATGGACAATACCTATACTTAGAAACTCAGCCACGTCACTTTATGGAATGTTTTGAAGAAGCCACTAATCCTATTATAAGATGTCTGCAAGACCCAATTCCTCCAATGCCGGTAAGCATATTATGTGTTCACTATACAAACTCTCCAGTGATCTGTTATGTAATACCTTCTCACTAGGGCAGCTGTGTAAAGTGTAATTGTATTTATGGGTTTGTAAAAACTCTTTTTTTCTCTTATAGAGATCTATTCTCTTTACTGCTTCTACATAATTATTATTGTATCCCAAGTAATAATGATAATAATGATTCAAACATCTCATGGAGGCTTCACTATCAGTGTACTGTGTTCAGCAATCAATTTGATTCAATATGAGCATAACTTAATCTGACATTTGTACTAAATGCCAAATTTCTAAAAAAAATTTTTTTTAGCCAATGACAGAATTATTCATTTCTTGCATGTACACTATATGTTTATTATACATCTTGTGTGCTCAGTATATTAAACTTTGCACGTTTTTCCGTTTAACTTGCCATGCCTGTAACTTACCACATGTATTCTTCAGTACTCTTGCATATTATCTTTTATAAGTGTTTCAAGATCTAATTTATCAACCGAACATGCACACTTAGTTTTTAGATAAGTTTAAATAAAATCTTTTAAAATTTTCAAATTATGTACATACTTTATTTATAAACTATTTTATTTTATTGTTCTTGTAGCCACGTAACTAAATTTAAAATACTTTAATATTTACTACAATAGCTGTATTATAATATTTATCTAAATGCTATATTACATTCATTTAATATGATAAATTTCCATCTGAAGACTAATATATAGCTACAAACTAACAAATACCTACATAGTAATGACTCAAGATGGATGACTTAAAAAATTGAGAGGCACATACACATACGTACATACATACATACATACATACATACATACATACACACATACATACATACATACATACATACATATACATACATACATACCTACATACATACATACTTATACCATGGTTCGTTCAAACCGTCCAATCAGATTTCTCAATTCGGGGTGAATAAATCACTTATACACCGCCTAGGAGGTGAATATTTTTTGCCCGTGGCCTAGAATTACGATCTGTAGCTAAGCGAAGCGGCGACCAATGAGGCTACAGAAAAAATGGTTGTTATGCGTTTCTTATAGCCTAGAGCCATGGTACAAGTCGGTTGCACCGCTCGGTGCGCGGTCGGTACGGGATTTACACTATCCTCGGGCCTTCGGCCCTCGGTTGTGTAAATCCCATACCGACCTCCACCTCGGGAAAAGACAGACCTACCGACCGACGGCAGACAGACAGACCGACCGACAGACCGACCGAGGAGCGACCGAGGACAGACCGAGCGACGACGACCGACACCGACCGACTACGACCGGACCACCGACGAGGACGACCGGAGCACAGACCGACAGACCGATCCTACCGAGCGACCACCGACCGACAGACGACGACCGACCGACCGACAGACCGACCGACAGACCGCCGACAGGAGCGAGCGAACGAGCGGATCGACCGAAAGACCGACCGACGACCGACCGACCCAACCGACTCGACCGACGACGACAAGAACGAGTATTTACCAGTCGACATACTACCGGACCTACCTCCCCGACTACCGCCGACCGACCACCTACCTACCTACCTACCTACCTACCTACCTACCTACCTACCTACCTACCTACCTACCTACCTACCTACCTACCTACCTACCTACCTACCTACCTACCTACCTACCTACCTACCTACCTACCTACCTACCTACCTACCTACCTACCTACATACATACATACATACATACATACATACATACATACATACATACATACATACATAGAAACTAACTGCTGGACTGTAGTATTCTGCAAGCAAGTATCCTGCCACACCGTTGAATACTTTACGTATTGGTACATATTGGTGGGTTCTAGCTTTCTTCTAACACTACTGTATTTGATAGATTTGTACAATACTGAAGTTATTACATACTTCCCTCAAGCTCAAATTCATGTGAAAGATTAGGCATCATTTAAATTCCCGAGGTCAACTTGAACTGAAGAAGATTTAGTAGTCCGTAGTCCAGCAATTAGCTATGTTATTTACAGTAAGCTTACTTTGTAATTTCAAAATTTCACTACCAACATGTAATATTTATTGGTTTGCAACTTCATTATAACAAAAGAAGTGTGGCTATTGAGTGGGTGTGGTCGTGTGTCAGTTAATTGAGGGTGGTTTGCCCCCCCACCCCTTCTTTTCAAAAGCCTGGCTCCTACTTTCATCCACTACAGCTTTTATTATCCTCCACCCTTCCTTTCTTAAAAATCTTTCTTCTCAAGGATTTCCTTTTCCAACTTTATCTATCTCTCCTTCTTCTCAGTCTCTCTCAGTCCTTCTCTATCCATGATTGTGGACTTCGACCCATGTGAAACTTTTGCTTTCCTTTTTAAAATGGTTGCTGTCCTCTAGCTGATTTCATCTGCTTTACTACAAAAGGTGTTTATTTCCTTACTAATTGCTTCATTTCCATACATCGTTTACTACTGAAGGTGATGCATGATGCTTTACCATTTTCAGTCAATGACAACGCTTTACCAACCCAGCACACCTAATGAATTATTTTTTGTACACATCGTTGCTATCGTTACTGACAAATAACAAGTATTACCTATAGGCAAATTTAGTGAATTTAGACTAATGTAGACAGAAAAGGTTAGCAAGTGGGTAGAGACTTAATCCCAAGGAATTAGTTGGAGTAATTTAACATCGGTTTAGTTCCATATACATGAGTAAGTATTGACAATACTAATAATTAGTTGCTCACTATCACACAATGTGGCATAGTCTGATTTGCTTGCAAGAACTGGTCTGTTACATGCATTGACATATGGGTCGATATTAATTTTAATGGTTTTTTTTTTTTTAATAGTTGTTGAGGAGTCAGGAATAGCTAAGAGTTTAATCCAGGCTTCCTCCATCTTGTCATGTCCTTTTGTGGCATAGAACAGCTAGATGTATACACTGTTAGCTTGTTAAGGCTAGCTCCAGGAAGGTATACTGCCACCATAGTGGTACCAAACCAAACAAAGAGTTTAAGTCTTAGTACATATTTAAGGATAGTAGTGTATAACTGAAGGGTGCAGGTACTCTACGCTGTAATATATATAGAACTCAGAGACCAGCCACCAATATAACACACAAACACATAACATAAAGATTAAATAACAATGTACAAGATAACTAAATTTGATGAATGTGCATTAGGATCTTTTATTCCCATGTGTGTCAACTCACAAACACACACAAGATGCAAATGCAAAATGCAAATTCTCTTGCTGCCGCTAGGCGGTCATGCGCACTGGAAGAGCCAGGATGCCTATGTACTAAGCAGGCACTGTGAGCCGTGCAAGCAAAGCTCCCAGAGCCAGTCTAGGAACTCGCAGGAGAACAGGCCTTTCCTCACAGCAAGTGGTGTGGGCACCCAAAGTCCCACCTGGACCATTGCTGTTTCATGAGAAAAGGCCTTGAATTTGCACCCCAGCAAATGCCAGGTACCCAATCACAGCTGGGTGGACTGGTGGGGCTGGATGGAAAACCAGATGGAAAAAGTTGCCTGTGTAGGGCTTGAACTTGGGGACCTGAGCCAAGGACACAAACCATTATACCACACAGCCACCACACACACACCACACACACACACACACACACACACACACACACACACACACACACACATGCATGCATGCACACACACGTCTAAATAGTTTAGTAATGTTTGAATGTGGGGATTATCTGATTATCTCAGCACAAAAAAAAAAAATTGCTTGACAATACCAGAGTGGGCTTGTATTAAATAATTGTTTTTGAAGTGGTTTGTCAATGATTATCATTACAGTAGACCATCAGTTATCCGAACCCCGTTTATCAGAACTCTCGCTAATCCGAACACCATTATTTGGGAATTATAATGATATTCATTGGAATTTTGCTGTGCATTAAATAGATAAGAAATTAAAACCCCATTCAAAATGACTTATTTCGAATATTCGAACATTTCAAATATCCGAACAACCCTAGGTCCTGAGGTGTTCGGATAATTGAGGGTCTACTGTATAAATGTTTTGTAAGCATTTTATGAACAGGTAATAGAATAATCAATCTGTAAATTGTTGTATTATACAGGTATCCAAGTGTAGCACCAGCACACTACAATGACAGTTTCTTAAAATTTATTCCATCATTAAGTAACTTTGATCAGACTAATCTAGTAAAGATTAATAATGATTACATCTACAATGTATAGCTAATACTTAACTTAATAACCTTAGATACAATGTTTACCAGTATAACAATATTTTTACCAGCTCTGAAAAAGTTTTGATGTATAGTATAATTTTATAATGCAACTATTTGTTTTGTTGATTGTCCTGTTTCAGTGGTGGAAATTGAATGACAAATTTGGGAAAACGTTTTGTAAGATACTACATGAAGAATAACTGACATAACATGGCAGGATGAATTTGATTGGTTCAGTATTAATTATTGGAACCATTTCTCCATATTATCCAGCAATTAAGACGCCAATAATAATATATATTAATTCATAAACTTTTTGTATAAAATTTTTTAAGACATTATGAAGTATTAATAATTAAATAAAGAAGATTTATTATAGAAACAATGAATCCCAAGATTTGACACTTTAATCCTTTTGATATTTCTAAATATGTATATGAAAATAAAAGTTTTCATATAAATAATTGTTACAGTTAATGTCATTTAGCTAAATGTGAGTTTATTTTATTCTCAGATTTTCTTGAACTACATTACTAATAGTACTTTATCTCCCTAAACAGCACCCTCTATATATACATGGTAGTCTTACTAATTCATAATACAGAGTAAATTTGAACCTGTGATAATCTGTGAAATACAGAGTTTAGTGTGCAGGTAAAGTTAAAAAAAAAAGTTCATTAGAACTAATTTTCATCTTTTGATAACTTTATTCTGACAAATAAACAAAGAAACTCTTCCCCTTACCATTCAGGAAACACAATTAGGAATTCTAGTGAGGAGTGGTGGGTGTCATAGTCATTTTTAAAAACCAAATTAGAAGCCTGTAAGCTTCATACTTATTATTGCATTTTATCCTCTGTGCTTTTATTGGACTTAATTATATTGTTTTACTTGAAAAATTATTCCCCACAATTTCTGAGTTAATAATAATAATAATAATAATAACAATCATAATAATAATAATAATAGTAATAATAATAATAATAATAATAATAATAATTTATACTACTATAATATTTAATAATTAGACTAGGACACTATGAATTTGCTTTGTTATGGTATCTGAAGTCTTAAGCTGTGGTACCAGAGCATAGGACATTATTTTAAAAACATTGCCAATTCACGATAACTGTTTCAGTGGCTAAAACAAGTAACAAACAAAAATATTCATGACTTTAAAGCCTAGAGTGTAGCAACAAGCATCCAATTTACTTATACTCTAATCAGATTACTCACATGTGACTGGCTATGTTTGAGCACTGAAAACTGAGGTATTCTGGATTAATCACACTCATGTGGTGAGCTATAACTTTTGTCAAATAAGTCACCCTACTCTGATTCTTCCATTATTCATACTTTTCCTTTCTTTGCTAAATAGCGTGCCTGGTGGGGGTGAAGTTTGGCAAGGAATAGATCATGTGATCAATCAGATAATTATTATTTCATATAGATATAACACAGAAGGAATTAATTTATATGTGTACAATCATATAGTTTCAAGAATTGTCAGCTCTATTTATGGTCTGTATCACATACCTCATAGTGTACAAAAAAAATTACCTTTGCACTCTGGTAATAGGCCTTCCCAGCCACCAGGAGGTTCACAGGATAGCCTTGCCTGCCCTTTCAAGAAATAGCCTTCACTACAGAGGAACTCGGCATAATATGACCTATTGACATCAGGATTGACTTCATAAAATACTCTGGCATTTGGAAGATGCACTTCTCCACAATTTTCATGTCTCTTAGTCACTAGAATGAAAAAGTATTGTGATATAATTAAAATTTATTGCAATAGTTATTGAATTGTGATAATCATTTATTATTTACTCATCAAGCACATACAAATGGAACGACACTTCTTTACAATGTAATGTGATTTATTTATAATGGACAATCACACAAAATACAACATAAATAGGGTAATTTTAAAAATATGTTTGCTACTACTATAAATAACAGCAAAAAAAATCAATAAATTAGTACAGAATACATGAATTTACTCCTTTAGCCCAATTATAAACTGATTTGTTGTATGTGAACAGAATTATTCTATGGTCTAAAGTAAAACTACACATTTTTGTCATAGTGTGTTGACAGTATACATAATTAGTCATATGCAGTGTGTTAGATGCTTTACCTTCACATGTTGGAATATTTCCGCGCCATTTACCATCTTTTTCAGAGCAGTATACTGAATCATCACCTACCATGTCATAGCCGTTGTCACAAAAGAAGTCAGCCTGGTGCCTCTTCTCACTTTCAAGGTTAAAATAATAAGTTTCACCATTTTCAATTGTAATGTTCTGCTTGCATGATGCATCTTTCATTACTGCAGACATGTAATAAAACAATCAACACCGGCTGAAACTCTCACGTGCAATAGCTACGTATGGAGAAAATTGTTATTTTAATTGACCACTATATTGCTGTGACTTTAAGCATTTATTCCGCACAATTATTTAAACTTGTTACTGCTCAAATATATAAAAGTATGGCTGAATCTATTTAGCCCGTTAGCTACCTTAGCCCAACTAAGGTACAAAATTATTAAAAAAAGAATTAGTTGCTAGGGGTAGTTATAGTAGCTTGTTTCTCCCTGAGGGCATTTGTAGTGCCTTACAAGCGATTAGCTTATCTCTGATGGCTATACTGTATAGAAAATTATATGCCAGTATAGAGCTAGTATATTAACTTTCAAAATTACACTTTTATTTTAATTAAAAGTTGCACAAATAATATAGTGGCTAAAATTAATGATATTCTTAACAATTTATACCTGATATATCAAGCTTACATTGACACTGTGGGAATGTTCCCCATTGGTGATCATAGCATAATATAATTGGGCTGCCTATTAATTCATATCCACGATCACATAAAACTAATGCCTTAATAATCCGAGATTCATGAAAATAATAGATATTTCCATTTCTAACTTGATTATTTGCTCTACAGTGAAACTGAATTGGATGTCCTGAATAATTATGCATTAAAATACTTAATAATAGTTGTAGTATAATAAACAATATTACTACTACTACTATTACCTCTACTACTCTTGTTATGCTGCTGCTGCTACTACTATTACACTACTACTACTACTACTACTACTACTATTACTACTACTACTACTACTATAGCAACAGTACAAATTATAATTAAATTTTATTCCTTTAAACTCTGTACCTGAAACAAACAAAAAACAACAAAACAAACCAAAACAACAACTACAACAAAACAACAACAACAAGAACAAACAATAATGGACCAAATAAGAGAATTTGAATACATAATGTAAATAGTTTCATGTTTTATTTAGTAATTAATTATATTTTCTTATTTTTGAGTTTGAATATTGCCACATCAGCTTTTACAACATTTCACAGTTAATTTAATGTACTATAAAGGCATGTAATCATTAAATAATCCCTCAGTAGCTATATAGGTAGACTATTTTTACAACTTTTTGATGATTAGTTACTCACCTAATGCTTGAATAAATACTCCGTATATTATTATTATAGACAAGTGTATGCTTTTGAACATTGTTATGAGCACCAGGTGTACAGTGTAGCGTCAAGCCTAAATAGTCTCACGCTATTGATTTATAAACTCCCCAGCAGTGAAAGTTTGCCCACCAAGAGTTTAATCTTTTCAGGGTGGTCTTTCACGCTGTAACGCATAATTCAACGATGAATTATACACCCTTAGCTTCTTTTTAATTTCAATGCAACCAACAAAAACGTTTAATTTCACTATAATGCTCCAAGAAAAAAAAAGAGGCTGCATTCTCTCGGTCCAAAAATTTTTTTTCTTCCGTCGCCGATATCGTAGTTGAAGTCGAAGTCTAGCGAGCTAGACCTTTTACCGATCCCGAGGTAAAGGGAGGATCGGGCTTGACAAAAAGCACGCGAACAAAAAATAAAAGGACATGAGCAACAGGTAACTCAATGTTATGTCAACCCAACCTACTTTGCAAGGTTCAGTGAACTCGATTTTCCGCAACCTCTAATTTGTGAACTGAAATCCTTGATCCTAAATTGTTCCCGTGTAGTAATTAGTGTTGTTTAAGAAATAAAGTTCAGCTAATTATAAACCTTATATACTTGTATCATCTAAATTAGGGCTATATTTAACTAGCTAGTAGCTTACTAATATTTAGAATAAAACATAGCTATATACCTAAAAGTTTTACCAATTCAGCTACTTCATGATTTAACTATTAAAATGACCGTTTCAGTTTTTACGAGGAAATAGTGGCTGTAATTTTGGGCATTTCTATCCATAAGAGTCGGACTTCAGTAAATTAATAAATGTCAGAAAGCGCTCACAATAACATTCTTTAGTTTTGGCTATAGTTAACAAAACAACTACTAATTGTACCCAGATCTACGAGTAATCATTTGCAACCAATAAGAAAGCATAAATATAACTGAAATCTGAAATTTAATGTTTACAAATTTAATGTTGACAAAACACAATACTGAAATAAATTAACACAATTTAGGAGCATTATAAACTCAGTTGTAATATACATTATATACTATTCCTGCAATAACAGCAATCCCTAGTATGAAAATAGTTCGGTATGACGGTCGAAATTGATTCACTTTATCCCAAATTGTTCTGTTTGTTTGTGTGGCAAGGCTAGATTGCTGTTGGACCTCTTCCTCAGTATCTGGTGACAATTGTGTTCTGCTAGAACCTTCACACAAGTCGTCTACATGTGACTGTGACCTTTTTTCAGGAATTACATTTTCACCTTTTGTTCTATCATAAGCGTTTTCTAACGTTGTCCTGCTGGGTGAACTTGTTTCGTTTGTTTGTTTCTCCAAAGTTATGTCGTGCCGTGCCAAATCAGAAGCATAGTTTTCTTGAATTGATGCAATTTCTGCTCCTAACTTGACATCATCTGGCTCACTATCTTGATATGGCATACTATTGGAAATGACTTCAACAATTTTATTACTAATTTCCCTATCAATAAAATTGCCTTCTTCAATGGGTTGGGGACTAGATTCTTTTTTATGAATATAACTGCCTTCTTCAATGGGTTTGGGACTGGTTTCTTTATGGATAAAACTGCCTTCTTCAACAAGTTGAGAACCAGTTTCCTGGATAAAACTGCCCTCTGCAACTGGTTGAGGGCTGGTTTCCCTATCGATAAAGTTGCCTTCTTCAGCAGGTAGGGGACTCTTATGAATATAACTGCCTTCTTCAGTGGTTTTGGGACTGGTTTCTTTATGGGTAAAACTGCCTTCTTCTTCAACTGGTTGAGGACTGGTTTCCTTGTTGATAAAGTTGCCTTCTTCAGATGGTCTCATATCTGTTGGATCACCTTTCCCACTGGTACTTTCTGGATGTGTACATTCTTCAGGGTCAAGTAGAGAAGGCAGCTTATCAGGATTTTTTACGTGACTTTGATCTCCTTCACTGTCACCAACCAACTTATTTGAAACTGCTTCATCCTCATTTTTAACTTGACTGATGGAGAATATTTCACTGACAAACTCTTGATTCTCCATATCAGTATCTTTATCCAACTTTTGATTAACAGAGTCCTCATTAAAATGACCTTGAACAGTATTATTATGTCCTTCAGTCTGATCCAACTCTTCAACCTTCTTCTCATCACTGTCATCGCCAATTTTCTTCTCTAAATCAGTAATTCCAAAGCCAAAGGCATTGACATGATCAGTTGCTGTATGTTCACCATCCTCTTTGATGTTTTCTAGAGAAAATTTGGAGACTACTGGAAGGCTTTGTGATACATCCATTTCATTCCAACCCAATGAGGAATTACTCTGATCATCACTACTTTCATCCATTGCAACTTGCATCCGTGTGAACTCCAGCAGACGAGAAAAACCTTCTATTCTTCGAAGAGATGTCCGAGAAAGTTCCCCACTTATTGTCTGAGTGGAAGTAGGTGATAAAAGTGGATTATTAGCAGGTGACTGCTTGTGCTTCTTTTTCTTATTAGGCAGTGTTCCATATATGCCAATAGCACGCTCTTTATCTGGAGATCCTTGAAAGTTGAAGTAAGGCAGTGTGGTGGGATGAAGTGAAGAGGGATCTAAAATATAAAGAAATACATTAATTGCATTGTCATTTGGTAAAAACAAAGACAAAAACAAAATAAAAACATAGAAACAAAAAACCAACAAAAATAAAAACAAAAAATAAAAAAAAAATGTGTGTAAAACAATTGAAAATCAACTCATTGGAGGAGACTGAGATTTTGTGTTATAGCTGTGTGCATTAAGATTAGCCAATATGCTATACTATCAATTGACGTAATTTGGCCTCTACACTTGTTTTTAGAGTTTAAAAGTATGGAAAAATTCCCTTTATTATTATTATTATCATCATTATTATTATTATTATTACACAGATTCTACCCTTACAGAACTATTGCCTTAACAAATTATTCATTTTAGTATTGATCTATGGATGTACAAGAATTGATCATGCCTCACTGAGAAATTATTGTTGAGGTATATGTTCTTGTAGTAACTCCAAACTCCATTCTGGTATCCTTACTTTAGGGGCCATCCTCATTAAAACTTTTAATTGTCTTTTTAGTACAATATATACAATAGTGTTACTCCCTCAAATATACCTTGAAAGTCACCTGAAGTTTGAAGAGTAGCAATGTCTTCCTAAACAATAAAAAATAATATTTAGTACCATGAACAACAAGAACACTTCGTTTCTTGAAACATACATTTGTCTGTGGGACTATTTGGTCTGATGTAGTTTCTACGGCCGCCTCTTCTTGTTGATTCGATGCCTCTTCATTTTCTAGTACCTCTAGCAATGATGACACAGCCTCCTCACCAGCTCTTTCAAAGTCCTGAATATTAAAAGAGTAAGTGATAAAGAGATTCCTAATAAAGAGCACCAGTATGGTAATACCACAAATGCTTATGTCAAGACTAAGTCATTTTGTAAGTGGATAAAGACATACATCATTCATATCTTCCTCTCCATCCTCATCATCTTCAGTATCACTAGAGTCTGCTACAATCACAAACCCATCTTCAGCACTGCCAGTTTCTTCTAGTGATGCTGCTAACCAATCTAATTCACAGAAAAATTTATCTTATCAGTCTGTTGCTTGAACTAAGAATACTCTATGACTGATTATCTGGCCTACAAAATCTTTTCAACACAAACTTAATACTGACACATACCAGAGTCAGAATCTTCTCCGCCGGCCACAGCTCCTTCTTCAAGAGCCATTTCTAAATAACTTTTCTCCTCGTCAGCTGAAGACTCACTCAAGTCCATTGTTGCTGGCATTTCCACTCGGCCTCTCAACAAAGACTGACCACAAGACTCTCCTAGCTCCAAGTCATCCTCATCAACACTGACTAATATCTGCACTGACACATTGCTGCTGTCACTGCTCTCCAAAGCTGTCTGCTCTTGAGATATGCTCCTGGGACGCTTGAGAGAGGACAAGCTGTTCACTAAACTACGTTCTGGAGACAAGCTGGCAACCTTCTCATCTACTACTACATCTAAAAAACAAACAAAAAACAAAACAAACAAAAACAAAACAAAAAATCGGTGTGATTCAATAATACTATTTTGGTCACAATCAATATTATTCCAACCACTATTACTACTACCACTATTACTACTACCACTATTACTACTACCACTATTACTACTACTACTAACACTAATAATAATAATATGCAATAAACATTTCGAATTTAATGAGAACTTCAACTTAATATTAATTACACATAATCTAAGTGACATCACACGATCCACCTCACCTCTAGTACCCAGCACATCATCAGGAGTAGGTGTGGCTTCCATATCAAAGTCATGAACCACCGCGTTGGATGATGAACTGTCCAAGTTGGAAGGAGGTCCAAACAACAATGAAGAACCCACTTCTGAGTTGCTTCTGCTATCACTTTCTTCTAAAATAAGATGAAAAGTGGTTCAAATGACATTTGCATACCCGCAATATGGTAAAACACAAGCTTGCTAACGTTTGTTAGTAAATGAAAGAAAATGTATTTCTTAAAGTAATGAAGACATTCGACTTTTTCCCTTAACTGTGATCACTATATCTACTTCCTACTTTACTTCTGGATATAAGTAACATATACGTAATATATTCCAAGTACAAACTGTATATACGAACTGTTGCTAAGCTTTAAACAATTTTCTCAGAAATCAACTTTTCTGAACACAGCAGTAGTCTAAGGCTAAAATATTATAGTTAAAACCAATTGAACTAAATATACCGTCAGCTCCATTCTCTGCAATAACCCCTGCCAAGAAAGGAGGTGGAGAAAAGGAGGCCTCCCTGACTTCTCTTGCTCTCTGCTTGATAATATCAGCTGATGAACTGCCGGGAGAAATACCTGCAAATGTCTTGCTCCGCTTCACCTTGATGGCTGCTCTCCGCATCGGCTGTCAAAAATAGACAGAAGAGAACTTGAGGGAATACATAATCATAAGAAGTAATAGACCAGAACCTTGTACTAGTACAAATGGAGCATGCCCTCATTACGATCATCTCTACTTTAGGTCGGACTTCTTTTAAGAGGGGGGAGGGGCAAAGGGGGCATTTCCCCCTCCTCCTAGAAATCCTTTAGGACTATGCAACATGGAATCAGCACTCTCTTGCATGTTTAAGTGCAACAAGCGTCTCTCCTACAATATCTCATGGCTCCTCTCACAACCAATAAATAAAGTTGTGTTTGCCATTCTTAGGTTCAATCTGTATGCGCGACTGAACAGTTCACATGAGTACACTGCCATAAGAATCACTCAAAACCAAAGCAGCCATGTTTTATTAATACAGTTACAATCAACCCTTCCCCAATACTCAGCACCCCAATACATACCTTCTGTCTAACATGATTGGATTCGGCTGTCTCCACATTAGTGCTCCTTTTCGGTGATGTCTGTATTTCCATGCCAGAATCCAGGTCACTCAGAGAAAGGAGACTATCCATGCTCGTGGAGCCAGACATTCCTTTCTTGACGCCAGACTGGGGACGGGATTTGGGTTCTGGCAGACTGGGACCTGAGTCTGTATCATCTGCGATCCTCTCAAGGTGCTGAACTACCTTAGGAGGACATGTGGCAGTTGATGGTGAGGTCTGGAGCTGTGGCAAGGATTGTGAAGTCATAGTAGACTCTTCTTCTAGGACACGATAGGTCTTCAGCTTCACTGAGCTACCTATATACACACACTAACATGTGAATGCACACATACATCCCATATCTTACTAGTGGTGTATCGTCTTCTTAGTGGTGTATTTGAGTACATATA